>Ga0209014_10002212_pt1 | contig 11336 bp, 10 predicted proteins | sample BarGraNGADG00212_FD_184491 | JGI IMG/M metagenome (GOLD analysis project Ga0209014, IMG submission 184491) | Arctic peat soil microbial communities from Barrow, Alaska - Barrow Graham LP Ref core NGADG0002-212 (SPAdes) (version 2) | ecosystem: Environmental > Terrestrial > Soil > Wetlands >... | reverse complement strand
TGCAGCAGGGCATCACGAACGACGCGGGGCTTGCGAAAGCCAGTGCCGGCGGCCTCGCGGCGACGCAGGACCGCTGCACGATGGTCGAACATCGCGCCCACGCGGGGGCTCGCAACTAGCCACGGCTGGCACTATTCGAACGGCTGGTCCCAGCGCTCTCTGTGGGCGATCTCGGCCAGCGGCTTGCGCTTCTTCTTCCCTTTGCCGATGCGGTCGACCGGGTATCCGAAGGGGACGACGGCGATCACCTGGAAGTCCGACGGGATTCCGAGGAATTCGGCCACCGTTTCGAGGTTGGCGAAACCGGCCCAGTTGGAGCCAATCCCTTCCTCCCAGGCGGTGAGCATCATGGACTGGATCGCGCGGCTGGCATCGGACATCCCGTATGGCGACGAGCGCTCGACCGCGACCACGATGGCCAGCACGGACTGGGCGGTGTAGGGACCGCTCCGGGTCAGGCCGCCGAGTTCCTTCAGGCGCTCGGGGTCCTGGACGACGACAAAGTGCCACGGCTGTCCGTTCCGTGAACTGCCGGTGAGGCGCGCGGCTTCGACGATGCGATGGACGATCTCGTCCGAGATCGGGCGGTTCTGGTACTTGCGAACGGCGAGCATCGTTCGGATGGCTTCGTAGGTTTCCATGGGGCATGTCTCCTTGTGCCGCCTATTGTCGTTCCTCGCGTTGGAATTGGGGTGCGACGTCTCAATCGATAGCGATGCTCACGCGCCCGGCCAGCTCGAGTGGCAGATCAACGGGTGCGAACTCGCTGAAGCCAGCGAAGTTCCCCAGGGCCGGATCGTCAACACACGGTCGATACAGGATCTCATCGACTGGCTTGCGGCCATGAGGTGCGAGAGGGATAACCCCGGGTTGTCGAGTCGCTCGCCCGGACGGGCGTGTCTGGCGGGGCCCCGGCCGCGCGGAACCGCCAGAGGGGGAGCGGTTCGAGACGGCTCAAAGTCGAACGCGTTCGTCCGGACGGCGACTCACCTGGATCATGGGTAAATGACTCGGGAAAGAGTCGCGCCGTGGCGGCTACAGACCGAAGAGTTCCACCCGGCGGCCAGTGGCCGGGGCGACCCGCCCGATTTCCATCGCTTCGGGCGACTCTCGCCGAATCGCATCGGCGTCGGCGGGGTCGACCATGAAGACGATGCCTATCCCCATGTTGAAGACCTCGTACATCTCGTCGGCGCTGATCTCTCCGCGTTGCTGGAGGAGCCGGAAGACGGGGAGCACGGGCCATGAACGCGTATCGAAGATGGCGGTCAGGCCTTCCGGAAGGACGCGAGGGACGTTCTCGTTGTAGCCGCCGCCCGTGATGTGGGCGATTGCGTGGACGCGGTCGAAGAGGGGGGCGAGGGCCGAGTAATAGGGGCGGTGAACGGCGAGTATCGCCTCTTCGACGGTCTGGCCGCCAAGGACGGCGGGCCGCTCATCGAGCAGGCGACGGGTCTCTTCCGGGGATTCTCCGTTCGCGATCCCGAGCACCTTCCGGGCGAGTGAATAGCCGTTGGTGTGCGGTCCGGAACTCGGGAGGCCGAAGATGAGGTCGCCGGCCTTCACCTTCGAACCGTCGATGATCTTTTCGCGCTCGACGACGCCGACGATGAAGCCGGCGAGGTCGAACTCACCCGGCGAGTAGACGTCGGGCATGTCGGCGGTTTCGCCGCCTAGGAGGGCACAGTTCGATTCGGCGCAGGCACGGGCGACGCCTTCGACGAGGGTGGTCTTCTGTTCGTTCGTGAGGCCGTTCCCGGCGATGTAGTCGAGGAAGAAGAGTGGCTCGGCGCCGCAGGCGAGGAGGTCGTTTGCACAGGCGGCGAGAATGTCGGGCCCGCAAAGGTCGAGGCGGTTCGCGGCGAGGTGCAGCTTCACCTTCGTTCCGATGCCATCGGCACTGGCGGCGAGGACGGGGTCATTGAAGCGTCCGCCGAGGCGAAAGAGGCCCGCGAAGGGGCCCGCGTCACTCAGAACCTCGGGGCGGCGTGCCTGCTTGAGGATTCCCGGCAGAGTGGCAGCGAATTTGCCGCGCGCGGCGATATCAACGCCGGCGGCTGCGTAGGCTCGTGGTTCTTCAGTCACGGTTCAAAGGATACAGAGGACTGGCGTATTGCGCGGCTACGGCCCGCCAGCCCGGTTCAGGCTCTCGGCAGCGGCCAGGGCGGGTTGGGCTCCGCCGGGGAGTTCCAGGCGGTCGAGCTGCATCTGGACGTCGATCGGGTAGCTGCTGGTGAAGCAGGCGTTGCAGAGCGCGTTGGCGGGCTGGCCGGTCGCATTCACGAGCCCATCGAGGCTGAGATATCCGAGGGAATCGGCTCCGATGTGGCGGCGGATCTCATCGACGGACTTGTTGGCGGCGATCAACTCCCACTTCGTCGCCATATCGACGCCGAAGAAACATGGCGAAACGATTGGAGGCGCCGTGATGCGGACGTGCACCTCGGCCGCCCCGGCCTTGCGGATGAGGCTGACGACGCGCGGGGTGGTGGTGCCGCGGACAATGCTGTCGTCGACGACGATGACGCGCTTGCCGCCAAGGACTTCGCCGAGGGCGTTGAACTTCAAGCTGACGCCGGCGTCGCGGATGCGCTGGTCGGGCTGGATAAAGGTCCTGCCGACGTAGCGGTTCTTGACCAGCCCCTCGCGGAAGGGGATGCCCGAGGAGCGCGCATAGCCGATGGCGGCGGCGGTGGCGCTGTCCGGGACGCCGATGACGACGTCCGCATCCACCGGATGCTCCTGCGCCAGGGCAGCCCCCATGTCCTCGCGGGCGGCGTAAAGGAGGCGACCCGCCAGTTTCGAGTCGGGCCGGGCGAAATAGAGGTATTCGAACGTGCAGGCCGCCAGCCGACGAGCTGGGGCAACGGGGAAGAAGCTTCGCATGCCGGTCGAGTCGATCTGGATGACCTCGCCGGGCTCGACTTCTCGGACGAGCGGCACGCCGAGATGTTCGAGCGCGCACGATTCCGAGGCCACCACCCAGCCGTGGCCGTTCAGTTTGCCGATACAGAGGGGCCGGACGCCCATCGGGTCCCGGACGGCGAAGAGAGTGTCGCCGACCATGATCGCTAGGCTGTAGGCGCCTTCAATCCGACGCATCACGTAGTGGAAGCGTTCATCCCAGGTGCCGGCGGGGGCGCGGGCCAGGAGGTGCGCGATGACCTCCGAATCGGCCGTCCCGTCGAAGGTCACGCCCTGCGCCTGGAGGTCAGCCCGGAGCAACTCGACGTTGGTGAGGTTGCCATTGTGGGCGAGGGCGATCGAGGCGCCGGTTTCGGGGTCGCGCACGACGATCGGCTGTGCGTTGCAGGCGATCGAACCGCCGGCGGTGCTGTAACGGGTGTGGCCTATGGCGATGTGGCCCTTGAGGAAGGCGAGGTCCTCTTCGTCGAAAACCTGGGAGACGAGGCCCATGCCGGTGCGGACGGCGAAGCGGTCGCCACCGCTGCTGGTTGCGATGCCGGCGCTTTCCTGGCCTCGATGTTGGAGCGCGTAAAGACCGTAGAAGGTGAGCCGGGCTACGTCTTCACCGGGTCCGTAGACCCCGAAGACGCCACAGGCTTCGCGCGGATTGTCCGAATCGGGCATCACGAGAGGGGGAAAATCCTCCACTGATCGGGCGGCGACGGCATACCCAGTATAGGCGCGCCGTCAGGTTGGCAGCAAAGAGGTAAGGACCGTGTCTCGGGGCTGGAGATTCGTTATCGTTGGCCGCGGTCAAGAGACTTTCCGCTGAGGAGTGGCAAATGGGCGTGCTTGAGGGCGTTCGCGTTATCGATTTCGGGCAGTACATCGCGGGGCCATTGACCGCGATGTTTCTCGCCGACCAGGGGGCGGACGTCGTCCGCGTCGACCCGCTGGGCGGGCCTGCTTGGGACGTGCCGGCGAATGCGACGTGGAATCGCGGCAAGCGCAGCATCCTTCTCGACCTCAAGGATCCCGGTGATGTCGCCACGGCACGATCGCTGATCGCCACCGCTGACGTGCTCATCGAAAACTTCCGGCCAGGCGTCATGGACCGGCTGGGACTGGGCGCGGAGGCGATGATGGCGGCGAACCCGCGCCTGCTGTACTGCTCGCTCCCGGGGTTCGCCTCGGATGACCCGCGGGCCGCGGTTCCAGCCTGGGAGGGCGTGGTTGCGGCGGCCGGTGGTATCCACGCCCGGCGGGAGCGGCCGATCTTCACGGCGGTCCCGATTTCCTCGACATACGCCGCATTCCTCGGCGCGACCAGCATCGCGATGGCGCTAAGCGCGCGTGGGCGCGACGGGCTGGGGCAGCGAATCGAGATGCCGCTCTACGACGCGAACTTCACTGCGATGGGTTACCAGGGGCAGCGGATTCACAATGGCCCGCCCCCGCCGGACGCCGACGCGCGCAATAACCGGGCGATGGGCGTCGGGGGACAGCTCCAGTGCAAAGACGGGCGCTGGGTGATGTACATGGGTGGCAACCTCAATGCGCGGGACTTTCTGGAAGCGACGGGCGCGGCCAAGTGGGTCGACGAGGGCCTGCCACCGGAAGAGCTAAGGAAGCGGACGGAAGAGCTGTTCCTGACGCGGACGGCGCAGGAGTGGGAGACCTTCTCCGCCGAGATCGGTACGGAGTGTGCCGTCTGCCGGACGAGCGCGGAGTGGCTCCAGGACCCCGGGGCGCTGGACTCGAGTATCGTCCTCGACGTCCATGACCCGCAGCTTGGGAAGGTCCGCGAAGCGGGCATCGGCGTGCGACTTGCGATGACGCCTGGGGCGATCCGTTCGACGCGGCACCTCCCGGACGCGGATCGTGCCCAGATCCTGTCGGAGATCGCATCGTGGCCGGAGCCTCCGGCGGCGGGCCAGGGCGACGCAGAGGTGAAGGCGGCGCTCGATGGCGTGAAGGTGCTCGACCTTTGCATCGTCCTTGCGGGCCCGACCTGCGGGCGAACGCTGGCCGAATTTGGTGCGGACGTCATCAAGATCGACAGCCCGACGCGGGCGGCCGTGGCCTTTCACAACGATATCAACCGGGCCAAGCGCAGCATCATCCTGGACCTGAAGAGCGAAGAGGGCCTCGGCATTTTCTGGCGGCTGGTCGAAGACGCGGACGTGGTGGTGCAGAACTTCCGGAAGGGCGTGGCCGACCGGCTCGGGATTGGCTACGAGGCGGTCAAAGCCCGCAAGCCCGACATCGTCTACGCATCCCTGAATGCGTACGGGCAGGTTGGCAGCTATTCGGGGCGGCCGGGGCATGAGCAGATCGCGCAGGCGGCGACGGGGATGCAGGAACGCTTCGGCGGTTCCGGGCGTCCGACGCTCCAGCCCTACGCCGTGAACGACTACGGTACCGGCATCATGGGGGCGTACGGCGTGGCGCTCGCGCTCTTTCACCGGCAGCGGACGGGTCAGGGCCAGCACGTTAGCAGCTCACTGGCTGACACCGCCTGCGCGCTGCAATCGATGTACCTGCAAGACTACGCGGGGAAGCGGTGGAACGAGCCGCGAGGACAGGATGCGCTGGGCAGCGGGCCGCTGAACCGTCTCTACTGCGGGAACGACGGCTGGTTCTTCTTCGCCGCGCCAAGATCGCTGCTGCCGGCGCTCGAGCGTGTTCCAGGGCTCCAGGGCATCAGCAACGCGGAAGGCAAGGCGCTGGAGGCCTTCCTGGAGGACCGCTTCGCGGGCGAGAGCGCCGATGAGTGGTCGAAACGGCTCCTGGCCGCCGGTGCGGGAGCGCACCGCGTGACCAGCCCGGGGCAGATGATGACCGACCCGTGGGCACGCGAGCACGGGCTGAGCGTGACGCGCGAACTCGACGGCGTCGGGATGATGACCCATTGCGGGCCCAGCCCACGGCTTTCGCGGACGCCCGTGCGGCCGGGGCGGCCAACGCCCCCACCGGGCGCCGATGCGGCGAGCATTCTCGAGGAAATCGGGCGGGGCGGCGATCTCCAGCGTCTGGTGAAGGACCGGATTGTCGTCACTGAGGGAATCCTGGCGAGGTAGGTTTGCAATGGCCGATGTACGAGAACTCGCGGAGCTGCTCTGGAACGGCGAGGGCGACATCGTCCACGAGCACCACCCGCTGCAGCTCCGGCTCACGGAAGGGCAGGAGATCGCCGAAGGCTTGCTGTTCTACAAGGGACTGGCCAGCGCGAACACGATCGATACCGGGGCCGGGCTGGTCATGCTGGACACGGGCGCGATCAACGACGCTCGCCCCCTCCATGAGGCGGTGCGCAGATGGCGCCCGGACACAGCGCTGGCGGCGGCCGTGTTCTCGCACCATCACGTGGACCACGTGTTCGGAGTCGGGCCTTTCGAGCTGGAGGCGGTCGATCGCGGCTGGGCACGTCCGCTTGTCTATGCCCACGAGAATGTGGCGCGAAATTTCGACCGCTACAAGAAGACGCTCGGGTGGAACACCGCCATCAACGCGCGCCAGTTCGCCATCCTCGTTCCCCAGTTCCATTGGCAGGAGCAGTACCGCTATCCGGACGTCGAATACATGGACCGGCTCACATTCCGGAACGGTGGGCTCACATTCGAGTTGCACTACGCGCGCGGCGAGACTGAGGACGCCACCTGGACGTGGATCCCGGAGCGGCGAATTCTCGCGCCGGGGGACCTGTTCATCTGGGCGACGCCCAACGCGGGCAACCCGCAGAAAGTGCAGCGTTATGTCGGGGAGTGGGCAGCGGCCTTGCGGGAGATGGCAGGGCTGGGGGCGGAGATCATGGTGCCGGGGCATGGTCTACCGATCTTCGGGGCCGAGCGCATCCACGCGGCGTTGAGTGACACGGCGGAGGTCCTCGAAGTCATCGAGGGCCAGGTGCTCGCGCTGATGAACACGGGGGCGACGCTCGACCGGATCCTCCACGAGGTGCAGCTACCGGACCGTCTGCTGGAGAAGCCCTACCTTCGGCCCGTCTATGACCACCCACAATTCATCATCCGGAACATCTGGCGGCTGTACGGGGGATGGTGGGACGGGGAGTACGACAACCTCCTCCCGGCGCCGCGGGCCGAGCAGGCGGTCGAGTGGGTGGCGCTGGCCGGGGGGGTCGAGCGCGTCCTCGAACGGGCGGCGGCGCTCAAAACGGAAGGGAATCTCCGGCTGGCGTGCCACGTCATCGAGTTCGCGTTCTACGCGGCGCCCGGGTCGAAAGCCGTGCATGACCTCCGCAAGGAGATCTACGCCGAGCGGTCGAAGCTGGAAATCTCGTCGATGTCGCGGAACATCCTGAACCACGCCTCGCTGGCGAGCGCGGAGGGCAAGCGGGACCTCGCGGGACGGTGAGCGCGCTTGCCCGGCTGCCGATTACCCCTCACGGCCCCGCAGTGCCGCGTCGAGGAGTGCCACCTGTCTCGAGATCGAACGGCCGGCCAGTATTGCCAGCGCCCAGCGATAGGTAGGCGATGGTTTCGCCCGGTTCAAGGATCTTAGGCAGCGATGTGAGGATTCCGACGGCGTGGATCAGAACGTTCACCTGACCAACGGCACGCTTGAGAACGGTGGCGGCGCTGAGGAGCGATTCACCGACGCCGAGTTCCACTAGCGTGGCAGGCAACTGTTCGGCGCGTAGCCCTTCCAGCGTTTGCTCTGCGCCGGAGATGCGCGCGGTGAGCGCGCCCGACTCAAACCGTTGGACTTCCTCTGCGGCCCGCGCGAGTTCCATTTCGACGCCTCGTTCGCGCGGAAGGGTACAGGACCACGCGAGCCAGGGCCACGATGTCATCACGGTGTGGAACCTCTGATACTTCGGGACGTCGCTTCGGGTGGCGGCCTTTAGGGCGATTGGAGTTGCTCCAGCCGACCCGGTGGTCGGCGGCTACGAGCCTGACGGATAGAATGGCGCGCACACAGCGCAGGAGTCAGCCATGAAGTTCGGCATCCAGATGTTCCCGATCGACTACGCGATCCCGGTGACGGAGCTGGGGCGAGCTGCCGAAGACCTCGGCTTCGAATCGCTCTTTTTCCCTGAGCACACGCACATCCCCACGAGCCGACGGACGCCGTACCCGGGCGGAACCGAGCTGCCGCTCGAGTACTCGCACACGCTGGACCCGTTCGTGGCGATGGCGGCGGTCGCGGCGGTGACGAAGACGCTGAAGGTGGGGACCGGCATCTGTCTTGTCATGCAAAGGGACCCGATCGTCCTGGCGAAGGAAGTCGCCAGCGTCGACCACCTGTCCGGGGGGCGCGTGCTCTTCGGGATCGGTGGAGGCTGGAACGAGGACGAGATGGAGAACCACGGCACGAAGCCGTCCGAGCGCTGGAAGATCCTCCGCGAGCGCATCTTCGCGATGAAGGAGATCTGGACGAAGGACGAGGCGGAGTATCACGGCAAGTACGTGAACTTCGACCCGATCTGGTCGTGGCCGAAGCCGGCCAGGAACTTATCGAAGGGCTGGCGAGCACCGGTGTGACGCGCTGTATCTTCGGCCTGCGCTCTGAGAGCGCGGACCAGGTGATCCCGTACCTGAAGCGATGCGCCGAGGTGGCCTGGGCAGTCGGCGGCTAAAGGACCTCGAACAGGAACTCGACCTCGACCGGGGCGCCGAGGGGAAGCTCGGCGGCTCCGCTGGCGACGCGGGCGTGGCGCCCGGCGGTTTCGCCGAATACGTCGATGAGCAACTGCGAGGCGCCGTTCACCACCGCCGGATGGTCGACGAAGCCTTCAGCGCTGGCGACAAAGCCGCAGACGCGAACGCTTTTCACCACGCGGTCCAGGGTTCCCAGGTGGCCCCGCGCAATCGCGAGGGCGTTGAGGGCACACTGGCGAGCCAGCGGCTTCGCCTGTTCAGCGGTAAGGTCGCGGCCGACCTTGCCTGTCGCCTGCAGGGTGCCGTTCGCCATCGGGAGCTGACCGGCGATGAAGAGCAGGTTCCCGGTCTGCACGCAGGGGAGGTAGAGCCCGGCTGGCGTGGGCGGCGCGGGGATGACGATGCCCAGTTCCTTTATGCGTTCCTCGGCGGTCATTCCTCATCTCCCAGCAGGGTCTTCACAACGTTTTCGAACTCTTCGGCGTCGTAGCACTCGATGACGATGCGTGCGCCCTTCTTCACGGGCGTCACGGCGATCCGCGTCCCGAGGGCTCGGCGAAGGCGGGACTCTATGTCTGCCAGGTTGGCGTCGCGCCTTGAGGTGACGGCCCCGGCGGACGCCGCGGTCGCCGGGTTGTCGGCGAGGAGCCGCCTGACAAGGCTCTCCGTATCGCGCACGGAGAGGTGGCGCTTCACGACATCGCGCCATGCCAGGATCCGGGCGCGGCCCTCGGGGAGGCCGAGGAGGGCACGGGCATGGCCTTCGCTGATTTCTCCCGCCACGAGGCTGCGGCGGATTTCGTTCTCGAGGGACAGCAGGCGGAGGGCGTTTGCGACGGCTGAACGGCTCTTGCCGACGCGACGGGCGGCGTCTTCCTGGGTGAGCCCGTGCTCTTCGGTGAGTCGCCGGTAGGCGTTTGCCTCTTCAATCGCGTTCAGGTCGGCCCGCTGGATGTTCTCGATGAGGGCGACTTCGAGGAGCTGGGCGTCGGTTGCCTCGCGGACGACGACGGGAACGGTGTGGAGCCCGGCGAGCCGTGCGGCCTGCAGGCGACGTTCCCCGGCGATGAGCTGGTAGGTGCCAGAACCAGCGCGCGTGACGACGAGCGGCTGGATGATCCCGTGGACACGGATTGACTCGGCCAGTTCCCGGAGCTTCTCGGGTTCGAAGTGCGTCCGAGGCTGCTCGGGGTTGGGGGCGATGAGGTCGATGTCGACCGTCTGTCCGCCAGTTGGACGCGCGGGCTCGGGGGTGGCCGGTGCATCTGCAGAGCGGGCAGTGCCGCTCCCCGGGATGAGGGCGTCAAGTCCGCGCCCAAGGCCGCGTTTTGGTTCGGTCATGCTGCTACTCCGCCGCGGGCGAGCATCTCGATGGCGAGAGCATCGTAGGCGGCTGCCCCTCTGCCTGAAGGTTCGTACCGGAAAATCGACTGCCCGTGGCTCGGCGCTTCGCTGAGGCGTACCGCACGTGGGATTACTGCGTCAAAAGTTGTCGCGAAATGGCCGCGGACCTCGTCGACGACCTGCTGGGCGAGGCGCGTACGGGAGTCGAACATCGTGAGGACGACGCCGAGAACCGCGAGGTTGGGGTTCAGGCTACGCCGGACGAGTTCCAGCGTTTCCATCAGCCGGCTCAGCCCTTCGAGTGCCATGTATTCACACTGGACCGGGATGATGACGCTGTTGCTGGCCGTAAGCGCGTTGATCGTGAGCAGGCCCAGCGAGGGCGGGCAGTCCACAAGGATCCAGTCGTAGCTGTCCAACACCGGCCGCAGAGCGACTTCGAGCCTGCGTTCGCGGGCGAGGACGGGGACCAGCTCGACTTCGGCGCCGGAGAGGGCCGCGCTCGATGGAACGACACTCAGCTGCTCCTCAGCGACGTCCACGATGCAGGTGGTGATCGGCGTTTCTTCAAGGAGAGCCTCGTAGGTCCCGGCCCGCTGGTTCGTGGCCACGCCGAGCGCGCTCGTTGCGTTCGCCTGGGGGTCGAGGTCGACAAGAAGGACGCGCTGACCGTGGCGTCCGAGGGCGGCCGCAAGTGAGACGGCGGTAGTAGTCTTGCCGACGCCGCCCTTCTGATTCACGAGGGTCACGACGTGGGCCACCATCAGGCCGCCTCCCTGAGGCGTTCTTCAACCTGCCGACGCGTTGCAACACCCGCGAGGCCAGGTGCTTCGACGGCCAGCGCGCCCGCGGCCAGAGCGAACCGGGCCGCCTCGTCGAGGTCGTGGGTCTCCGCGTATCGGACAACGAACGCCGTGGCGAAGCAATCGCCGGCGCCGGTCGGGTCAATCGGCTTCGCGGGCAGAGACGGGAGAACGCATTCGCGGTCGGCCGTCACGAGCGTAGCGCCGTGCCAGCCTCGCGTGAGGAGGGCGATCCCGCCTTTTCGTGCGACGAAGTGAGCCAAGGCCGTGGGGTCAGCAGTGTCCTCTTCGCTGAAGAACGCGAGGACGCCCTGCCGGAGAAAGGGCTTTGCCTGGCCGGCAGCTCCCGCGTGCGAGGTCACCACCCCCTGCTGGTCGGAGGTTCGCAGTGGTCCCTGGAGGGCGACTGCCTGGACCTGGGCGTCGGATGGGGGCAGGCCGGCTATTTCGTGGTAAGCAGGGGCGACAATGAGGGCATCGACACCCGAACGTAACGTTATGTCACTGTGCGAGATTGATTCACCTTCGCTGAGGAGCAGAAGCGTCCGGTTGCCGTCGTCGTCGTAACGGGTGTCGTAGCGGCAGACATCGTTGGCGGGCAAGGCGTGGACGTCGATACCGGCGAGAGAGGCCGCATCGAAGTTCGGGGGGATACGACTGA
>Ga0209014_10002211_pt1 | contig 11336 bp, 9 predicted proteins | sample BarGraNGADG00212_FD_184491 | JGI IMG/M metagenome (GOLD analysis project Ga0209014, IMG submission 184491) | Arctic peat soil microbial communities from Barrow, Alaska - Barrow Graham LP Ref core NGADG0002-212 (SPAdes) (version 2) | ecosystem: Environmental > Terrestrial > Soil > Wetlands > Peat... | reverse complement strand
AGAGGGTGATCGAAACGTGAGCCTCGTGTTCCCCGCCGTATTCTTCCCAACCCGCATCGTCATCCGAAAAAGCCACCGGCCAACCCAGTGTTTCCCGGTAGAACTTTTTTGCCTTTTCCCAATCGACGACGTCCAGTGAAACCACGTTAACGTTCTTGAATAACGACATAGCTGCCTCCTTGTGAGACTAAACAGGGTGAATGAGATAGAATTATTATAGAACTTTTATTCTATCCTGTCAAGATATGAATAATTATAATATTACCTATTTTGTCATATTAATCCAATGGAGGCAAGATTAGAAAATATCAAGGCAGCTAATAAAGATTTGAGGAAATGGAAAAATCCTCGAAGATCCCCTTCACAAATATCATCTCTTCCTCTTCCTCTGCTCTTAACAAGAAGTAGCGAAGTAACCATCTTAATCCCCGTTCGGGAATAACATCATTCTATACCTGAATGAAGTTGGTGTGTCACAGGCACACCAACTTAAAATTTAAGAATCCATTCTCCTGTTATTGCCTCGTTATTCCCCCAGGTTATAGTATTCCCATAGCAACGCAAACAGGAAAGGACAGCCATGGGCCGTCTTTTAATCTTTATCTTGCAAGGGAATCACTCCTGAAAACACTGATCCAGGACGTCCTGCGCTATGCAGGCCTGGCCGCCTGGGATGCAGCAGCCGGGCGGGAATTATTAGCCCTTTTTGAGGCAGCGGGAGACGAGCTGCGGGTGCTGGTAGACGACACGCAGGTGGCCTATCCGATCCGGGTCGACCCGTGGGTGAAGTCTGCCACCCTGACCGCCTCTGACGGCGCGGCCTCTGACAAGCTGGGCGATTCCATTGCGATGACCGGCGCGGCCGTTTTTACAGGAGCCCCCGGCAAGCAGGTCAGCGGTAAAGCCGGCCAGGGCACGGTGTACGTGTTCCAGCCAGTGAAATTTAAGCAATACCTGCCGAGAATGGTAAAATAATAAAATTATTATGGTATTTTGACCCCCCATGGGGGGTCAAAATACCATTCTTTAATGTTTCCCCGCCACCACTTCTCCCTGCTTATCGTACACTACCAAATCCAGCGGGTATTCTCCAGAGGAGCTGTGGGTGGCACAGCCGAAACAGGGGTCGTAGGCCCGGAAGGCCATTTCAACCCGGTTGAGCTGGCCCTGGCTGACGGCCTGCGCCGGCTTGATCACGGCCCGGGCGGCCTTGTCCACCGACATGGCCATGGCAGCATAGTTGTTGGTGGTGCCCACCACCAGGTTGGCCTTGGTGACCACCCCGCGCGAGTCGGTGGTGTAGTGATGGATCAGGGTGCCGCGCGGCGCTTCCACAATCCCCACCCCTTCGGTGGGGGTCTCGGTGGGCAGGGTGCGGATATTGTCGGAGATGATCTCGGGGTCGCTGGCCAGCTCCACCCAGCGCTCGGCGGCGTACAGCAGCTCGATCAAGCGGGCCCAATGGATGGCCATGCGCTGGTGGACCGGCTTTCCGCCCATGGCGCTGAAGAACTGCTCGTATTCTTCCTGCGCCAGCGGGGTGGCCATGCCGTCGGCCGCGTTGAGGCGCGACAGGGGCGTTGTGGTGTAGACGCCCGAATCCATGCCGTCCACAAAGCCCTGCCAGCCAATTTTCTTCAGGTAGGGAAACTTCAAATACGTCCAGGGTTCCACCCGTTCTGCAATCCAGTCGCGGTATTCCGGCGGGGCAAATTTTCCAAGGAGCGTCCCGTCCGGGGCAGCCACCCGCACCATGCCATCGTAGAAATTGACCCGGTTTTGCTCGTCGACCAGCCCGATGGAGTACGTGCGGTGGGTGTAGGTCTCGGCGTCCAGCAGCTCGCGGAAAACAGCGCTTGGCAGGATGCTGGTGCGGAATAAGCTCAGGCTGGTGCAGGCAAAATCAACCGCCCAGCGGCCCATGCCCAGAATTTCATCGCGCTGCTCGGCCGAGATGCCGTGGCTCAGCCCGCCGGGGACGGAAGTGACCGGGTGCACCTTGCGCCCGCCGATCAGCTCGATCACGGTGTGGCCGTATTTGCGCATGTTAATCACCTTGCCAGCCAGTTCCGCCCCTACGGCGTGGATGACGCCCAAAATGTTGCGCTCGGCCGGGGCAGTATCGGGCCCCAGGATCAAGTCCGGCCCGGCCAGGGCATAGAAATGGGTGGTGTGGTCGGCACAGTAGAAGGCGCTGTAAAGCAGCTCGCGCAGCAGCAGGGCCGGGCGCGGAGGCTGCACGTGGTAGACCGCATCGGCCGCCTTGGCCGCCGCCATGTGGTGAGCCTCGGGGCATACCCCACAGATGCGGCTGGTGATGACCGCCATGTCTTCCACCGGGCGGCCCACCACAAAACGCTCAAAGCCGCGCAGCTCCGGGATCTGAAAATACGTCTTTTCAACGCTGCCTGCTTCGTCCAGGAAGATTTCAATTTTTCCGTGCCCTTCCAGGCGGGTCACCGGATCGATACTGATGCGCGTCATTCTTCCCTCCCGTCGGTGTGGGGCCGGGCCCGGCGCAGGATGCTGCTTGCCAGGCTGTAGCGGTAGAAGGTGCCAACCGGATCCACAATGCCGTCCAGCACCAAGGCAATCTCGGCGTGGGTCTTGCCAGCCACCACCGAAGAAATGCCGCTGATCATGCGCGCCCCTTGCTCGCTGTCCGCCAGGGCCGGGCCGTAGCAGCCCGTACAGGGCATATTGGCGCTGGGGCAAAGGGCCCCGCAGCCGCTGCGGGTGGCTTCGCCGGCACACAGCAGGCCCTGCTCGAAAAGGCAGTCCACCAGGTTGGGCTGGTACGTGGCCATGCGCCGGAAGACGTGAATGGTCTTCTCGGCACGGGCCCGCTTGCACTCATCACATACCGTGCTGGTGCCGGCCCCGATGACACTGCCCTTGGGCGGCAGGGCGGCCTCGCCGTGGAAGGCCTGGATGGCCAGCGCCACCACGGCCGCAATCTGGCCGCTTTCCGGCGGGCAGCCCGGCATGTAATAATCCACATCCACCACCTGGTCCAGCGTTTTGACGCTGGCGGACAGGATGGGCAGGCTCAGCTCCCCTTCGGGGGCGGCGTAGCGGGTGATGGGGCGCAGGTCCTGCGGGTTATCCGTGCTGGGGGTGCTGAAGGCGGTGTCGATCAGGTCCTGGGTGGTGTACAAATTGCCCAGGGCCGGGATGCCGCCTTCACAGGCGCAGGCCCCAAACGCCACCAGGATTTTGGATTTGCGGCGCAGCAAGTGCGCCATTTCTGCATTTTCGTTGCTGCGGATGGCGCCGTTGAACAGGCACAGGTCGATCGCGCCGTCCGGCATGGCTTTCACGTCGGCATATTTGGCGTCCACCGCCACCGGCCAGAAAACCACTTCAAAATTGGCGTCGAAATCCAGCAGCTTCTCGTGTATGTTTAGGGTGGCAATCTCGCACCCGCCGCAGCCAGCCGCCCAATACATGGCAAACCTGGGTTTCCCGGTCTCGTCAGGCATGGCTTCCTCCCGTGCTTAAACTGATTTGTGGGGCAGCGGCTTCCCCTTCCTGGAGCATATCGTCCGGCCAGGCAATCTTTTTCCAGTTGAGCGGTCCCAACGGGCGCACCTCAGCCACCATTTTATCAATCTCCTGCGCCAGCAGCAGCCCTTCCGCCGCCGAAGCCCAAATCAATCTGACGCGCTGCTCCTCCACCCCCAGCCCTGCCAGGACGCGCTTCAACAGGTCGAAGCGCCGGATGGCTTTGTAATTTTGTTCCACGTAGTGGCAGTCACCCGGATGGCAGCCCGACACCAGCACGCCGTCGGCGCCCTCCGCCAGGGCTTTCAGGACAAACATGGGGTCCATGCGCCCCGAGCACATCAGTCGGATCAGGCGGACGTTGGGCGAGTATTTGATGCGCGCCATGCCGGCCCCATCGGCGGCCCGGTAAGAACACCAGTTGCAGGTGAAACCAATGATTAATGGCTCAAAACCATTCCCATCTGCCATAAAATCCTCCTCCGGGGGTTTTGGCCCGCAAGCGGGCCAAACGCCCTCATGATTCTTAACATTCAAAACCGGCAATGCAAAACCCTCTTATCCCCCGGCCCTTTCGGGAAGAAAGTCAAGATTGGCGTGATTTTGTCCCGTTTACGGGACAAAATCACGCTGTTCTTGCTTTTCTCCCTCCCTTCCCTTCAGGGAAGGGAGGGCCGGGGTGGGTTAGGTCTCCATAGCCTCTGGCTTTACCCCAACCTGGAGCAACCCCAGGATCTGCGCCAGGATTTGCTCGTTGCTGAAATGGGTGCCGGCGATTGCCCCGGCTGCACAGGACACAATGCAGGTGCCGCAGCCCTGGCATAAGGCCTGGTTGATGCTGCTCACCGCCCGGGCTTCATCAAACGTGATGGCGTTGAACGGGCACTGGTTGTTGCACACCCGGCAGCCCGAGCAGCGTGCCTCATCGATAATCGCCCGGATGGGGTCCAGGGTCATCTTGCCGCGGTCGATCAGGCCGATCACGCGGGCCGCCGCCGCCGCCCCCTGGGATACCGCGGCCGGGATATCTTTTGGCCCCTGGGCACAACCGGCGATAAAAATACCGTCGGTCATGGTCGCCACCGGGTCGAGTTTGGGATGGCGCTCGATCAGCCAGCCGTCGGCGCCGCGCGATACCCCAAAAATCCGACTCACCTTATCGTTATCCTGGCGGGCCTGCAACCCGGCCGAAAGGATCACCATGTCCACCGGTATGCGGCGCTGGCTGCCATCCAAGGTGTCGAAGACCTGCACGACCAGCTTGCCTTCCTCTTCCGGGATGCGGGCCACTTCGGTAATATCTGCCACCTTGCCGCGCACAAAAATGGTTCCCTCCGCCAGCACGCGCTGGTAGAACTCGTCGTAGCTCTTGGCAGGGGTACGCATATCGATGTAGAAGTTGTAAACCCTGGCCCCGGTCTTTTCTTTCACCAGGTGGGCAAACTTCAAGGACTGCATACAGCAAATGGAAGAGCAGTAGTTGTTGTAATTTTTATCCCGGCTGCCCACGCAGTGCACCACTGCTACCGTCTGGGGCTGGGTGACGCCATCTTTCAGCACCACTTTGCCGTTGGTGGGGCCCGAGACGTTGGTCAGGCGCTCAAATTCCAGGTTGGTAAACACATTTGGCAGCCGCCCGTAGCCGTATTCTGGGATGCGCCGGCAGTCAAACAGGTCGTAGCCGGTTGCCAGGATAATATTGCCGACCTTGATTTTTTCAATTTCATCCGGCTGGTCGAAATCGATGGCCCCGGTGGGGCAGAACTTCTGGCAGGCTTTGCAGGTGCCTTTTTTATAATAGGTGCAGTTCTCGACATCGATGACCGGGAACTTGGGCACGGCCTGCGGGAAGGGCGAATAAATGGCCTTGCGGGTGGTCAGTCCCACCTCGAATTCATCATCCACCACCTTTTTAGGGCATTTCTCCTGGCAGAACATGCAGCCGTTGCACAGTTCGGTATTGACCTTGCGGGCGCGCTTGCGCACCTGGACGGTGAAGTTACCCACAAACCCTTCTACCTTTTCCACTTCGCTCCAGGTCATGAGGGTGATGTTAGGGTGCTGGCCAACGGCGAACATTTTAGGCGTCAGGATACAGGCCGAGCAGTCCAGGGTGGGGAAGGTTTTGTCGAACTGGGCCATGTGCCCACCAATGGTTGGCTGGCGCTCCACCAGGTACACCGGGTGACCACTGTCGGCAATCTCCAGGGCAGCCTGGATGCCGGCAATGCCCCCGCCCACCACCAATACGTGTGGGTCGATGTCCACCGTGATCGGCTGCAGCGGTTGGTGGTAAACCACCCGCCGTACGGCCCCCGCCACCAGGCCTTTGGCCTTCTGAGTCGCCAGGGCGTGGTCTGCCGTCACCCACGAGACCTGTTCGCGCACGGAAACCATTTCGAACAGGTAAGGATTCAGGCCGGCCCGCTGGCAGGTATTGCGGAAGGTGGCCTCGTGCAGGTGAGGAGAGCAGGCCGCCACCACCACCCGCGTCAGGCCAAGTTCCTGGATATCCTTCTGGATCATCTCCTGGCCCAGGCTGGAGCACATAAATTTATAATTCCGGCTGACGACCACGTCCGGCAGGGCAGTTTCTACCCAGCGGCTGACCTCTTCCACGTCTACCGTTCCGGCAATGTTACTCCCGCAGTGGCAGATATAAACTCCAATTTTTTCGCTCATAAGCCACCTTATCTACACCCGTTCAGGGTGTATCTAAAACCGTTCCAGGTGTTATTTATGCCATCGACTCGCCTACCAGTTCGGCCAGTTCCTTGACTACCAGCTTGCCTTCCAGCCCGGTTGTCTTGACCGCGTCGCGGAACATGACCAGGTCTTTGGGGCAGGCCACCACCAGCATTTCCACCCCTGGCAGGGCGGCGGCTTCCCGTACCCGGCTTTCACTGGGGCGCTCGCTGCGCTCGCGCAGCGAGCCTTCATCCATCCAGATGCGCCCGCCGCCGGCATTGCAGCACAGGGCCTGCGCCCCATGGCGCGGCATTTCAACCAGGGTGCAGCCCGTGGCTTCGATCAGTTCTCGCGGTGCCGCGTAGACCTGGTTATAGCGCCCCAGGTAGCATGGATCGTGATAAGTGACCCGGTAACCCAGTTTTTTGGTGAGCTGGATCTTGCCGCTGGCTGCCAGTTCCTGCAAAAGCTCGGAGGAATGCTGCACCGGTCGCCCACCCATCACTTCCGCCGGGTATTCATTGCGGAGGGTGTTGTAGGTGTGGGGGTCGCAGGTGATCATTTTCTGGAAGGTGCATTTGCCCAGGGCGGCGGTGTTTTTCTCCACCAGGAATTCGAACAGGCCCTCTTCTCCCACCCGGCGCACGTCATTGCCGGAGTTGCGCTCGCCCTCGTACAGAATGCCAAAATCGAGGCCCGCTTTCTGGAAGATTTCGGCCGTCTGGCGGGTGACGTCGGTGACCTGGGGGTTGTAGGAGGCGTAGTCCCCCACAAACCACAGGTATTCCACCGCCTCTTTGCGGGCGTCGCGCACCTTTACCGGCAGGGACTGAGCCCACCTGGGGCGGGCCCGTTCCGACTGCCCAAATGAGTTGCCATAGCGGCTCAGGTTGGCCAGGGTCTCCGACAGGCGGGTCTCCACTTTTCCTTCACTCACCAGGTAGCGCCTGAAATCGACCGCAAGCCCGGTATGGTCGATCAGCACCGGGCATTCCTGGTCGCAGGCCCCGCAGGTGGTGCACGACCAGACCATGGCTTCTGAAATCCCGTCCCCCACCAGGAGCGGGGAAGGGCCGCCGGCGGCAATTGCCCTGCCATCGCGGCGCAAAGCGTCGCGCACCTTCACCACCAAAAGCTTGGGGCTGATCTCTCCGCCGGCGTTGTAGGAAGGGCAGACATCCTGGCAGCGCCCGCATTCGGTGCAGGTGTCAGCGTCCAGAAGCTGCTTCCAGGTGAGACCGCGCAGCGTGCTGGCGTAGATAGGCTCGGACTGCTTGTTCAGGGGTAGGGCGGCCAGGCGTCCGGTTGGCCGGTCGAGTTCGGCAAAGAAGGCGTTCAGGGGGCCGGTCACGATGTGCACCAGGGAGCTGGCAGGCAGGATGACGAACAGGGCCGAGACGGACAGAAAGTGGATGGTGTAGAAAGCCACGTGCAGCCCCTGTAAAACGACCTGGGGAATGCCGGTCACGATCCAGAGCTGGGCCAGAGCCCAGCCGGCCGGCGACCAGAGCGCCCAATCCGGCTTTTGGATTGCCAGCCGGAACGACTCAACCAGCAGCCCGTTGATGACGATGGCAATGATGAAGATCAGCGACCAGGTGTAGCGCGGGCTCAGGGTAAGCCGGTCCGGCTTTTTTACGAAGCGGCGGAAAGCGGCCATGACCGCCCCGACCATGAAAACAATCGTAAAAATGTCCAGGACAAACTTATAAATCAGGTACGGGCTGCCCTCCAGGAACTTGAAGAAATGGCCGTTAATGGTGGCCAGCGCCGTGCCCAAGAAGAAGACGAAATAGGCCCAGGCCAGGGTCAAGTGCATGATGCCCGGATACCGCTGCCTGAGAATGCGCAGTTGGGCAATGGAAACTTTGACCAGGTTCCATAACCGCAGCAGGGGGTGGTTCCAGCGCCGTTCGGGCCGCCCAACTTTCCACCACAGGCTGGCCTGGCGGTAGAAACGCACCAGAAAAACGATCGCCGCCAGTGAGACAATGGAATAAACCAGGATCGGCCCCCAGGGTTGGGGAATTCCCCAGAAATCAATACGTTCCGGCATCTTGTACGCTCCCTAACCGCCTTTGGCCTGCCGCACCTTGTCTGCCAGGGCCGGCGCCAGGTCGAGCAGGTCGTGGGTTGTCCCGTAGCGGGCCACGTTAAAAATGGGCGCCGTGGGGTCGGTGTTCACGGCAATAATCATTTCGCTGCCAGTAATGGCCTCGGCGTGCTCGGGGGCGCCGCTGATGCCCAGTGCCAGGTACACCTGCGGCTTGACGGATTTTCCGGACTTGCCCACCAGACGTGAGGTTGGCAGCCAGTTCTGGTCGACCACCGGGCGGGTGGCGCACAGCACACCTCCCAGGGCATCGGCCAACTCCTGCGCCACCTCCAGATTGTCCTGGCGTTGAATGCCGCGGCCCACCCCAACCAGCAGGGGCTGGCGGGCAATATCCACATCTTCGCCCTTTGGCTCGATGTACTGTTTTAAGGTAATGCGCAGGCCGTCCAGCCCGGGCGCTTCCATGCGGGTGACGGCAGGCGGATGGGCACTGCGGCCCTGTTCCACCCGGAAGCCGCCCGGCAGCATGGTCACCAGGGTGGTTTGGGCAGGGATGGGCCCTTCGGCCATTAACTTGCCGCCGCAGATCTGGCTGGAAAAGGTTAGCTGGCTGCCCTCGGCCTTGATCGTCCGGCAGCAGCTAATCAACGGCAGCTCCAGGCGGGCAGAGAGCCCGCTGGCGATATCGGCGCCCACGGACGTGTCGCCCAGCAGCACCAGCCTGGGCGACCGTTCAGCAATCACCGCAGCTATCAGGCGGGTGTATGCCTCACCGTTGAACTCTTGAAGGGCCACATGGTCCACGTAAAGCACCTGGTCTGCCGCCAGGTCGCGGCTTAAACCCTCGGCGCCATGGCCCGCCAGAAGTGCGCATACTTTTCCACCGCTGGCCTGTGCCACAAGGCGCGCCTGGGCCAGCAGGATGTAGGTGATGTCGGCCACCTGGCCCCGCAAATGCTCAACCAGCACAAGAATTTCCTGGTTCATCGCTCACCTCTCCTTATAGAACGCCCTGCTCGCGCAGGATCGCCACCAACTGATCTGCTACCTGGTCGACGTCTCCGTCCAGCATGGCGGCGCGGGCCGCAACCTGGGGTGGGAACATGTGCTCAGGCGCCAATCCCCCCATTAGATCGAGGTCGCCGTTAAATTCCTCAATTTTGCTGGTCTTCATCACCTGCCGCACCCGGCTGATGGGCACGTAACGGGGCGGGGTTTCGGCCGCCTGGATCCCCAGCACGGCCGGAAGCTGCACCTCCAGTTCGGCGGTCAGCCCGCCCGGGTATTCCTTGCGCACCTCAACCCGCTGGTCGCCCGGCTTCACACACGACACATAGCCTACATACGGCCAATCCAGCAGACCCGCCAGCAGGCACCCCACCGTTCCATCCAGGCTGCTGTAAGCCTGGACACCGGCCAGCACCAGGTCCGGCTTGTTTTGCTGCACAAACGACAGGAACAGGCGCGCCAGGGCGTGGCTGTTTGTCCCTTGATAAAAGTCCGCGCACATGCGCACCAGGCGGTCGGCGCCTTTGGCTGCCGCTTCATACAGGGCATCTTCCACGCCCTCAAAATCGGGCGCCAGCACCGTCACCTGGCCGCCGTATTTCTCTTTCAACAAGATGGCCTGCTCGATGGCGTGTTCGTCAAACTCGTTCAGCTTCCAACGGATCGAGTAGGGGTCCAGGCGGTCGCCGCCGGCATCAATCACCAGCTCCTCAACCAGGTCCGGCACAAATTGGACTGGAACAAGGATTTTCATAATTCGCCTCCTTTTAATGGGTCGATTGCATCCGAAAGCAGTTCGCTGATGTCGCGAACCAGCAGTCCTTCGGCATTTTTAACCGTCTTGGTGGCATCTTCAAAGCGTGAGGCTTCATAGGGGCAGGCCACGGCCAGAATTTCGGCGCCCACGCTGAGGGCTTCACGCACCCGCCATTCGGACAGGCGCACGTGCGCTTTTTCCCATTGGAAGCCGTCCAGCCACATCCCGCCGCCTCCGCCGCCGCAGCACAGGCTGGTTTTGCGGTTGTGCGGCATTTCAACCAGCGTAATTCCGGGGATGGCCTGTAGAAGCTGGCGGGGCTGCTCGTATATGCCATTGACCCGGCCCAGGTAGCATGGATCGTGATAGGTTACCCTGGCTTTGAGGCTGCGATTTAGCCTGGGGCGGATTGTTTCCAGCCGTTCCGCCAGGAATTCGGTGTAGTGGCGGACGGGATAATTGATCCCCAGGGCGGGGTACTCATTTTTCAGGGCATTGTAGGTATGGGGATCGGTGGTCATGATTTCCTTGAAGCGGTATTTCTTGAGGGCCCGCCCGTTCTTTTCGGCCAGCACCTCAAACAGGCCGCGCTCGCCAGACAGACGCTGGCTGTCGCCGTCGCTGTTTTCTTCCGGGCCCAGAATGGCGAAGTTGACTCCCAGGCGGTGCAGCAGCAGGGCCAGGGTGCGGGTGGCGGGCTGGACGCGCTGGTGATACGAAGCATAGTCGCCCACGAACCACAGCACGTCCGCCTGGCGGGTATCCCTGCCCATCACCGGCACCATCGATTCGATGCCGCGGGTCCAATCGGTGCGCTTGCGCGGCGATTCTCCCATGGGGTTGCCGTAGCGCTGTGAATTTTCGAGCGCCAACTGCAATTCTTCGGGAATATTTCCGGCCAGGACGTGTTCTTCCTTGGTCCAGGTCATCAAGTTGCGGGTGAGCGGGATCTGGGACGGGCAAACGCTGGTACAGGCCGAACACGCCACGCATAACCAGATCGTATCGCTGGCATTGACGCGCTGGAAGGTATTGGATCGCAGGGCCGCGATCATGCGGATCGGCGGGTAATCCATCAGGAAACCCAATGGGCAGACTCCGCTGCACATTCCGCATTGGATGCAGTCGCGCAAATGGAGATCGCCCGCCATCTCTGCGCCGATTTCGCTGATATCCGCTGCCATTGGACTGGTCGATTGAACAACTGCCATCGGTTCACCTCTTCATTTAGCAACTCATCGTTTCTTCTCAATAAGTTGGGAAAATGTGTTTATTTTTGTCCCGCAGCAGGACAAAAATAAACACACACCCACTTTTTTGAGA
>Ga0209014_10002210_pt1 | contig 11341 bp, 9 predicted proteins | sample BarGraNGADG00212_FD_184491 | JGI IMG/M metagenome (GOLD analysis project Ga0209014, IMG submission 184491) | Arctic peat soil microbial communities from Barrow, Alaska - Barrow Graham LP Ref core NGADG0002-212 (SPAdes) (version 2) | ecosystem: Environmental > Terrestrial > Soil > Wetlands > Peat... | reverse complement strand
CGCTGCGCTCGCGGTGGCTGTCCCCTTTGCCCGCCGCCACGGCCGCTGGGGCGGTGCAGCGATCGGGGCGGCGATGGTCCTGCTCTGCGTTCCGGTGGTGCCCGCAGCGGCGATCGCACCGCTCGTCGCGGCCGCCTGGGCGACCGCAGTGCTGCTCGCCGTCCGCACTGAAGTCCAGTAGAGCTTTGATTCTCTCGTCCGCCGGGTAATGTCACCCCGCATTGGTACTCAGGGCGATTGAGCAGAAGATCGAGGCGCTGCTCGAAGGCGTCTTCGGACGGGCGTTCCGGACGAACGTTCAGCCGGTCGAGCTTGCACGCCGGCTCTCGAAGGAGATGGACGACCACAAGACGGTGTCCGTCTCACGGGTGTACGTCCCGAACGAGTACACGGTGTACCTCTCCGTCTCCGATCGCGAGCAGTTCGCCGACTACCAGGGGTCGCTGATCGCCGAGCTCGAGGAGTACCTCACCGAGCACGCGAAGCGCGAGAGCTATGCGGTGCTCACGCCGCCGAAGGTGCTGCTCGAGACCGACGACGACCTCGCGGTCGGGGAGTTCGGGATCGCGACCCGGATGGTCCAGCCCAAGCACGGCACCCACGGGCCGGTTGCGGACGAGCCCGAGGAGCAGGTGGAGTCGGGCGCGACGATGATCTACAAGCCGATCCAGCAGCCGACCGAGGCCGCGGCCGTCGCCGGGCTCGAGCGCGAGATCGCGGTCCTCTCGTGGGACGGCCAGGTCAAGCGCGTCGAGAGCCTCCGGGTCGTGCTCGGACGCTCGCGGGAGTGCGACATCCAGATCGAGGACTCGAACGTCTCACGGCGCCACGCCGAGCTCCGCCAGGAAGGGACGGCGTACTGGATCGTCGACCTCGACTCGACAAACGGGATCGAGGTGAACGGCCGGAGCGTCAAGCGGGCGAAGCTCGAGCCCGGCGACTCGTTCACGGTCGGCGAGACCGTCGTGACGTTCTCGACGGAGCGCGAATGATCGTCGCGAGCACCACGTACGAGACCGTCCTGCTCGGCCTGAAGCTTGCGTTTCTCGTCCTGCTCTACCTCTTCATCTGGCGCATCGTGCGCACGGCCGGCCGCGACCTGCGCCTGCCCCAGGAGAGCTTCATCCTCCGGCCTGCGCTCGCCGACGGCCTGATGGAGCACGCGACCAACTCGGGGCGGCTCGTCGTCCTGGAGAGCCAGGTGCTTACGGTCGGCGAGGAGTTTCCGCTCGACTCGAGGCAGCTCACCGTCGGCCGCGGCGCGCAGAACGACGTCTCGATCGAAGGCGACGAGTTCGCGTCGGCGCGGCACGTGCGCATCGAGCCTCGCCGTGACGGCGTCTGGGTGAGCGACGTCGGCTCGACGAACGGCACGTACGTGAACGGCGAGCGCATCGACCGGCCGCGCAAGCTCGAGCGCGGCGACGTGGTGCGTGTCGGCGAGACCGAGCTGAGGTTCGACGCATGAGCGTCCGCGCGGTCGGCCGGGAGTCGAACACCGGTAACAAGCGGCGTCGCAACGAGGACTCGTTCGTCGTCGCTCCGCCGCTCTTCGCGGTCGCCGACGGCATGGGCGGCGCGCAGGCGGGCGAGGTCGCGTCGAAGCTCGCGGCGGCTGCGCTCCGGGACACCGATCCCGGCTCCGCAGGTGGCGAGGAGCGCGTCGTCGCGCTGATCCAGGAGGCGAACCGCCGCGTCTACGAGCGGTCGAACGCCGACCCCTCCGCCTCCGGCATGGGAACGACGATCACCGCAGCTCTCGTCGAAGGCACCAGCGTCACGTTCGGCCACGTGGGCGACTCGCGTGCCTACCTCTTGCGCGACGGTGTTCTCGAGCAGCTCACCGAGGACCACTCGCTCGTCAACGAGCTGTTGAAGAGCGGCAAGCTCTCGCCGGAGGAGGCGGAGACGCACCCGCAGCGCTCGGTGATCACGCGCGCGCTCGGCACCGACCCGGACGTCGACGTCGACACGTTCGTCGTCGAGGCGAAGGCGGGCGACCTCTTCATGATCTGCTCCGACGGCCTCACGACGATGGTCGACGACGAGGACATCCTCGACCTGCTCGTGCGCCACCACGACGATCTCGACCGCGCCGCGAAGGCGCTCGTCGCCGCCGCGAACCGCGCGGGTGGAGAGGACAACATCACCGTCGTCGCGTTCACGATCAGCGCCGACGACGGCGACACGGTGCAGATGTCGGCCGCGGGCGAGGACGACGACACGCTTCACGGCGTACACCCGGCCGCGCCTGCGCTCGACACGATGGTCGTTCCGGCCGAGGAGGTCGAAGCGGCCTTCCTCGTCCCAGGCTCTCCAGAGGCGCTCGCGGCCGTGCGGGGGGAGCCGATCTCGCCCGCAGCGCGTGCCCGGCTCGTGCTGGCGATGCTCGCACTGCTGGCGCTCGCGGCCGTGCTGCTCATCTGGGGATTGCTGCGCTGAGACTGAGCAACCGCAATCGCGAGCTCGTCTATCTGACAGTCGCCGGCGTCCTGACGGGCGTGGGCTTCGCGAGCGTCTACATCGCGCGCAAGTCGGAGATCTCCGCGGCGTCGCTCACGTACGCCGCGTTCTTCTTCGCGCTCTACCTCGTCGCGCACCTCGTCGCGCGGTACACCGTGCCGTACGCCGATCCGTATCTGCTGCCGATCGCCGCCCTGCTCACTGCGATCGGGTTGACCGAGATCTACCGGCTCGGCCCGTCGGACGCGTTCAAGCAAGGGCTCTGGGTCGTGATCGGCGTCGCGGTGTTCGCGGTCGTCCTGCTCGGGCTGCGCCGCGACTACCGGCTGCTCGAGAACTACAAGTACCTCTTCGGCCTGGGCGCGATCGCGCTCCTGTTCATGCCGCTCCTGCCGGTGATCGGCCAGACCGTGAACGGGTCGCGGCTGTGGGTGCATGCCGGCGGCCTGCAGTTCCAGCCCGGCGAGCTCGGGAAGATCGCCCTGATCGTCTTTCTCGCCGCCTACCTGCGCGAGAAGCGCGAGGTGCTCGCCCAGGGACGGCTCAAGGACTGGGGCCCGCTGCTCGTGATCTGGGGCGGCGCGATGCTCGTCCTGTTCGCGACGGGCGACCTCGGGAGCGCGCTCCTCTACTACGGGATCTTCCTGGCGCTGCTCTACGCGGCCACCGCCCGCGTGGCCTACGTCGCCGTGGCCGTCGGGCTCTTTGTCGCCGGAGCTGCGGCCGTCTACAAGGGGACGCCTCACGTTCGCACACGCGTTACGAACTGGCTGCACCCGTGGACGACCGACAAGGTCTACTGCGCGCTCACCGGTACGCAGACGCTGCGCCAGGACTGCGGGAGCTATCAGGAGGTGCAGTCGCTCTACTCGATCGGCCACGGCGGCTTCGCGGGCACCGGCCTCGGCACCGGCACCTTCACGACTTCGTCGGGGCACCAGATCATCCCGGAGCTCAACACCGACTTCATCTACTCGGCGCTCGCCCAGGAGCTCGGGCTGATCGGCGCCGCCGCGCTGCTGCTGCTCTACATGGTCTTCGTGCTGCGCGGCTTCCGCATCTCGCTCTTTGCCGGTGACGGCTTCTCGAAGCTGCTCGCGGCGGGCCTCACCTTCGGGTTCGCGCTCCAGACCTTCATCATCGTCGGCGGGATCCTGCGCGTGCTGCCGCTCACGGGCATCACGTTGCCGCTCGTCTCGTATGGAGGCTCGAGCATCGTCTCCAGCTTCATCGTCGTCGCCGGGCTGATGCTGATCTCGAACCGCGCGAACGCGGAAGTCGAGGGCGTGCGTTGAACCGCCAGCTCACTCGGCTTGCGATCGTCTCCGTCCTGCTGCTCGTCACTCTCGTCGTCGCGACGACGTACTGGCAGGCGTGGGCGTCCGGCGGGCTCCAGGCCCGGCAGGACAACGCGATCCAGCGCGTCGTGCAGTTCACGATTCAGCGCGGCCTCATCCAGACCGGGCCCAAGGCGATCTTCGCGGCGAACAAGAAGAAGAAGGTCGGTGGGCAGACGCTGTTCTTCCGCCGCTATCCGCAGCACAAGCTCGCCGCGCAGACGATCGGCTACTCGACCGCATCTCGCTCGCAGGCCGGTCTCGAGCGATCGATGAACGACTACCTCACCGGCTCGAACACGAACCTCAGCAACGCGTTCAAGCGGGCGCTCGACAAGCTCGGCGGCGGAACCGTGAAGGGCAACAGCCTGCTGCTCACGCTCCGGCCGGGGGCCCAGCGGATCGCACAGCAGCTACTCGGCAGCCGCTGCGGCGCAGTCGTCGCGATGAACCCGCACACCGGAGCGGTGTACGTGATGGCGTCGACGCCGTCGTACGACCCGAACTCCATCTCGGCGAACTACGCGAAGGTGCTGAAGATCCGCGGCGACTGCGGCGCAGGTCATGCGCTGCTGAACCGCGCGACGAGTGGGCTCTACACGCCGGGCTCGACGTTCAAGATCATCACCGCCGCGGCCGCGCTCGACAGCGGCGCGTTCACGCCGAGCTCCATGTTCGACGACCCGGGCTATTGCACCGAGTACGGCCAGAAGGTGTCGAACGCGAACAACCCCGACCAGAGCGCGGAGACCTATGGACGCGTGAGTCTTGCGCAGGGCTTCGAGCATTCGATCAACTCGGTCTTCTGCAACGTCGGCATGAAGATCGGCGCCAAGACGATCCTCGACTACGCGAAGCGATTCGGCTTCTACAAGACGCCGCCGCTCGAGACGCCCGCCGACGAGCGCGCGCCGAGCGGCCTCTACAAGTACACCAAGGCGGGGCGTGTTCTCGACGACCCGAAGGACCCGAACTCGGTCGACCCGGGCCGGCTTGCGTTCGGCCAGACGACGATGCTCGCGACGCCGCTCCAGATGGCGATGGTCGCAGCGACCGTCGCCAACGGCGGGGTCGTGCCGAAGCCGTTCGTCGTCCAGAAGATCGTCGCTCCGGACGGCTCGACCGTGCGCGATACGAAGCCGGGCAATCTCGGCCGTGCGATCAAGCCGCAGACGGCCGCCGACCTGACCGCGATGATGGTCGCGGCCGTCCAAGGCGGCACCGGTACCGCCGCTCAGATTCCGGGGATTCAGGTCGCCGGCAAGACGGGCACCGCCGAGACGGGTGTCGACCACGTCTACACCGCCTGGTTCGTCTGCTTCGCTCCGGCCGACAACCCGCAGGTGGCGGTGGCCGTCGTGCTCGAGAAGCAGGTAAACGGCTTCGGAGGCGCTGTTGCGGCCCCGATTGCCAAGGCCGTCCTGCAGGCTCTCCTGCATGGCTGATCGGACCACTACTCTTTACTGACCCCTGTGGCCGTCTCGGACACGCTCATCGGCACGCTTTTCGATGGCCGCTACCAGGTCGTGCGCAAGCTTGGCGCCGGCGGGATGGCGAACGTCTACCTCGCCGAGGACCAGGAGCTCGGCCGGCGGGTCGCGATCAAGATCCTGAACGAGCGCCACGCGAACGACGAGCAGTTCGTCGAGCGCTTCCGCCGGGAGGCGAAGAACGCCGCCGCGCTCTCGCACCCCAACATCGTCTCGATCTACGACCGCGGCGAGGCGGAGGGCACCTACTACATCGCGATGGAGTACCTCGACGGGCGGTCGCTCAAGGAGCTGATCCTCTCGCGCGGCCCTGCTCCTCTGAACGTTGCGATCGAGTACGTGCGCCAGATCCTCTCCGCGTTGCGCTTCGCACATCGCCACGGGATCGTGCATCGCGACATCAAGCCGCACAACGTTCTCGTCGACGCCGAGGGCCGCGTGAAGGTCACCGACTTCGGCATCGCGCGCGCGGGCGCGAGTCAGATGACGGAGGCGGGCTCGATCGTCGGCACTGCGCAGTACCTCTCGCCCGAGCAGGCGCGCGGCACCAACGTCGACCAGCGCTCCGATCTCTACTCGCTCGGCATCGTGCTCTACGAGTTGCTGACGGGCACGCTGCCGTTCAACGGCGACACACCCGTCGAGATCGCGATGAAGCACCTCTCGCAGACACCGGAGCTCCCGTCGGTCTTGCGGCCCGAGCTGCCGCGCGAGCTCGACCTCGTCGTCACGCGCGCGCTCGCCAAGGATCCCGACGAGCGCTACCAGAGCGCCGAGGAGATGGACGCCGATCTCGAGCGCCTCTCGCGTGGCGCCGCCGTCTCCCCCGAGACGGAGGAGTCGGCGACCCAGATCATGCGCGCGCCCACCGGCCCGATGTCGGCGACGGCCGCGACGATGATCGTGCCGCCGAGGCGCGGTGCGTACGCGCCGCTGCCGCCGCTCCCGCCACCCGTCTACTACGACCTTGAGGAGCCGATCCATCGCCGGCCGATCTGGCCCTGGGTCGCCGCGTTCCTCTTCGTGCTCGGCGCGGCGGTTGGAGGCTGGTTCCTGTACGACCAGATCTCGAACAAGCTCGCCTCGAACAAGGTCGTGCCCGTGAACTTCTATGTCGGCATGCGAGAGGCGCAGGCGCGCGCGAAGATCAGCGCGGACGGCTTCACCCCTGTCGTCAACCACCACGCCAGCCGGAAGACGCCGGCCGGCTTCGTCTTCAAGCAGCTCCCTGTTCAGGCGACGCGCAAGCCCAAAGGCGACCCGGTGACGATCTGGGTCTCGACGGGCGTACCGAAGGTCGCGGTGCCGTCCCTCGTCGGCCAGCAGTCGACGGACGCCGTCGGAGCGCTGAAAGACGCGCACCTGAAGCCCGACGTGCACGAGGTGCCGTCGTCGAAGCCGACGGGCGAGGTCACGGCGCAGGATCCGCCGGCGGGCACGAAGCAGCCGGAGGGCTCGCCCGTGCGTATCAACGTGTCGAAGGGCCCGACGCCGGTGTCGGTGGCGAGCGTCGTCGGCGAGCCGATCGCCACCGCCACCTCGACGCTCCAGGCGCAGGGCTTCAAGGTCAGTCCGACGTACGTCGACTCGTCCGAGCCGGCGAACAACGTGATCAGCCAGACGCCGGCCGCGGGCGACTCGGCGGGCAAGGGCTCGGTCGTGAGCCTCACGGTGTCGAACGGGCCGAAAACGTCGACGGTCCCCGACGTGACGAGCCTCGACCTCGGGTCGGCGGAACAGACGCTGCACGACTCCGGGTTCAACGCACGCGGCATCGTCTACCAGGACACGCCTGACCCGAACAGCGACGGGCTCGTGCTCTCGCAGGCGCCGGTGGGCGGCACGCAGCTCAAGCCGGGGGGCAATGTGACGCTGACCGTAGGTCGTTACACGGCGACCCCGCCGCCGACGACCGCCCCGCCGCCGAGCCCGTGACCGCCGGATGACCCGGCGTCTGCGCGTCGCGCTGCTCGCCGGCGGCCGGTCGAGCGAGCACGACATCTCGCTCGCCTCCGCGCGGTCGGTTCTGGCCGCGCTCGACCCCGCCCGCTACGACGTCGTCAGCGTCGCGATCGGCCGCGACGGACGCTGGGCGCTCGAGTCCGGCGCTTTCGCGCTCGAAGCGGGGTCAGACCCCGGGTCGGGTCCTGGAGAGCCGGCTCCCGCAGAGACGCTGCCCGTGCCGGCCGAGCGCAGCACGCTCGCCGCGCTCGGAGCCGTCGACGTCGTGCTGCCGATCCTGCACGGCCCGTTCGGCGAGGACGGGACGGTGCAGGGCCTGCTCGAGCTGGCCGGCATCCCGTACGTCGGCGCCGGCGTCGCCGGCTCGGCACTTGCGATGGACAAGGATCTCTTCAAGAAGGTGATGCGGGACAGCGGCATTCCGGTCGCGCGCCATCACACGATCCGCCTCGGTGACGAGGTCGAGTGCCCGTACGACTATCCGGTGTTCGTCAAGCCTGCACGGCTCGGTTCGTCCGTCGGCATCTCCAAGGTCCACGACGAGTCGGAGCTCGGGCCGGCGGTCGCGCTCGCTCGCCGGCACGACGAGAAGGTGCTCGTCGAGGAGTTCGTGCGTGGCATGGAGGTCGAGTGCGGCGTCCTCGGCAACCGCGTACCGCCGCCGATCGCGTCGCTGCCCGGTCGCATCGACACGCTCGAGCACGAGTGGTACGACTTCGAGTCCAAGTACGCGTCCGACGGCATGGAGCTCGTGATTCCGCCGGAGCTGCCGCAGGCGACGATCGAGCTCGTCCAGCAGCGGGCCGTCGACGCGTTCGTCGCCGGCGACTGCGAAGGGCTCGCGCGGGTCGACTTCTTCGTGCGGGACGACGGCGAGGTGGTCGTCAACGAGCTGAACACGATGCCGGGCTTCACGGACACGAGCGTCTACGCGAAGCTCTTCGAGGCGTCCGGCATTCCGTACGCCGAGCTGCTCGACCGCTTGATCGACCTGGCGCTCGAGCGCGCCGAGCGGCGCTCGAAGCTCGAGTACTAGCGCCGGGCGCGGATCTCGTTGATGTGCGCCGTATTGCCCGGCGGCAGGCTCGTCAGCCACACGACGAAGTAGCGGGCCGGGGTCCCGTGCAACGCGAAGGTCGTCGTGCCGTTCACCGTCTGCGTCGACGAGTCGTCGGAGAACGGTCCCGAGGCGGACGCCCCTGTCTGGATCTTCGCGGTGAACCCCGGCGTATCGCTCACCACCGTGAGCGACTTCAGAGCAACAGCCGAGCCGGCGTCGAGCACCAGGCCGACGCCGGGCTTCAGGCCGCCGAAGCTCGCCGATCGGTAGATGTCGGTCGTCCAGAACGTCGAGGGCTTACCGTCGGTCGCGTTGGCGACCGAGTCGTTGTGCTCGGAGCCGTCGCCGCCGTCACTCGTCGGGTCATACGAGCCGACCGCCTGAATCGCAACGACGGACGTCGAGCCGACGTCACCGCCGGTCGCGCCGTGCTTCGAGCCGAAGCCCCCGAGCTCGATGACACCCAAGGCGACCGCCGCGCCTGCGAGCGCGAGCACGACATACACCGGCCAGCGGCGGCGCTTCGCACGCGTACGACGTGGAGCGCTCTGGCGCAGCGCCTGTTGTGGAGCGACGAAGGTGCGGTCGGCGTCGAAGGAGCCGAGCTCGGCGAGGCATGCTCGAAGCTCGGTTGCGAAGTCGCGCATCGACGGAAATCGCTGCGTCGGATCCTTCTCGAGTGCCCGCTCCATCGCCGCCGCGAGCCGCACGGGAACGTCGGGGCGACGCTCGAGGATGTCCGGCACGGGCTCGTTCAGGTGCTTCATCGCGACGGCGACGAAGTTCTCGCCCGGGAACGGCACCTCGCCCGTGAGCAGCTCGTAGAGGACGACGCCGAGTGAGTAGACGTCGGTCGCCGCCGTCACCTGCTTCCCGCTGGCCTGCTCGGGCGAGAGGTAGTTGCTCGTGCCGAGCACGGTGCCGGTCTGCGTCACCCCCTGCTCGACGTCGAGCGAGCGGGCGATGCCGAAGTCGGTCACCTTCGCCTCGCCTTCCGCGTTCAGCAGCACGTTCTGCGGCTTCACGTCGCGGTGCACGATCCCGTGTTCGTGGGCGAAGGACAGCGCTTCCGCGATTGCGATCGCGAGGTCGACGGCACGCCGCGCAGGCAGCGGCCCGGTGCGATCGACCAGCTCCTTGAGGTTCTCGCCGTCGATCAGCTCGAAGACGATGAACTGGTGTCCGCCGGCTTCGCCGCGGTCGATCACCGTGACGATGTTCGGATGTGAGAGCTGCGCAACCGCGCGCGCCTCACGCCTGAACCGCTCGACGTACTCGTCGTCGTCGCCGTAGTGCGGATGCAGCACCTTGAGGGCGACGTTCCGCTCGAGCAGGCGGTCGTGCGATTTGTAGACGCTTGACATACCGCCGGTGCCCACGAGCTCGAGCACCTCGTAGCGCTCGGCGATCACCTCACCGATCATGGCGTCGCCCCGTCTTGGGGAAGGCCGCGCGGAGGCAGCGGTCGTCGGAGTGCGGGGCGGCACACGGGATCAACGCGGGAGCCGTCGTGCGGGTTACGCGAGAATCGATTAGGCGAGAACCGCGTCGAGCGCGTCTTCCCAGGCGCCCAGAGCCTCGTCCAGCTCGGAGTCGGTGATCACGAGTGGGCAGAGGACGCGGTTGCAGTTCGAGTAGGTGCCGGCTTTCAGGAGCAGCAAACCGCGCTGGGCGGCTTCCTCGGCCACCCGGGCGGCGAGCTCGGGCGCCGGCTCCTTCGTTACGGGATCCCGCACGTACTCGATCGCGAGCATCGCACCGAGCCCGCGGACGTCGCCGATCTGGGAATGACGCTCCTGCCACGCCAGCATCCTGCCCCGGATCGTCTCCCCGATGCGCTCGGCGCGCTCCACGAGGCCCTCCTCCTCGAACACGTCGAGGACGGCGAGCGCGGCGGCCTGCGCGACCGGGTTGCCGACGAAGGTGCCGCCGACGGCCGAGTCGCCGGGCGCGTCCATGATCTCCGCCTTGCCGAGGACGCCCGAAAGCGGCAGGCCGGCGGCGATCGACTTCGCGACCGTCATCAGGTCCGGCTCGACGCCGTAGTGCTCGATCGCGAACATGCGGCCGGTGCGGCCGAAGCCGGTCTGCACCTCGTCGACGACGAGCACGATCCCGTGCCGGTCGCAGATCGCGCGAACGCCGCTGACGAACTCCTGTGGTGCGACGATGAATCCGCCCTCGCCCTGTACGGGCTCGAGCACGATCGCGGCGACGGTCTCGGCAGCCACCTGGGTGATGAACGCGCGCTCGAGTGCTGCGAGCGCGTCGGCGCTCGTGATGCCCCGGTACGCGTTCGGGAACGGTACGCGGTACACCTCGGGCGCGAACGGGCCGAGGCCCGCCTTGTACGGGTGCGTCTTCGAGGTGAGCGTGAGCGACAGCAGCGTGCGTCCGTGGAACGCGCCTTCGAAGCCGATCACCGCGGGGCGGCGCGTGTACGAGCGAGCGAACTTGACGGCGTTCTCGACCGCTTCGGTGCCCGCGTTGAAGAACGCCGCCTTCGCCGGGCCGCTGAAGGGTGCCACGGCGAGCAGGCGCTCGGCGAGGGTCACGCAGACCTCGTAGGGGATGATCGTGAAGTCGGTGTGGAGGAAGCGTGCCGCCTGCTCCTGCACGGCCTCGACGACCTTCGGATGCGAGTGGCCGACGTTGAGGCAGCCGACGCCGCCCGTGAAGTCGAGGTACGAGTTGCCGTCGACGTCGGTCAGCGTCGATCCGTGTCCCTCGGCGGCGACGATCGGCAGGTAGAGCGACATCGGCTTCGCGATCACGCGCTCCTTCCGCTCGACGATCTCGCGGGAGCGAGGGCCGGGAATCTTGGTCGTCAGGCGGATCGCGCGCGTCGTGGCCATGTCGCCCACGATAGCGGGCCGCCTGGCGACGCACCGCCCCCTACAGCTGGGGCGCCCCTACTAGAGCTGTGGTGCAGGCAGCGGCGGCAGCGGCGGCGGCGGGCCGCTGTGCAGAGCCTGGGGCGTGTAGACCCCGGCTGCGTTCCAGAGCATGAAGCCGCCCGTGTGGTGGGC
>Ga0209014_10002209_pt1 | contig 11345 bp, 7 predicted proteins | sample BarGraNGADG00212_FD_184491 | JGI IMG/M metagenome (GOLD analysis project Ga0209014, IMG submission 184491) | Arctic peat soil microbial communities from Barrow, Alaska - Barrow Graham LP Ref core NGADG0002-212 (SPAdes) (version 2) | ecosystem: Environmental > Terrestrial > Soil > Wetlands > Peat... | reverse complement strand
GCTAGCAGCATCGTGCGACCGCTCAGCGCCACCACGGTGCCGCGACAACCCACACCACGCAAAGAACAAGCGCGAGCCACACGACATCGCCACCCCACCCCCAGGCTTGGTGATTGAAGGGCGAGGACGTCGCTCCCGCACGTTCACTGCGTCGGCGCTGGACGTACCTCGGATACGGCGGACCCCATCGACGGTAGCCCCAGCCATATCCAATCGGCGTCACGAGGAACAGCACAAAGAAACTCAGAAATACCCACCCCCACGAGAGCATCATTTCGCGCCTCTTATTTGTGTTGAGCCCGAGTCATTTGGCGATTGCCCATTGCTTCGCAGTGAGCGGCGACTCTTCCGCAGGCTCGTCACTCGCCCAGTAGGGCCGGCGCGCGTAGTAGCTGTGCAGGCTCTCTTCGTAGTCACGATTGAGTGCCGCAGTCCCGTCCACTCGGGACTCTTCTTCACTACGTCTCGTGACATGGAGACGTGCACCTCACTGGTCTTCCAATTGAATGCTTTCGTGCGACGAGTTCTGCCGCTTAGTCACGCATAATTGAGTCCTCATGAGCGGCCTCAGCGCGAGCCTGCAACAATCGGCGCGCCGCGACACGCCGACGCCGCGACGTCGGTTCCGATGCGCCGCGCGCCCCGCCCTCCCATCGCCTCGTCGCATCGCGTCCGATCGGGAGTCCTCACCGGCCGAGCACCACGTTCGCTGCGGCGATCACGTGCTCAACGGTAAATCCATAGTGCGCCATCACCACTGGCCCGGGCGCCGAGGCACCGAAGTGGTCCACGCCAATAATGGCGCCCTCGCTCCCTACGTAGCGCTCCCAGCCAAATGGCGATCCGGCCTCGACGCTCACTCTCGCGCGCACTGCCGGTGGTAGTACCGCGTCGCGGTATTCGACCGCCTGCTCGGCGAACAGTTCCCACGACGGCATCGACACCACGCGACTACGAACGCCTTCCTTGCACAGTTGCTCGTGCGCGGCGAGCGCGAGCCGAACCTCGGATCCGGTCGCAATCAGAATCAGCTCTGGTGATTGTCGGACATCCGCGTCAGCGAGCACGTATGCACCCCGCGCCGTTCCCGCCGCAGAGCCAAGTGTCGCACGGTCAAGGACGGGAAGCTTCTGTCGAGTGAGCACCAGGCCAACCGGTCCGCCCCTGCGCAACATCGCGACGCGCCATGCCTCAACGGTTTCATTGGCGTCGGCGGGCCGCAGGATCACCATGTTCGGCATGGCTCGGAGGCTCGCAATCTGCTCCACGGGCTCATGTGTGGGTCCGTCCTCGCCAACCGCAATACTGTCATGCGTCCACACATAGATCACATGCGCCGCACTCAATGCGGCCAATCGAATGCTCGGACGCATGTAGTCGGAGAATGTCAGGAACGTCGCGCCGAACGGCACCACTCCGCCATGATGCGCCATCCCCGTGAGTATCGCCGTCATGGCGTGCTCGCGAATGCCGAAATGGATGTTGCGCCCCGCGTATCCCCACACGCCACCCGCCATCCCCTGCGTGGGCGGTGATTGTCCTGCTTCGGGCGCGTCGGGGCTCTGAAAGTCTCCCATCTCCTTCATCATCGTGCGCGTCGACGGGTCGAGATCCGCGGAGCCGCCGATCAGGTTCGGCACCGACTGGGCTAGCGCCGCGATCACCTTGCCGCCTGCGTCGCGCGTGGCCATGTCGCCATCGCTTGGCGTGAACACCGGGAGCTTCGCGTCCCATCCACCGGCAAGCTCGCCTGCCAGCGCGCGATCCAGCGCAGCGACGAGATCCGGCTGCTCGGCGCGAAACGAATCCATCATCCGCTGCCATTCACTATGCCACGCCGCGCCGCGCACGCGCGTCTTGTCGAACTCCTGCTGCACTTCTTCCGGCACGAGAAACTCCGCATCTTCCGGCCAACCGTACGCGCGCTTGGTCAACCGGACTTCGTTCTTGCCGAGCGGCTCGCCGTGCGCCTCGAAGGTATCGTGCTTGTTCGGGCTTCCGAATCCAATGTGCGTTCGCGCCACGATGAGTGAGGGGTGATGCTCATCCGAGCGCGCGGCGGTGAGTGCCGCGTCCACCGCCGCCACGTCCATTCCGTCGACCTCCTGAACCTGCCACCCGTAGGCGACGAATCGAGCGCTCACGTCCTCCGAGAACGTGATGTTCGTACTGCCGGACAGCGTGATGCGATTCGCGTCGTAGAGCACAGTCAGCCGACCAAGATGCAGGTCGCCGGCGAGTGATGCGGCTTCGGACGAGATCCCTTCCATCAAGTCGCCATCACTCGCGATGACGTACGTTCGGTGGTCGACGACGGCGTGACCCGGCCGATTGAAGGTGGCGGCAAGCCACCGTTCCGCCATCGCTATCCCAACAGCGTTGCCCACGCCCTGCCCCAACGGCCCTGTTGTGACTTCGACGCCACTGGTGACGCCTCGCTCCGGGTGACCGGGCGTCCTGCTGCCCCATCGACGAAAGTGCTGGAGATCGTCGATGGTGAGCCCGTACCCCGTCAGGAACAGGAGGCTGTACAACAACATGCTTCCATGTCCCGCCGACAGCACGAACCGATCGCGATTCATCCACGCGGGATCCGCCGGGTCGTAGCGGAGGTGCCGCGTCCACAGGACGTAGGCCATTGCCGCCGCGCCCATCGGAAGTCCGGGATGTCCCGACGCCGCTCTCTCGACGGCGTCGATGCTGAGCGTGCGCAGCGTGTTGATGCACAGCTCGTCGATGTGTCCAATCGTACCGTGAAGGACACTCATCTCGCGCCCTGCCTTGACTGCATGTATCGCCGCATGAGCGTCGTCGTGGAACTATCGTGGGCGCCGTCGGGCGGGCCGTCTCCCTTCAGCTCTCCGCCAATGCGACTGGCCAGTGCCTTCCCGAGCTCGACGCCCCACTGATCGAACGAGTCGATGCCCCATATCACTCCCTGCGTGAAGACGCTGTGTTCGTACAGGGCGACGAGTGCTCCGAGCGTGGCCGGAGTGAGCAGCGTGGCGAGGATCGTCGACGTCGGCCGATTCCCCTCGAAGACGCGATGCGGCACGAGCCACGCCGGTGTGCCCTCGGTCGCCACCTCATCTGCCGTCTTGCCGAACGCGAGCGCTTCCGCCTGCGCGAACACATTCGCCATGAGAAGATCGTGGTGGCCATCGAGCGGATTGAGGGACTGCGCGAACGCAATGAAGTCACACGGAATGAGCCTCGTCCCCTGATGGATCAATTGATAGAACGAGTGCTGGCCGTTGGTCCCCGGTTCACCCCACACGATCGGACTCGTGTCATAGTCCACGCGCGTGCCGTCGAGCCTGACGTGCTTGCCATTGCTCTCCATCGTCAGCTGCTGGAGATAGGCCGGGAACCGCTTGAGATATTGATCATAGGGAAGCACCGCAACTGTGCTCGCGCCGAAAAAGTCCGCGTACCACACCGTGAGCAGCCCCATGATCACCGGCAGATTTCGGTCGAACGGCGTGGTCCGGAAATGCCGGTCCATGGCGCGAAATCCGCCGAGCATCTCGTGAAAGTGGTCGGGCCCTATGGCGAGCATCGTCGAGAGCCCGATTGCGGAGTCCATCGAGTAGCGTCCTCCGACCCAGTCCCAGAACTCGAACATGTTGGCCGGGTCGATGCCGAACTTCGCCACGGCATCCGTGTTCGTCGACACGGCAACGAAGTGCCTGGCGATGGCCCGCTCGTCGCCCAGTGCGCTCGCGCACCACGCGCGCGCCGCCTGGGCATTCGTCATTGTCTCGAGTGTCGTGAATGTCTTGGAACAGATGATGAACAGCGTTTCCTGGGGATCGAGATCGCGCGTCGCCTCCACGAAGTCCGTGCCGTCGATGTTCGAGACGAAGCGAAAGACCAGGTCGCGCTGGCTGTAACGGCGCAGGGCTTCGTACGCCATCACGGGCCCGAGGTCGGAGCCACCGATGCCGATGTTGACGACGTTCCGAATGGGCCGGTCTGTGTGTCCCTTCCAGTAGCCGTCGCGCACGCTCTTCGCGAATGCGGCCATGCGATCGAGTACCGCGTGGACCAGCGGCACCACGTCCGCACCGTCAACGATGATGCGCTCACTCCTCGCGGCTCGCAGCGCGACATGCAGCACCGCTCGCTTCTCCGTCACATTGATCTTCTTCCCGGTGAACATGGCCTCGATGCGTGCGGACAGACCGCGGTCTTCCGCCAGGCGGATGAGCAACCCGAGGGTTTCCTCGGTGATGCGGTGTTTGGAGTAGTCGAGGTAGAGTCCCGCACCCTCGGCGATGAGGCGCGCACCCCGATGCGGATCGCCCTCGAAGATCTGCCGGAGGTGCATGTCGCGCATGACGTCGTAGTGATCCTGCAACGCTCTCCATGCCGCGCTTTCGGTGAGCGGCTGGGTCGGCGCGGCTTCTAGGTTGGTCATGGTGTCCCTGCGGCTACGTGGTTGTCGTGTGTGAGCTTCGTGCGCTTGGCCGCGAGTTGCTCGAGGAGATCTTTCCACGACTTGTCGAATGACGCGGCTCCCTCACGCTGGAGTTGATCGGCCAGCGCGGCATCGTCAATGCCGGCTCGCGTCAGCTCGGCGAGGACTGCCTCGGCATCGCCGCCATCCACAGGCAGGAGTCCGTGCACCTGCCCGTGATCGGCGAACGCGTCGAGTGTCTTGGCCGGCATCGTGTTGATCGTGTCGGGAGCGGCCAGCGCCTCCACGTACAGCGTGTCCGGCGCATCCGGATCTTTGGTGCTGGTGCTCGCGAACAGCAGGCGCTGCGGCTGAGCGCCGGCTTCCGCAAGGATACGCCACCGCGGCGACGATAGCAGGCGACGGTACTCGCGGTACGCGCGCTTGGAAATCGCAACGCCGAGTTGGTTGCGAAGCGCCGGCGGCAACGTATCGTGCACCGCCACGTCCCAGCGGCTGACGAACAGCGACGCCACGGAGCCGATTCGCGGATCGCGCCCCGCCGCGATGCGCCGTTCTATGCCGCGCATGTACGCGCCCGCGGCCGCGATGTACTGCGCCGCGGAGAACAGCAGCGTCACGTTGACCGGAACGCCAGCAAAGATCGACGCCTCGATGGCCGGAATGCCTTCGGGCGTTCCTGGAATCTTGATGAAGAGATTGGAACGGTGCGCCTGGCCGTGCAATTGAGCCGCTGCCGCGATGGTGCCCGCGGTATTGTTCGCCAGCAACGGCGACACCTCCAACGACACCCAGCCGTCCACGCCCCCCGTGCTCTCGTGCACGGGGCGAAAGAGATCGGCGGCACGCGTCAGGTCCTCGATTGCGAGCTCGAAGAACAGCGGCTCACCCGACGTGCCGTGGGCCGCCTTCCGTCGAATGGCGTCGTCGTAGAAGTCGCCACCAGCGAGCGCGTGATCAAAGATTGTTGGGTTGGACGTGAGTCCGGTTACCGACAGTTCGCTGATGTAGCGTTGAAGCGTACCGTCATTCAGAATGCCTCGAGTAATGTTGTCGAGCCAAAGGCTCTGCCCGAGATCGTGGAGCTGCTGCGTCGCTTTCATGGTGCCACCTCGTTTCGTAGGGTGTCCGCGGCGGCTGGCACGGCCAGCAGCGCCGGCAGATCATAGCCGAGCAGATCGCCAATCCGCTCGATCGTGAGATCGGCGGCGGGATACGCGGACACAGTTTGCTGGTCGTGCGCGTAGTGGCCCTGGTGCGGATACACCGTGGTCACGCGGCCGGCCCAGGTGTGCTTGATTGAGGTCAGAATCCGCAACTTGTCGTCAATCATCGTGTAGTGGCGAGCTGGATAGGCTGCGGCGACGACACCGAGTATCTGTTCCTTGTGAATGGAGATCAGCACTCGTCCTTCCACCGCCTCCCACAGTCCGGAGCGGCGAATCTTGTGCGGCTGGAACACCACGTCGCCGTCCGATAGAATGATCGTCGTGCCCCACTGGCCGAGGTGCCGAATGACTTCGAGCGCCGCCGGGTACAATCGAGTCGCGAACGGATAGTCCAGAAGAAACGACGACATTTTGAGCAGGCCGGCATCACTCAGATCGCTCGCGCGCACGCACTGTAGCGCGCCCAGATAGTCGGTGTACCCGTGCGCTGCGCGCAGCCGCCTGATGGCATCCCAATAGCAATCGCGCACGGCCGGGCCAAGCTCGCGCACGAGTTTATCGCCGATGTCGCGCTCGACGTGATCGTTGTCGAACAGCGTGTCATCGCAATCGAGCAGAAAGACGACGTCCTCAGGAATGGTCACTCGCCCGCCCCCGCTCGACACTCGGGTTCTGCCACATGCCCTTCCCCGCGATGATCGCGTCCGCCGCGGATGGCCCCCAGCTGCCACGCTTGTACGGAATCACCGCCGCATGGTTGGTGAGCACCTTGTCGACCACCGCCCACGCCGCCTCGACCGCGTCCTCTCGCGTGAACAGCGCGCCGTCCCCGAGCATGGCGTCGGTCAAGAGTCGCTCGTACGGCGGTTCAGCGCCTGTGAGCTCCTCGACGAGATACAGTTCGTGTTGCTCACCGATGAACTCCTTGCCGGGACGCTTGACGCGAGCGGCCAGCGCGATCGCCGCGTGCGGTGAAAGCCGGAAACGCAGGTAGTTTGCCGGCCCTTCCGAAGGCGTCGAATCGCCAAACAGTGTGGACGGAGGCGGCTTCAGCTCGACGACGATTTCGGCGGCCGTTGCGGCGAGACACTTGCCGGCGCGCAGATACCATGGCACGCCCTCCCACCGCCACGAGTCGATGAAGAGTCGCATCGCGCAATACGTCTCGACGTCGGAGTCCTTCGCCACATGCGCGACTTTCCGATATCCCGCGTACTGACCACGGATCAGATGGCGCGATGTCAGCGGCCGCATCGCTTCAAAGACCTTGGCCTTCTCGGTGTGGACCGCGCCAAAGTTCCGATTCACCGGTGGCTCCATTGCGAGAAGCGCGACGATCTGGAAAAGGTGATTCTGCACTACATCACGAAGGCAGCCAGCGGTTTCGTAGAACGCGCCTCGCTCGTGCACGCCAAACCGTTCGGCCATCGTGATCTGGACGCTTGCCACATAGTTGCGGTTCCAGATCGGCTCGAGAAAGGAATTGGCAAAGCGGAAGTAAAGAATGTTCATGATCTCTTCCTTGCCCAGATAGTGATCGATCCGGAAAATCGAATCTTCAGGAAACACCTCGTGGGCAATCGCATTGAGCTGCCGCGCGGAGGCGAGATCACGACCGAACGGCTTCTCGACGACGATGCGTGCGCCGTCTGCAATCCCTGCTGCGCCCAGCCCGGAGATCACCGTCGCGAACAGCGCCGGCGGAATGGCCAGATAGAACGCGGGCCTCCGAGCCTCTCCCAAGGCCTGCTTGAGCGCCGCGAACGTCTCGGCATCGTTGTAGTCGCCATTCACGTACTGCAGCAGCGACAAGAGCCGTGTGAGTGTGCGTGCTTCTGCTGTCACTCCCGCCTGTGCGATACCGTCGGCCACGCGTTTGCGCAGCTCTGCCACACTCCATGGCGAATACGCCACCCCGATGACGGGCACGTTCAACTCACCGCGCTTCACCATTTCATACAGCGCTGGGAAGATCATCTTGTGCGCGAGGTCGCCGGTGACGCCGAATAGTACCAGCGCATCGGACGGCATCGTGCGTTTCGTGCTCACGCTCATCGCGGACTCCTTGGCTCGCACAGCGCGTTCATCGGCGTGACGCATCATGCGGTGTGCTCTGTGCCAACGCCGTATCGACAATCGTCTGCGCCTCGGTCACGATCCGGCGCAGCGCGTCTGGCCCTCGGAAGCTCTCGGCATAAATGCGATAGATGTCTTCCGTGCCCGACGGACGCGCGACGAACCATCCAGTGTCGGCGGTGACTTTCACACCGCCGATGGGCTCATGACTCCCCGGGGCCTCGCTGATGATGCTGATGACCTTCTCACCAGCGAGCTCCGTGCATGACACGTCGTCGGGCGAGATCGCCGCGAGGCGCGCCTTCTGGGCGGCCGTCGTGGGCGCCTCCACGCGGTCGTATGCCGGATCGCCGAAATCGCGCGTCAGGTCGGTGTACAGCTCTCCCGGGTCGCGGCCGGCGACGACAGTCATCTCCGCAGCGAAGAGCGCGGGGACGATGCCATCCTTGTCTGTCGTCCACACCGTTCCGTCGCGTCGAAGAAATGTCGCACCGGCGCTTTCCTCGCCGGCGAATCCGAGCGAGCCATCGCCGAGTCCATTGACGAACCACTTGAAGCCAACGGGCACTTCGTGCAGGCGCCGGCCCAGCCTGGCGGTCACGCGATCGATCATGGCACTTGTCGCAACCGTCTTGCCCACACCAGCCGTCGCCGGCCACTCTGGACGATGGGCAAAGAGATGATGAATGGCCACCGCGAGATAGTGATTCGGCGGCAGCAACCCCGCGCTTGTCGTAACGATGCCGTGACGATCGTGATCGGTATCGCACGCAACGGCAATATCGAACCTGTCCTTGAGCCCGATCAGGCGCGTCATCGCATAGGGCGACGACGGGTCCATGCGAATCTTCCCGTCCCAATCCACCGTCATGAAGCGGAACGTCTGGTCCACCACGTCGCTCACGACGGTCACGTCGAGATGGTAGTGCTCCGCAATGGGCGCCCAGTAGTGGACACCCGCGCCGCCAAGCGGGTCGACGCCCAGACGAATGCCATTGTCGCGAATCACGTCCATGTTCACGACGTTCGCCAGATCGCGCACGTACGGAGTGACGTAGTCGTGACGATGCGTCGTGGCGGCACGCAGTGCTCGCTGGTGTGGAATGCGCTTGACCCCCTCGAGCCGTGCTTCCATCAATGCGTTGGCCTGTGTTCCGATCCAGTTCGTGACGGCGGACTCGGCCGGGCCTCCGTGAGGCGGGTTGTACTTGAACCCTCCGTTGTCCGGCGGATTGTGCGACGGCGTGATGACGATGCCGTCGGCAAGCCCCGTGGTGCGCTCGCGGTTGTAACCGAGGATGGCATGCGACACGACAGGCGTCGGCGTGTATTCGTCGTGCTCAGCGAGCATGACGTCTACGCCGTGTGCCGCCAGCACCTCGAGCGCCGTGGCGCACGCAGGCACCGAGAGCGCGTGCGTATCGATGCCGAGAAAGAGCGGGCCGTCAATGCCGTGCGCGCGGCGGTAGCGGCAGATGGCCTCGCTGATCGCCACGACGTGCCATTCGTTGAACGTCGTCTCGAACGCCGAGCCGCGATGACCCGACGTGCCGAACGCGACGCGTTGCGCCGCTACCGACGGATCGGGGATCACGGTGTAATACGCCGTGACGAGCTTCGAGACATCGAGGAGCATGGCCGCGGGAGGCGGATGTCCTGCAAGGGGGCTGATCTTCACGGCTGCCTCCATTCGAAGACCGCTGCCCATTCACCAAAGCGCATCAGTGCGCCGCGCGTGAGAGGGTGTCAACGTGCCCGTCGGTGTGGCCAACGAGAATCACGTCCGCCGTGCCGAGAAAGAGTCCGGTATCCACCACTCCCGCAATCGCGCGAATCGCGTGTTCGAGCTGCCGCGCCGAACTCGTGTCGGCGAGCGGCTCAGGAAGCGCGCAATCGATGATCCAGTTGCCATTGTCCGTCACGAACGGTCGATCACCGGCGACATTCATGCGCCGCGTCGGAACGATGTCGAGCACCGCGAGCTCTCCCGCCACGAGCCACGCCGCAAACGGAATCACTTCCACCGGCACCCGTCGCCGCTCGCCAAGGCGTTGAACGAGTTTGTTCTCACTCACCAGGATGATTTGCCGAGCGGAGGACGCCGCGACGATACGCTCGCGCACCAACGCGCCTCCCCACCCCTTCACGAGATCGAGGCTTGGCGCCACCTCGTCGGCGCCATCAACGGTGAGATCCAGCAACCCGCCGACTCCCAACTCGATGAGTGGAATGCGGGCCTGCATCGCGAGATCCGCCACAGCCTCGGACGTCGGCACCGCGGACACCCGCAGTCCGTCGCGCACTCGTGCGCCCAGGCCGTCGAGGAACACCATGGCGGCTCGACCGGAGCCAAGACCGACGCGCGAGCCATCAGCCACGAGCTCCAGCGCCCGCGCGGCAACGGCCTGGACGCCGGGATCCTCCTTGCTTCCCGGCGTGAACTCGCGGGTCGTCACGGTTCGCGGGCAGGCGTCGGGCTCGGCTGCGCCATCACGACCCGCACCTGGTGCGCACGTCCGTCGTCGGCGAGCGAGAGCACTTCATTCTCGCCGAGCGCGATTCCGTCGAGTGAGATCGTCGCGACGCCGTGACAGACACCTCCGGGATTCTCGACGCGGATATCGTACCGCGCCGAGCGATGTCGCAGCGCTACACTGAAGCCGGGCCACGCGGCGGGGATGCATGGATCGATGAGCAGTCGTGTTCCGTGCACACAAATGCCGAGCAGCCATTCAACGCCCGCGCGATACATCCAGCCGGCCGACCCGCTGTACCACGTCCACCCTCCGCGCCCGACGTGCGGAGGCTCGGAGTAGATGTCGCCCACCGACACGTACGGCTCGACACGGTACCGCTGAACGTCGCGCGGCGTGGACGAATGATTGATCGGATTGAGCATCGCGAACAGTTCCGCCGCCCTGTCGCCATCGCCGAGCTCCGCGAACGCGATGACGGACCAGACGGCCGCGTGCGTATACTGGCCGCCATTCTCGCGGATACCGGGCACGTATCCCTTGATGTAACCCGGTTCCAGCCTGGTCTTGTCGAACGGCGGCGTCAGCAGCAGCACGAGTTTGTCGTTCTGTCGCACAAGGTGTTGGTAGAGGGACTCCATCGCGCGGTGCGCGCGAGTCCTGTCGGCCGCGCCCGAGATGACGCTCCATGACTGCGCGATGGCGTCGATGGCGCAGGCGCCGGCACCCGCGGTACCCAGCGGCGTGCCGTCATCGAAATACGCGCGCCTGTACCAGGCGCCATCCCACGCCTCGCGCTCGACCGCACTCTTGATCGCGCGTGCATGCTCCGCCCACACGCCGGCGCGGCGCGCCTCGCCCCGCGCCGCCGCGAGCTTCGCCCAGGCGACGAGGTTCGCGTGGAGAAACCAGGCGAGCCACACACTCTCGCCCTTGCCTTCGACGCCCACGCGATTCATGCCATCGTTCCAGTCTCCAGACCCCATCAACGGAAGACCATGTGCGCCAACGGCGAGGCTCCTGTCGAGCGCGCGTGCACCATGCTCGAACAGCGTGCCGTGCACGTCGGACACGCTCGGCGCGAAGTACGCGTCGTTCTGGCCATCCACAAGCACGGGTCCCTCCAGAAATGGAATCTCTTCGTCGAGGATCTCGAGGTCGCCGGTAACGGCGAGATAGTGACTGGCGACGTACGGCAACCAGAGG
>Ga0209014_10002207_pt1 | contig 11350 bp, 7 predicted proteins | sample BarGraNGADG00212_FD_184491 | JGI IMG/M metagenome (GOLD analysis project Ga0209014, IMG submission 184491) | Arctic peat soil microbial communities from Barrow, Alaska - Barrow Graham LP Ref core NGADG0002-212 (SPAdes) (version 2) | ecosystem: Environmental > Terrestrial > Soil > Wetlands > Peat... | reverse complement strand
TCGGGTGGTGGTGCCGTCGGCGTAGGCGGCGATCCAGCCGGTGCCGGTGGGTTCGGTGACGGTGACGTTGACGACGACCGCGGACACTCCGCTGGCGGGTACTCCGGCGCGGCCGGTGACCTGAACGCTGACTGCGTGTTGGGCCGCCACCGCGCCTCGCGGGGCACCGGTGCCGTTACGGGTGTCCAACAATCGCGTCGGGCTCAACGACCCGAACGCCCCCGCGACACTCACACTCGCCGGCGTCCCGACCGTCCACGTGAACGTCGTCGCGCCACTGGCGAAAGTCGCATCCGTCGCGGTCACCGTCACCGTGAACACACCCGCGCTCGACGCCGTCCCCGAGATCACGCCCGTACCCGCATCGATCGACAAACCCCCCGGCAAACCCGACGCCGCGAACGACAACGGCGAACCCGACGCCGAATCCGACGCGTGCACTTGAACACTCGCAGCGACGCCCACCGTCCCCGCCTGATCACCAGGAAACGCGACCGTGATGACGTTCGGAACGGTGAAGGCGGCGACGCCGTTCGGGGTGCCCAGGCCAGTGGGACCGTCCCAGCCGGCCCCGGCCCGGCACAGCACACCGGGAGCGCAGAACCCGGTGCTGCCGCTGGTGACATCGAAGAGGGCACCGCGATGCGCGTACGGGTAGGTGGCCGGATTGTCGTGCGAGCCGGGGACTCCAGCCAGTGCGTACGCCGCCGCGATGATCGGGGCGGACTCGCTCGTGCCGCCGAACACGCCCCACCCGCTCTGACCGTAGCTGTCGTAGACCGCGACCCCGTTGACCGGGTCGGCGCTGGCCGAGACGTCCGCGTCTGCCCTGCTCGAACATGCGTTGAGGCCGGCCTGGTACGAGGGGCGAGGTTCGTCGACAGAGCACCCGCTGGCGCCGCCGCTCCATGCCGTCTCGCTCCAGCCGCGGCTGTTGCCCGCCGCTACGAGAGACGTACCCCCGACGGCGACGGCGTACGGCGAGGTCGCGGGGTAGACGACACCGCCGGAGTAACCGCTGTCGCCGGTGGCTGCAGCGATCATCACGCCGGGGTGATTGAGGTATGTGCGGTCATTGGCCGCTTCGGACCCGTCCTCGGTGCCGCCCCAGCTCGCGGACACGAACTTGGCGCCCAGCGTGACGGCAGCGTTGACAGCGACGAACAGACTGTCGTCGGGGGCGGCGGCCTCGACCAGGAGGATGTGGCAGTTCGGGCAGACGGCCGACACCATGTCGAGGTCCAGGGAGATCTCGCCCGCCCAGTTGGCGCTTGCGCCTGGCAGCGGGCCCGCCTGTCCTGACTGGTTCACCTTCTTGAAGCATCCGTTCGCCGAGGTGCACGCCGGCAGGCCGTACTGCGCTCGATACGTTGCCAGGTCGGACTCGGCGTTGGGGTCGTCGAACGCGTCGACAACCGCCACCGTTCGGCTCGCACCCGCCGATGCGGACGGCAGGTTGTAGGCGGACTGCAGGTCAGACGGCGCGTAGCCGCTGGGGGTGACGCTCGGGCTCGCCACCTGCGCCGCGATGTCCGTTCGCTTCATCGCGAAGCAGGTGAACTGGCCTGGAGTGACGGTCTGGTCGCACGAGTGCGCTACTCGCGGCGATCCCGCCGCCGGCGTGGCGCCGGCCCAGCCGGCCGGCCCGGCCGTCATCGCGGCCACCAGGATGCAGATCGCCGCTATGCAACGCGAGGGTCGAGTCCCTAGAGCTACGCCGATTGCCCGCATGCGTTCGGCCATCGGAGTCCGTAGCACCGCGTGATCGTAACCCAGGGTCGTGACCTGGACGTGTGGCCATCGCTAGCAGGCCATCGGATCGGCGAGACGTTCCAGCTGGGTGCGGCCGGGGGAGCAACCCGTCGGGCAGCGCAGTGAGAACCGCCGGCGGAGTTCGTTCGACCCGGACGGGCACGACGTCTCGTCGATCAGCAGTCGAGCGGGACGTCGGCAGGTGGGACATCGCACCTGCAATGCGGTCATCGCTCGAGCTGATCATGGCGCGATGACCGTTGCGTTACGGCAGGGTTCGCGCCTGGTTGTCGTCCCGCGGGATCCGGGGCGAGGATCCCGCGGCTCGGGCTTATCTCCAGCCGTTGTTGTAGATGTCGAGGCCGAAGCGGGGCAGGCCGGCGGTAGTGGCGTAGCCGAGGTACGGCAGCCCGAAGATGTCTTCGAGCGAGGCTAGGAGCGAGTAGTGGTTGTAGGGGGTGGTGCTCCAGGTTCCCGCGCCGGTCCAGTGTGAGAGCACCAGCGCTCCGACCCGTCCCCCACCGAGACCGACGATGCCCGGCAGCAGGGCGTTCGGACTCGGTCCCTCCCCGCAGCAGGCGGAGGCGTCGCTGGTGGGCGAATCGGCTTCGTCGGCGGTGATGACGAGCATGCCGTCGGTCTTGTACGCCGGCGAGTTGAGGATCTTCGGGATCCAGGTCTTCATCCAGGCGTCGACCGAGGCCAGGCCGCCCGGCCGGCCGTCGACGCACGGCGAGTCGTGGCCGTCGTCGCAGAGGTTCGGCGTGATGTAGCTCAGGTTCGGCGTGGTCGACACCGAGGCGAGATCGCTGGTCAGCGCCGAGAGGTCGACCACGTGCGCGGCGCACGTCGCCGAAGACGTGATCGCGCCGAAGTACATGAACGGGTTGTGGCGTACCGCGTACTGGTCGCCGACCTTCGCCGATTGCGTGGTGTCTTGGCTGTTGAGGGCAGGGTGCCGGCACGGCGTCCCCATGTCCTCCATGTAGCCCTTCCAGGTCAGCCCGGCGGCGCTCATCTGGCTCGGCAGGCTCGGCACCGACGCCGGGAAGACGCAGCCGGTGCCGACGGCCTGCCCCGGCGCGACGGTCGCGAGCTGCACGAACTGCGAGTAGAGCTGGCAGTCACCCTGCATCTGCAGGTTGGGCCCCTGGCCGGAGATCTGGGCGACATAGTTCGGCTGCGAGTTGTGCGCGGTGCCGTAGTAGGAGTTCAGCAGAACGCCCGCACTGCGCAGCGTCTGCGACAGGTAGGGCGCTGCCGATGACGGCCCCCACGTCGCGTCGTAGCCCTTGTTCTCGATGTTGACGACGAACACGTGCTTGATCGCCGGTACGTACGGCGGGCGTACCGCGGTGGATGCGGTGCTGTTGCTTCCGGTGAACATCGAGACGGTCGCGGCCGCTGCCACGACGAGCGCGGCGGCGGCGAAACGGATGCGGGCGCGTGGGCGTGGGCGTGTCATACGGGCAGGCTCCATCCGATGGTGATGGCGAGTTCCTTCAGATCCGACCACTCGTCGTCCGGTATCGGCAGCAGATTGCCGGGGCAGACGGCGGCGACGAACTGCGGGACGGTGAAGTGCGGGACGTCAGTGCGCGGGGCAGAGGTGAAGTCCAGGGCTTGCGCGATGTTCGCGGCGGCCGCGTCGCGGGGTGTCAGGGCCGGCAGGTTCCACCGCCATTCGATCGCGCGAAGTACCGAGGTGTGGTCGTACACGGTGTGGTCGACGTAGCCGCGCCGGGCGCGCGGTGAGATGACCAGTGCAGGCACCCGGAACCCGCGCAGTGCGGTCTGCGAGCTGACGTCCGGCGCGGTGCTCGGCGCGACGTGGTCGAAGAACCCGCCCCACTCGTCGAAGTTGATGACCAGCAGGGTGTTGGCCCAGTTCGGACTCGACGTCACGGCCTCATACACCTGGTTGAGGAACGCCTCCCCCGCTCGGATGTCGGCGTGCGGATGGTCGTCGGACGACGTGCCCGACGCCTCGTCCTCGAATCGCGGGTCGATGAAGGAGACCTGTGGGAGCTGGCCCGCGGCCGCGTCGAGCAGGAACTCGGCGAACGGCCGGGAGATGTCGAGATGCTTGGTCCCCCACAGCGCCGTGAACGGTACGTCGGAGAAGTAGTACCGGCCGGTGAGGCCGGCCGCGGCCAGCGAGTCCCAGATCGTCGGCAGGGTCGAGATGGTGGTGGAGTTGTGCAGCCGGTCGGTCTGCGCGGCGTGCTGATAGAACCGGTTCGGGTAGGTCTCCGCCATGACCGCGGAGAAGTACCGGTCGCACGCGGTCCACGCCGGCGCGGCCTGACCGAGGAAGGCCAGGTCGGGCTTGGCGTAGTAGCTGATCGCGAGCTCGTCGTTCTGGCCGGCCTTCAACCAGCCGTCGCATCGGCCCTTGTTGTACTCGATGCGCCCGCCCTCGTAGGAGTGGTCGGGGTCGTTGAATCCGCAGCTGGCGTACGCGCTCTGGTGGAAAGTCGTGTGTGGGATGGCGTAGCGGTCGACGTACGTCAGGCCGGCCTGCTTGCCGTCCGCGCCCGGCAGCCAACCGAGGAAGTGGTCGAAGGAGCGGTTCTCCATCATCACCACGACGATGTGGTCGATGCCCGATGCGGCAGGTGCGGGCAGCGCGGTGGCGGCGTTCGCTGTGCTGCGACGGGAACCGAGCAGGCCGAGCGCATCACCGGCGAACAGGGCCCCGGCGCCTGCCGCGGTTGCCGAGGTCAAGAACTTCCTGCGGGAGAGAGCCACGTACAGGTCAACGCGGCGCAGGGCCTGAGGTCACGCGCCGCCCCAGATGTTCACACTCAGTACCCCTACCCGTCGCCCGTGGTCGAATAGGCGAGCCCAAGCACGTGAACGGTGCGGGCCACGGCGAGGTGGAGGTCAGGGTGATGCGCCTGATCTCGCGCCGCGTCGCCCGCCTGGTGCCCGGGGTCCGTGGGCTTCTCGGTTACCAGCGCAGGTGGCTTCGCGGCGATGTCGTCGCGGGGCTGACGGTCGCTGCCTACCTGGTGCCGCAGGTCATGGCGTATGCGGGTGTCGCCGGCCTCCCGCCGGTCGTCGGGCTGTGGGCGGCGATTCCGGCGATGGCCGTCTACGCGCTGCTCGGCTCCAGCCGGCAACTCTCGGTCGGGCCGGAGTCCACGACAGCTCTGCTGGCGGCGGCTGCGATCGGTCCGCTCGTGGCCGGTGACCCGGCGCGGTATGCCGCGTTGTCCGCGGGGTTGGCCGTACTGGTCGGACTGATCTGTCTGCTCGCCTGGCTGACGCGTCTGGGGTTCATCGCCGACTTGCTGTCCAGGCCGGTTCTCGTCGGCTACATGGCCGGCGTCGCGGTGATCATGATCGTCGGCCAGCTGCGCCGGACGACCGGTGTTCCGGTCGAGGGAGCGACGCTGGTGAGGGAAGTCGTGTCGTTCATGCGTGGCCTAGACGGACTGCGCTGGGCGACGCTACTCATGTCCGTCACCGTCCTGGTGTTCCTCTTCGCGGTGCAGGCATGGTTCCCGCGGCTGCCGGGCCCGCTCCTCGCGGTGTCGATAGCGGCGACGGTGGTGGCCGTGTTCGGGCTCAAGGATCACGGGTTGTCGATCGTCGGCGCGGTGCCCAGTGGATTGCCGGTGCCCCGTGTCCCGAGCCTGTCGGGGGCGGACCTGAAGGCGCTGCTGTTGCCCGCGTTCGGGGTCGCGGTGGTCGGCTACACCGACAACGTGCTCACTGCGCGAGCCTTCGCGACTCGTGGGCGGTATGAGGTGGACGCCAATCAGGAACTGCTCGCACTCGGCGTGGCGAACATCGGCTCCGGTCTGATGAGAGGCTTCCCGGTCAGCAGCAGCGGCAGCCGGACGGCTCTGGGTGACTCCGCGGGAAGCCGCACCCAGCTGTACTCGGTAGTCGCCCTCGCCACCGTGGTGCTCGTGCTGCTGGTCGGCGGCCGCGCCCTGTCCGACTTCCCCCAGCCTGCCCTCGGGGCGATCATCATGTACGCGGCTTCGCGTCTGGTCGACGTGGCTGAGTTCAAGCGGATCGCCCGGTTCCGGCGCAGCGAGTTCGTCCTGTCCCTCGGCGCCTTCGTCGGGGTGTTGACGATGGACATCCTCTACGGGGTGCTCATCGCGGTCGGTCTGTCGGTTGCCGATCTGCTCAAGCGAGTCGCCCGTCCACACGATGCGATCCTCGGCACGGTCGCCGGACTGGCTGGGATGCACGACATCGACGACTACCCCGCCGCGCATACGATCCCGGGTCTGGTGGTCTACCGCTACGACTCACCGCTGTTCTTCGCGAACGCGGAGGACTTCAAGCGCCGCGCACTGGCGGCGTCAGAGCCAGCGGGACAGCCGAGACCGAAGTGGTTCGTGCTCAACGTCGAGGCCAACGTAGAGGTCGACATCACCGCACTCGACGCCGTCGAATGGCTTCGGATCGAGCTCGAACGCCGTGGCATCGTGATGGCGATGGCCAGGGTCAAACAGGATCTGCTCGATGACCTCCAAGCCTTCGGGCTTGCGGACAGCATCGGCGAGAGCCGGTTGTTTCCGACCCTTCCCACCGCCGTCGCGGCCTACGAACACTGGTCACGTGAGCAGCCGTGATCACGGCCCGTCGCCGACGCGAGCGAGACACGCAGTCATAACCAGGAGCGGACGGCCTTCGCGTCGGCGTCGAGCCAGGTGTCGTTCCATCGATCACGCAAGCGCGCCTGCTCGGTGCGCTCGGCCGCGATGAGCTGGCCGGCGACCACGGCACAGCCAGGGTGCATCGCCGCGGCCTCGCGCAGCCACTGCTCGGCCACGACGGCGTCGTGGAGGTCGCCGAGCACGGTCTGCAGTCGCGCGACGGCACTGGCGTGTTCGGCCGCAGGATGACCGAAGACCGGTCGGGCGGCGTCCATCGCGTAGCGGCTGCGTTTGGCCAGGATGCGGACGCGGTGCAGCTCGGCGTCGGTGGGTGGGTCCGACACTGCGTTCACGGCATGAGCCAGTCGTCGGAACTGCATACGGGCAGCGTCGTGGACGAAGGGCCGCGCGTTCTCCGCGGACCGTGAAGGTTGGTCAGAGGCGAACGCGGGCGCGTGAGTGCCTTCGGTGAGGGCGTCGAGCAGCGAGTCGTAGCGGTGACAGCGCAGTGCCCCAAGCATCGTCCGGTGCGCGTCGTCGGCCTGTTCGCCCAGATGGGCGAGCAAGACGTCGAGCCCTGGGGCGTCGATGTCGGCGAGTCCCGCGGCTCGATCTCGCAGCCGTTCGCCGAGCACGTCCGAGTCGCGCGCCCGGCCGACCTCGCTGCCCAGCCAGTCGAGCTCGCCGCGCAGGACGGTGGCCCATTCCCCGTCCAGCACCGACGCGAAGGTTCTGATGTCCGAGCGCAGCGTCCGCGCGGCTACCCGGAACTGGTGCAGATCCTCGGGATCCTGTCCGAGACGCAGGCCGACATCGTGGCGGACGAGAGCGTCCACGGACGAGGCGAAGACGTAGCTGACGAGTTCGCCGATGCTCGGCTCGGCACCGAGCCGCGGCACTGCCACGTCCGAGGGCGCGCTGGCCCGATCGCCGAGTGCACGCACCAGCTTGGGAGTGGGGACTTCGGCTCGGCAGCCCGCGGCCGAGAGCCGTTTCACCGCCGCGCGTTGCAGCCGGCCACCACCGTGGGTGCCGGCGAGCTCGAGTTCCACCTCGTGGAACTCCCCGGTCTGGCGGCGACCTTCGAACGTCGACACGCGGTCGTCTACGAGTTCCGCGGCGCGGTTGCCGTCCTCGTCGATCAGCGACACGCAGGTGCGGACGGTGTGCAGGCGGGCAACGCGCCGCAGCCGGCGCGATCGCAGGTACGCGCGGACCAGGTCGCGCGCTGGAGCGGGAACGGTGTCGAGGTCGCCGTCGAACGTGAACTCGGTGCGGGTGATCCTCGCCCCGTCGGTTCGGGCCGGGAGTTTGAGGGTCCAGGCGGGTCCCGGTTCGCCCGTGCGATGGCGCAACGTCACACCGGCGCGTGCGAGGGCGAGGTCAGCGGAGTCGAAGTAGACGGCGTCCAGTTCGAGCAGGACAGGTGGGCCGCCGGACACGCCTGACACGAGACCGCTCATATCGGGGAGCTCGAACTCGTCCGGGGCGAGGAGCTTGACTTCACGTTCGATGGACACTGACACGACCCGTACCGTCCTTCTTCTCGACCTCGGTTTCATGCTGATCTCGCCCGGCGGAGCTGAGTAGGGCCAACAGTCACGAGGCGGCGCCGTCGCGGGCGCGAGCAGCGCTGGGAGTGGACTGCCAGGACCGCAGCGGGCGCATCAACGCGTTCTTTTTGTAGTGGTGGGCGCTCATGCGGGTGAGGATGTCCTCGAGGCTGCTGACGGCTTCGAGGATGTGCGGGCCCTTGTTGAGCATGACGCATTCGGCGCGTACGCCCATAGCGGCGTCGGTGACCTCGGCGCGCGAAGGGTGTCCAGAGCGCGCCATCCGATCGAGGACCTGGGTGGCCCAGATGACCGGGACGTGCGCTGCCTCGCACAGCCACAGGATCTCCTCCTGCAGTTCGGCCAGCCGTGCGTAGCCGCACTCGACGGCGAGATCGCCGCGGGCGATCATCACTCCGACGCGCCTTCGGCGCATCGCGGTGAGCAGGATCTCGGGCAGGTTCTGGAAACCCTGCGCGGTCTCGATCTTGAGGACGATGCCGAGCCGGGTGTCGCCGAGGTCGGCGAGTGCGGCCAGCAGGTCCGCGACGTCCTGGGCGGAGCGGACGAAGGAGAACTCCACGAGGTCGGCGTTGGCGGCGATGAACGCCAGGTTCGCCCGGTCGTCCTCGGTCAGCGCCGATACGGGAAGCACGGTGTCGGGCAGGTTGATGCCCTTCTCCGCCCGCAGCCGGCTGCCGTTGATCGCCGCGCTCGTCACCTGCACGGTGATGCGCTCGCTGTCGGTGTCGATGATCGTCGCGCTGATCCGGCCGTCGTCCAGCTGCACGGACTGCCCGCGTCGGGCGTGATCGAACGCCTCGGGCAGCGTGCACCCGATGTGTGCCGGGTCGGCGCCGGCCACCTCTACGGGCAAGCAGTCGCGGGTCAGCACGAGATGGTCGCCGACGTGCAGAGTCAGGTACTGCTCGGTCGGCGATAGCAGGCCGACCCTGGTGCGGGTGCCGTCCGGCGCGGCCAGGACCGTGCCGGTGCCGACGTAGGTGGTGTCAGCCGCGGTGGCACAGGCGCCGTGTTCGTCGATCACCTCGACTACGAGGCGGCGCCGCGCCCGGCGCGTGTCAGACAGCGTGAGCACGTCGCCGATCTGCCGGCGCGCGAGCCATTCACCGTCAACGGGCAGCACCGGCAGGTCCGAATCCGGTGCCTGGGCGCGGTCGTCTGCCGGCACGAGCCGGCACCGCGCAGGGGTGGTGACGTTGCCCAGAACGTCGCGTCGTGGCCGCAGCCGGATCACACGTGGGCCCTCGGCCAGCGGACCGGTGCGCAGTTTCGGCCCGGACAGGTCCATGGCGATGCGGCAGTCGCGGCCCACGGCGGCGGCGGCCGCCCGGACGTGGGCGATCATGGCTGCCCAGGCCCGCGGGTCGTCGTGCGCGCAGTTGATGCGTGCCAGATCCATCCCGCGCCCGACCAGGTCGAGCACGAGCCGGTCGTCTGTCGCCGCCTCGCTCGGCAGCGTGACCATTATCCGCGTGGTGCGCCGCTGGGGCTGACGTCCGAACAGCTCGCTCGCGCGCCGCCGCAGCAGGCGCGGACCCTCGTCGAATCCGATCCCCGCAGACGTCGACGGGTGGTAGTCGTGCACCAGCGCGTCGAGGGCCGCCGCGATGGCGTCGACGGTGGCCCGCACGTGCGGCTCGCTGCGTCCCAGCGACGACAGGCCGAGTGTCGCGAGTTGCTGCTGGAGATCACGCAGATCGAGTTGGCGCTCGGCCCAGTAGTGCGCGAGATTCACCGCGCTCGACCGGTATCGGGAATCGACCTTTTCAATGTCCGGTGACCACAGCAGTTCCGCGTCGGTCAGGGCGCGGCGAAGCTGATCAACTTGCTCGGCGGTCGAGGCCAGGTCGGCGGCCGGGGCAGAGATCGTCACACCGCAGACGCTGTCATCGCGGCGGTGCCGGGTGACAGAGGCTCAAGTCCTTGTCGCGACGGGGTAAATGCGTCGTTCTTCACGCTTATCAACACGGAATCCGGTCATGTTTGCGGTGACGTCGACTGGTGTTTCCGCAATGTTCATTCAGTGCCCGAAGTAGCGGACCGTTAGCCCCTGACGAGTCGTATCGAGGCGGGCCGAGGCTGGAAGAACGGCATCCGCCACGCGGTTCAACGAAGGCGACAACATGGGTAAGCGGATCGACATCCAGAATCTGAAGATCTACTACGACAACTTCCTCGCCGTCGCGAACGTCAACATGCGCATCGAACCCTGTCGAATCACCGCCCTCATCGGGCCATCCGGCACCGGCAAGTCCACCGTGTTGCGCGCCCTGAACCGGCTGCACGAGATCCCGCCGCGTCGCCGGATCGAGGGCACGGTGTTGCTCGACGGCCAGGACATCTACGCGCCGGAGATCGACGTCAACGACGTGCGCCGCACGATAGGCATGGTGTTTCAACAGCCCAATCCGTTCCCGACGATGTCGATCTATCAGAACGCTGTCGCCGGCCTGATCCTGTCCCAGGACCATGTGAGCAAGAAGATTCTCGATGAGGTCGCCGAGGACTCGCTGCGCCGGGCGAACCTGTGGGATGAGGTCAAGGACCGGTTGAAGGCGCCCGGTACGAGCCTGTCCGGTGGCCAGCAGCAGCGGTTGTGCATCGCCCGGGCGATCGCGGTGCGACCGCAGGTGCTGTTGCTCGACGAACCGGCGTCGGCTCTCGACCCGAACTCCACCTTGGCCATCGAGGATCTGATGTCGTCGCTCAAGAAGGAGATAACCATCGTGATCGTCACCCACAACATGGAACAGGCCGCGCGCATCAGCGACAGGACGGCGTTCTTCAACCTGGCCGCCACGGGACAACCCGGCGAGCTCGTCGAGATCGATGAGACCGAGAAGATCTTCACTCGACCTGCCGATCCTCGCACCAATGACTACGTCAGCGGCCGGTTCGGCTAGAGCACGCGCACACGGGGGCACATCATGACCGACCGCGATCGTCTGCTGACGTTGCTGACCGAGTTCGGGATCGAGCCGAGCAAGAGCACGTACCTGCCGCATCCGTTCCGCGACGACTCCTACGTCGTGCTCTGCGCGGGCGACGGCGGCGTGATCGGCGACGACGACTACTACTGCGTGTTCACCTTCGACGAGCGCGGCACGTTCGTCTCCGTCGAGGTACGGGAGTGATGCGCGCTCGATGAGCGGCACGGTATCCGTTGCGGGCGATCTCGTCGCGTTCGTGTGTGCGTTCCCCGAGTCACCGATCATGACCAACTCGCGATGTGCGGGCTGTGTCGACGCCTATCATCGCTGAACCCGACATGTCGAGTCTGTAGTCGTTGAGCGAGCCCGCGTGTCCTGGCTCATGACATAGGCGACAGGTGTCTCAGGTCATAGGCGACACGAGTCGCAGGTCATCGGCGACAGTGTGGTCGGGCTCGATGCTCGGCGA
>Ga0209014_10002205_pt1 | contig 11359 bp, 5 predicted proteins | sample BarGraNGADG00212_FD_184491 | JGI IMG/M metagenome (GOLD analysis project Ga0209014, IMG submission 184491) | Arctic peat soil microbial communities from Barrow, Alaska - Barrow Graham LP Ref core NGADG0002-212 (SPAdes) (version 2) | ecosystem: Environmental > Terrestrial > Soil > Wetlands > Peat... | reverse complement strand
GAGCCGCAGGACCTGATCGGCCAAGGTTCCCCCGCGGCTCAGCAGGACTGCCCGTGCCACCGCCAGCAGGAGCGTCCGATCGTCCGGGGAGAGGTGGTCACCGCGCAGGACGTACACCCTGCCCCGAGAGTCGGAGTGCTCCGGGCGAATGGTGGACTGGCTCGTCCGGACCGCGGCCTCGAGCATGTCCTGGAGCTCCTGCGCATACGAGACGCCGTGCTCGTTGACGATCACGAGATCCACGTCCAGCAGCTTCAGCCGCCAGTACTCGTGCGCGCGCAGCAGCTGGCGGACGATGTCGATGTCCTCGGTCTGGTCGATCCGGACGAGGACGATCGGCAGGTCGCCCGAGATGCCGTGCGCCCACAACCCCGGCGCGCCCCGCTCGTTGCGCGCCAGCACGCTCGGCGCCGGGCGGAGCGTCAGGTCCGAGTACAGGACGCGACCGGCGAGCCTCTGGAACAGGTGGGCCTCGTCCTGCTCGATGCCCAGGTGCCGGAGCTGGACCTGTGCCTGAGTCCAGGCGAGCGTCGCGGCGCGCTCGAATATGGCGGCGTCGCGGTACTTGTCCGCCAGGTCGAGGACGTCCCCTCGGGACTCCGCCACGACGGTCGAGAAGATGACGTGCGCCGTTGCGCCCGCGGCCAGCGACACGCGGCAGCGCAGGCTGAAGATCGGGTCCAGAACGGCCCCGACCGTATTCGACAGGGGTCGGCCGTCCAGGACCGAGACAGGCGACCGGACGGTCCGGCCCCGTCCGAGGAAGCGCGCCCGATCCGTCTCGTACTGGACATGCCCCGGTGCCTCGTCCTCCACAGCGAGGACGTGGGCCGCCCAGACGTGCCGCTCGTCGTTGGAGCGCGGCCGCCGGGTGGCGAGCAGCGCTCCGATCTCGGGAACGTACTCCGTCTGCACGAACAGGTTGCCGAAGGCGGGGTGCACCATGTCGGCGGCAAGCGGTGCGAGGACGATCTCCGCGTACGAGGTGAGCTCGATCTCGCGGGCCTGCGCGCCGAGGTTGGTCAACGACACGCGCCGGATCTCCGCGTCGTTCTCCCCGGAGACCACGATGGTCATGGCCGTCACGATCGAGCCGTCACGGCGTGAGAACTCGGCGTGCTCCTCGGAATAGCGGACGTCGTAGCTGTCCGCCTCGACGCCGCTCGGCTGGTGACCGGCGGACCACACGGCCCCGCTCCCGGTGTCCCGCAGGTAGAGGTAGCTGCCCCACGAGTCGCGGGTCACGTCCTCGCGCCAGCGGGTGACGGCGAGATCACCCCACCGGCTGTAGCCGGAGCCCGCTGCCGTCACCATCACGGCGTAGCGGCCGTTCGATAGCAGGTGGGTCCGGGGCGTCTGGTCATGCGGCGAGGTGAAGCGGCGCAGGACCGGCGGGACGATGTCGCGCACCTCGGCGGCGCTCTTGACCTCGTCGGCGCGCGGGCGGGCGACCAGGACGTCGCGCGGCATCCGCTCCTGGAGGAGGAGCTCGGTCGCCTGGACGATCGGCGCGGCGTGGAAGCGGCGCACCATGGCCTTGTCGTTGAGGACGTTGCCGATCGCGACCAGCATCATCCCCTGGTGGTGCGCCATGTAGCTCCTCACGACCGCAACCGATTTCCCCTGGGGCAACCGTCGCGCCGTGTAGTCCAGTGCCTCGTGGAGCCCGTACCGACCGCTCGCGCCCGCGACGCCCAGGCGGACGAGGTTCGCGACGGCCGCCTCGGGCTGGACCATGGCGGCAAGCCCCGTCGCGTAGGGGGCGATGACGACGTCCTCGGCCAGGCCGCGCTTGAGGCCGAGACCGGGGATTCCGAAGCTCGAGTACTGGTAGGTCCGATCCAGGTCGCGTGCGTTGAGGGCCGACTCCGAGATCCCCCACGGCACGCCCCGCTCTGCCGCGTAGCTCACCTGGCGCGCAACGACGAGCCCGTAGGTCTGGTCGAGCAGGCTGCCGGCGGGCGCGTCCATCACCAGCGCCGGCATGAGGTACTCGAACATGGACCCCGACCAGGAGATCAGCGCCGAGCCCCGTCCCACGGGCGTCAGGGCGCGACCGAGGTGGAACCAGTGCTCGACCGGCACGTCACCCTTGGCGATCGCGAGGAAGCTCGTCGTCCGGGCTTCGGACGCGAGCATGTCGTAGTAGCTTGGGTCGAACGACCCGTCGGCCACCCGGAATCCGATCGAGAACAGCTTCCGGGTCGGGTCGAACAGGAACCCGAACTCGGTCTCCCCGAACAGCTGCATGGCGCGGCGTGAGATGGTCGCCAGGCGGCGGGCAATGGCACTACCTCCGGACCCTTCGGCTCCCGGATCCGTGGGCTGCATGTCGAGGAGCTCGCCCAGCGTCGGGAACGACGCGGACGCGGCCTCTCCGGGGTTGGGGCCAAGGACCGGCCGCAACAGCGCCAGGTCACGCCCATGGCTCTCGACGGTCCGGCTAACGCTCCCGGCCCACGTGTCGAGCTCGCTGTCGATCCCGTCGCCGCGCTCGGCCGTGAGCGCGGCGGCAACGTCGGCGAGGGTCCGCGCGTCCGCATCGAGCCGGCCCAGCAGGTCCGCCCACCCGGCAGGCGTCTCCGGGTCGGTCGCCGCCGCAAACGGCGCGAGGGCTTCCGCGACCTGGCGCAGGCCGACGGTCTGCGTCCGGCGCCCGTCGCCCATCGACGCGGCCGCCTGCGTCGTGAGGTCCAGGGCGTCCTGCATGCCGGCCAGCGCCGCGGCCACGGGAAGCGGCTGGTCCAGCATCTCGTAGCACGCGTTGGCGACCACCAGCAGCGCCGCGCACAGGTTCCCGCTGTCGACCGAGGAGACGTACGGCGAGTCGAGAGGATGCAGGTCCCGGGTGTCGTACCAGTTGTAGAGGTGGCCCCGATGGCGCTCGAGCCGGGCGATCGTGGCCAGCGTCGCCTCCAGCCGCTCGATGGCTTCCATCGTCCCGATCCACCCGAAGTCACGAGCGGTCAGGACCGTGAGCAGGTACATGCCGACGTTCGTGGGCGATGTGCGGTGGGCGACGACCTCCTGGGGCTCCTCCTGGACGTTGTCCGGGGGGAGCGCGTTGTCCGCCGGCCCCACGAACTCCTCGAAGAACCGCCAGGTCCGCCGGCCCAGGAGCCTGAGGCTTTGGGCGTCGACCGCCGTCAGCTGGCGCCCCGGCGTGGCGGCAGGCGGCATGCTGACTCGGCGCGCGATGGCCGGCGAGAGGAGCCAGAGCAGGACGAACGGCAGCGCGACCGGCAGGGCCGAGGGCTTCAGGAGCGCGACCAGGAGCCCGCTCACGGCGGCAATCAGCACCCCGCCGGCCATGCGGCGGTAGAAGCCCGGGACGTCGAGATCGAGGCTGCCCTTGGTCTGCGACGCGGTCGTCCACTCCAGGAGGTTGCGTCGTGTGATGGCGAGCCGCACGAGCGTGCGCACGATGGCGTCCGCCATGAGGGCGGCCTGGTGGGCCAGGAGCGTGGTGTCAAAGGCGACCTGCATGGCGGCGACCGCCAGGTCCGAGGCGACAGCTCGCACGTGGCTGCGCTTCGAGATGCCCTGCCGGCGAGGCAGCAGGCCCTCCACGACCGGGAGCCCGGCCGGGATGATCGCTGCCGCGAGGACGAGCGCAGACCAGGCCAGGGCGGGAACTGAGGGCACGGTCCACGCCACGACCAGGGTCGCGATCGTCAGGGGGGCTGACATCGTGCGCCGCAGGTTGTCCAGCATCTTCAAGCGGGCAAGGCCGGGAACCCCTCCGCGGGCCCGCTTCCCGTCGGCATCCCGGGCGCGCCCGAGGATCCACGGCAAGAGCTGCCAGTCGCCACGCGCCCAGCGGTGCTGGCGGGCGGCCGCCTCGAGGTAGTGGGACGGGAACTCGTCGAACAGCTCGACATCGGTGACGAGCCCGGCTCGCGCGAACGTGCCCTCGAACAGGTCGTGGCTCAGGAGCGTGTTCTCGGGCACCCTCCCCTCCAGCGCCTGCGCGAACGCGTCGATGTCGTAGATGCCCTTGCCCGTGTAGCTCCCCTCGCCGAACAGGTCCTGGTAGACGTCGGAGACGGCCGATGAGTAGGGGTCGATGCCGGCCGGCCCCGAGTAGACGCGCTGGAAGAGCGAGGCGTCCAGCTCGGCTGGGAGCGTGGGGGTGATGCGCGGCTGCAGGATGCCGTAGCCCTGCACGACCCGGCCGCCGGCCCCATCGAGCCTGGGCCGGTTCAACGGGTGGGCGATCGTGCCGACGAGACGGGACACGGCCCCGCGCGGCAGGCGGGTGTCGGCGTCGAGCGTCACGACGTACCGCACGCCCTCGGGCGGCGTGGAGGCGGCCCGGCCGGACGTGATGATGTCCGTCCCGGTGGAGCCGCGGAGCAGGTCGTTCAGCTCGTGTAGCTTGCCGCGCTTGCGCTCCCAGCCCATCCAGCGGCCCTCGACCTCGTTCCAGCGGCGCCGCCGGTGGAACAGGAGGAACCGTGCGCCACCGCCCGGGGCCTCCCCGTGCCGGGCGTTCAGGCGGTCGATCGCGGCGCCTGCCGCGGAGAGCAACTCGTCATCGCCGTCCACGCTCGCGGTCGGCGCATCGAGCCAATCGGACAGCAACGCGAACCGAATGTCCCCGTCCGGGTTGCCCAGGTAGTGGATCTCGAGGCGGCGCACCTGCTCCTCGACATCCGCCTCGCTCACGAGGAGCGTCGGGACCGCGACCAGCGTCCGCAGATCCGTCGGGACGCCGTCCTTCAGCTCCAGCCGCGGGAAGGCCGAGGGGCCGAGCCTCCCGGTCACCACCCGGTTGACGAGCGCCATCGCCAGGTCGGACGCGGGCCCGAGCGCCAGGATGCCCAGCAGAAGCAGTGCCGGGCCAGCCCCGCCCACACCCGCGAGGAGAGGTGAGGCGACCAGCAGGACGGTCACCAGCACGACCGACGCGACGTAGGGTCGCGCCGATGCGCCGAAGGCCCGCCGCACGCGATCGCCCAGGGGCACGGGTGCGCCCAGCGACCGCGCGAATGCGGCGCGTCCACCGCCGACCAGGTAGTAGCCCGCATCTGCCTCGGGTGCCATGTCCGCGTATTTCTCCCGGCCGTCGTCGCCGGCCGGAAGCGGGCCGGCACCCTCCGCGCGAACGGCCTTCGCCGCCCTGACGGCGGCGGTCGCCACCTCGACCTCGGTCCGGCCCGAACGGCGCGCCAGCATCTCGACCGCATGGCGGTACCGGTCCCGGGTGACGAAGTCCATCGCCGCGAACAGGCCCTCGGAACCGAGGGTCGCGTCGACCTGGCTGGTGCTCTCCACGAACGTGGCCCAGTCGAACCACGAGAGCAGTCGCATGCTCGTGATCACGTTGCGCACCGTGACGTTCATCTCGGCCTGGCGCTGGTGCTCGCGGCGGACGGTCTCCTCGGCCGTCGTACCCTCGGCGGCGAGACGGTCCTCGAGCCACCCCAGGGCCGGGGTCGTGGCCGGATCCTGGTCGCGCAACCGCTGGAAGAGCTGCACGCGGGCGGCGGTCGGGAGCCGTTCGTCGGTGAGGCGGGGCAGCACCCGGGGTCCCACGCGCGGCCCGCCGGGCGCGAGGCCCAGCAGGCGGTCCGCAAGGCCGTCGGCCATCTCCCGTGCCGACCGGCTGAGGACGATCCGCTCTGTCGAGCGCCGCAGATTTTCGATGAGCACGATGCGCAGGCTGATCGCGATCGCCCACAGCTCGCCGATCGTCAGCGGCTCGACACGCTGGTAGGCGGCCACCATCCTGCGCAGGGTCTCCGCGTCCAAGCGGCTGTCCGTGTGCGCGACGTAGGCCCACGCGAGGCCCACGACGCGCGGATAGCCCGCGAGCGGACCTTCGGCGAGCTTGGGAAGCTCCCGGTAGTACGTGTTCGGGAGGTCGTCGCGGATCTCGCGGACCTGTTCCTCGACGATGTGGAAGTTGTCGACGAGCCATTCTGCGGCCGGTGTGATCGAACGCTCGTCCCGGATCGAGCCCACGAGGGTGCGATACGCCTCGAGGAGGAAGCGCCCGTTGTCGGCGAGCCGGGGGAGGATCGGGTGACCCCGGCCCGGCTCGTCCGTGACGGTCTGGGCCGCGGCCAGCGATTCGGCATGCTGCTCAAGTCGCTCGACGCTGAACAGCTCCGCGACGATCGGCTCCGTGGGATCACCAAGCGCGTCGGTCGGCCTGCTGGCCGGCCATCGGACATTCACACGCCTGTCCCGGCGACCGCTGGGGGTTCGCACCGACGTCTCAGCGCGTCGCCGGGTCTCGCCGCATCGCCGTCTCCGTCTTCACGACCCGATCATACAGGCGGCCGCGATGCCGCCCGGAACCGGGCCGGTGCCGCCGCCGGTCAGGCCGGGTCGCGGAGGAGCGGGCAGGTCATGCAGTGGCCGCCGCCGCGGCCGCGGCCGAGCTCGGAGCCGTCCAGGGTGATGACCTCGATGCCGGCCTTGCGCAGCAGCGCGTTGGTGTACTCGTTGCACTCGTAGCCGACCACGACGCCGGGCTCCAGGGCGACCACGTTGTTGCCGTCGTCCCACTGCTCGCGCTCGGCCTACCAGGCGTCGCCGCCGGTGCCGATGACGCGCAGGTCCCTGAGATGGAGCGCGTCCCCGATGGCGCCCAGGAACGAGTCCTCGCGCCGCACGTCGAGCTCGCCCTCCTTCTCGGCCGGGCGGACGGAGTACGCCGTGATCGAGTCCACCACCTTGGGGAACAGCGTCCCGCAGTCGCGGTCCACGAACGTGAACACCGTGACGCAGGGCCGTGCGCAACCCGAACCCGAACCCGTTGTGCCGGGCTGACACAATGGGAGCCGATCCACGGGCAGCACGAAGGGGAGTCAATGACCGACAGGGTTGGCCCAGCAGGACGAGCACCCCAGGCGCCCGGGCAGGGCCAGCACAGGCCTGCCACGCCCGCGCTCGTGTGTCCCAAGTGCCAGGGTGCGATGTGGACCTACGCCAGGGGCGGGATCGTCGTCGAGCTGTGCGAGGACTGCCGGGGGATCTTCCTCGACCAGGGCGAGCTGGAGCGCCTGATCGACGCAGAAGGCGGGGGGTGGTCGGGCATCGTGACCGACCCCCTCGATCCGACGAGCTGAACCACGCGAGGCCGGTCGATCCACCGTCACCTGGCGCGTGCATGGGCCAGGCGGCACCCCGGACGGGTCACGACCGGCACCCCACGTGAGTCAGGAACCGGTTCATCCTCGTCCGGATAGCCCTGTCACGCACGCCAGCCCGGACCTAGGCTCGAGTGGTCGCCGTGCGTCATGCAGGCCACGTCGTCGCACAGGCCTGCAGGGCACGGCCTCCGTATGGAGGGCTCGATGACCACGGGCGTGGCGGCGGCGCTGCCGCACGTAGAGGACCAGGACCTGATCGACCGGATCATCGGCGACCAGGCCGGCCGCCCTGGCGCGCTGCTCGGCATCCTCGAGAAGCTGCAGGACAACAACCGCCACAAGTACCTGCCGATGCAGACGCTCGAGTACGTGGCCATCCGCACGGGCGTCCCCCAGTCGCAGGTCTACGGCGTCGCGACGTTCTACGCGCTGTTCAACCTCGAACCGCAGGGCACGCACACCGTGGCCATCTGCCGGGGCACCGCCTGCCACACCCGCGGTTCGAGGGCGCTGCTCGAACGAGTGAAGCTCCAGCTCGGCCTGCAGGAGACCCGCGACGGTGCCGACAAGCTGACGCTGACGACGCCTGACCGGCGCTTCACGATCCGCACGGTCGCCTGCTTCGGGCAGTGTGCCCTCGCCCCGGTGGTCGAGATCGACCACGCGGTCCGCGGGCACGTCAAGGAGCAGGCGCTGATTCGCGAGGTCGACGCGCTGCGCAAGGAGAGCGCGCGATGAGAATCCAGGACATCGCCGCGTTCGCCGCCGTGCGCGAGGCGGGCCTCGCGAAGCTGCTCCCGGGCAAGCCGCGCATCGCCGTCGGTATGGGCACCTGCGGTTCCGGTAACGGCGCCGAGGCCGTCTTCAACGCCTTCTCTTCCGAGATCGACGCCCGCGGCCTCGGCGTCCAGCTGGTGCCGGTCGGCTGCTTCGGCTTCTGCGCCGAGGAGCCCCTCGTCAACGTGTGGATCCCGGGCCGCCCGCTGCTGATGCTGCACCGTGTCCAGCCCAACCACGTGGACGACATCCTCAACGGCCTGGGCCAGGGCCGCCTGCCGCCGGCCGAGATCGTGCTGTGCAAGATCGAGGAGTGGGACCACCTCACGGGCCACGTGAAGTACGGCTCAGGCTACCCGGACGTGCCGAGCTGGAACGAAGTCCCGTTCTTCAACGGGCAGGTCAAGATCGTCCTGCGCAACTGTGGGCTGATCAACCCCGACGACATCGAGGAATACATCGCGATCGGCGGGTACCAGGCCCTGTACAAGGTCCTGATCGACCAGAACCCCGCCGCTGTGATCGAGCAGATCAAGGCCTCGAAGCTGCGCGGTCGTGGTGGCGCCGGGTACCTGACGGGCAACAAGTGGGAGTTCCTCCAGAAGGCGGCCGGGCCCGAGAAGTACCTCGTCTGCAACGCGGACGAGGGCGACCCGGGCGCGTACATGAACCGCAACGAGATCGAGTCCGACCCCCACGCGCTCCTCGAGGGCCTGCTGATCGCCGGCTTCGTCACCGGTGCGCCCAGGGGGATCATCTACGTGCGTGCCGAGTACCCCCTCGCCGTGCTGCGGCTCGAGCGTGCGATCGAGCAGGCACGCGCCTACGGCGTGATGGGCGAGAACGTGCTGGGGCGCGGGTACAGCTTCGACGTCGAGCTCGTCGAAGGCGCCGGCGCCTTCGTGTGCGGCGAGGAGACGGCACTGATCGCGTCGCTGGAGGGCCAGTCCGGCCGCCCGCGGTCGCGCCCGCCGTTCCCGGCGCAGAAGGGCCTCTACGGCAAGCCCACCAACATCAACAACGTCGAGACCTGGTACAACATCGCGCCCATCGTCTCCAAGGGGCCGGCCTGGTTCACCGAGACAGGCAGCGCCAAGAGCGCCGGCACGAAGGTCTTCTCGCTGGTCGGCAAGGTTCACAGCACGGGCCTGGTCGAGATGCCGCTCGGCACGCCACTCGCGAAGTTCATCTACGACATCGGCGGCGGCAGCAGCGACGGCCGCGAGATCAAGGCTGTGCAGACGGGCGGGCCCTCGGGCGGCTGCATTCCGGCGGACATGTTCGACACGCCGGTCGACTACGAGACGCTCGCGCAGCTCGGCTCGATCATGGGCTCGGGCGGCATGGTCGTGATGGACCAGGACAACTGCATGGTGGACGTCGCCCGCTACTTCATCGAGTTCACGCACTCGGAGAGCTGCGGCAAGTGCGTTCCGTGCCGTGTCGGACTCGACAAGGCCCTGCGCATGCTCAACCAGTTCACGGTGGGCACCGCCACGCACCAGGACATCGACACGCTCGACGAGCTGTGCCGCATGGTCCGCGACACCTCGCTCTGCGGGCTCGGCCAGAGTGCCCCCAATCCCGTGCTCACCAGCCTGCGCCACTTCCGCCACGAGTTCGAGGACCACATCGTGGCGAAGCGCTGTCGCGCCGGCGTGTGCGAGGACCTCGCGCTCTCACCGTGCGAGAACTCCTGTCCGCTGCACATGAACATCCCGCGCTTCCTGCAGCTGTACAAGGAGGGGCGGGTCGAAGACGCGTTCCTCTCGGTGATCCTGGACAACCCGCTCCCGGCCTCGACGGGCCGAGTCTGCCAGCACCCCTGCGACAACCGGTGCCGCCGCGCCGGTATTGACGAGCCCGTGAACATGCGCGACGTGCATCGCCTGATCGCCGACGAGGTGCTGCTCTCCGACAGGTTCGACACGGTCGTCGAGCGCGTCCGCGAGCGGCGGCTGGAGCCGACCGGGCGCGAGGTCGCGATCGTCGGTGCAGGCCCGACCGGCCTGGCCTGCGCGTACTACCTGGCGCTCTTCGGCCACAGCGTCGTCGTCTACGACTCGCGCCCGGCTGCGGGCGGCATGCTTCGCTACGCGCTGCCGGAGTACCGGCTCCCGAAGGCTGTGCTCGACAGGGAGATCGAGCTCATCGAGCGCATGGGCGTCCGCTTCCAGTTCAACGTCAACGTGGGCGGCGACGTCACGCTGAACGACCTGGCCCACCAGTACGACGCGGTCTTCCTCGCGATCGGGACCTGGAAGGAGGCGTGGGTCTACCTCCCGGGCACGGAGCTCACGGGCGTGATCCCGGCGCTCCCGTTCCTGGAGGCCGTGTCGCGCGACGAGCAGGTGCCAGTCGGCCGGAACGTGGTCGTGATCGGCGGCGGCAACGCCGCCATCGACTCGGCGCGAACCGCCCGCCGGCTGGGCGCCGAGGTGACGATCGTCTATCGCCGCGAGCGCAAGGACATGCCGGCGATCCCCGAGGAGATCGAGGCGGCCGAGCACGAGGGCGCGAAGGTCGTCTACCTCGCCGCCCCGCACCGCATCGTGGGCGACAAGAACGGCCAGGTCCGCGCGCTGGAGGCGGTCAGGACGAGGCCCGGTGAGTTCGACACCTCGGGCCGCCGCCGGCCGGTGCCGACCGACGAGGTGATCCGCATCGAGTGCGACACCGTGATCCTCGCCGTCGGCGAGACCATCGACCCCGACTTTTCCAAGGCCTCGGGCCTGATGGTGAAGGAGGGCGGCACGCTCGAGGTCGACCGGTACACGCTCGAGACCAGCCGGGAGCGCTTCTACGCCGGCGGTGACCTGATCAGCGGTGCCTCGAACGTCTCGAACGCCATGGGTTACGGCAAGAAGGCTGCCCGCAACATCGACAAGAAGCTGATGGGCCAGAAGCGCTTCCTGACCCTGTTCCCCGAGTTCGCGTACGAGATGGAGCCACCCGAGACGCCCAGCGAGATCGCCCGCCACGTCCCCGGCGAGAGGGCCGCGACCGAGCGGGTGCGCTCGAACGTCGAGGTCTCGCTCGGCCTCACGCCGGTGGCGGCGATGGAGGAGACATCCCGCTGCCTGCGCTGCGACATCCGCAGCGCCGAGAGATAGGGAGATCGCCTTGACCGAGAAGGTGAAGGTCCGCATCGACGGCGAGGTGATCGCGGCCACTCCCGGCCAGACCATCCTCGAGGTCGCGCGAGCCAACAACAAGTACATCCCGGCTCTCTGCTACATGGAGGGCCTCAGCACGGTCGGTGCGTGCCGGCTGTGCATGGTGGAGGTCTCCGGCGTCGCGCGCCTGCTGCCCGCCTGCACCACACCCGTGCAGGAGGGCCAGGCGGTCGTCACCACCTCGGCGCAGCTCGAGTCCTATCGGAAGATCGCGCTCGAGCTGTTGTTCGCCGAGCGCAACCACGTCTGTGCCGTGTGCGTCTCCTCCGGGCACTGCGAGCTGCAGACGCTGGCGCAGGACCA
>Ga0209014_10002204_pt1 | contig 11361 bp, 10 predicted proteins | sample BarGraNGADG00212_FD_184491 | JGI IMG/M metagenome (GOLD analysis project Ga0209014, IMG submission 184491) | Arctic peat soil microbial communities from Barrow, Alaska - Barrow Graham LP Ref core NGADG0002-212 (SPAdes) (version 2) | ecosystem: Environmental > Terrestrial > Soil > Wetlands >... | reverse complement strand
CAAGTGCAAGTCCGATGCGTTCCTAGCGATGACCTCTCGCAGGATCTCCCCGATGTCCACGCTCAAGCCCTCCTGTTCGCAAACTATCTAGCCGGGCTCAGACGATGACGCGCGAGATCTCTTCGATACTGGTCATCCCCTGCAGCACCCGGTCCAATCCATCCTCGCGCAACGACGTCATTCCTTCGGCTTTCGCCACGCGCCATATCTCATCGGCACTCTTGCGCTCCACGATGAGCCTTTCCACCGCCTCCGTGACCGGCATCACCTCATAGATGCCCATCCGGCCCCTGTAGCCAGTGTTGTTGCAGCGGCTGCAGCCTACGGCTCGGAACAGTCGGATCTCACGCCAATGGTCGATCGCTTCCTCGGGGAACTCCAGTCTCCGCATCATCTCGTCCGTCGGCTGGTAATGCTCCTTGCAGTGGTCGCAAAGCTTCCTCACTAGCCGCTGAGCCAAGACGCAGTCGACAGCGCTGGCGGTGAGGAAAGGCTCGACGCCCATCTCAGTCAGCCGGCTCAAAGCGCCCGGCGCATCGTTCGTATGCAGGGTCGACAGGACGAGGTGGCCCGTGAGCGCCGACTCCACCGCGATCTGCGCGGTTTCCTTGTCCCTGATCTCGCCGATCATGATGATGTCAGGGTCGCACCGCAATATCGAACGAAGGCCGGACGAGAAAGTGAGCCCGGCTTTCGGGTTGATCTGCACCTGGTTGATCCCGGCCAGCCTGTATTCAACCGGATCCTCCACCGTGATGATGTTCTTCTCCACGGTGTTGAGGATGTTAAGAGTGGCGTATAGCGTAGTCGACTTACCCGAACCGGTCGGCCCAGTAACCAAGATGGCCCCGTACGGCTTGAGGAACGACCGCTTGTACCTGGTGAGCGCAGATTCGCCGAAGCCAAGGTCCTCCAGCCGAAGCATGACATTGGATCGGTCCAAAAGACGGATCACGATCTTCTCGCCGTATACAGTCGGCAGTGAGGCAACCCTCATGTCTATTGGTCGCCCGCCGACGGTCAAGCCGATCCGGCCGTCTTGGGGGACCCGACGCTCTGCGATGTCCAGATCCGCCATGATCTTTAGCCGGGAGACAACTCCGGCCTGGAGACGTTTAGGGATGGTCATGGTCTCCTGCAGCACGCCATCGTGCCGGAACCTCACAACCATCTGTTTGGCTTGGGGCTCAAAATGGATGTCGGAGGCCCCTTCGTCCGCGGCACGTGCAAGGACGCCGTTCACCAGCTTCACTACCGGGGCAGCGTCCACCTGCTCCCTGATGTCTCGGACGTCCTCGGCACTCACGTCTTCCGTGCCGACCGACGTCCTTTCCTCAGGGTGCTCGGTGATATGTTCGTCGAGGCGGTTCATCTTAGAGATGGCCTCGAGGATGTCTTCGCCAGCCGCGATAGCCGGCTCCACATCGTAGCCTGTGAGGATCCGCAAGTCGTCGATAGCCACAATGTTGGCCGGATCCGCCATCGCCACCAAGACTGTATGCTCGTCCACGAATGCGACGGGGACCGCGGAGTACCGTCTGGCGTCTTTTTGCGAGATAAGATCGGCAGCAATAGCGTCGATGCGGATGGTGGTGAGGTCGAGGTACTTGACCCCCAGACGACGCCCCAGGGCCTCCATCAAGTCGTCCTTGGTCAGCCAGCCCTTGGCGAGCGCTATGTCACCGATGCGAAGGTGAGAGATGCGCTGCTCGGAGATCGCCTCATCCAACTGCTCTTGGGTGAGCACGCCCATCTCGATGAGAACCTCCCCGGTGCGCTTCGCAGTCAGCTTGCGCTGTGCAGTCTCCTCTCCAGGTATTTGCATCGTGCTCGCTTTAGCTGCCCACTGATTCGATGGCAATGCGCATCACTTCCACTGGCGCTTCGCGCCCTGTCCACAGTTCATACGACGATGCCGCTTGTCTCAAAAGCATCTCTTTTCCGTCCATAGCCACGGCCCCCTGAGCCCGTGCATGCGCGATGAGCGCGGTCGGTCTAGGCCCATACACCAGGTCGAAGACCACGTGGCGGCTATCCACAATATCGACAGGAATGGGCGTCGACTTGACTGTCTCACCCATCCCCACAGACGTGGCGTTCACAATCACGTCCACGCAGGTCGCTATCTCCCGCAACATCGGCGCGCTTGCGACCCTGCACTCCGTGGGCCCCCACTCTCTGGCCACCCTGCACAAGGCTTGTGAACGCTCCTCGGTCCGGTTGTACAACCAGACCTGTGAAGCGCCCTCCCGACATAATCCGGCGACAACGGCTCTCGCCGCTCCCCCTGCGCCCGCCACCAAGAAGCGACGTCCCGAAGCACCACCCTGCACGCTCGTCCCAAGCGCCTCTAGGAACCCGACCACATCCGTATTGTGACCAACGAGCCTGCCGTCCTCGTTGACGACGGTGTTCACGGCCCCCACCCGAGCCGCCAGGTCATCCAGCCCATCGAGCAGCCCCAAGATGGCTTCCTTGTGCGGCACGGTCACATTGAGTCCGCGCACTCCCAGAGCACGCGCGCCGGCTATCGCTGCCCCCAAGTGAAACGGCTGTACGCTGAACGCGAGATAGACCATGTCCAATCCTTGCGCCTGCAGAGCGGCATTGTGCATCAATGGCGAAAGCGAGTGCTCCACTGGGTAGCCGATCACTCCCAGCAGGCCAGTGTGCGCCGTGATCTTGCCTGGGATTGTCCTCAACCGGACCTCACCTCCCCCTACTTCAGGCACCGACATCAGGCGGCGCCGCCAATCTAGCGGACAAAATGATAGCCCCAGTAACATGCAGCCACATGTGACTTAAGTACGAGATTGGCAGCCCCGAGCCTTCACCACGCTCGGGCCTAAGACAAATCGGCGACGAAACAGGCTACGTGGAGGGAGACTGGTTCTTGGCCTTCAGGAACTCGTCGTACGAGGCAGTGAAGAAGTGGTGCCCGCTCTTGTCGATGAGCACATAGTAGAGGTAGTCCGCCTTGGCAGGCGCAAGTGCCGCATTCAGAGCTGCCAACCCGGGGCTGCAGATCGGGCTTGGAGGCAGGCCCTTGTGGGTGCGGGTGTTGAAGGGCGAATCGACTTCCAGATCCTTCTGAGTGAGGGCCCCGGTCCATTTGCCCACCGCATACCTTATGGTAGCGTCGATCCCAAGGCTCATCCCCTTGGCGAGTCGGTTGTAGACGACGGCCGCCACCTTGGCTCGCTCTTCCGGAACCCTCGCCTCCTTCTCGATGATCGAGGCAATGATCACTACCTGGTAAGGCGTCACCTTGAGCGCCACCGCGTTGCTCCACTGCAGTGAGGCGACCTTTGATTCGAACGCCGCTAATTGCGCCTTGATCACCTGGCTGGGACCGTCGCCCGGCTGCAGGAAGTACGTGCTGGGAAAGAGCAGCCCCTCAAGAGTGGTGACGGACGGTTGTGATCCACCGACCTTCGGGATAGAGAACTTAGCCGGCTGGCCGGCGAGTTCTGCATAGGACCCGCTTTCGGCCATCCCCAGCTTCACGAGGATGGGAACGACCTGGCTTGCGGCCAATCCCTCAGGGATCACGGCCTTCAGGTTGGGCTCCCCAAGGCCCTTCTCCAACTTGTTTATGACGCTGTCGAGAGCCTCGTTGCGAGAAAACTTGTATGTTCCAGGACGTAGCTTGTCCACCGTCCCGTCCGCCTCCACCCTGCGTAAGAACTCCGTAGACGACTGGATCACGCCATTCTGCTCGAGAAGGGCCGCGACTCGTGATGCGTTCATCCCGGACGAGACCACGATCTCGACGCTGGCTGGGGTGGGCTGCGTAGTGACTGTGGTGGCCTTGCCCTTACTCGAGAGTAGGACCCCGGTGCCCACCCCGATCACCACCAGGACGGCGATCACGAAGACCGCCACTGTGATAAACCGGTTCCTGCGATGATGGTCCCTTGGCTCCCGCGGACCGGGAGCCGGCGCGCTCTCTGGGTCCGGCCAAGGCTCCAGAAATGGTTCCACCGGCCAAGGCCTCCGTTTGTCAGGGGGCCTGCTCATACGACGGGCCGAGCGGCCGTGCGCGAGTCCAGATAGCCTTGGAGCATGTAGCACGCCGCAATCGAGTCTTTGGCGGGGCCGGCCGGCCGGCCCAGTTCCGCAAGCTTTGTGGTAAACCGCTCGTCCCACCTGGAAACCTTGAATCCACTCAACGACTTGAGACTCTCCGCAAAACGCTCCGAAATCTCAAGTTGCAGATTGGTCCCGCCCTTTAGCGGTCGAGGCATCCCCACTACAATCTCGTCCACGCCGTTCTCCTTGGCGACTTCTACGACGGTCGCGAGCACTTGGCTCTCATCCCGTTCATTGATCACACTCAGGGGCGAGCATGTCACCCCGAGTGGATCGGAGAGCGCTAGACCGGTGCGGCGCGCACCCAGATCGACGCCCAGAATCCTCATCTAAGTCCCCAATCAGTCTTTCACACCCGCGGTCATTGCCACTCGTGCAGTCATAATAGCGCTCGCGAGCTTAGCCGGGTCTCCCCCGCCGCCTCGTCCCAGGGTGGCAGTGCCGCCCCCGCCGCCCCCGAACTCCCTGGCCGCGGTCTTCACGATCTGTCCCGCGTTCAGCCGCTCAAGTCCAGGGCTCATGGCTACTACCAGAACAGCCTTCCCGTCTAACTCGGCACCGAGTGCAACCGCCGCCGGTCCAAGCCTGTCTCTCACGCGATCGACGAGAGAGAGCAGATGCTCCATGTCGCGTGCCACCACCGCCGCTGCCAATATCGCGACCTCATTGTTCCTCTCGGCCCCATCTAGCAAGGCCTCGACTATGTCACCCGCCGTGGCCGACACGTACCCCTTCACTTCGCTCTCCAGGCTGCTCACGAGAGCCTGCAGCTTCTGGATGCTCAGCAGAAGCTGATCCTGGGTGCTGCCCACAGAGGCTATTGCCTCTGCCAAAAGCTGATCGCGCTCACGGTAATACGCCACCGCGGCCCGGCCCGAGACCGCCTCGATACGCCGCACGTTCGCTCCTACGCTCCCCTCAGAGAGGATCTTGAAGATGCCCAGCTCGCTGGTGGAACCCACATGTGTACCGCCGCAAAGCTCCCGGCTAAAGTCATCTACCTCAACCACGCGCACGAAGTCCCCATATTTCTCGCCGAATAGGGCCATCGCCCCCAGGTCTCGCGCGTGCTCCAAACTGGTTGTGAAAGTGCGCACAGGGTGGTTCTCCACGATGCGCCTATTGACCAGCTCCTCGATCTCCCCCAAGCGGTCGTGGCCAAGCGGCTCATGATAGGCAAAGTCGAAACGCAGTTTGTCGGAGCGTACCGCGGATCCGGCCTGGGTCACGTCTTTGCCGAGCCGCGAGCGCAGAGCGTAGTGGAGGAGGTGAGTGGCCGTGTGGTTAGCCGCTATGTCATGGCGGTAGGAAGAGTGGAGGACTGCTTTGACCCTCGTGCGCGCCAGAAGCTCCCCTTCCAAGGGCCTGGCGGTTATCACCTGCACCGCCCCGTGCAGTTGCACGTCGATGACCTCGGCTTTACCGTTGTCCGACTCGATCCATCCTGTGTCCGAAATCTGGCCGCCCATCTCCGCGTAGAACGGACTCTCACGGAGCGCCACGAGTATGCGGTCTTCATCCAGCTGCTCGAGGCTCTCGATGACCGTGAAGAGATCTTCCCGTTCGTAGCCCTTGAACTCCGTCGGATGTGCCGTCTCGCGGGCGAAGCGCGTGACCGCGTCCTGGTATGCATCCTCTCCCTTTTGGGCCTGACGCGCACGTTTCCGTTGAGCTTCCATGGCCGCGTCGAAACCTGTGAGGTCGAGCGCCAGACCTCTCTCCTCTACGATCTCTCGCGTCACCTCCACCGGGAAGCCATAAGTGTCGTGCAACTGAAAGGCTACCGATCCTGGGAAGACCGCCGACCCGCTCTCGACAGCGCGGGCTATCTCCTCCTCCACCAACACCAGCCCTTGGTCCAGCGTCCGATTGAACCGCTCCTCCTCGGAGTGCACCACCCTGAGGATGGTGTCCCGCCGCTCCACCAGTTCGGGATACGTATGTCCCATGAGGTCGATCGTCCGCTCAGCAAACCGGCGCAGAAACGGCGGTTCCATCCCCGCCGCCCGGCTAAAGCGTGCCGCCCGTCGGATGATCCGCCTAAGGACGTATCCGCGACCTTCGTTGCTGGGTGAGACGCCGTCGCCGACAAGGAAGGTCATGGCCCGGGAATGATCCGCCAGCACGCGGAGAGCAACGTCTACTCGCTCCTCCTCCCCGAACCGTTTGCCGGAAAGCTCTTCGCCAAGGTCGATCAAAGGACGGAAGACATCTGTGAGAAAGACCGAATCGACCCCTTGTTTCAGCGCGGCTACCCTCTCTAAACCCATGCCGGTGTCGATGTTCTGGGCGGGCAGAGGGCTCAGGACGTGATTCTCGTCCATATTGTATCCCGTAAAGACAAGATTCCAATACTCAACGTACCGGTCACAGTCGCATCCGGGTTTGCATTCCGGGTCCGAGCACCCAGTCTCTGGGCCCCGGTCGTAGTAGAGCTCCGAGCATGGCCCGCATGGTCCTGTCGCTCCCACCGGGCCCCAGAAATTCGCGTTACGCGGCAGTCCGACCATCCGTGACCGGGGCACGCCCAACTCCAGCCAATGCGACACGGCCTCTTCGTCGGCGTCGATGGAGTCGTCGCCCTCGAAGTAAGACACCCAGATACGCTCCGGCTCCAGGTTCAGATAGTCTACGGAGAACTCCCAGGCGTAGTGGATCGCACCTTCCTTGAAGTAGTCGCCCACAGAGAAGTTGCCAAGCATCTCGAAGAACGTGCAGTGGCGGGCGGTGAGCCCTACCCGGTCGATGTCCGAGGTGCGAAAGCACTTCTGCACACTGGTCAGTCGCGGGCTTGGCGGCTCCGCCAGGCCCATGAAGTAGGGCTTGAACTGTTGCATGCCCGCTGTCGTAAGAAGCACTGACGGATCCTTGTAAGGCACGAGTGACGAGCTCGGGACGAGAAGGTGTCCGTTCTCGACAAAGTAGTCGAGATACATCTTGCGCAGTTCAGACGTCTTCAAGTATCGGACCTCACGTTTTCCGAAGCCGAGTCGCCGCGCTCCTGCATCTGCTGTCTCAAGGTCTCGATGGACTTCCTTATGAGCCGCGACACGTGCATCTGCGATATGCCAATGCGCGCTGCCACCTGGGTCTGCGTCATCCCCTCGAAGAAGCGTAGATGCAGGATCAGGCGCTCCCTCGGGTCGAGATGTTCCATGGCCGGAGCCAGCATGCGCCGCTGTTCGAAGATCTCGTACGCCCCCTCCTCCATGCCTAGACAATCAAGAAGCTCAAGAGATTCGTCTTCGTCGTTGGTCCCTCCAGAGTATATGGAGACGGAGCTGTAGGCGCGGCCGCTTTCCAGCGCCTCCACAACCTCTTCTTCGTTCGCCCCCGTGGCGGTTGCGAGCTCCGCGATCGTCGGAGATCGGTTGAGCTCGACCGTCAGGCGTTCGATGACCCGATTGAGACGGACGTTCAGGTCCTGAAGCGCACGGGGCACCTTGACCGCCCAGCCCTTGTCGCGGAAATACCGCTTGATCTCTCCAAGGATGGTCGGGGTGGCGTATGTCGAAAGCTCGACGCCCCGCTCCAGATCGAAACGGTCGATGGCTTTGATGAGACCGATGGACCCCACCTGCACAAGGTCTTCCACCGCCTGGCCTCGAGATGCGAAACGCCGGGCAAGGCTCTTCACCAATGGCAGGTAGCGCGTGATCAACTCTTCTCGAGAGGGCTGGTCTTTGTAGTCCCGGACGCGGGCTAGGAGCTCTCGCTCAGACAATTCGCTCAGTCGCTCGCCATAGGGCGCCTGAAACGGTACTTCTCCGTTCGGCGGTTCCGGCCCCCCGATCGACACCTAGAGGACCCGTTTTCCCATCTGGACGGCAAAGCAGCCCGAGGACCTCTCAAGGATCTGATAGTCGTCCACCAGCGAATCAAGGACTACTCGCATATTGAGCACGCAGCTTCTGGTGGGTTGGAAGGGCCCCTCAGCTAGAAGGGCTTCCTTGAGGTCCTGATTGCAGAGTCCGTCGACAAGTATCGACAGCGAACCCGGGACAGAAGCGATCTCAAGCGTCAGCCGGCCTCCATCTGCCGACTCATCCGCAAGAATGGCCTCCACGGCCAACTTCAGATCGTCAAGCGCGTCGATGGGCAGATCTCGACGCAACGCCACCCCGTCAAGCACCACTCGCACGACAGGCAGCGAAGCCAGATCCCTAGAGATGTTCAGGGTGACGATGTCCGGGGTTGCTTCCACCTGAGTCTGCTATTGGCTCTCTACTCAGGCCGAGAGCCGCCGCTCAGGCGCCCCTCGATCTCAACCTGCTTCTCCCGGTAAGCTGCCCGGCCGGTATTCACGGAGTCGGTTGCGCGCACCCGGAGATCTTCGAACAGCCTCTTGGCCTCTTCAGGCACGTCAGAGAAGGCCTCGGGTAGCGACTTTCCAGTCTCCTGAGAAACGCGGTAAGCCAGAAGCAGAGAGCCCCCTACCGCCACGCCCACGAGAAGAGCAAAAGTAGAACGCACAAAACCCATTACTCCTCCTTGCCTTCACCAGAAAAGAACGAGGAAACCGCCTCGCTCACCCCCGCGGCAAACCCAGCGGCCTTCTTGATGGGAGTCGAGAAGGCTCTATGAACCGCGATGGTCGTGTGCTCCACAGTCTCGACCATCGTCGCGACGGAACCCGTGATCTGATCGACTTTGCCGATCTCGGCATTCACCTCGTCGAGGGTGGTCTCGAGCCGCGTGAGGATCGGCCCGACTTCTTTGTTCGCATCCGTGAGGATACTCGTCATGCGACTGAACACTGCCGCCAGTCGGAAGAGGGCATACCCGAGACCAGCGCCGAAGGCCAGAAAGAAGATACCAATGGCAATTCTCATGATCGTGCCGGCATCCCACACCATCAAGGGCCCCCTTTCCTCCGTGTGTCATCCGCCCACAATCGAGCTAACGCGTTTATCCTGAGAGCCCCGCACGCAGCCTCATCAGGCGCTGAAACTATACCATAGCTCCCCGATCCTCCCCCCTCCAGGCTCTCACTGACCGGACCCATCCACACTGCCCGTGGCCACGATGGTGCCTGCAAGGACGACGACATCCTCTTCGTAGAAAACGGCGGTCTGGCCTGGTGCCACGGCCTTCGCCGGCCGTTCCAAGACTATCGTGACGAGGTCTGGAGGGGACAGGACGAGGCGTCCCGGGATGGCTTCGCCCGAAGAGCGAAACTGGGCCAACCCGTGGCCTGCCCTGGGCGGCCGGTGCCAGGTCAAACGACCAACGACCACCTCATCGACGGCGAGCTGGTCCGACCGGCCGACGACCACCTCCGCCCGGTCGGCGTCGAGACCGGCGACAAAGAGAGGCTGGCCCGCGGCAATACCGAGACCCTTGCGCTGTCCGATGGTGAAATTGTAGGTTCCCCGGTGGTGACCCAGCACTGTGCCGTTGCAATCCACGATGGCACCGGGCCGTTCCCCGAGGTGAGAACGCAAGAAGCGACGGTAGTCGTCGTCGGGGATGAAGCAGATCTCCTGGCTTTCCGGCTGCTCGCTGCCCTCGATCCCAGCGCGAGCGGCAACGCTTCTCACATCCTGCTTGCACATGTCTCCGAGGGGGAACAAGCACTTGCCCAGCAGCTGCGGTGAGGCCTCCGCCAACACGTAGGATTGATCCTTGGCCCGATCCTTACCCCTCGCGAGACCCGGCTGACCGGCGACCTTTCGCGCGTAGTGACCGGTGGCGACCCAATCGAGCCCCGATCTTCGCGCCACGTCGGCGAGAACGGCGAAGCGCAACCGAGCGTTACACTTTGCGCAGGGATTCGGCGTCCGACCGGCCTCATATTCTTCCAGGAAATACTGGACCACCTCTTGGCGGAAGGCCTCAGCGGCATCGATGGTCAAGTGTGGGATGCCAAGGCTGTGCGCCACCCTCCTCGCGCGACGAACGCTTTCAGGCGAACAACAGCTGCCGTCCGTGTCGCACTCCGGATCCGTCCACAACCGCAGAGTCGCCCCTACGACCCGATACCCTTGTTGCTTCAGGAGAAGTGCGGCTACAGCGCTGTCAACTCCTCCGCTCATCCCCACTAGGACTCCGAGGTCGCCGGCTTCGCTTCTGGGCGGACAGAGCTGGTCGATGCGCAGGACGACGCCGGTGAGCGCGGCGTGCAAAGCGTCGATGGCGAGATCCGCACTGCTGATCTTTGCGCTGGCAAGCGCGAGAGAGGAGGAGATGTCGTCCACGGTGACTGCAGCGGCATCCAGCAGAGAGGCGCCGCTCACCGACTCCACCACCTGGGATGCAGAAGCCAACGTGGCCGGGCAGCCGTACGCCTGGAAACGCGCGTCGGTGATGACGCCGCCGTCCACCTTCAGCTCAAGTCTGACTAACCCTCGGCAAGCAGTCGCCCCGGCTTCCCCTACCGCCGTCGGCGCATCGAGACGCCCTGCACCGGCGGCCGAGCGGAGGCGGTCGGCCACTCGCTGGCCATAGGCACTACTGCGGCCCGGAGCCGCCGCCTTCATGTCGTTATCCTTCGTGTCTTCCATGATCCCTTAAACAACGAGGGCCGGGATAGCCGGCCCTCGTTCACAGTTATCGAAGAAGCCAGCGTTATCCCTTGCCCAGATTGACCAGCTGCTGGTTGATCGTCCCCGCATCCACGAAACCGTTCCATATCTGACGGATGGTCCCGGTGGCGTCGACGAGGATCAACTCGGGGGGATAGTTTACCTGCAAAAGAATCGAAAGATCGCCGTACGCATCCGGAGTCTTATAATCGTACAGGCCGAATTGGTAGGTGCTGAAAGTCGGCTGAAGCGCCTGCAGGCTCGCCAGAACCTGGGCGTCATCGGCCCCACCCGCCACATAGAACAGGAGTACCACCGGCTTCCCTGCCTGCACTGCTGCCGCCACGTCGGCGTCGGGTTGCCGCACGTGTTGCCGAAGTAGCCCACACAGTCGTAGTCGTACAGCCCGGTGTTGACGGATTCCTTCAGCAGGTAGGTGCCGATGAGATTGACGCTGAATGCGCCGAGATCATGCGGAATCGGCCTGGTGTAGCTGCCGGTGACGTCGATGCCCTCGGACCGGAGCTTGCCGATGTTGGCGTTTGCCGTGACGACGTAGCCGTTGGTCTGAAGCCACGTCGTGTAGAACGAGTCGCGGTGGATGAGGTTGCAGAGGGCGCCGGTGTTGGCGCAGGTCCTCTGGATGTCGTTCGATCCCAGCGAGCCGATCGTGCCGTTGATCTTGACGTCGTAGTAGTCGAGAGTGGCCGTGAAGCCCGGGAGGAACTTCCTCGGGGTCAGCACC
>Ga0209014_10002202_pt1 | contig 11367 bp, 4 predicted proteins | sample BarGraNGADG00212_FD_184491 | JGI IMG/M metagenome (GOLD analysis project Ga0209014, IMG submission 184491) | Arctic peat soil microbial communities from Barrow, Alaska - Barrow Graham LP Ref core NGADG0002-212 (SPAdes) (version 2) | ecosystem: Environmental > Terrestrial > Soil > Wetlands > Peat... | reverse complement strand
TTCATCTGGTGCGAAGAAGACAGTGTGGCGGCTTTGACGCCGGTGCTGTCTGGCATGGCGCCAGCGCCGGCTCTGGTCGTTAGCGCTGCTGGCACGTCGGACTGGACGCAGCGCTTGAACCAGGCCGGTGAGATGGAGGCGGTATTGCAGAGCAGCGAAGCGCCCGCGCTGTGGATTGGCACCTCGGGCACCACCGGTGCCTCCAAGGGCGTGATTCATGCGCAGCGCGTCGTGCTGCAAACGCATTCCTTTGCTGCTGGCATCCTCGGCCTGGGTGCCGCCGACCGCCTCTATGCCAGCTCCAAATTGTTCTTTGCCTATGCGCTGGGCAACAGCCTGTTTGCTGGTTTGCGCGCCGGTGCCACGGTGATTCTGGACCGCGAGTGGCCCACGCCTGAGCGCGTGCAAGAGATGGTGAAGCAGCACCGGCCAACGCTGCTGTTTAGCGTGCCCACCCTGTACAGCAAGATGCTGCAAAGCGGCGTCGCCGCGCAACTCCGCGATCAAGGCATCCGCCATTTTGTTTCCGCCGGTGAGTCCTTGCCCGCCAGCGTGCGCCAAGCCTGGATTGAGGCCACCGGCCTGGGCATCGTGAGCGGCTATGGCACTTCCGAAACGCTGGGCCTGATGCTCTACAGCGAGCGCAACGATGGGCTGTTGCAGCTGACGCCTGACACGCAAATTCGATACCTGGATGGCGTTGATGCCGCCCTGCCGCAGCGCGTCTGGCTCCAAAGCACGACCAATGCGCTGGGCTACTGGCAGCGCCCGCAAGCGCAGGCCGATGGTTTTGAGGACGGCTGGTATTGCCCGGGCGATATGTTTTTGCGCCACGCTAATGGCCAGCTCGAATTTGCCGGTCGCAATGACGACATGCTCAAGATCAACGGGCGCTGGGTCAGCACGCTATGGGTCGAGCAGGCGCTCGGCAGCGCCGCTGGCAGCAGTGTGGCGCAAATCGCCTGCGTCGGCGTGCGCACGGCCGACGGCCTGACGGCGCTAGCGCTGCTGGTCAGCGCGGCACCGGGCCAGCAACCCGTTGCCGCTGAGCGCATCAACCAGGGCATTGCCGACTTGCCAAGCTACCGCCGCCCACGCTGGGTGCATTGGGTCGAGGCTCTGCCCTTGACGGCCACCGGAAAATTGCAGCGTGCGCGCCTGCCAGCCTTGCATGAAGCTGCGCTCGAGAGTGAAACTGCGCATGGTTAATCCGTTTTTGACAATGGCCCATGATCCGAGAAAATCCATTAGGGCACAGATGGATGGTGAGGCGAGTTGCGAGGCAGTTTGGACTGGCATGAGGAGTTCATAGCTTGGGCTATGGACGACGAATGACTGTTCAAAATGACCGCAAATCGACCGCCAGCCGCTGTGCAGGTTCGAAGAGCCGCCTCATGGGTTATCTCGCTTTAACGATCAACCAACCTGGGAATCTGGCATGAACGCTGTCGGCCTCATAGAAGCCGAAACGCATTCCGAATAACATGACTTCACAAGCCACCCCCGCCACCGTCGCTGATATCCGCAAGATCTTCCTCGACTTCTTCGAGTCCAAGGGCCACACCGTGGTGCCGTCGAGCCCACTGGTGCCTGGCAATGACCCGACGCTGATGTTCACCAACTCGGGCATGGTGCAGTTCAAGGATGTGTTCCTGGGCCAGGACAAGCGCTCCTACGTGCGCGCCGCCTCGGTGCAGGCCTGCCTGCGCGCCGGCGGCAAGCACAACGACCTGGAAAATGTGGGCTACACGGCGCGCCACCACACCTTCTTCGAGATGCTGGGCAACTGGAGTTTTGGCGACTACTTCAAGCGCGACTCGATCAAGTGGGGCTGGGAGCTGCTGACCAAGGTGTACGGGCTGAGCGCCGACAAGCTCACGGCCACCGTTTATATCGACGACCAGGAGGCCTATGACATCTGGACGAAGGAGATTGGCCTGCCCCCCGAGCGCGTGATCCGCATTGGCGACAACAAGGGCAAGAAGTACGCCTCCGACAACTTCTGGATGATGGCCGACACGGGGCCGTGCGGCCCGTGCAGCGAAATTTTTTACGACCACGGCCCTGACATCGCTGGTGGCCCGCCCGGCAGCCCGGGTGAGGACGGCGACCGCTTCATCGAAATCTGGAACCACGTGTTCATGCAGTTCGATATGCAGCCGGACGGCAGCGTCAAGCCGCTGCCCGCGCCCTGCGTCGATACCGGCATGGGGCTGGAGCGCCTGGCCGCCATCCTGCAGCACGTGCACAGCAATTACGAAATTGATCTGTTTCAGGCGCTGATCAAGGCGGCGGCGCGTGAGACCGGTTGCACTGATCTGGCCAACAATTCACTCAAGGTCATTGCCGACCACATCCGCGCCACCGCTTTCCTGGTCAGCGACGGCGTGCTGCCCGCCAACGAGGGCCGCGGCTACGTGCAGCGCCGCATCATCCGGCGCGCCATTCGCCACGGCTACAAGCTGGGGCAAAAGACGCCGTTCTTCTACAAGCTGGTGCCCGATCTGGTGGCACAGATGGGCGAGGCGTATCCGAACCTGGCGGCACAGGCCGAGCGCATCGGCGAAGTGCTCAAGGCAGAAGAAGAGCGCTTTTTTGAGACGCTCGAAAACGGCATGGAAATACTCGATGAAGCGCTGGCAGGCGGTGTCAAGTTGCTGCCGGGCGACGTCGCATTCAAGTTGCACGACACCTTTGGTTTCCCGCTCGACTTGTCGGCCGACGTGTGTCGTGAGCGCGAGGTCGCAGTGGATGAAGCGGGCTTTCACGCCGCCATGGAAAAGCAAAAGGCGCAAGGCCGCGCGGCCGGCAAATTCAAGATGGATCGCACGCTCGATTACAGCGGCGACAGCAATGACTTTGTCGGCTACGAGCGCCTGACAGAAGCGACCAAAGTGGTGGCGCTTTATGCTGACGGTGCCAGCGTGGCCGAACTCAAAACCGGTCAGACGGGCGTGGTGGTGCTGGCGGCAACACCGTTTTACGCCGAGAGCGGGGGCCAGGTGGGCGATGCAGGTGCCATCTTCTGCGACCGCGCGCTATTTGAAGTGGCCGACACCCAAAAAATCAAGGCCGATGTGTTTGGCCACCAGGGCACTTTAAAAACCGGCACGCTTAAAGTTGGCGACACAGTCACCGCACACGTCGATGCGCCACGCCGCAGTGCCACCCAGCGCAACCACAGCGTCACGCACTTGATGCACAAGGCGCTGCGCGAAGTGCTGGGTGAGCACGTGCAGCAAAAGGGCTCGCTGGTCACGCCTGAGCGCACGCGTTTTGACTTTGCCCATAACGCGCCGGTGACTGACGAGCAGATTCGTGAAGTTCAAGCGCGCGTCAACCTGGAGATCCTGACCAATGCCTCAACCCAGTCGCGCGTGATGGACATGGCAGCGGCCCAGGAGACCGGCGCCATGATGCTGTTTGGCGAGAAGTACGGCGAGTCGGTGCGCGTGGTTGACATTGGCCAGAGCCGCGAATTGTGCGGCGGCACGCACGTGCAGCGCAGTGGCGACATTGGCCTTTTCAAGGTGGTGGCGCAAAGCGGTGTCGCTTCCGGCGTGCGCCGGATCGAGGCCGTCACCGGCCAGAATGCACTCGCTTACGTGCAAGACCTGGAAGACACGGTGACACAAGCAGCGGAGCGCTTCAAGGCCCCGGTTGCCGAGCTCAATGAGCGCATCCTCCAGACGCTCGATCACGTCAAGGCCCTGGAGAAGGAAATTGCTGCACTCAAGGGCAAACTCAACTCTGCCCAGGGCGATGAACTGCTGACGCAGGCAGTTGATGTCAAAGGCGTGAAAGTGTTGGTGGCCAAGCTCGAAGGCGCCGACAGCAGGGCGCTGCGCGACACCATGGACAAGCTCAAGGACAAGCTCAAAACTGCGATCATCGTGCTCGGCGTGGCCGACGGCGAAAAAGTGCAGATCGCGGTCGGCGTGACGCCCGACACTTGCGGCCGAGTCAAAGCCGGTGAGCTGGTCAATTTTGTTGCGGCCCAGGTCGGTGGCAAAGGCGGCGGCAAGCCCGACCTGGCCATGGCCGGTGGCACCGAACCCGCCAAACTGGCGCCAGCGCTGGGCAGCGTGCTGGCCTGGGTCTCGGCCAGGCTTTAATTTAGCTCCAAGGTGTATTTGCGCCGGATTTGTCTGTCTTTGCGTTTTATCAATTCGTAATTTTTAATCTACCAGTTTAATCATTGCTTATACAGTCCGTCCCCCACCCGGACAAAATGAAATGGCAATGACTCTCGAAATCTGGCGCTATATTTTTGATGCCATCGCGGAACCGGTGTTCGTCCACGATGCGCAATTTCGCGTGCTGCTCGCCAACCTCGCCTACTATCGCGCAGCCGGTGCAACCGAGGCGATGGCCTCGCACCGACCTTATCGGGCGGCACTGGGGATTGATGCTGCGCTACAGGAAATAGAACACGGCCACGCCATCCTCTATGACGAAGCGGTGGTCGATGCCTGCGCACGGCTTTTCGCGGAGAAACGGTTTGCGTTTTCAAGCTGACGCGCCGCTGGGCAAAGATGATCCTGCCAGTTGCATCGACAAATATCCAAAAAATATGAGCGGAGACCACCGATGCTGAAATCCAGTCTTTCCCGGAAAACCCTGCCCGCCTGGGTGGTGCTGGTCGCTGGGTTGCTGGCCACAGTTTTTGCCAGCGTGCAGGTCAAGCAGGGCGTCGAGCAGGAGGCGGTCAGGCAATTTGCCTTTGCCTGCGATCAGATCAGCCTCGAGATCAGGGAGCGCCTCAATGCCTACGCGCTCATTCTGCGCGGCGGGGCCGCTCTTTTTGCAGCGTCCAGGGTAGTCGAGCGCAATGATTGGCGCGCCTACGTCGAGACCTTGCGAGCCGAGGGGAGCGTCCCAGGGGTGCAGGGGATCGGGTTTGCACAAGTCATTGCGCCCAGTGAGCTGGCCAGCCACGTCGCCCGTATTCGCGGCGAGGGATTTCCCGCCTACACCGTCAACCCAGCCGGCGAGCGCGCCCTCTACACGTCCATCATCTACCTCGAACCCTTTCGCGACCGCAATCTGCGCGCCTTCGGTTACGACATGTTCTCCGAACCGGTCCGGCGAGCCGCCATGGAACAGGCGCGCGACAGCGGCGAGGCAGCGTTGTCCGGCAAGGTCGAGTTGGTGCAGGAGACCGGCATCGACGTCCAGGCCGGGACGCTCATGTATGTCCCCGTCTATCGCAACGGCATGCCCAAGGCTACGCCCAGGCAGAGGCGGGCGGCCCTGATAGGGTGGGCCTACAGTCCCTACCGCATGAATGATCTCATGCTTGGCATTCTTGGTGACTGGAAGAACCACGAAGGTCAAGGCGTTGACGTGCATATCTTCGATGGTCTGCAAACCACGCCTGCGACGCTGCTGTATGACAGCAAAACGGGCAACGTACCTGAAGTGCGTTCTCTGCTCCATCAGCAGCGAACAATAGACTTCAATGGGCATCAATGGCTGCTGGAGTTTGATCACACCGCGGCAACGCCAGGCGTGCGCTACGCGCCGGCATGGGCGACCCTGGCCGGCGGTCTTACGCTCAGCGGCTTGCTTTTCTGGTTGATGCTCTCGATGAGCAACACGCGCGCCGACGCCGAGCGCATCGCCAACCAACTGACTGAAGAAATCAGGGGCCGCGAAGAAGTTGCCCAGGCCGCCTCTCACTACGCGCGCAGTTTGATTGAGGCCAGCCTGGATCCGCTGGTGACCATCAGTCCGGCGGGGAAAATAACCGACGTCAATCAGGCCACCGAGAAAATCACGGGCCACAGCCGTCTCGAACTGATAGGGGCGGACTTCTGCGACTACTTCACTGAACCGGACAAGGCGAGGGCAGGCTACCAGCACGTTTTTGCCGAGGGCTTTGTCACCGACTATCCACTGGCTTTGCGCCATCGCGACGGTCACGTCACCGATGTGCTGTACAACGCCAGTGTCTATCGCAATCAGGCCGGCGCGGTGTTAGGCGTGTTCGCCGCCGCGCGCGACATCACCGAGCAAAAGCGGGCGGAAGGGGCACGTTCGCGGCTTGCCGCCATCGTCGAATCGTCCAGCGATGCGATTATCGGCAAGACGCTGGACGGCATCATTACCAGTTGGAACAAGGGCGCGGAGAAGATATATCAATATCGCGCCGACGAAATCATTGGCAAGCCGGTTACCACGCTGGCGCCTGCTTCGCTTCCTGCCGAGGTTGGCGAGCTGCTGGAAAAAGTACGCAAGGGCGAAGCCGTCGTAAACCACGAGTCCGAAAGAATTCGCAAGGATGGCAAGCGGATCCACGTCGCGCTGACGCTTTCTCCCATCAAGGACGACGCAGGCAATATCAGCGGGATTTCTACTATTGCGAGGGACATCACCGAGCGCAAGCTGGACGAAGAGGCGCTGCATCGGCTGAACCGCGAACTGCGCGCCATCAGCAATTGCAACCAGACCATGATGCGCGCCGAGGACGAGCCGACGCTGCTCAACGCCATCTGCCATATCGTTTGCGACCAGGCCGACTATCGCATGGCCTGGGTCGGATACGCCGAAAACGATGAGGCCAAGACCGTGCGTCCGGTCGCTTGGGCTGGGGTCGATAGCGGGTATGTCGAAAATGCCAATGTTTCCTGGGCAGACGACACGGAACGCGGACAAGGCCCCGCTGGAACAGCGATCCGAAGTGGAAAAGTAATCTATGGTCAGGATTTTGCAAACGAGCCAGAAATGGCTCCGTGGCGCGAAAACGCCCTCTTGCGCGGATATCGCTCCGGCATCGCCCTGCCACTCAAGGACGAAAGCGCCAAAGCATTCGGCGTGCTGCTGATCTATTCGACCGGGATCAACGCCTTTGTCCCGGACGAAATACGACTTCTGGAAGAACTGGCAGGCGATCTGGCATTCGGCATCACGGTCTTGCGCACGCGCAACGAGCGCAAGCGGGTAGAACAAGTTTTGCGTGAAAGCGAGAATGATTTGAAAGAGGCCCAGCGTGTTGCTCACACTGGCAGTTGGGATTGGGATGCAACGACCGACGCGATCACATGGTCTGAAGAGTATTACCACATTTACGGGTTCGATCCGACGCAGCTTCCAACGGGATACGAGGAGCATTTGAAGGCCTACACCTCTGAGAGCGCGGCGCGACTGGATGCGGCCGTCAAGAGAAATATGCAAACCGGCGAGCCGTACGAACTCGATTTGGAGCTGGTCCGCCCGGAAGGACCGAGTCGCTGGATCACAGCCCGTAGTGAAACCAGGCGCGATAACCTGGGGCATGTCATAGGGTTGCGCGGGACCGCGCAGGACATCACCGAGCGCAAACTGGCGGAAGAAGCTTTAAGAATGAGTGAAGAACGCCTGCGACTCGAAGCGACGCGTTTGCCCATCGGCTACATCGTATGGGACAAGGATTTTCGCGTGGTGAGGTGGAACCCCGCAGCGGAAAAGATTTTCGGGTTTAGCTTTGACGAAGCGAAGGGACTGCATTCCTACGATTTCATCGTTCCCCCCGAAGTCCAACCCCAAGTGGATGACATCTGGAGAAGATTGCTCGCCGGAGATGAATCAGCTTACAGCGTGAACGAAAACCGGACCAAGGACGGACGTACCATTATTTGTAGCTGGACCAACACGCCGCTCAAACAGCCAGATGGCACGGTTCTCGGGGTGATGTCCATGATTCAGGACATCACCGAGCGCAAGAAGGTGGAAGAAGAGCTTAGGCGGTATAAGGATCACCTGGAAGAATTGGTGGAGCAGCGCACCGCCGATCTGGTGCTGGCGCGCAATGCGGCCGAAGCGGCGAACCGGGCCAAGAGTGTATTCCTGTCGAGCATGAGTCACGAGTTGCGTACGCCCATGAATGCCATTCTCGGTTTCTCCAACATGATGCGCAAAGATCCGCTGTTGCAGGATGAGCAGCGCCAGAATCTCGACATCATCAACCGCAGCGGCGAACATTTGCTGACCCTGATCAACGACGTGCTGGAAATGGCCAAGATCGAAGCAGGCCGCGTGCAAGTGGAGAATGCCCCCTTTGATCTCGGCAGTCTGGTGCGCGATGTCACCGACATGATGCATGTACGGGCCCAGGAGAAAGGGCTGCAACTGCTGATCGATCAGTCGTCTGAATTCCCGCGCTACATCAGGGGCGACGAGGCGCGTGTGCGTCAGGTGTTGATCAACCTGCTCGGCAACGCGGTGAAGTTTACCCAGCATGGCGGTGTGACCGTGCGCTTCGGCTTGAAGCCGCATGCCACGCCGCAGCGCTTGCTGATCGAGGTCGAGGACTCCGGCATTGGCATCAGCGCGGACGATCAGAAAAAAATCTTCGAGCCGTTTGTGCAGTTTGGCGAAACGGCTGCGCAACAGGGCACCGGACTGGGCCTGTCCATCGCCCGGCAATTCGTGCAACTGATGGGCGGCACGATCAGCTTCGAAAGTGCTCTCGGCAAGGGCTCGACCTTCCGGGTGGAACTGCCGATGGAACGGGTCGCGTCAGCCGACATCGCCCAGCCGGAAAGCACGGTCAAGGGCGAGATTGTGGGCTTGGCCCCAGGTCAACCCGAATACCACATCCTGATCGTTGAAGACCAGCTGGACAATCAACTGTTGCTCGCCAAACTGATGAAAAATGTCGGCTTTCAGGCTAAGGTGGCAGAGAATGGTGAGCAGGCCGTGGGTCTATTCCAGAGCTGGCAGCCGCAGCTGATCTGGATGGATCGGCGCATGCCGGTAATGGACGGCCTGGAAGCGACGCGGCGTATCCGCGAACTTCCCGGTGGCCGCGAGGTGAAAATAGTTGCCGTCACGGCTTCAGCCTTTACCGAGCAACGCGAAGAAATGCTCGAGGCGGGCATGGATGACTTTGTGCGCAAACCCTACCGCTTCAACGAAATATATGAATGCATGACCAAGCAGTTGGGTGTGCAATACGCTTACGCTGAGGCGCAGGACGCGCAGGAAGTGAGCGATCTGGCATTGACGGCCGGGATGCTGGCCGTGTTGCCACCGGACTTGCATCGCGAACTCCACGCTGCGCTGGAAAGCCTGGAGGGCGAACGCATCACGGCCGTTATTGGGCAAGTGGCCTCCTTTGACTCGAAGTTGCACAAGACACTGTCCCGCTTGGCGGATAACTTCGACTATCCTGCCATCCTGAAAGCATTGCAGACGAATCCACCGGTCACTGTGACATGACAGACCAAGGCAAGATACTCGCCGTCGATGACACTTCGGCCTCCTTGAGGCTGTTGACAGATCTCCTGAAGGAGGAAGGCTATGAGGTGCGTTCTGCGATCAGCGGCGAGTTGGCGTTGCGCGCAGCCGCCAGCAACCCGCCCGATCTGGTGTTGCTCGATATTCGCATGCCGGGGATGGACGGATACGAAGTTTGTCGGCGTCTCAAAGCCGAGCCCGCCACGCGCGATGTGCCGGTGATCTTTGTCAGCGCCGTTACGGAAACCGACGAGAAGGTGCGAGGTTTCGAGATGGGTGCCGTGGACTTTGTGACCAAGCCCTATCAGCGTGACGAGCTGATGGCCCGGGTGCGCACCCATCTGGAGCTCCATCGCCTGCGTAACCATCTGGAGGACTTGGTGGCGGAGCGCACCGCCGAACTTAAGCAAAGCGAGAAACAGCTCAGAACCAGCCTGCTCGATTCCATCATGGCGCTGGCCGCCATGGTCGAAATGCGCGATCCCTATACCGCCGGCCATCAGCGCCGCGTCGCACAGCTAGCTGTTGCCATCGCCCAAGAACTGCGACTTCCGCAGGAACAGGTTGAGGGCGTCCACTTGGCCGGTGTCGTGCATGATGTCGGCAAAATCCGAATTCCGGCCGAAATTCTCAGCAAGCCGGGCCGACTCACCGCACTGGAATTCAGCCTTATCAAGGAACATTCCCAGAACGGCTACGAAATACTTAAATCCATTGCCTTCCCTTGGCCGATCGCGCAAATCGTGCAGCAACACCACGAGCGACTCGATGGTTCTGGCTACCCACAGGGGCTCAAGGGACACCAGATCTTGCTGGAGGCCAGGATTGTGGCGGTGGCCGATGTGGTGGAGGCGATGTCGTCGCATCGACCGTACCGGGCGGCGCAGGGGATCAATAGCGCGTTGAAGGAAATAGAACAGGGTCGGGGTAGCGTTTATGACGCTGACGTAGTCGATGCCTGCCTGCGGTTGTTCGCTGAGAAACGGTTTGTGTTTTCAGCCTGAGTCTTCAGGGCCGCAATTGCGCACGGCCCATTTGCCACAATAAAAAGCTGTAAATATCGGCCGCCTGCGCGTAGCGTTGCGCCGCCGTGCTGCCCATGCCGTGGCCGGCTTGCAGGTCAAGGCGCAACAGCACCGGTTTGCCACTGCTGGTAGCGGCTTGCAGCCGCGCTGCCGCCTTGCCACTCTCCCACACATCGACGCGCGGATCGTTCATGCCATGCACCAGCAGCACAGCCGGATAAGGCGTGTTGTCCTTGATGTTGTGGTAGGTGCTCATCTCCAGCAAGGCCGGGAATTCGGCTGCGTTTTTGATGCTGCCAAACTCGGAAATATTGGTGATGCCATTGGCGCTTTCTTCGGAGCGGATGGCGTCCATCACACCGACATTGAAAACGGCAGCGGCAAACAGTTCGGGTGCGCTGGTGACGCTGCGCCCGACAAAAATGCCGCCCGCGCTGGTGCCCATCACGGCCAGCGTTTTTGGTGTGGCATAGCCCAGCTTGATCAGGTACTGGGCGCAGGCGGTGCCGTCCTTCCAGGTGTTGGACTTGGTCGCCTTGAAGCCGGCCTGGTACCAGTCGTTGCCATAGACGCCGCTGCCGCGCACGTTGGCGAAAGCCAGCACGCCACCCCGCTCCAGCCAGACCATGCTGGCCGGTGAAAAGTGGGCTGTTTCCGAGAAGCCATAAGCGCCGTAGCCGTCGAGCAGGGTCGGGTTGTTGCCGTCGAGCTGGAGGCCTTTTTTGTGCAGCACGGTCATTGGAATCAGGGTGCCGTCATGACTTGGTGCTTTCAGCTCGGTGATCTCGATTTCCGGCAGTACCGGTGCGGCGACGGGCGCGCGCAGGCTCGCCTCTTTTGAACGCTTGCCATCGAAAACAAAGGTGCTCGGCAGTTGCGTCCAGCCGCTCAGGCTGTAAAGAATGCTCTTGAAGGAGTGCGCCGGATCGTCATGCACCCTGGCGGCACCGGCAAAAGGCAGTTCGATCGCCTGCCCCTGCGTGTCGCCGCTTGCGTAACGGCGAATGCCAATGGAAGTGCCCTGGCGGATACTGGCCACCAGTGCGTCACGGCTGAGCGAGAAGCCTTCCAGCACACTGTCTGGCGGCGGCACTGCGACCACTTTGGCGAGCGCCAAACGGGG
>Ga0209014_10002195_pt1 | contig 11386 bp, 9 predicted proteins | sample BarGraNGADG00212_FD_184491 | JGI IMG/M metagenome (GOLD analysis project Ga0209014, IMG submission 184491) | Arctic peat soil microbial communities from Barrow, Alaska - Barrow Graham LP Ref core NGADG0002-212 (SPAdes) (version 2) | ecosystem: Environmental > Terrestrial > Soil > Wetlands > Peat... | reverse complement strand
GGTCTTGGTCTACCCCCAGACGACCCTGACGAGTATGGACGGCCGCCCACTCGAGGTCATGAAGGATCTGATTAAGCTCGGGGACCCGTCGGCCATGGCCAGGTATAAACGTCTGATTTGGAATCTCGAAGCGTGCAACATGGTCTACGGTGTCGGTCGTCTTGAGGCCTTTCGCCGCGCCGGCGGTTTCGCGGATGTCTTTGGCCCGGACCATTTGATGCTGGCCCGGCTGGTCCTGCAGGGTACGGTCGAAAGGGTCGAGGAGCCGCTGTACTTTCGCCGCCAGAATCGAGCTGAAGAAACCTTCGAAGAGGAGCGAGTTCGGATACTCGTCGAGCTCAACCCCGCGAGTGCGCCTGCTCGGAGGAAGCTGTCCTATGTGCAGCAGATGCGGGAACTCAGGGATGCACATCTGCGGGCGGTGATGAGCGCGACGACGCTGTCCGCAATGGAGCGGCTCCAGGCCGCCGTGGCGACACTGGCCTGCTACCGGCAGCGTTTTGGCGTCCGATCGAGGGTTTTGAAGCCTCTGACGCTGATGCGACGCCTTTCGCCACTCAAGAGTTGGGTCCAGCGTCCGTCTGGCGACGCCTAGGCCGGTTATGCGGGCGCGGCGCGCCCTATGAGGGCTGCCCCGAAAGTGGGGCAAGCCGCTAGTGACGACTACTGACCCTGCCCGAAGCGCGAGCCTCACCGTCGAGGGGTCACCTCGTGTCGGCCTGATTGGGCGACTGACGCAGATCAGCCCCTACCGGCCACTGTCTCGGAAACCTGCTCCACCCGCCAACCGAGCATGGGGCGGACAACGCCCGGAAACTCGTTCGTAAAGACCCCTCGAACACCGTCACCCTCACTTCGATCCACGATCACAAAGGCCACTGCCTCAGGCTCAACTGCATGGACGATGGTGGGGTTGTATGTGCTTGCGACCGCAGTGACGACGACCCTTCCTTCGGCGAGGAAATTGCCCGGGATGTGGCACACGGCTCGCACAACACCCGGCCGCCGCGAGGCGTTCCACCAGTCGCGGTCGTTCCAGTCGTTGTTGATGAAGAGGCACACGCCTTCGTCGTTGTAGAAATGTAGGTTCACAGACGGACGAAGGTCGCCGGGGGCCTTTGTCCAGTACTCGACTTCGATGTCGATCGGAAGACGAATATCGATCTCCTCAGTCGGACCGCCGCCGGAGGGGACGACACGGACGCTTTTCAGGCGGGCCACGTCATCGCCAGGCGCGTTTGCCGGGTCGGTCCATTCACGCGAGCCCGTTTGCCCGGGCCCCGACTCCAGGTAGCGCCGGACCACTTCGTGGGTGAGGCCGTCCACAACGGTTCGACCATGGTCGAGCAGGATTGCCCGATCGCACAGCCGCTGGATGGCAGGCATGCTGTGCGACACGAAGATGACCGTCCGACCGCCTTTGCCGATCTCCGACATCTTGCCCAGGCACTTCTTCTGGAACTCAGCATCACCGACTGCGAGAACCTCATCAATGAAGAGGATCTCCGGCTCGAGAAAGGCGGCGACGGCGAAGCCGAGCCGGACCTTCATGCCGCTCGAATAGCGCTTGACCGGTGTGTCTAGGAACTGCCCGATATCCGCGAAGGCCACAATCTCGTCGAACTTGCGCAGGATCTCCGACCGCTTCATGCCCAGAATGGCCCCGCTCAGGAGAATGTTCTCTCGACCCGTGAGTTCCTGATGGAAACCCGTCCCGACTTCGAGCAGTGACCCGACTCGTCCGTGCAGTTCCGCGCGACCCAGGGTTGGCTCGGTGATACGCGACAGGATTTTCAGGAGCGTGGACTTGCCGGCGCCATTCCGGCCGATGATCCCCACGACAGAACCACGAGGCACTTCGAAGGAGACGTCCCGGAGAGCCCAGAAGTCATCCCCTCGATCCTTGCTCCCTCTCCGCCGCAGCGGGTTCGTGACCGCGTTCCAAAGCGTTTCCGACAGGCGCCCGTAAGGGTCGCGGCGCACGCCGATTCGATACCTCTTGGCCAGCCCGGTTGCGGAAATCGCGATCTCGCCCATCAGATCACGTCCGCGAACGTCCGCTCGACGCGGCGGAAGTAGATGAGAGCACCCAGCAGGACCAGCAGCGACGCCACGGCCGAAACGATGATCAGGTCGTCCGGCCGCTGGCCACCGATGAGGGCCCAGCGAAATCCTTCAACCACGCCAGTCATCGGGTTCAGAGCGAAGACCGTGCGCCATCGGTCCGGAATGAGCGTGCTGGTGTAGACGACCGGTGAGGCGAACATCCACAGCTGGACCAAGAACGGCACCACGTACTTGACGTCTCGATACCTGACGTTCACGGCAGCAAGGAAAGTGCCGACGCCGAGGGCCGTTATCAGGGCCATCAGCGTCAAGGCGGGCAGCCAGAGAATAGCCAGCGAAGGGACGGCACCGAAGTAAAGCATGACGACGGCCAACGCCCCAAGAGAGATCAGAAAGTCCAGGAGGAATGAGCCGACAGAGGCAAACGGCAGCAGCAGTCGCGGAAAGTAGACCTTGGTGATGATGGCTTCGCCGCTGACCAGGCTGTTCGAGGCGCCCGCCAGGCTAGAGGCAAAAAGAGTCCACGGAACCAGGCCCGCGAAAACGAAAAGCGGGTACGGCAAGTTCGACGGCCCAACGTTGTGCAGCTGGCCGAGGGTCGCGGAGAAGACCAACATCAGGAGCAGCGGCTGGAGCACCGCCCAGGCGGCCCCAAAAGCAGTCTGCTTATAGCGGACCTTGAGATCGCGCCAGATGAAGAAATAGAGCAGTTCGCGGTGAGCCCAGACCTCGCGTAGCCCAAGCTGGCGCCAGCCGTGGTGAGGCTCAAGCACGACAACCTGACCATCCCACGCGCCGGAGCCGGATCCAGTTTTGGGGTTCTCACTCAGCAACATGCGCGAAAACTGACTCCTCTTGGGATAGACTCGTCCGGCGGCCCAGCGCCGTAGGAACAGCCAGCCGCGTCCGACCGGGACCACGCGCGAGCGACCTGCTCGTCGCCTGGCACGACAAGATACCTTACCAGCGAAGACATCTCACCTAGGCCCACGTGATCCAGTAGGCGGCCGGCAGCGGCTCGAGTATCGCTGGCGACGGACGCAGACCTCCCAATTCCCGCCCAGAGGCAGTTCGGGGGCACAGCACACGGCACGGGCCTCCGGCCGCGGGATCGGCCGGGACGCGTCATTTGAAAAGCGCAGCCGGCCTCGCTCCCGTAATAGGACCATGCCAACTACGAAGACCACCGGGTGAGGGTGAGCGAGTCACAGCAGGCCGCGACCAGGAGCACCCCACGCCGATTGGCGAAGGCAATGGTTTCTGCGTCCGCGCGGCGGGCCTTCGCGGCCTTCAGCAGAAGGCATCCGTCATCCGCACCCACCGGCTGCCCCAGCGGGCTCGACGCGTAGCGCCCGCTGGCAGAGTATGGCCGAGACCTGGGCGCCCGACGCCCCGGTGCGGCTCCGACTTCACTGGCACGGCTGCCTCTTCGCATATGCTTGGCTTTGTGAGACTCTCGCAAGGAGGCGGGAGATCCTGTTGGTTGTTACCGTCGCTGACCTGCGGCGGGCCCATTAGGCGGTGAGTTGATCCGATGCGGTTTCTGATCGTCGATCACATGTATGGCGGGTTCGTGGACTGGGTCTACAGTTCGGAATCGGCATTGGCCACCCACTCTTACGAGGATCAGAAGCGGCACATTGACAGCCAACTCTTCGGCGAGACCCAATTCGAGGTGGCTGCCTTGAAGGCTCAGGGCCACGTGGCGTGCGACCACATCGCGAATATCAGGCCATTACAGAAGGCGTGGTTTCGCGAAAACGGGCAGGAGTTCCCTCGTTCCAGGTTGGGTGTCCGCCTGCGCCGCGGGTTGGTTCCCTGGCCCACGCGCCTCGACGGTCGATGGATCGGCGAAGCTCTTCTGGCTAGAGTCCGCCAACTGAGACCAGACGTCGTGCATATCCAATCGATGGACCTGCTGGAGCCATGGGTCATCGCTGTCCTCCGGGAGGAAACCCGACTCGTGGTGGGTCAGATCGCTACGGAGTTGCCGGCCGGCAAGTCCTCTCGGGACTACGGCCTCATCGTTTCGTCCATCCCTGGCCTGGTCGATTGGTTTCGAAGTGAAGGCGCGGATGCCGAGTGGTTGCCACTGGCCTTCGAGCCGTCTGTCAGGGATGCGATCACCCCGCTGCAACGTGACATACCTGTCTCATTTGTCGGCTCGTTCACGACCCGATATGCGGATCGACTTGAGATCGTCACGTCAGTTGCGGAAGCTGCACCACTGAGAACCTGGACAGCGGACTCAGCCGCAATCCCGATGGACTCACCGATCAGATCCACGATCGAGAGCCCAGCCTGGGGTCGGGCGATGTACGAAGTCCTGGCCCGATCGTTGATGACCATCAACACGCACGGTCGCATCGCCGGCAAGGATGCGAACAACCTGCGGCTCTACGAAGCCACCGGTATGGGCGCACTCCTCGTGACCGACGCTCGGCGCAACATGGGCGAGCTGTTCGACGTTGGCTCGGAGGTAGTGACCTATCTCGATGCCGCGGACTGCGCTCGGGTGGTTCGATACTACCTGGACCATCCTGCCGAGGCTGCATCCATAGCGGCCGCGGGGCAACGCAGAACCCTCAAAGATCACACCTGGGCAAACCGAATGGCCCAACTCGTCGAATTAGTGGCCTCGCGTCTGTGATCACGCCACAGCCTCGCGGTACCGACCGGACCGGTAGTATGAAACCATGACAGACGACGCCACGCCAGACACCGCCGAGTCAGCCGACCGACCAGCTGATGCCCGCATTGCGATCATCGGCCTGGGCTATGTTGGCCTGCCCCTGGCAATCAACTTCACGGAAGCCGGCCTAGACGTCTGGGGAGTGGACGCCTGGAAGGACAGAGTTGCGCAACTCGCGACGGGCTCGTCCCCGATCGACGACATAGACGATGAGCGACTTATTGCGGCTCTGAAGGCCGGCCTGCGGGTGAGCGGCCTGGACGAGGACGCCGTGGCAAGCGCAGACGCCGTCATCATCTGCGTGCCAACGCCGATCGACGAGTCGCGCGATCCGGATCTGGGTCACGTTCTGGACGCTGCCCGTTTCGTCAGCAAGTCACTGCGTCGCGGTCAGCTAATCGTGCTGCAGTCGACCACCTTCCCCGGCACAACGTCCGGACCGCTGCGCCACGCCCTGGAAGCAGGGAGCGGCCTCGAAGCCGGCCGCGACTTCGCTCTGGCGTTCGTTCCGGAGCGGGTGAACCCGGGCGATCCGACGAGTTCCGGTCGAGACGTCCCCAGGTTGGTGGGCGGCCTTACAGAACCGGCGACCGCCAGGGCTGCGGCGCTGTTCCGCCACATCAATCGGACGGTTGTAGAGCTCTCGTCTCCTGACGCGGCCGAGATGGCCAAACTACTCGAGAACATCTTCCGCAACGTGAATATCGCCTTGGTCAACCAGCTGGCCATGCTCTGCGAGCGGATGGGGTTGGACGTCTGGGAGGTCATCGATGCGGCCGCCACCAAGCCCTTCGGCTTCATGCCGTTCCGGCCTGGACCTGGAGTCGGTGGCCACTGCATCCCGGTAGATCCCTACTACCTGGCCTGGAGAGCTCGTCAGTTCGGGTTCGTCGACAGGTTCGTCGAGCTTGCCGGCGACATCAACATGTCCATGCCCCGCCACGTCGTTGGGCTCGTTGCCGAAGCCCTCAACTCGCGCGGCCGCGCCATCAAGGGATCGCGGATCGGAGTCGTGGGCGTGTCCTTCAAGCCCGACGTGCGCGACTCGCGCAACTCGCCCGCCCGCGATGTGATCGCTCTGCTCAGGGAGAGAGGAGGCGAGGTGTCATATCACGATCCGCACATCGATCGGTTCAATGACTCGCACGGCCGGGAGTCCGAGAGTCAGCCTCTACTGGGACTAGTCGAGGCATCGGATGTCCTGGTAGTCCTGGTGGCTCATCGAGCTGTCGATTGGGGGGCCGTGTACGAACGGGCAAGCCTCGTGGTGGACACTGCCGGAACCGCGCGGCACCGCGACCTTCGTCCAGACCAAGTGCTTCTACTGGGGAGCGGCTGGATTCGGCCGGGTGCGCGACCTTGAACGTCCGCTACAGGCGGAACGACCTCGCCGATACGAGCAGCCGACCTCGAAGAAGTCGGCGGGCGAGCCGGCCCCAGCCGTAGCGGGGACGCCTAATGCTGCTTGATCTCGAGGCCGACGGCGCTCGTGAACGCACCAGGCGGTCAGCTGCCCGAAGTTCTCGCAAATAGCCGCCGTACAGCCAGGACCTGAGATGCGCGTCCATCGTCCCGTAGGCATCGAGATCAGGGTCCCAAAACCCAGGCCCGACAGCCTTGAATCCCTGGAAATGGTAGAAGACCAGCGGCTGGCCGTCGACAGTGGGCGGGTCCGCCGTCAGGTCGATGTCGTACTGCATGAAGTTCCAGGGCGCGAGGTCCACGCCGGGGTGTTCGATGACGCGGACGCCTGGCAAGCCAGGCCAACTGTCAAGGTAGCCCTGGTCGGCGAACTTGCCATCCTCAACACGGTCGAAACACCACTCCAGGCACTGTCGGTGCCATCGTTCCAGAACCGCCCGGCCGGCCGAATCGTTGCGGAAGGTGACCCAGGCCACGTTGTACGTACCCCATATCGAGAGTTTCTGCAGGCTGGGCGGATATCGATGCGAGACGATCGCGACCGACCCAGCACCAAGCTCTTGGAAGATCTGTTGAGGGCTAGCGTAAAAGAGCAGATCTGAGTCAAGGTAGGTAATCGAATCGATGTCGGGGACGCGGTCGAGCAGGTACAGCGGCAGGGCGGGCGACAGCGTGAAGTAGTACTCGATAGTCGAGCGATTCTGCCTCGCCTGAAAGAGTGCCGGATCGGCCTGCTCTAGGTCCGCGAGGCGGATGGGTTGGAGCGAATCAATCCCCAGCGCCGAGACCGCAGCGTAGGCATCGTCATCCAGGCACAAAGCCCAGAGCCTGAACGGTGGACTGTGCCGGACCAAGGACTGGTGCAGCGCGACCGCGCGAGTCAGGTAGTTGCGGTCGAAATAGGTGCAGAAATGGATCACGAAGCGGATCCCGAACCTTCCGTGAAACTCGGAGCGCTCTCTGCCCACGCGAGAACGGTCTCGGTTACGCGGTCCACTTCCTCGTCCGACAAACTTGGAAAGATGGGCAGGCTCAGGATCTCGCTCGCGAGTCGCTCCGTGACGGGCAGCTCGACTGCCCGCGGCAGTCGTCCCGCGTAGCCGGGCTGCGAATGGACGGGCACGGGATAGTGGATGGCAGAGGCGATACCCCGCTCACGTAGCCAGGCCATCAGTTCGTCGCGACGGGATGTTCTGACCACGTACTGGTGAAATACGTGTTCGGCGCCAGGGCCAACCGTTGGTGTGCCGACGACCGATCCCCTTAGTCGGGCATCATAGCGGGCAGCGATGGCGCGCCGACGTGCATTGTCTTCGTCCAGGTGAGGGAGCTTGGCTCGCAGGACAGCCGCCTGAACTTCGTCCAGCCGGCTGTTGATACCCGCCACGGCACTCACGTAGCGATCCCTCCAGCCGTATTGACGCAGTTCCCGCACCCGAGCGGCCAGCCCCGCGTCGTCGGTCGCAACCAGCCCGCCGTCGCCGAGCGCCGCCAGGTTCTTCGTCGGATAGAAGCTGAATGCCGCGATATCGCCCCAGGTCCCCGCCACACGACCGTCCCGCCGAGCTCCGTGGGCCTGCGCACAGTCCTCGACCACGAGTAAACCAGCGCCGCGGGCAACGCGCATGATTTCAGGCATGGCCGCCAGCTGACCGTACAGGTGGACGACGACGACGGCGGCGGGTCTAGCGCCACCCGGCCGAGGATCAGCAGCGATGGCCGCCGCGAGGCTGGCAGGATCCATCGTGTACGTGGCATCGTTGACGTCTACGAGGACCGGCGTTGCGCCGGTTCGTTCGACGCCCACGACTGTCGCCACGGCCGTGTGCGAGACGGTGTAGACCGCATCCCCGGGACCAACGCCCAGGGCTCTGAGGGCTACTTCGACCGCATCTGTTCCACTGGCCACGCCCACCCCTTCGCTGAGACCGAGGTAGCTGGCGAACTCGGCCTCGAAAGCGCGGACCTCGGGCCCCAATATGTACCAGCCGCTGTCTAGCGCTCGACGCAGGCCTGCGTCGATCTCAGCTTGATGGCGCTGGTAGTCGCGGCCGGGCGAGGACTGAGGGATTGCGGCGGCCCCAGGTCTGTCAGACATACTTTCCAATGTGCTTGCGGTAGAACTCAAGCGTGCGGGCCAGCCCGACATCCAGAGGCACGCGTGGCTCCCACCCAACGGCCGTGCGGATGGCCGAGTAGTCGGCGTAGTAGTCCCCTATGTCGATGCGCTTGCGTTCGGCCGGGAAGCTCCGCGTTTCGGACGTGCCGCTGCCATTGACCTTGATCAGGAGAGCGGCGAGATCGTGAAGACTTATGACCTCGAGGCCACCTAGATTGAAGGTGCGGCCGTTCGAGCTCTCATCACGGGCGGTGGCCAGGAACGCCTCCACCGCGTCATCCACGTAGGTGAAGTCCCGCAATTGGGACCCCTCCCAGACCTCGAATGGCTCACCTCGAATCAACTGCCGGACCCATATCCCGAGGAACGTCTGGCGGGCATCGGAAACGCGCATATGCGGGCCGTACGTGTTGGTGAGCCTGAGGGCGCAGGCACGGATTCCATAGACGTCGTTGTAGAGGATGTGGTAAGCCTCGCCGGCGGCCTTGTTGATGCCGTTGACGTCTACGGGCCGCACGAGATGCTTCTCGTCGACGGGGACGTATTCGGGGCGGCCGTAGATCTGGCGGGTGCTCGCGAAGACGATCTTGATCTCGGGGTTGAATTTGCGGCACGTCTCGAGAATTGCCAGCTGAGCCCTGCAGTTGATCTCCAGGTCCGTCTCCGGATCGGTCATCGAGTCCAGATGGCCCGTCTGCCCGGCCAGGTTGAACAGGAGATCCTGGCCGCGGATGAGGTAGCGCAGACCGTGCTCGTCTCGAACGTCGGAGATGTTGATCCTGATCCGTGCGGCGAACTCGGAGACGTTGAACAGGTTGCCGCCGTACTCCGGGATCAGGCTGTCCACGACTGTGACATCAGCCCCTGCATCCACAAGTCGGCGGGCCAGGTGAGAGCCGATGAAACCGAGCCCGCCGGTTATCAGGACTCGCTTGCCGACGAAATCGCTCATCGCCCAGTCGCACAGAAGAGGAAGCCTCTGTAGTCTGCGGCCTCGGGCGCGTTACGCACGATAGGGCGCTCCCAGATGAGGAACTCCTTTAGCAGAGTAAGGCCGAGGTCGGCCGCCGCGCCGAGGAACTCGTCGCGGTTGATGAACCACCCTGGGTACTCCGTCTGGTAGCCGTACCGATAGGGTCGTTGGAGGACCACGAATGACGGAGCGCGGTCAACCACAGGCAGCCTGGTCACGTACAAATATCCGTCGGTGACGGCAGCCAATCGCTTCAGAGTGGCCCGCCAATCACGGGAGTAGTGGATCGAGCTACTGGCCATGACGAAGTCATAGTGGCGGGCGAGAGCCGTCTCTTCGTCAGCGTAGAAAGTCGCTGCTGGCAGCAGGCGCCTACCCCCATCCGCCAGCAGAGGCAATTCGCAGCAGTAGTAGTCGAGCTTGAGATCTGGCAGGAGCGTGGAAGCGAACACATAGTAGGCCCCAATACCGCCTCCCCAGTCCAGCATCGAAAGGCGCTTGCGTCCCCCCGCAGCTCTGGCCAGGACATAAGCAAAACTCATGACTGTGTTGTGAAGCTCGTCGTTGAATGTGCTCGCTCCATCAGGGCCGCGTGAAAGACCGACAGGCGCCGTCGATCGCTGGGCCGCCAGAAACTCGTCCCAGGTCGCCACCTGCGCATCGAGGACGCTCTGGGAATTCCAGCCGCGAACCGACGGGCTCTCTTCCGGCCACCCGTCCGGGAGGTACTCCCACTCTGCCGGCCCGGCCCCACGAAACCTGTCCCGAAGACGAAAGTACGCGGATGGGAGGACGGGTGGAAGGACGGCCCGTGCCACACGCTTGAACTGCCGGAGATTGGAGGGTTGGGATTCGGTCATCTAGTCGCGGCCTCGACTTGCGTGCGGTACCACTCCATGGTGGCGCGAAGATCGGTCACGCGCTCACCGGACCCCCGACGCAGACCCGGCCCCTGAAGTCTAGCGATGCCTCGGCGCTTTCGCCGTTATTCCGAATCATGATCGCGCTGAGGCTGCTCCGGCCCTTCGGAGCAGGCGGCGCGCCACGGATTGCACCCGCCATTTGATGGGGCGGATGTACGCAGCCTTGAGCAGCATCAGCCCAGCTCTGCTCCCGAGTGGCATGCCGTGCTTGCGTCGGACGCTCAGATCCTGACGGACCGCGGCCGTCGCTCGGCTCACGGACTTGGCCGATGGGTGGATCCTGAACCGCGACATGATCACGTCTGGCACTGTCGCGACGGCGCCGAGCGCGGCCAGCCTCATCCAGAGATCGACATCCATAGCCAGGTCGAAGCTTCGATCGAGGCCGCCAACGCTCCTGTAGCAAGCCGCCGGAAAGTACGTCGAGGGCTGCGCCAGGTTATGAGGGTAAACCAGCAGCTCCTTCAGGTTGCTCGCCGGCGGCGTTGGGATGGCCCCGACGATGGCACCGCTGGGACCTACCAGCAATGCACTGCCGCTCACGATTGCCGCATCAGGATGCGCCTCGAACTCCTGCGCCACTCGCCGCAGGGTGCCCGGCTCGAGGATGTCGTCCGCATTCAACCAACCGAAGATGTCCCCGGTGGCAGCGGCGAAGCCTCGCGCGAGCGCATCCGTCTGGCCTTCGTCGGGCTGGAAGATGAGCGTCACGTGACCCCCCGAGTGCTCTGTCAGCCACTCACGCGAGCCGTCGGTGGAACCACCGTCCAGGACGATGTGCTCGACTTCAACATCGGCCGATTGCAGGGCGACTGATTCGATGGCCTGCGGGAGCCACGGCATGCCGTTCCGCACGGGCGTCACGATACTGAACCGCATTGTTGATGGCGACCTCACGCTGCTATAGCGGTAAGGGGGATGAGGCGTTCTACTGTATAGGAACACCGGGCGAGTCACCGCGCTATAAACTGCGTTATAAAGTCGGCCGACCCGCACAGCAACCAGCCGCGCCCCCGCGGGTACCAGATTATGCGAGAATCGCACCTTGACTGATCCCATCTCGGCACCCAAGAAAGCCCTCATCACAGGCATCACCGAGCAGGACGGCTCGTACCTGGCGGAGCTTCTGCTCTCTAGGCGCTGCGAAGTGCACAGCCTCATAGGAGTCATCGGCATCCTCAAGCAGACTG
>Ga0209014_10002189_pt1 | contig 11394 bp, 9 predicted proteins | sample BarGraNGADG00212_FD_184491 | JGI IMG/M metagenome (GOLD analysis project Ga0209014, IMG submission 184491) | Arctic peat soil microbial communities from Barrow, Alaska - Barrow Graham LP Ref core NGADG0002-212 (SPAdes) (version 2) | ecosystem: Environmental > Terrestrial > Soil > Wetlands > Peat... | reverse complement strand
GGAATTACGGCAGCAATGGCGCCTATTTTGTCACCATCTGCACCGCTAATCATGCCCACTATTTTGGGAAAATCACCAACAATGAAATGGTTCCAACCCCGTTAGGCCGGGCGGAGGTTGATTTTTGGAACGAAATCCCTGCCCATTTTCCATTTGTGGTATTGGACGCATTTGTGGTCATGCCAAACCATGTCCATGGGATAATCATAATTGATAAGCCCGGCGGAATCGTAGAGACGCAAGATTTTGCGTCTCGATTGACCCAAACGCACCCTGAAAACCCCGATCACTACATCGGGGCAGGTGGCATCGTGACACGCGATCTTGCGTTTAGGGCGTTTGAGACGCATCCCGAAAAAGGCATCGGGACAGGCGATCTTGCGTCTCTACCAGCTGGAAACCGGTTTGGACCGCAATCGCGAAACCTGGCATCCATTGTGCGCGGGTATAAAATTGGCATCACAAAATATGCCCGCCAGAACAATGCCCCGTTTATATGGCAAGAGCGCTATTACGATCACATTATCCGCAGCCCGGACGAACATGAACTCGTTTGGCAATATATTCTCGCCCATCCACTAACTTGGGCCGAGGATAAATTCTACTGTTAGATTCCTGAGACACAAATTTGAGCCGACCCCTACGGAAGAATTACTATCCCCACTGCAATCACAATAGTAAACACGACCACGACCCAATCACGTGGGGTGGTTTTTAATACAATGCGGCTGGAACGCTGTTCGACCGAGCCGTAGCCGCGGGCATCCATGGCCAGAGCCATGGTTTCGGCCCGACGCAGGCTGACCAGGAACATGGGTACAATGAGCGGGATAATGCGCCGCACCCGGGCCAGTAAATTTCCACCGTGGGCATCCCAATCGGCGCCGCGGGCGGCCTGCGACTTGGCGATGCGCTCGGCGGTTTGGGCCAGCAGCGGCAGGAAGCGCAGCGAGACCTGCAGCATCATCACGAAATCATGAGCCGGCAGGCCAATACGTGCCAGCGGGCGCAGCAGGTAGCCCAACCCCACCGTAAGTTCACCGGTTGAAAGGGTATACGAAGCCAGGCTGAGGGCCAGCACCAGGGTTGAAAAACGCGCCAGCAGCATCAACGCCACCCCAATATCCGAAAGACCCACCACCAGGCCAACAATGGTAAAGAACACAGGGCCGCTGTCGGGCCGTCCATTGAAAAAGACTTGCAGCAAGGCCAGGATGAGCAGGAACGGCAGTGGCGCCAGCAGCCCCCGCAGGGCAAACCTGAGCGAAATGAGCGCCAGGCGCAGGGTGGCCAACACCAGTAACACCCCTACAAGCAGCCCCCACGGCGAGCGGGTGAAGGTCAGGGCCATCACCAGCAAAAAATAACTGACCAGGCGCACCCGCGGGTCCAGGCGGTGGACCGGTGAGGCGGTGGGCAGGTACTGCCCAATGTTAACGCTGCGCAGGAACTCAAACTGGCTCATGGCACTGACTCCGCATCCCGGGCCGCCGCCAACGCGGCGGCGAGCTGCTCAGGCGTGACTACAGCCGCTGGCAGCAGCCAGCCCTGGGCGCGCAGCCAGCCGGAAGCCTGCACGGCTAAAGGCTGTTCGAGGCCGGCCCCCTCCAGCAGGGCTTTGCCGCCAAACACCTCCGCCAATGAGCCGCCGGCCAGCACCCGCCCATCGTCAAACAATGTCAGGTTTTGGGCCAGCTCGGCCAGGTCCTCCATGCGGTGCGAAGAGAGAACCAGGGTCATGCCCTTGGCCTGCAAGCCTTTCAACCTGGCCAGGATTTCGGCGTGGGAATGGGGATCCAGCCCGGCGGTTGGCTCATCGAGCAGCAGAACGCCCGGCTGCAGCGACAGCACCGAGGCCAGCGCCACCTTGCGCCGTTCGCCGCCGCTCAGGGTGAACAACAGGCGGTCCTTGAAATCGTCAAAATCCAGCCCCACCAGTTCCATGGCGGAACGCACCCGGTCGGCCAGTGAATCCGGCCCGGGGAACTGGCGTGGGCCATAAGCAATCTCATCGCCAACATACTGCTCGAAGAACTGCATTTCAGGGTCCTGGAAGACCAGCCCCACCATTTGAATGACCGAGCGGGTCAGGACGGATGGGTCTGAAAGGTCGAACGGCCCCACCTGCACCGAGCCGCTCTGCGGGCGCAGCAAGCCGTTGAGGTGTTGGAGCAGGGTCGATTTACCCGATCCCGTGCGCCCTAACAGCCCATGAGAGGCTCCGGCGGCCACGCTCAGGCTGACATCATTTAAAGAAGGATGGGCCAGGGGCGTGTTGGCGAGATAGGTATGGGAGAGGTGGGAGACGGTGATGAGAGAAGAATGATCCCCGGCGCCCGGCGGATTAATATTGGGGGCGGCAGTCTGGGGGCCACCAACTTGTTCGTGCAGTCTCGAAATATTGTCCATCCCGGCTTTCAGCTCTTCCGGAGTCAGGATATCATCCGGCAGGCCGGGCAGGTAGTGGCGCAGGCGGGCAGCCAGGGCCGCGGCAGGGGGCAGCTCAAGCCCCAGGGCAGCCAGGCGGGCCGGGTCGGCAAAAACCTGGCGGGGTGAACCGTCCAGGACGACGCGGCCGCGTTCGAAGACCAGCACCCGTTCCGCCAGGGCGGCTTCTTCCATGTGGTGGGTGACGAACAGGATGGTGATACCCTGCCGGTGCAGGCGCAGCATCCAGTCCAACGCCATGCGCCGTCCTGCGGGGTCGAGCATGGTCGTGGCTTCGTCAAAGATGATGCAGCGCGGGCGCATGGCCAGCACACCCGCCAGCGCCAGGCGCTGGGTTTGCCCGGCCGAAAGCAAATGGGGCGGGCGCAATCGTATTTCCCACAGTCCCATGGAGCGCAAAGTCTCTTCCACCCGGCCCTGAATCTCGGCGGGGGCCAGGCCCAGGTTTTCAGGCCCAAAGGCCACCTCGTCTTCCAGGGTGGATGAAATGATCTGGTCCTCGGGGTGCTGGAAGACCATGCCCACCTGCTGGTGGATGGCGCGCCGCCCGTCTGCCGAGCGGGTGTCCTGCCCGGCGATGAGGACGCGGCCCTGGTCGGGCAGCAGCAGACCATTAAGATGGCGGATGAGGGTGGTTTTACCCGAACCGTTGGCGCCAACAATGGCAACCAGCTCGCCTTCGGCTATCTTTAATGAAATATCCTGCAAGACAGGGTAGGTTTTCCCCTGCGGGTCGCGATAGGCGAAGGAGACGGCATCAAGGTCGATCAGGCTGGACATCTAGAAGTTATTTTAACCGCTCTACGGCGTAAAGGGCTTAAAGAGAAAGGAATTCACTTCCGCATGATCCGCCGCGCTTTAAAGACCACCCGGAAGTAATGGATCAAGTGGTGCAAATACCGGATATGGCTTGTTTCGCCGGCATAGATGGTGCGGATGGGCACCCAGGCCAGTCCCAGCCGGTGCTTCAGGCACAGGGTGACCATGTCAACTTCCAATTCAAAACCTGTTTCTGATTGATCTTCCAACATCAATTCGGCCAGCGGGCGGCCCACAAGGCGATAGCCCGACTGGTTGTCGGGAATATCCTGCCCCACCGCCAGCGAATACATCCAGCGCCCGATGGTGTTGGTGGTGCGCCGCGGCTGGGGCATTTTGGAAAACTGGCGCTGCCCGATGATCAGGTTGGGGCCTTTTTCAGCGTAACATTCCAGGAAGCGCGGGATTTCGTCCGGGTCGTGCTGTCCGTCGCCATCCAGGGTGACCAGGGCCTGGCAGCCCTGCTCCAGGCAGGCCCGGAAACCGGTCAGCAGAGCCGCCCCTTTGCCCTGATTGGGGGTCTGGCGCAGCACCTGGGCCCCGGCGGCGCCAGCCAGGGCAGAGGTGTCGTCCTGCGAGCCGTCGTCAATCACCAGCACCGGCAGGTAGCGCCGGGCCGCCGCCACCACCGCCGTAATGTGCTCCTGTTCATTATGGGCCGGGATTAAAACCATGATTTTTGGATCGGACATTTAAAGTTCCTTTTCAGGCCAGGTCAGCGTTTTTTTAACTTCTGGATTTTAATCAATATTCCGAATATCATCACCGCTATCACCAAAAATAAGGCCACGTAGATCACGTTAAAATTTTTCCGGCAATGGATAGCGATCCAAAGTCAATGAGGTTCATGAACAGCACTAACATTGCGCCAGGAAGGGCAAGCGCCTCCAGCAGACGCTGGTATTTTGCGATTTTTGACTCAACATCTGTAAAAATCTGGGGTTCCTCGCCTTGCTGATGCAGTTTGCGGAAATAATGCCAGCTCGAAAGCTCGGCCACGTGCTCCCAGCCAGCATCCTGGAACAACTGCAAATAATCAGGGGCCTCTTTTTTGGCCGGGGTCTGGTAATCCAGGCGGTAGACGTAATCTGCCGGCTGGTCGGCTTGAAAGGTGTAAAAGCAAAACAGGTTGGCGTTCGACAGGCGCCAGCCCTGCTGCGACATTTTCCGCAGCCAGGCCTCTTCGGCGTCGTCCTGCCAGGGCCAGAACCATTTGAGTTTGTGGATCGTCGTTATTTGAGTCATCCGGTTTTCCCTTTTATCTGTTTACAGGCGCTTGAGAGCGTTCAGCCCGCAGCGGGTCATGATTTCCAGGCGCTCGATTTGAGCCGCCAAAACCTGCTTCCCTATGGGGGTCAGAGCGTAAACCTTGCGGCGGTCCTCTTCTTTGGTCTTTTGGATCAACTCTTCTTTCTCCAGCGTGGCAAGCACGCCGTAGAGCGTGCCAGGGCCCAGCTTCACCGTGCCTTCGCTGATGGCCTCAACTTTCTGCATGATGGCATAGCCGTGGGCAGGTTCCACCAGCGCCAGCATGATGTAGCAGGTTGATTCCGACAGGGGCAGGTATTTGTCGATATCTTTTCGCTGGACCATTCCGCTCTCCGTTATGTCGAGTTTCGGTATAACGATTGTCGCTATATCGAATATCGTTATATCGTTCACCGATATAATAGCACGGGAAGATCTTGCTGTCAATAGGGCCGCGAAAAGACCTGTCAGGTCGATCTCACCACTATTTTTTAAGAATCCATTTTCACAATAGTCAAGATTTTGGTTTAGAATGTCCGTACAACTACAATAAATGGGTAGATGGTTTCGGAAGTAAAATGGCAAAAACCACCAACCCGCACGATTCGGGAGGGAGTATGCAAGCATTAAAGGAACGTATTCTCAAAGATGGTAAGAACCTGGGCGGAGGAATCCTGAAGGTAGACAGCTTCATCAACCACCAGGTCGACCCGGAATTAATGGATGCGTGCGGGGCAGAGTTTGCCCGCCGTTTCGTCAAACTGGGCGCCACCCGCATCCTGACGGCTGAAATTTCGGGCATTGCCCCGGCCCTGATGGCGGCCCGCCACCTGCGCCTGCCGGTGGTATATGCCCGCAAGACCAAGCCAATCACCATGCCGGATGCGGTCTACCTGACCGTGGCTCCCTCACATACCAAGGGCCGGGCCGTGGAGCTGATCGTCTCGCCCGAGTACCTGGCCCAGGGCGAACGGGTGCTGATCATCGACGACTTCCTGGCATCCGGGGCCACCATCCTGGGACTGGTGCGGCTGACGCAGGCCGCCGGGGCCCAGGTGGTGGGGATTGGGGCGCTGATCGAGAAGTCCTTCGAAGGCGGGCGCCAGGCTTTGGCGCAGCTCAAAGTGCCGATCGAGAGCCTGGTTTGCATTACCAATATGGATAATGGGAAATTGGTGTTTAGCGAAGTGTCATGACCATTGCCATCCTCGATTTTGGTTCCCAATATTCACAACTGATCGCCCGCAAGGTGCGCGAGTGCCAGGTATACTGCGAATTGTTCCCCTGGGACGCCCCGGCCAAAAGTGTGCTGGCATTGAACCCGGCGGGATATATCCTTTCCGGCGGCCCAGCCTCGGTGTACGAGCCGGGAGCGCCCTTTATCCCGGATTACGTGCTCGCATCCGGCCGGCCAGTGCTGGGCATCTGTTACGGCATGCAGGCCCTCACCCACGCCTTGGGCGGAAAGGTGGCGTCATCGCAGCGGCGCGAGTACGGCCCGGCCATGGTGGAAACCACCCGGCCCAATCCGCTGCTGCCACCCACCGGCGAGAGGTACCCGGTATGGATGAGCCACGGCGACCGCATCGAAACGCCGCCGCCCGGCTTTGAGGTGCTGGCGGCCAGCAGCAACAGCCCGATTGCGGCCATGGGCAGGCTGGACCAGGGTCGTTTTGGGGTGCAGTTCCACCCCGAGGTGAATCACACCCCCGGCGGCAAAGAACTTCTGCGGTGCTTTGTGGTAGATATCTGCGGCGTCCGGCCCGATTGGACGCCGGAATCGATCATTGCCCAGGCGGTCGACCTCATCCGCAAGCAGGTGGGGCCGGGAAGGGTGCTGGCCGCAGTCAGCGGCGGGGTCGATTCAAGTGTGGCAGCGGCCCTGATGCAGCGCGCCGTCGGCGAACAGCTTGTGGCCGTGTTCGTCGATAACGGACTGCTGCGGGCCGGCGAACGTCTGCAGGTTGAGAATGCCTTCCGGCAAAACCTGGGGACGCGCCTGGTGGTAACCGATGAGATCGAAACCTTCTTCGGTGCTCTGCAAAACGTGACCGAGCCGGAACAAAAACGGCGCATCATCGGTGAAACCTTCATCCGCATCTTCGAAGCCCAGGCCCGCCAGTTGGGCCAGCCGCGCTTCCTGGTGCAGGGTACCATTTATCCCGATGTAGTCGAATCAAGCGCCCCCGACCGTAACAAGGCCCAGCGCATCAAGACCCATCATAATGTAGGCGGGCTGCCCAAGGACATGGCCTTCGAGCTGGTCGAGCCGCTACGCTACCTGTTCAAAGACGAAGTGCGCCTGGTCGGCGAGGCGCTGGGGCTGCCGGCCGAGCTGGTCTGGCGCCAACCATTCCCCGGCCCCGGATTGGCCGTGCGCTGCCTGGGCGAGCTGACCATGGAAAGAGTGGAACGCCTGCGCCAGGCGGATGCCATTTTCACCGGCGAGCTTACAGCAGCCGGGCTGCTCAATTTGCGCATGGCGGATGAGCCGGGAGCCATTGCACAGGCTTTTGCGGTGCTTCTGCCAGTGCGTTCGGTGGGCGTCATGGGCGACCAGCGCACCTATCAGGAAGCAGTCGCACTGCGGGCGGTCACCACGTCTGATTTCATGACGGCCGATTGGGCGCGCATCCCCTACGATCTGCTGGGGCGGGCAGCCAACCGCATCGTCAACGAGGTCAAAGGTGTCAACCGGGTGGTTTTTGATATTACCAGCAAACCTCCTGCCACGATTGAGTGGGAGTAGAGTAAAATTGTAACTTCTCAATAAAAAGGGGTTAAGGTGTATTTAAAAACGTGCTGCGCACGTTTTTAAATATACCACCCCATTTATTGAAAAGTTACATAAAATTAATCAAATCGGGGTATGGGTGTAGCTCTGTGGTGAAAATTCAAAAATATGTACTTTGACTGGGGCGGTGGGAGGAAATTATGAATTACGGTGAAGCGATCGAAAAGGCCTGGAAAATCATCTGGCGGTTCAAAATCCTGTGGGTGCTCGGCCTGCTGGCAAGCTGTGCAGGCGGAGGCATCACCATCCCCAGCTTTAATTACCAATTATCCTCGGCAGATTTCCAAAACCTGGGCAACGGAAATTATTTCTTTAACCAGGTCGCAAACTGGTTCCAATCGATTCCGGTATGGGTCTGGATTTTGGGAATCCTTGCTTTGCTGGTCCTGGGACTGCTGTTATTCATGGTTGGCCTGGTCGGCCGGATAGGTGTAAAGCGGGGCGCCTGGCAGGCCGAAGGTGGAGCCACAGAACTGGCATTCGGCGACTTGTTTAAGGAAAGCCTGGGTTATTTCTGGCGAATGCTGGGACTTTCGCTGCTGGTAGGGCTGCCTGGCTTTCTCTTCGCCATCATCAGCGTGGTCTTTTTCTTAGGGAGCATTTTTAGCATATTCGCATCCCGGACAGCCAACGCCGGGATACTTTTGTTGTGCGTTGCGGTGCCGCTGTTCTGCCTGATTATTCCGTTAAGCTGGATTATGACCATGTTGAGTGAGATGTGCAGCTCAGCCCTGGTCGCCGAGAACCTGGGAGTCATCGCCAGCCTGAAGCGCGGCTGGAACCTGATGTGGAAAAAGCTGGGCAGTGTGATCCTGATCAGCCTGCTGATGTTTGTCATTCAGATTGCGGTTGGCATCGTGCTGGGCATCCCGGCTGCCCTGGTGGCGATTCCTTTGGCAGCCGGCGTTTTCCTGGCAGGCTCCGGGCTGGCGATCTGGATAGCAGCCGGGGTCATTTTCGCATTTTTGCTGGCGATTGGATTGTTTATCAACAGCCTGCTGCAGGCATATTCCGGCAGCCTGTGGATGGTCACTTTTCGCCGGTTGGCGGCAGCGCCGGCGCCGGCTGTGCCCGTAGTACCCATGGCGTCTTCGCAGGATTTTCCACCAGCGTCCTAGCCAAAGGCACACTGCCCCGAAAATTTCTTTTGGGTGTTTTGCCTGTTTTTGCATGACTGAAAAGATACAGTCATGCACAATATTTAAATGGATTACAATAGGACTTAATGAGCTTGACCGGCAGATTTTGGTCTGCACATAAGTTGGCCTGGCTCGGTCTGCGGATCGGGCTGATAATACTGTTGTTTACCCTGACCAGTTATCCGGCCGCGGCCCAGGTAGGGGGACAAATGGTGCTGCTGGCGCCGGATTCCAGCAAATTTCCAATCATCACGTTAAATTTTGAGGCTTACAATGGGCAGGGCAGTTTCATTACGGATCTTGACTCATCGCAGGTAGAAGTGATAGAAGATGGCACGCCGCGCCCGCTGACCGAAATGAGCCTGGAACAGCCCGGACTGCAATTGACCCTAGCGTTGAACAGCGGTCCGACCCTGGCGTATACCTTCAACAACATCTCGCGCTTCGAACAGGTGCGCAAGGTACTGGTCAATTGGGCCGGCGCCCAGGCCTCGACCCAGGATAATTTCAGCCTGATCACCAGCAGCGGCAGCCTTGGCAGCAATTTAACCGATCCCCGGCAGTTCGCTCAGGCCCTTGAAGATTACAACCCGGACCTGATGAAAGCCCAACCCGGACTGTCCAGCCTGATCCAGGCCATGGACCTGGCGACCGACCCGCTCCAGCGCCCATTAATGAAGCGGGCCATCCTGTTTGTGACCCCGATGCTGCCCGATACAGTTTTACAGGCTCTGCCGAACCTGGCCGACCGCGCGACTCAGCTCGGCATCCATTTATACGTCTGGCTGGTGCTGCCGAATCCAACCGGCGATACAGCCGTCAGCAAAGCTCTGAACGACATGGCAGTTCACACAGGCGGGCAGTCCTTTACACTTTCAGCGGGCAGCGAGACCTTCCCCGACCTGGACGCCTATTTTCAACCGCTGCGCTATCATTACCGCCTCATTTACCCTTCAGCCATCCATGCCAGCGGCGACCATCCGCTGAGCGTGCGCCTCAAACCGGAAAACCAGGCGCTGACCAGCAACGAAAAGACGTTTAGCCTGACCGTACTGCCACCCAATCCCATGTTCCTGGCGCCGCCGGCCCGCATCGACCGCACCTGGATAACCCCTGCCGGTGGAACGGCCCAGAGCAGCAGCAATAAAAGAGCCGTCCTCCAGCCTGAAAGCGTCCAGCTCAAACTGTTAATTGAGTTTCCAGACGGCTTCCAGCGGCCGCTGAAAGCAGCCCGCCTGTTCGTAGACGGGAAACTGGTCAGCGAGCTGAAGCAGCCACCCTTTGACACCTTTAACTGGTCGCTGCAAGGGGACGACGCCAACACCCGCCATACCCTGCGGGTGGAGGTGGAAGACCAACTCGGCCTGCAAAGCTCCAGCATCGACACCCCGGTTGAAGTGACGGTTGCCGCGGCTCCGGCCCTGGAAGGGCTGCGTGTCTTTGGCCTGGAAGCGAGTAGCCTGCTTCTGCCTGCCGGAGAAGCATTGGGCGTGCTGGCAATAGGGTTGGGCGGGGTGTGGCTGTTCAGGAGCCTGCGCTCCCGCCGCAAAGCCAGGCCAAAGCGGGCCCTTCGGCAGGCCGCCCGGCCGCGCCAGCGCTTACAAATGCCCATCCAGATACCGGCAGTTCGCCGCAGCCCGGCCCGTACCGGCAATGCCCAGGCCAGCCTGATGCGCATTTCAGAAAACGGGCACACCCTGCCAGGCAGCGCTGTCCCGCTGGATTACCCTGAAATTACGATTGGCAGCAGCCCTAAAAAAGCGGCCTACGTACTGGCGTCGACCTCGATCGATGGGCTGCATGCTCGCCTGTGCCAGCCGGCCGAAGGGCAGTACCGGATTTATGACGCCGGCTCGGTAGCCGGAACCTGGGTAAATTACAACCTCGTCCCTTCACAAGGCGCCTGCCTGCAGCATGGCGACCTGGTGCAGATCGGGCGCGAGACTTTCCGTTTTGAGTTGAATCACCCAATGCCGCCCCGCAAACCCCTCATTACCTCTTCAGCGGTAGACCTGCCGGCCCGTACCGCCGGCGAGAAGGCGCCATGATCCGTGTGGCCAAATCGCACCTGTCGGTCGCCGCCCAAACGCACCCTGGAATGAGCGGAAAGAACAATGAAGACCGCTACGCCGTGTCTGCTTTCCAGCAGGGCCGGCGCAGCCGTATCCCGGCCCTGTTTGCCATTATTTCAGACGGCATTGGCGGGCACCGCGCCGGTGAGGTTGCGGCGGAAATGACTGTGGAAGGCATCAGCCGGCGGGTGGCAAAGAGCAGCGGCATAAAACCGTTGGATATCATGGAAAAGGCCATCGTGCAGGTCAACCAGGAAATTTACGCCCAGGCCCAGGCCGACCCGGCCTGCCAGGGTATGGGCGCCACCTGTGCCTGCGCCTGGATTATCCGCAACCGCCTGTATACCGCTTCCATTGGCGATTCGCGTATCTACCTGATGCGCGGCAGCACCATCCAGCAGATCAGTACCGACCACACCTGGATCCAGGAGGCATTGGATCGGGGCGTCATCACACCGAAGCAGGCGCATGGTCACCCCAATACCCACGTCATCCGGCGCTATCTGGGCGGCCCTACTCCGCCGCAGGTCGATTTTCGGCTGCGCCTGAACGGCTCTGAAAATGACCAGGAAAGCGCAGAAAACCAGGGCCTGGCACTGCTGGAAGGAGACCGGCTTTTGCTATGCAGTGACGGCCTGACGGACCTGGTAACCGACCCTGAAATCCTGGCCATTTTCCAACAATACCCGCTGGAAAACGCCATGCAGGCATTGGTGGACCTGGCCAACCAGCGCGGCGGGCACGACAACATCACCCTGGTAGCAATTCAGGCGCCAAAAGGAGCCTTTCGCAGCCCGGTATCCATGGTGCGCATCATCGCAATCGGGCTGGGCATGCTGCTGCTGGCAGCCATCATCACGGTCTGGTGGTTCTT
>Ga0209014_10002188_pt1 | contig 11395 bp, 10 predicted proteins | sample BarGraNGADG00212_FD_184491 | JGI IMG/M metagenome (GOLD analysis project Ga0209014, IMG submission 184491) | Arctic peat soil microbial communities from Barrow, Alaska - Barrow Graham LP Ref core NGADG0002-212 (SPAdes) (version 2) | ecosystem: Environmental > Terrestrial > Soil > Wetlands >... | reverse complement strand
CTCCCTGGGCTCTGGCCTCGACCCTCAAGTTAACCTGGCCTACAGCTCCCTTCTGGGGGGCGACCTGGTTGTGCTTGCATCCGGCGCCTCCTGGAATCTGGTGTCAGACAGGTACATACAGGATGCGGCGAGGCACGTCGATCCCGAGATTGCTGCTTCTGAGCTGTACGGATGCTACATAGGCCACGCTCGAAGACCCACCACCTCGGTCATAGTGATCAGGATGTCGAAGCTTCCGGCAAAGCAGCAGCCGAAGGAGCTGAAAGGAATGCCAGCGGAGCCCCGAGCCTCGGTGATGGAGATGGCGGAAATCCCATCAATGTCCGAGCCGCCGCCACCACAGGATGGTAGAAGACGTCCCGCTGAGTATCTGGGCGCGTCCGAGAGGGCGACCGGCAATCCGGGGAGGAGCACCACGCGAAGGTCCGCGGGGCTTCCTGGACAGAGTCAAAATGGCAGATCCACAGGGCTGCCGGGGCAGGGTACGGGCGGCAGGTCCACTGGCTCCCCGGGGCAGGCTAGCCGGTCCAAAGCCTGCGGTTCCCAGGGGCGCGAGAACCCCCCGGCAGCACGCCGGCCATCGTTTTGGGACCGGTTCCGCCCCAAGCGGCAGCCGAAGCTCCCCCTGTATCCCCCCGGCCCGCCCCTGGAGGTGGTAGGCAGATCCTCGGTCCGGCTCAGTTCGCGGCGGCCGGAAAGCTGGGGTGAACGCAGGGGAGTCGCCGTTCCGTGGGCTGGCAAGCTTATACTGATGCTGATACTGGCCGCGCTCTTCGCCGTGGCCGGCAACGCCGCCTTGAACGGCTGGAGGACGTGGCAGCTGGGCGATCCCGTGGCGTTGTCCCAGGAGGCCCAGCAGAAGCGCACACTGGCCACCACGGCCCAGGACCAGGCCGCCGCCCGCACACTGCTGGTGGAGTCATACGACCTTTACAATCGCTCCCTGAAGGCCAAGGACGACGACGGCACCAGCAAGTCGACCGCGGCCGTCCTGGACGACCTGGACCGGATAGACAAGGTGGTCCGGGTGAATCAGGCCACGCAGCTGGTGGACTACACTTCAGTGGTTGACGAGAAGGGGGAAGTCACCCAGCTGGTGGTGGAAGGGAACAACATGTACGTCCTGGACGAGGCGCTGGACAGGGTGTACAAGTACATCCTGAACGCTGATGGCAAGAGCCTCCAGGAACCGGGTAAGCATCCGGTGCTGTTCAAACGGGGCGACAAGCTGGACGGGGGAACCGTCGGCGATATCCTCTCCCTGGCATGGATGCCCGCCGGGCAGTTGCGCAATTCGCCGGCCATCTTCGCTCTGGAGAGCGGCCGATCCCTGATCACCTACGACCCCAAGACAGGTCTCTCCCGCCTGGAGGTCTCGGAAAGTCAACAGTGGGGGACAATCCAGGCAATCAACGGTTTCGCCGGCGGGCTCTACCTGCTGGACACCAAGCTGAAGGGGATCTTCTATTATCCACCCACGAAGAACGGGTACGAGAGTGAACCCTACACCATCGTGGACTCCAGGGCGAATGTGGACCTGGCCAAGGCGGTGGACATCGCCCTGGATGGGAACCTCTACCTGTTGGAAGGGAGCGGGACCATCAAACGGTTCAACCGGGATGGCCGCCCCTTCGATTTCGTGACCGATCTGCCCGACGGGCCGGTGAAGGGACCAAAGGCGCTGTTCGCCAGCGCCAACACGCGGTCGGTCTACCTGTTGGACACCGTGGGGGAACGAGTGCTGCAGATGTCGCCGGAGGGCAAGCTGCAGCGGCAGTTCAAGGCCAGCGGCAACGACGTGTCGTTCAAGGACGCACGGGATATCTTCGTGGACGAGGCAGGCCGGAAGCTGTATTTACTGGCACGCAAATCGCTCATCTCATTCGATCTCCCACCTCTGGCGAACTAGAAGCTGTAAGGCATGAAGATACTGGGCATAGAGTCCTCCTGCGATGAGACGGCGGCCTCGGTGGTAACCGACGGCCGCCGCATAGAATCCAACGTGGTCGCCTCCCAGATCGACCTCCATCGCAAGTATGGCGGGGTGATGCCGGAGGTGGCCTCTCGCGCCCACCTCAAGGCGATCCTTCCCACGGTTGAAGAGGCGATGGAGCGGGCTAAGGTGGGGTGGGACGACATCTCCGCCATGTCCGTGGCCCGGGGGCCAGGGCTTGCGGGCTCGCTGCTGGTTGGGGTGAACGTCGCCAAGGCGATCAGCATGGCCAGGGGGATCCCGCTGGTGGGGCTAAACCACCTGGAGGGGCACATCTACGCCAACTGGATCATCACCGACCAGCCCTTTCCTGAGCCGTCCTTTCCGCTGCTCTGCTTAATCGTCTCAGGGGGCCACACGGACCTCTACCTGATGACCGACCACGGCGCCTACCGCCGGCTGGGCAGCACCAGGGACGACGCGGCCGGCGAGGCTTTCGACAAAGTTGCGCGCATCCTGAACGTGGGCTACCCCGGCGGCCCGGCCATTCAGCAGGCGGCCCAGGGGGGCGATCCCAAGGCTTTCCCCTTCCCTCGTGCCAGACTGGGGGATAGCTACGACTTCAGCTTCAGCGGCCTGAAGACGGCCGTGCTGCGAACCGTGCAATCGTTGGAAGGGCCGCTGCCCGTGGCGGACCTGGCGTCCAGCTTCCAGGAGGCGGTGGTGGACATCCTCTCGTCCAAGATGGCCCGGGCGGCGGATGAGTTCCACGCGGCCCAGGCGGCCATCTGCGGCGGCGTCTCGGCCAACCTTGCGCTCCGAGAGCGGGCCAAGGAGCGGGTGAGAGTGCCGCTGCACGTGCCCCCCATCTACCTCTGCACGGACAACGCGGCCATGATCGCCAGCGCCGGCTACTACCGCTTCCGGGCCGGCCAGCGGGACGGTCTGGATCTGGACGTATCCCCCAACCTGCCGCTGTAGCTTCTCTCTGGCAATCCCCACATCGGACTGCTACTACTTCATCATAACCGGGTGCAAGACTTGCTGCGATAGCCATGGTTCGACCCCCAGGCCGGTTGCTGGCAACGTATTGTCGCGATTCATCGAGCTTCCTGGAGTATCTGTGAGATTGTGCGAGTCTTTATGCCGTGAAGCCATCTGAGTGCTACGGTTTGTCATATTGTGTAGTTGCGGCTCGGCTGCGGCTGGGCTAATATAGCGAGGATCGTTAGCACTCTCCTCTACCGAGTGCTAAAGTGCTAACAAGGCGGCATCTCGAAATCGTCGGACTGAGATCTCAGAGCAGGGAGGTTAGAAGACATGGCCATCGGACTCAAGCCCCTTGGTGACCGAGTTGTGGTCAAGCCCCTGGGCAGGGAAGAGGTTACCAAGAGCGGCATCGTAATCCCCGATACTGCCAAGGAGAAGCCCCAGGAGGGCAATGTGGTGGCTGTCGGCCCCGGCCGGCTGCTGGACAACGGCCAGAGGGTTGCAGTGGAGCTGAAGGAAGGCGATAAGGTCCTCTTCCAGAAGTACGCCGGAACCGAGTTCAAGCGGGACGAAGAGGAACTTCTGATCCTCAGCGAGAAGGACATTCTGGCCGTCGTCACGGCCTAGTTCCACTTAGGCCCGCGCTCAGCCGGGCACCATTTACACCGAAGGCTTCGGCCCTTCAGGAGGAAGAACTAAATGGCAAAGCAACTCAAGTTTGACGAGGAAGCCAGGTACGCCCTCAAGCGAGGGATCGACGCCCTAGCCGACGCCGTCAAGATTACCCTGGGCCCCAAGGGACGCAACGTTGTTCTAGACAAGAAGTTCGGCGCCCCCACCATAACCAACGACGGCGTTACCATCGCGAAGGAGATCGAGCTGTCGGATCCCTTCGAGAACATGGGCGCCCAGATGGCCAAGGAAGCGGCCACCAAGACCAACGATGTGGCCGGCGACGGCACCACAACCGCGACCGTGCTCGCACAGGCCATCGTGGCAGAGGGTTTGAAGAACGTTACGGCCGGCGCCAACCCGATGCTGCTGAAGCGCGGCATCGACAAGGGCGTTGCAGCGATTGTCGAAGAGTTGAAGGCCATGTCCACCCCGGTCAAGGGGCAGAGCGACATCGCCCAGGTTGCCTCCATCTCCGCAGCGGATGAGGAGATCGGCAATCTGATCGCCGAGGTGATGGACAAGGTCGGCAAGGACGGCGTCATCACCGTTGAAGAGTCCAAGGGGCTGCGCTTCGAGACCGAGTACACCGAGGGCATGCAGTTCGATAGGGGCTACATCTCCCCCTACTTCATGTCCAACCCGGATCGGATGGAAGCCGTCCTGGACGACCCCTACATCCTGATCACCGACAAGAAGATCTCCGCCATCGCCGACATTCTGCCGGTGCTGGAGAAGATCCTCCAGGTCAGCAAGAACCTGCTGATCATCTCCGAGGACGTCGAGGGCGAGGCGCTGGCCACCCTGGTGGTGAACAAGCTGCGCGGCACCATCAACGTTCTGGCCGTCAAGGCCCCCGGCTTTGGCGATCGCCGCAAGGCGATGCTGGAGGATATCGCTGTCCTCACCGGTGGCAAGGTGATATCCGAGGAGGTCGGCCGCAAGCTGGACTCCACCACGGTCTTGGATCTCGGTAAGGCTCGCCGTATTGTCTCCAACAAGGACAACACCACTATCATTGAGGGCAAGGGCGAGGACGCCGCAATCCAGGCCCGGATCAAGCAGATCAAGGCCCAGGTTGAGGAGACCACCTCGGACTACGATCGGGAGAAGCTGCAGGAGCGGCTGGCCAAGCTGGCCGGCGGCGTCGCGGTGATCAAGGTCGGCGCGGCCACCGAGATCGAGCTGAAGGAGAAGAAGCACCGGGTGGAGGACGCCCTCTCGGCGACCCGAGCCGCGGTGGAAGAGGGCATAGTGCCCGGCGGCGGCGTGGCCCTGGTGAACGCCGTGGCTGTCCTGGATAAGGTCGCGGCTGAGCTGAAGGGGACTGGGGATGCCGAGACCGGCGTCAACATCCTGCGAAGGGCCCTGGAAGAGCCGCTGCGCCGCATCGCCATCAACGCGGGACAGGAAGGTTCCGTTATCGTAGAGCGCGTGAGGAACTCCGAGAAGGGCGTGGGCTACGACGCCCTGAAGAACGAGTACGCCCCCATGGTGGAGCGGGGCATCATCGATCCGCTGAAGGTGACCAGGGCCGCCCTGGAGAACGCCGCCTCCATTGCCTCGATGATCCTGACCACCGAAGCGCTGGTCACCGACATCCCCGAGAAGGAGAAGGGCCCAGCAATGCCTCCCGGCGGCATGGGCGGCATGGACTACTAAACGCATCGAAGGAGTCGGGGCCGAATCGGCCTCGACTCCTTTTTTCTACGAGGCCTTCGCGGGGCGGCATATCTGGCAGGGTCGATAGCCCGCGAAGTCAGCTTCGACCGCCGATCTGAATGTCACCAGGTGCCGAGCCGTTACCCTCCTCGCGTGCCGGCAGGTCGGGAAACAGTAGATATGGGTCGAGTCGCTACCGAAGTAGCGGACGCCGGTCCTGGCCAATCGCTCCAACTCCTCCAACTCGACTCCCTCACCCCGCAAGACCGCCTTCTTGAACTCGCTGCCGAAGGCGTAGTTACCGATTTCCCCCTCGCTGCGCACCACCCGGTGACACGGGATCAGCAGGGGAACGGGGTTGTTGCCTAATGCTGAGCCGACGGCGCGTACGGCCTTGGGATGGCCGATCTCCCTGGCAATCCAGGCATAGAGGCGAACTTCGCCATAGGGTATCTCCACGGCTTTCAGCAGCACCGCTCGCTCGAACTCAGTCAAACCGCGCAGGTCGAATCGCATCGCCCGTTTCCCCTTGCCGCGCAGCCGCTCGGCAACCTGGCGAGCCAGTCTCGCGGGCGCCTGGGCCACCGCAGAAAGTGGACGATGGAAGCGCGCCCGAAAGGCCCTCTCGAAAGCCTCGTCGTCGACGGCAGGCATAACTGCCGAGATCCCCTGAGCATTGTATGCCAGGTAGATGCGACCGATAGGGGTATCCATGTGCCAGTAGGCATCGGCCAATCCGACCTCGGCCAGGATGGTGCCCAGCAGTGATGGGGGAGCGGTCACCTCTCCCAGGCCCCGCATCCCTCGCAGCAGCCGACGACCCGTCGCTATAGAGAGTTGATTCCTCTCGTTCATCCTATTCCTCCACTCCCACTGGCCGAGCCAGCTCTCGTTCAGCAAGTGCAGCACGCAGCTGATTGATCCCACGGTGGACGTTCGACTTTGCCGTTCCCACAGGCTGATCGAGGATCGCGGCCAACTCGACGTAGGAAAGCCCCTCCATGTAGCGCAGCAATATCGGAACTCGATAGCGTGCGCGGAGCGCTCCGACCAGGGTCGCGAGCTCGCGTCGTTGCTCGGCGCTCTCGAAGAGCATGTCCGGACGTCTGCCCTCCTCATCCGGCGGGTCGATAACCTGGCCGTCGGATTCCTGGTCCAGAGATACCGCAGGCGGCTTCCTGCTCCTTAGCCTGTTACGGCAGACGTTCAACGTGATCTGGTAGAGCCATGCCTTGAGCGCGAGATCCATTATCCGCTCTTCCGAATAGCCCTGCAGCGCTCGGTAGGCACGGACGAGCGCGTCCTGCACTATCTCCTCCGCATCGAGACTGCTGCCGGTAACGCGATAGGCAAATGCATACAACCGGTCCTGATAGGCGACCACCAGCCCGGGAAAGGAGCCGTTCAGATCGGAGGCCAGCTCCCTCCGAAGTTGAGCCTCGCCTATCGGGTCCATGGCCTTCATGGGCTACCTCGATTCGCACCAAAGGTTACTTCCAGTCGTCTATCCAGTCCACTGCCTGAAACACGTCTCTGATCGAATCGGTTGCAGCCAACAGGTTTCCCTTGATGCCGCCCGGCTGGGAAGTCACTCAAAGCTTGGCAAGTCATTCCCGTCAGAGCCGTCGCCTACACCAGTATCAGCAGGTTGGCCGTGAGCAGCTGGAGGCGCAGCCAGGCCGCATTGGCCCCGAACTTCGCGCTGGGATACACACCCGCCGCCAGCTCGTCCTCGAGCACTCGGTGGGTGTGCTCCACGGTTCCCGCCTTGCCCCGATGCCACCGCAGGAGCGCGACCCCACCATGGTCGGCCACCTCCTCGACGAGACCGCCATCGACGTCAATGTCTAGCGCCCTCGGCGACTGCTTGCCCTTCCGCATGGCACACCACCTAGGCAAACAAGTGTACCTGGCTCACTGGAAAGCTGCATCCACGAGGAACCCGCCCTAGGCCTCACAGTCCCAGCTTCGCTCACCCACCAGGTGAAGCCTGGAGCACGACCTGCGGACGATGGAGTCAATGCGGCGTATTGACAGCCAAGTACTTGTTGATTAGGATGGCCCCGTACAATCTGAAATTTTTCATATCACCCCAAGCTGGTGACACAATGGGAATGCTGACTCAGACGATTGAGAAGACGAACCTGAATGAACGCGTACTGTACCTGGTACGTACTGCCATCCTGAACCGCGAACTGCGACCAGGCAGTCGCCTGCGGGCAGGAGAGGTTGCCCAAAAGCTAGGCATCAGTCCAACGCCGGTAAAGGACGCCTTCAACCGCCTGGCGGCCGAAGGGCTCATAGTCATTGAGCCACGCAGGGGCACCTTTGTGAGTGCCTTCGACGCGCGGGACCTGCGTGAACTGCTTGATGTCAGACGCGTCCTTGAGCTCCGAGCTGCCGAACTTGCCATTGATAACGTCGGAAGTGAGGACATCCTGCGAATGAAATCCCTGGCAATGAAGATGGAGGAGTTGTCCGCCAGCCGGCTAGACGAGTCAGAGGTGCGTGCCCGACGCATATCTGAGGACATCTTGTTCCATCGCATCCTCGTCGAGAATTGCGGAAACCGCCATCTGATAGAGATGCATCAGAGAGTCCACTCCTACGGGTGTATCGCGAGAACCCCCACCTCGCTGGATCGACGCGGCCGTACCGACATCGATCACCAAGCCATTTTAGCTGCTCTGGAGAGCCGATCCACTCAGGAATTACTCACCGTCATAGATGCTCACTTGAGAAGCCTCATAGACGCGATACATGTTGAATAGGCCAGTCGAGTTCCAGATCAACACCATCAGAATCCCGCATCGGGTATCTCTCTTCCTACGTGCAGGTGTCAGTCCAATATCGAGTAAGTGAGGTATCTTAAGGATGAGCAGCGACGTCTCTGTCCAGGGTCAGGTCGTTATCGTAGCCGGCGCAAGCAGCGGCATGGGTCGGTCTACCGCTAGATTGCTGGCTGAGTCCGGCGCAAAGGTGGTCATGGCGGCACGCCGCCAGGAAGACTTGAGCCAGTTGCAGGGAGAACTCGAGGCCCGGGGGCTGGAAGCGATCAGCTGCCCCACGGACACGCGAGACCGCGAACAGGTGGAGCGCCTTGTACGAGTGGCGATGGACCACTTGGGCAGGGTCGATGCCCTGGTCTATACTACTGGGATCAACCGACCCCAGAGGGCCATCAGCGTACTGCCCCCTGAGACCTGGGATGACATGGTGGCAACCAATCTGACCGGCGCCTTCCACTGCACCCAGGCGCTTCTCCCTCAGATGATCAGCCAGGCAGGCGGGTTGTTCGTCTACATCTCTTCGGGTGCGGTGCGTGGGCCACACTCGGCTGGCGTTGCCTACATGGCCAGCAAGCACGCGCTGAAGGGCCTGGCGGATGGGGTGCAGTTTGAGCATCACCGCGACGGGATCCGCTGCACGATCCTGGTCCCAGGCCTGACCGACACTCCGATGCTGAATGACCGGCCCATACCGACGGCCCCGGAGCAACTTGCCGCAGCCCTTGGCCCGGATGACATTGCCCTAGCGTGCCGCTTCGTTGTTGGCCTGCCCAAGCATATCTGGATACCCGAGATCGGAGTCCGGCCCGTAGGGATTCTCTAACCAACAGAGGCCATGAGATGAATAGATCACCAAGGAGGAGAGCTTGCAGTACACCACTTTAGGACGGACCGGCATTCGGGTTTCTCGGCTGTGTCTTGGCTCGGTGCCATTCGGCAGGCAGCTCGACGAGGCGGCATCCCATCGCGTCTTGGACCACGCATTTGAGCTAGGCATCAATTTCATCGACACCGCCGACATCTACGAGGGAGGCAGGACGGAGGAGGTGATCGGTACCTGGCTGGAAGGCAAGCGCCAGCAGGTGGTGCTCGCCACCAAAGTCCGTGGCCGAACGGGAAATGGTCACAACGATACGGGCCTATCTCGTATGCACATCATGCATGCCGTAGAAGCGAGTCTGAAACGACTACGGACGGACCACATAGACCTGTACCAGATACACGCGGTAGACCCCTTGACTCCTATAGAGACGACGTTGCGCGCCCTGGACGACCTGATCCGGCAGGGCAAGGTCCTGGCCATCGGCTGCTCTAATTACCTGGCATGGGAACTATGTAAGGCCCTGTGGGCGAGCGATGTGAAGGGGGTCACTCGCTTCGAGAGCGTCCAGAATCGATACAACGTTCTGGCTCGCGAGATCGAGCCGGAGTTGCTGCCCTTGTGCGCTTCTGAGCAAGTCGCGATCTTGCCCTACAACCCGATTGCCGGCGGTCTTCTCGCAGGCAAGTACCAATTCGGACAGCCCCCTCCCGAGGGCACTCGCTTCCAATTTAACTCCCAACTGTACAGCAAGCGCTACTGGTACGAGCAGACTCTGGAGGCCGTCGAGAGGTTGAAACTTGTTGCGGCGAAAGCGGAGCTTAGCCTCGCCCAGTATGCGCTCGCATGGGTGATGGGTAACCCAGCCGTCACCAGCGCGATCATCGGCGCCAGTTCCACCAGCCAGCTTGATGAAACCGTGCAGGCGATTGACCGTCCACTCACAGATGAAGAGCACCGCGAGGGTTGCGAAGCTGCCCAGGGTGCAGTGGTTGGACCCTGCGTTGGGCCGCGTGAACAGTGACGTGGTCCTTCATGGTGCTTCAGGCTTGGCAAAGCCCATCCAATCTCAACCTACCGCGTGCCAGCATCGATCTTGGGGCGGAGCATGTCGTGCAGATTTCCAAACTCATGGGATTCTTAGGGTAAGCTGACCATTTCTAGGAGGAATTGTCTTGGTAGTCGATTTTACCGGCGTCGTCGTACCCATGATTACCCCCTTGACCGAGGATGAAAGACTGGATCGCGCCTCGGTTCACAGAATCGTGGATTTTCTCGTTGATGGCGGCGTCCACGGCCTGTTCATTCTGGGAAGCATCGGCGAAGGTGCGGTCTTGCGGCCTGCCGTTCGTCATGAGTTGGCCGAAGTCGCTGTCGAGGCGGCCGCCGGACGAGTGCCGGTTATAGCCGGCGCGATCGAAGCAAGTACCCCGCGAGTAGTGGATGAGATCCGGGCTCTTGCCGGTCGAGGCCTCTCCGGTTATGTGTCCACAACGCCGTTCTACTTCGGTGGCTATAACGATAGCGAACTGTACGGGCATTTTTCCCGAATCGCCGAGGCCGCGGATCTTCCTGTGCTGCTGTACAACATACCCCAGAATACCAAGGTTCCCTTGAGCGCGGACCTGGCGGTACGCCTGTCCCAGGTGCCGAATATCGCTGGCATCAAGGATAGTTCTGGCGACTGGTCCCAGGTTCAGGCGATCTTGCTTAACCGTCCTTCGGGCTTCAGGGTGCTTCAAGGGAACCAGAACTTGAGCGCAATCAGCATCTTGTCCGGTGCCGATGGGCTGGTGCCGGGCCACGCGAACGTTTGGCCGCAGCTGCTGGTCGAGTTAATGGCAGCCGCCCAGAAAGGCGACATGAGCGCGGCATTTGCCTGTCAGGCCCGTCTCGACCGAGTTGTTCGCCTCCGTGGGCGGGCGATCGTCCACACCTTCAAGACTCTAGCCAAAGCGCGGGGGCTGATCGATGGAGACCACATGGTTTCACCGGCGCCTCGCTTGAGCGCTGCAGAAGCGGATACCCTACTCCATGCAAGCGTGGCAGCTGGGCTTCCAATTCCAAGCCTGCAATCCTAGTGAACCGTGTTATGAAGCCCCATCTCCTATTCGGGAATGGCGAGATGTTTGACGAATGACCCACTAGCACGCGCCTTCGAGGCCAATTGTCGAATTGCCATCAGCCTTCAAGGGGCGGCCATGGCGTGTTGCCCTTGCACTCATCGAGTTCAGGTGAAACCCCAGTTGAGCCTGGAGGCTTTCTGGGATCCCGCAGCCTGCGTACGGACTCACACGGAGACCTGTATGTCGGAGAAGTGTTGGTCACCGGCGCGAAGTGGCGTGGTCGCGAGCGGCATGTTTTTCACATACTGCAGAAGTTCTATCGAGTCAAGGAGTGAGGATTATGGCGTGTCACTGCTCAGGGAAAATGTCCGGTTTAACTGCTCAGGAAAAATGTCCGCCATACTTGAGGTATGAGGACAATTACCTTGAACACGAAACAGCAACGAGGGGTTGAGATCCTGAC
>Ga0209014_10002186_pt1 | contig 11396 bp, 10 predicted proteins | sample BarGraNGADG00212_FD_184491 | JGI IMG/M metagenome (GOLD analysis project Ga0209014, IMG submission 184491) | Arctic peat soil microbial communities from Barrow, Alaska - Barrow Graham LP Ref core NGADG0002-212 (SPAdes) (version 2) | ecosystem: Environmental > Terrestrial > Soil > Wetlands >... | reverse complement strand
CGCCGACATCCCCGCTATCGCCGACATCCCCGCCGACGGCGGCCGGATCGGCATCCAGGCTCGATATCCCCGAATCACCTTGGCGACGCGGCACCTTCTGGCTCACGACTTTGGACGAACCACCCGGGGCCATCGTGACCCCGTACAGCGCATCGCCGGCTTCCATGGTCCGCTTTTGGTGGCTCACGATGATCAACTGGGCTTCCTCACGAAATTCGTGAACCAAGCCAAGGAACCGATGGAGGTTCACATCGTCGAGCGCCGCCTCGACTTCATCCATCAGGTAAAAAGGCGACGGACGACTCCGGAACACCGCGAACAGGAACGCCAGGGCCACCAATGACCGTTCGCCACCTGACAGCAACGAGAGGCGGCGAACGTTGCGACCGGCGGGTCGCACTTCCACCTCGACGCCCGTGTCGAGCAGGTTCTCGGCATCGGTGAGGGACAGGCGACCGGTGCCGCCAGGGAACAGGGTGGTGATCAAGTTGCAGAAGTGCTCGTTCACGTCGGCGAAGGCCGAGGCGAAGACATGCATGATCTCGTCGTCGAGCGTGCGGATCACGTGGTGCAGCTCGCGGCGAGACGTCCGGACGTCCTCCACTTGGCTCTCGAGGAACTGGTGCCGTTCTGCGAGCGCAGAGAGCTCTTCGAGGGCCAACGGGTTGACCGGTCCCAGCTTGGCCAGCTCCGCCTCGAGTTGGGTCACCCGGGCGCCAGCGTCCACCCCGGCGGGAAGTTCGGGCTCGGCCGCCGCCAGGGCCTCTTCGGGTGCGCACCCGAGCTCGCGCCGCAGCACATCGATCACCGCTTCGCGTCGGATACCGGACTCGGCCAGCTCGAGCTCAATTTTCTGGAGCCGGCTGCGGACAGCCGCCAACTCGTGCTCCGCGGCTGATCGTTGACCACGCAGGGTCTCCAGGCGCGCGCCGCCGGCCCGAACCGCTTCCCGTTGGCGGCGGTGGCGTTCGCGTAACTCGGACAGGGCGCCATCCAACGTGACCTGCGCTGTACCCACGACGGCCAAGAGCCGCTCCACCGCGGTGGCGTCGGCTTCGAGGCGCTTTCGTCGTTCGGCCGCCTGCTGGCGTTCATCGGAGTGACCGGTCAAGCGCCGTTCCACTTCGGTCAGCCGCTCAGCCAACACCCGCCGACGCTCGTCCAAGCCCGCCCATCGGACTTCCCACTCACTGCGCCGGGCCACCGTTTCAGCGATGCGATCATCAATTCGCTGTCGTTCTTCACGGGCGGCACCCACCCGCTCTGCCGCCGTGGCCCGCACCGCCTCGAGCCGGGGCAGTTCCTCATCGAGCTCGGCGGCCCGAGCCACGTCCCGGCTCATCCGCTCTTCCAGCTCGGTGGAGCTCTGGCTGATCTCCTCGATCTCGGATGACAGGGCGGCGAGGTCGTTGGCGATCCGGTTGCGGGCCACTCTCGCCGTCTGGTGGGCGCCCTCGTTCCGGTCGTCCGACCGCACGGCCTCAGCCGCCGCCGTTCTCGTCGCTTCTACGGCGGCCCGAGCCTCCCGGCGGCCTTCGGCCGCCTTGGCTGCTTCCGTCTGTGCGATGTCAGCTCGAGCCTGCGCCTCGTCGACCACCGCGGCGGTGACCACTCCTCCACCGGCACGCACCCGCCATCCGGTGGACGAGAACCGGTCCCCTTCGCGGGTGACGACCACCAGGTCGGGTCGGGCCAGGGCCAAATCAATGGCATCGGTCCATCCCCCATCGGGACAGAGCGCATCGGCCAGCAGGGTGTCGAGCACGGCGGCGAGACCGGCGATGTTGGGACGCCCGAGTCGCGGCCTTACGTGCCGACGGATGGATTGGGTGGACGGTGGTCCCTCGTCGTCGACGGCCCGTCGCGAGTCATCCCCACCTTCGGCGGCGCCGGTGAGTGCCAGCACCGCACCTGTGGCTTCTCCCTGGCGCAGACGAGCCAGTGCCGCCCGCGCCGGTCCGCTCCCGGACACCACCACGGCCGCCAGTGATGCGCCGGCGGCGGCTTCAAAGGCGTCCTCCCACCCGGCGTCCACCTCCACCAGGTCGAGAAGAAGGCCGACCACTCCGTCGACCCCTTCCAACAGCTCGGCGCCCGCCGCGCCCCGGACCTCGTCCAGTGCCCGGGCCAGCGCATCAGCTCGAGCGGACGAACGGTGATGCTCCTGTTCGGCTTGGCGCAGTGTCTCTTCTGCAACCTCCAGGCGTTGGGTGGCTGACCCATGGGCAGCCTCGGTTTCGGCCACCACCGTCTGAAGTCGGTGCCGGGCCTGCTCGGTTTCAGCCAACCGCTCGGCCAACTCGTGGTCTTCTCCCTCGAGCGTGGCAAACCGCCGCCGGGCCGAACCCAGCCGACCGGTGGTCTGCTCCAGGGCCCGACGGTCGCGCTCGAGGCCCCTCTCCAGCGCCCCCCGTTGCCCGCGAGCCACCGTGACCGCCTCTTCGGCGTCCCGTAGGCCTGTCTCGTCGCCCCACGAGGCCAGGTGAGCCTCCAGTTCGGCCGCCAGCGCCGTCTCGACCACTGCCATGTCGGCCTGCTCGGGGGCCAACGCCTCGGCTTCCGCGTCGGCCGATTCGAGTTCGCTTCCCAGACGAGCACCTTCCGCCTCCAGCGTGGAGACCACGTCGGCGTCGGCGGCGGCATCGAGGGCCTGAGCCAGCGACCGCTGCCGCTCCCGAAGAACCCCGGTGAACCCTCTCGCCCTCTCCACCAACCCCTCGACCCGACCCAGCGAGGAGGCCAGATCGGCCTCCCGTTGGGCCGACAGCTCGTCGGCGGTCCGGGTGGCGGCGGTGTCGAGCTCATCCAACGACCCGCGCAGGGTCTCCTCGGTGGCTCGCAGTTCCACCCGAAGTCGGTCCCCATCCCGATGGCGGCCGTCGAGAGCCCCGAGCTCGGTACCAGCCACGTACAGGCGCACCGCCCGCAGCTCGTCGGCCAGATCGATATGGGAACGGGCGGCCGCGGCCTGGCGTTCGAGGGGTCGGATCTGCCGCTTCACCTCGCGCACCAGGTCGCCGAGGCGCTCGAGGTTTTCTTCGGTCGATGCCAATCGGCGCTCAGAGCGCTCTCGGCGACGGCGGAATTTGAGAACGCCGGCGGCTTCCTCGATCACCGCCCGCCGGTCCTCGGGCCGGGCATTGAGAATGGCGTCGAGCTGACCCTGGCTCACGATGACATGCTGTTGACGCCCAACGCCGGTGTCGGAGAGAAGCTCTTGCACGTCGAGAAGACGGCAGGGGGCGCCGTTGATGGCGTACTCGCTGTCGCCGGATCGGAACAAGGTCCGGGTGATGGTGATCTCGGCCAGGTCCGAGGCCAGCTTGCCTGAGCTGTTGTCGATGGTGAGGGCCACTTCGGCCCGGCCCAGGGCAGGGCGGTTGGCCGTGCCCATGAAGATGACGTCCTCCATCTTCGACGACCGCAGGGTGCGGGGGCCTTGGGCCCCGAGCACCCAGGCGACCGCGTCGACCACGTTCGACTTGCCGCTGCCGTTCGGTCCGACAACGACGGTGATCCCCGGCTCGAACTCGAGCACGGCGGGATCAGCGAAGGACTTGAATCCCTTGAGGGACAGCGACTTCAGGAACACCGGGCGCTCACACTATCGGCACCAACGCGCCTGCACGAACCCCGAGTCACACCTGGCAGTGTTCGCACAGATAGGTTGCCCGACCACCGGATTTCACCTTGGTGATGGTGGCCCGGCACCGGCGACAGGCCTGGCCCTCGCGGTCGTAGGCTTGGTGCTGGCCCTGGTAGTCCCCGACTCCGCCGAAGAGGTCGCGGTACTGCCCATCGGCCAGCGACGATCCCCGGTGCTTGACCGCCTCGGCCAGGATTTCGACCATGGAGCGGTAGAGGCGCCGGACCTCCTGGGAAGACAGCGAGTTCGACAGCCGGTCATAGCGCAGTCCGGCGGCGAAGAGGATCTCGTCGGCATACATGTTGCCGATCCCGGCCACGAACTCCTGATCCATCATCAGGGCCTTCAACCCCGACTTGTGGGAACTCAGGAGCACCCAGAACTTCTCCCAGCTCATCACGTCTTCGAGCGGGTCAAATCCCAGATGCGCCAGTTCGGGAACGGCGGGGCCGCCGTCGACAGGGGCGGACGAAACGAACATCTCCCCGAAGGTACGCGGATCGACGAAGCGGAGTTGGCCGCCCTGGGTGAAGGTGATGATGGCGTGGGTGTGGGGAGCCTTGGGCTCTTTGATGCTCTTGGCTCGCTGCAGCTGACCGCTCATACCCAGGTGGATGACGAGGGTTTCGCCGTCATCCAGCCCGAGGAGCAGATACTTGCCGGATCGGCCGATCGTTTTGATGGTGTGGCCCTCGAGCCGGGCGCGGAAGTGCTTGGCGCTCGGATGGCGCCTCACCGTACGGCCATTCCGTACTTCCACAGCCTTGATCTTCCGACCGACAACCTCGCCTTGCAGGTCGCGCCGAATCGTCTCCACCTCGGGAAGTTCAGGCATCCTTTCCTTCCCTTTCATTACACAACGCTCCACAGGCAACCCGGGCGGCTTCCTGTTCGGCATCCTTCTTCGATCGCCCCTCCCCCGATCCGAGGTGCTGGTCAGCAACGTACACCGTGGCTCGATACCTCCGGGCATGATCGGGGCCCCGACCGGTCACTTCGTACCTGGGAACCCCCCGACCCAGGCTCACGGTTGCCTCCTGGAGGCGACTCTTGTGATCCGCCTCGCCGGGTTCGGCGATCGCGGCCTCGATACGGTCAGCCAGCAGTTCAAGGATGATCCGTTGGACTTCGGCGAAGCCTCCATCGAGATAGACGGCGCCAAGAATCGCCTCGATGGTGTCGGCCAGGATCGACTCCTTTTCGCGCCCCCCCGAAAGATCCTCACCCCGGCCCAGGCGCAATGACGGCCCGACGTCGAGCTCACCGCCGATCTCGGCCAATACCCGGGTGTTCACCACTGCTGCCCGCACCTTGGCCAGAATGCCTTCGGCCAGCTCAGGATGGTTGCGAAAGGTGTGGTCGGCCACCACCAGGCCGAGCACGGCATCGCCCAGAAACTCGAGTCGCTCATTGGACGGCACGCCGCCCTGCTCGGCGCACCAGGACCGGTGGGACAGGGCCTGGTCGATCAAGTCGGGATCGGAGAAGCGGTAACCGATCAGGTCGAACGTCTCAGGCTCCCTCGAGTTTGGTGTGCACGTAGTCCACCGCGTCCCTCACGGTTCGCAGATCCTCGAGGTCCTCATCGTCGATACGGAAGCCCACCGAGCGCTCGCTCAGCTCCTCCTCCAAGGCTTCCACCAGCTCGATCAACGCCAGTGAGTCGGCATTCAGGTCTTCGGCGAAGGAGGAAGACTCGGTGATGGCGGTGGGCTCGATCTCCAAAATGTCTGCGAGCAGGTCACGGGTGAGCTCGAATACCTGCTGGCGGTCGAGCGGACCCTTCTCCAGATGGGTCTCTGCGGGCACGGCGACTCCTGAGTTGGGGGGATTGAACCATCCGCCCGGGGGTACCTCTACGGAAAACACTGCTGCCACCAGGGCATATCCTGGAAGTCAGCACCCTCGAACAGACCGGACCGGCGGCAAGCACGGCTCGCACATGCTACCGGAAAGCAGCGTGGGCGAGGCGGAGTCAGGGGGCGAGGACGGCTTCGATCTGGTCGAGGCCGGCCATCAGGGCCTGTCCCCCGGCTTCATCGAGCACCGAATAGGCAGGAAGCACCAGGGCGTCGGTCAACGATTCGGCTTTGACCAGGGCATCTTGTTGCCGTTGGCCAAGCTCGGGGGCGTCGGCTTCCGTCCATCCGAACATGCCGATGTCGTTCGGGCGCTGGAGGAAGTGGGCGGTCTTGGCATCGATGCCGGATGCCCGCACGGCCAGGAGATGGGCGCTTCCCCGGAACTCGCGGAGCACCGACACCAGTTGCATGGCCCGGCCGGGTAGATCGTCGACCATCGGCTCGGCCCGGAAGCCCGCATACAACGCCAGGCCGACCGGGTCGGCGGCTTGGTTGACGGCATCGGCGGAGGCACAGAACTCGGCCAGTCCGTCGAGCTCGGAGAACCGGGCCCTCCCCAGGTCGGCCGCGCACTCGAAGTAGAGCCGGGCGGCATCCCGGGGAGCCATCCGCTGTTTCGCCGAGTCCCATATCTGGGCCACCACTGTGGGGTTGAAGTACCCGAATGCACTCGCCACCACCCCGGACTCCACGTCTCCGAGCACCCCACCTCGCCCCAGGACGTAGAAGTGGAACAGGTCGAGACCCAACGCATCTCCCTTGGCCAGGGTCTCGGGCACGAAGTAGTAGGCGAAACCCAGGTCTCGGATCTTCGGACAGGCGGCAGCCACCAGCTCATCAGGCGTCATCGTCGAAGCGTAACCGTCACACGCCGACTGTCTTGACCATCCGGTCCAACAGTCGATCCTGCCGTGGGTCGGCGGTGGGTTCCCGTCGCCGTCGACGCCCCTCTCACCACACCTCTACAAAGGCTCAGGCGGGGTCGTGGTGGAGTTCACGGGATCCGAACCACCTGGCGGATTTGTCCGCTGGTCGGCATGCACGCCTGGTGCCACCATCGCGGCTTCCGTCAAGCCGGCTCCCGAGCCGAGGGGGCGATTGTGGCGAGTGGCCCACCCAATGGCAAAGGCGCCGCACACGGCCAAAATGAGCCCGGGTCCAAGGGCATACCCGACCTGGTACTCCAACTCGCGCAGCGGTGAAGCTGTCACGAAATACCGGCCGCCGCTGACCAATACCGGCCACGCCATTGGGCCGATGACAAACCAGGCGCCGCACGCAATGGCCAAGAGACCCCCCACTGTGAGACCCAGACGTCGCAGGACTCCGGCGGCGCCGGTCCGCCCCATGAGCGAGAGCGCAAACAGGCAACCGATTACCCCTGGGATCAGCGCCAGTACGGCACGGCTGAGGTTCCAATGCCATTGAGGGGAGCCATCGGCGCTGAAGCCGTATGCGGGACCCAGGTAGGGAATCACCGCTCCCCACGCTGAGATCACCAGGGCAACCACGCCTACTGCGCCCAAACTGATCGATCTGGTCCGCGACGTCACTCCTGCCACTGTGCGGTCAGTGCGACGATGACGATGATCATGGCTACCGCCATCTGCTTGACCCGGGGTTGTTGTCATGATGACTGTCCTCTTTTCGTTGCGAGGGGATCCTGGCGAACCGGTAGGGCAGACGAGGCCAGAGCAGGGAGAACTGGCGTGTGGACAGCTGTCGGTTTGTCCCTGGTGAAGTCGGGGGCCTGACCGAGTGCGAGGCGAGTGGTCGCGAGCGTCTCGGCGACTTGTCCGCTGGCACCTGTGACCGTCAGTCGTCCTCCAAGTGCACGAACGTAGTGGCCCATCCCGATGAGGACGCTCGTACCGATCGGGTCAAGTCGCCTCAGGCCGGCGACATCAAGAACGACATCGTCACACTCCGAGCAGCCAATCTGATCAATCTGCATCTCAAGAGCGGCGATCGACGTCCTGTTCAGCTCTCCGGTTATCGTCAGCACGCAGAGTGATGCCGTGCTGCAGAACTCCACCGTCGGGATCGTCGAGAGGTCCACGTGCGTACAGTCGGTCGCGTCATGTTCGAGCACGTCGGTCATCTGCTGGCCCTCCTCGGGTGTTTTCGGCCTGCACCGCGTAGACGACACCAGTCTCTACCCTCACGGTTCTTGACGTATGGATCTGTACCCGCACGGGTCAGGGGATAAACGCCTCGGCGACCTTGCGGGCAAGCCGATCCGGCCGACGGAGCACCATCCCTTGCCATCGGGCGAAAGCTCACGCCCGAACGATGACCGAGATGCGGAAATCTTCGATGAAGGCCGTGTCCGGGTTTTGATGGTCATGTCCGTACCATCGTCCGATCGACCCACTCTCCGACGGGCAAGGCAGGTGACACCCTGTCGTACGCTTGGAGCCATGCGCATTCTGATTACCGGAGCGGCCCGGGCCATCGGGGCGGCCACCGCCGCAGAGCTGATCCGATCGGGCCACGAGGTGGTGGCCACCGCCCGCGATGTCACCCTGCTGGACCAGCTCGACGTGAGCCAACGACTCACCCTCGATGTCACCGACGAGGAGTCAATCCGGTCCGCGCTCAGCCGGGCCGGCGAGCTCGATGCCATCGTCAACAATGCCGCGTTGTCGGGCAAGGGCCCGCTGGAGGACTTCCCCCTCGACCGGCTCACGGCAATGTTCGACACCAACACCCTGGGTCCGTTGCGCCTGGTCCAACAGGTGGTCCCTGCCTGGCGCCTCCGCGGGAGCGGCGTCATCGTGAATGTCAGTTCGATACAGGGTCGGGTCTCCACTCCTTTGGAGGGACCGTATTCGGCGTCCAAGTACGCCCTCGAATCGCTGTCGGAAACGCTCCACTATGAACTCGGGCACTTCGGGATCCGGACGGTGATCATCGAGCCCGGCTATATCGGGACCGAGATGAAGGCGGCTGAGCCTCACGCCGGTGACCCGGTCTATGCCGGGTTATGGGAGCAGTGGGACGGCACCGATGCCAAGGTCAACGGACCCCAGGGTCGCCCGGGTCCCGAACTGGTGGCGGTGGCCATCCGGCGCGCCATTGAAGATCCGACCACCCCGTTGCGGGTGCCGGTGGGTGACGACGCAGCCATGGTGCTCGGAGCCCGGTCCCAACTCGACGATCCCAGTTTCGAGAAGGCGATGCGCGACGTGCTGGGGATTACCTGGTGAGTCAGGTGCGGGCGTTGATGAGGCTCTTGGCCGCCATCTTCAAATAGTCGAGCATCTGGGCCTGATCGGCCGGGGTCATCCCGGCGGCCAGGACGGCGTCGGTCATGTGGCCGAGCCAGGCGTCGGCTTCGGCAGTTCCGATCACAAAGGGGACGTGCCGCATCCGTAGACGGGGTGCTCCCCGCTGCTCGTTGTAGGTGGACGGGCCTCCCCAGTACTGGCCGAGGAAGAGGGCCAGATGGGCCTTCGACTCGGTGAGGTCCTCGGGATACATGTGACGGAGCCGCGGATCGGTGTCCACTCCGGCGTAAAACCGATCGACCAAGGCCACAAAGAACGCTTCACCTCCCCATCGCTGGTAGGGGGTGGCCTCGGGGCCGTCTGGTCGTCGCACCGGTCGCACGCCCCGACTGTAGGCCGAGGTCGGATATCCTCATCCCGGTCGGTCACCGGCCGCCGACGGGTCATCAGGAGGTCCACCGTGTTCGAATGGTCAGAAGAGCAGTTGATGGTGAGGGATACGATCCGCCGCTTCATCGAAGCCGAGGTCGTGCCACACATCGAGGAGTTGGAGCACGGAGATCTCCCCCCGTACGACATCATCCGCAAGCTGTATGCAACCTTCGGTATGGACCAGATGGCCCGGGACCGGTTCAAGAGCCAACTCGATCGCAAACGCAACGGCGACGCGGCCGAGTCACCGGTGGAGCGAGCGGAGGGCCGAGGCGACGGTGGCGCGGCGGCGATGACCCTCATCCCCATCGTGGAGCTGTGCCACTACTGCCCGGGGATCGTGACCGCCATGGGCGTCAGTGTCGGACTGGCGGCCGGCACCATCATGAAGCAGGGGACGCCGGCGCAGATGGAGCGGTGGGGTCTCGATCTGCTCACCATGGACAAGGTGGGGGCCTGGGCCATCACTGAGCCCGACTCGGGATCGGACGCTCTGGGCGGCATGAAGTCGACGGCCCGACGGGACGGCGACGAGTACATCCTGAACGGCAACAAGACGTTCATCACCAATGGTCCCTATGCCGACACCATCGTCTTCTACGCCAAGCTCGATGACGGCTCGGACACCCCCATCCGCGACCGCAAGGTCCTGACCTTCGTCCTCGACAGAGGCATGCCCGGGCTCGATCAGTCCAAGCCCTTCCGCAAGATGGGGCTCCACTCCTCCCCCACCGGCGAGCTCTTCCTGTCCGACGTCAGGGTGGGCAAAGACCACCTGCTGGGTGAAACCGAGGATGAGAAGCAGGGAAGCGGGCGCGACTCGGCCAAGGGCAACTTCGTTACCGAGCGGGCCGGGGTGGCGGCGATGTCGCTGGGCCTCATCGAAGAGTGCCTGAAGCTGTCAGTGGCCTACGCCCGGGACCGCATATTGTGGGGTCATCGCATCGGCGACCGTCAGCTCATCCAGCTCAAATTGGCCAAGATGGAGATCGCCAGGCTCAACGTCCAGAACCTGGTCTTCCGCCACATCGAGCTGTCGGCGGCGGGAAAGAGCCTGACCCTGGCCGAGGCGTCGGCGATGAAGCTGTATTCGGCCCAGGCCGCCTCCGAGGTGGCCATGGAAGCCGTGCAGCTGTTCGGGGGCAACGGGTACATGGCCGAGTTCCGCGTCGAGCAGCTGGCCCGAGACGCCAAGGTGTTCCAGATCTATGCCGGGACTGACGAAATTCAGGTCACCCATATCGCCAAGGACCTCCTCAACCGCTAGCCCTGGGTTCGCCTCACCCGATCCCGATCGACCGAAAGAGACACCACATGCAAGGCAAGGTAGTTGTCATCACCGGATCCAACACCGGGATCGGGGAGGCGACGGCCGAGGCATTGGCCACCATGGGTGCGACCACCGTGATGGCCTGTCGCAACCTTCAAAAGGCAGAGGCGGCCGCCACCGCGGTGCGGGCGGCATCGGGATCCGACGATGTCCACGTTGTCTCCCTCGATCTCGCCGACCTCTCGTCCGTCGAGACTTGTGCCTCGGAGGTGCTGTCACGATGGGACCACCTCGACGTGCTGGTGAACAACGCCGGGGGGATCTGGTCGGACCGTCAGGTGACAGCCCAGGGCTTCGAACAGACGTTGGGGGTCAACCACATAGGTCCCTTCTTCCTTACCGCCCTGCTCCTCGATCGCCTGAAGGGGGCAGATGCCGGGCGCATCGTGAACCTGTCGTCGGTGGGCCACCACGGTGCCTTCACCGGCATGAACTGGAACGACCTCCAGGGCGAGAAGCGTTACTCCACCTTCGGTGCCTACTCCCAGTCCAAGCTGGCCAACCTGCTCTTCACCTGCGGCCTGGCCAAGCGACTGGCCGATACCCGTGTCACCGCCAATGCCGTCCATCCGGGCCCGGTGCGAAGTGGTTTCGGAATGGATGGCGACATGACCGGCATCGTCGGCCTGGGAAACCGCCTCATCCGCCCATTCGAGATCTCGGCCACGGCCGGGGCGGCCACCTCGGTCTACCTGGCCTCCTCCCCCGAGGTGCAAGGAAAATCCGGCGGGTACTACGTGCGCTCGAGGCCAGGGCATCCTTCCAAGCAGGGGCGCTCGGACGCCGCAGCTGATCGACTCTGGGAGGTCACGGAGAACATGATCACCGAAAGCGGTTTCACTCTCCGCTAGCCGCCTACGGCCGATGGGTCAGGGCCTCTGAAGTCCCCCGAGGTT
>Ga0209014_10002184_pt1 | contig 11399 bp, 8 predicted proteins | sample BarGraNGADG00212_FD_184491 | JGI IMG/M metagenome (GOLD analysis project Ga0209014, IMG submission 184491) | Arctic peat soil microbial communities from Barrow, Alaska - Barrow Graham LP Ref core NGADG0002-212 (SPAdes) (version 2) | ecosystem: Environmental > Terrestrial > Soil > Wetlands > Peat... | reverse complement strand
CGGCCGCCGAGGCGGGGCCGTTGTGGCGCACCTTGCGCCTGGGGCTGCCCATCGGATTGCAGTGGTTCTTCGAGGCCGGTGCGTTTGCCCTGGCGACGTTGATGTTCGGCTGGCTCGGCACGGTGCCCCTGGCTGGCCATGAGGTGGCGCTGAGCCTGGCGTCGCTCACGTTCATGGTGCCGGTCGGTTTTTCGAACGCCGCTGCTGCGCTCGTCGGACATGCGGTGGGCCGTCGCGACATGCCGTCGGCTCGACGACATGCCGCCGGCGCCTGGGTGCTGGGCGTCGGCTTCATGGCCGTCAGCGGTGCGCTGATGCTCGCCTTTCCGCGCGCCATCGCGCAGTGGTTCACGCAGGATCCGGCGATCATTGCCGTGGCGGCGTCGCTCATCCCCATTGCCGGCGTCTTCCAGGTCTTCGACGGAACGCAGGCCGTGGCGGGCGGACTGGCGCGAGGCACGGGCGACTCCACGGTGCCGATGCTGCTGCACCTGTGCGGTTTCTGGGCCATCGGCATACCGCTGTCGGCGCTGCTTGGCTTCGGTGCGCATCTCGGCGGCCCCGGCATCTGGTGGGGCCTCACGTCGGGGCTCATCGTCGCGGCGCTGCTGCAGTCGTGGCGCGTGCATCGCCGGTTGCGGCTCGACGTCGAGCGCGTCGTCGTGGAGCGCCCCGGTTAGATGCCCTTCTCCTCGAGCAACTGCATGAACTGCGCCGACCCGGTGAGCGCCAGCAGGCGCTCAGGGAGGTCGGGCTCCTTGGAGAACTGTGCGATCTTGCCAAGCACGGGGAGGTACTGATTGGAGACCTCCAGCGGAGGCGCGACGATCAGGAAAAAGAAGTGCACCGGCTGGCCGTCCATGGCCTTGAAGTCGACGCCATCGCGCTTGCGGCCAAACGCGACGCGCAGCTTGTCGACCACAAGGGAGCGGCAATGGGGAATGGCGATGCCGCGACCGATGCCAGTGGAGCCGAGGTTTTCCCGGCGCTTGAGCATCTTGAACAGCATCTGCTCGTTCTTGTCATCGAGCCGGAGCAGGCCGATGAGTTCCTTGAGGATGTCGTCCTTGGTCGTTCCGGCCAGTTCGAGCTGAACGGCATCTTCGGAGAAGAACTCACGCAGTTCCATACAGGGCCCCAGTGACGCGAAGGAAGTCGATCGTGAGGCGAATCTAGTCCGCGTTACGAGTGAAGTCAAATCGTGTTGTTGCACGGACTTGGGGTTCCGCTTAGGTTGTTTCCGATGCCCACTTTTCCCTTCCCGGTCAGCGCCGTGGTGCCTGTCTTCCTGGCGCCGATGGCGGGCGTGTCGGAGTCGCCGTTCAGGCGCCTCTGCCGCCGCTTTGGCGCGGACGTCGTGGTCACCGAATTTCTGTCGGCCGAAGGCATTCGCCGGGAGAACCAGTCCACCCTGAGCAAGTTGCGCTTCGGGCCCGACGAGCATCCCATCGGCGTGCAGATCTTTGGCGCCGAGCCCGACGCGATGGGCGCGGCCGCGCGGCTGGTCACCGACGTGTTCCAGCCCGACTACATCGACATCAATTTCGGCTGCCCGGTGAAGAAGGTCGTCCGTCGCAATGGCGGCTCCGGCTGCCTCAAGGATCTCGACCTGGTGCAGGCCGTCATCCGCGCCGTCGTGGCGGGAACGCACCTCCCGGTCAGCGTGAAGATTCGCAGCGGGTGGAGCGAGGACCGGCGTGACCCGGTGGGGATCGCGTTGCGCTGCCAGGACGCCGGCGCGCGCATGCTGGCGCTGCACGCGCGCACGCGGACGCAGATGTACTCGGGCTCGGCCAACTGGGACGAGATTGCCCGCGTGGTGGAGGCGCTCGACATTCCCGTGCTCGGCAACGGCGACATCAAGACGGCGGCCGATGCACACCGCATGTGGACGCAGACCAACTGCGCCGGCGTGATGATTGCGCGCGGCTCGTATGGCCAGCCGTGGATCTTCCGCGAGGCGCGGGCGCTGATCGATGGCACGCCGGTGCCACCGACGCCCACCGTGACGGAGCGCTTCGCGGCCGCGCTGGAGCATGCGCGGATGGTGCAGGAGTACGAGGCCGACCTCGTGGGCGCGGCGCTCGAGTTCCGCAAGCATCTGGGATGGTACGTGAAGGGGCTGCCGGGCTCCGCCGACCTGCGGCGCCGGCTCCACCAGGTCAACTCGTTCGACGAGGTCGAGGGCATCTTCCGCGACTACCTTGCCAGCGAGTGGATGCAGGAGGTGCCGCTGGGCGAGGCGGTCGCCGCCGCGGAGACGGGCGAGTGACGCGCGACCGCGTGCGCGCGATGCTCGCCGAGGTGGCTACGGGGAAGCGCAGCGTGGAGGACGCGCTGGCGCACCTCGATGCCGCGCCATTGGAGGACTTGTCTTTCGCGCAGATCGACCACCACCGGGCGCTGCGCCAAGGATATCCGGAAGTCGTCTTCGGTGAGGGCAAGACGCCCGCGCAGACGGTGGAGATCTGTGCGCGGATTGCGGTGCGCGGCGACGGGTTTCTCGTGACGCGCTCGAACCTCGACACGCGCGCCGCGCTTGCGGCGGAACATCCGACCGCCGAAATCGACGCGCTGGGCCGCACTGTCCTCCTTCGTCCAGCCGATGCGCCGGAGCCGTTGGACACCGGGGCGTTGGTGGTGACGGCCGGCACGGGCGACCTGCCGGTGGCGCAGGAGTGCGTGGTCGCGCTGCGGGCCTTTGGGCACGCGTCGCGTCGCGTGGCCGACGTGGGCGTGGCCGGAATTCACCGCGTGCTGGCCCAGCAGGAGACGCTGCGTAGCGCACGGGTGATCGTGGTGGTGGCCGGAATGGATGGCGCATTGCCCTCGGTGGTGGGCGGGCTCGTTCGCGTGCCGGTGATCGCCGTGCCCACGAGCGTCGGATACGGTGCCAGCTTCCAGGGCCTCTCGGCGCTGCTGACCATGCTCAACTCCTGCGCGGCGGGCGTCGTGGTCTGCAACATCGACAACGGATTCGGGGCGGCGGTGGCCGCCTCGCGCATCCTCGCACTCGGCTCGTAACGTGATCACCGCGGTCGCGCTCTTTCTGGTGGGGTGCGTGGCCGGCCTCGTGGGGGGATCGCGACTGGCGCGGCGCCGCCTTCAGGAGCACGACGGCGCGGCGGACGCAGAGTCGCCGATCCGGCGACCGGAGCATAACCCGGCACGCGTGCTGCGCGGCCTCAGCATGACGACAAGCACCGACCGCGACGCTGACGAGCTGGTGGACGAACTGCGCCCGTTCCTTCACGATGTGGCCCGCCAGCACGGCGCGACCGAAGTGACGCTCTGGCGACACCCGGTGGGGGACGTCGGCGGATACGAGATCGTGGCCTGGTCGGGCGACGGGCCGCCACCCGTCGCGGCCGGCTGGGGCAGTGCGCCGGAGCGCGCGCTGGTGGAGTGGTCGGCCACGGAGCAGATGGTTGGCTTCGAACGCCGCGACGGAGAGCCCACCGTGGCCATCTGTCCCGCGAAGTTCGCCTCTGGTGAGCCGGCGGGAGCCATCGTGTTTCGCACGGCGGAGAAGTTCGCGACGACGCGCGACGCACTGCGCGACTGGATGCCGCGCCATGCCGCCCAGGTGGGGCGACTCGTGAGCCTGTTCACCACGCGTAACGAAGTAGCGCGGCAAAGCCGGTTCACTCGCGCGCTCCTGCGGATTGCGCGCGACCTCCAGCGCGCGCACGAGCCGGCGGCGCTGAAGCTTGCATTGTGCGACTACGCTTGTGAGGTGACGGGTGGCGACTTTGCCGCGCTCGTGCGATGGGATGAGACGGCCCAGACAGGGCGAGTGCTGGCGTGCACCAGCGATGCGCCCGCCACACTGTGCGGCGGCCATGTGGCGGCGGGCTCCCTGGTGGGTGCCGCCTGTGCGGACGCCAGCGCCGCGTTCTGGGAGGATGCGCGTTTCCTGTCGGAGCGCGGCGGCGTGCTGCGCGACGACGACGGTGGCCTGGCGGCGGGCTCGTTCGCGGTGCTTCCGCTGCTGCGCGGCGGGCATGCCATGGGCGCGCTGCTGGTGGGCGCGGCGCGCACGGGGGCGCTGCGGGCACTCGAGATCCGCAACGCCAGCGTGCTCGCGGCGCTCGCCGTGAACGCGCTCGAGGCGGCGTGGGAACTGGCGGAGACGAGCCTCCGATCGCGCACGGATGCGCTGACCGGGCTGTGGAACCGGCGCCACTTCGACGAGCAACTGGAGCGCGTGCTGGCCGAGACCGACCGATTCGGCGGGTCGTGCGCCCTGGTGATCTGCGACATCGACTTGTTCAAGCAGGTCAATGACAACTACGGCCACGATGCGGGTGACGTGGTGCTGGTGCGGGTTGCCGAGGTGTTGCGCGAGGGCGTGCGCACCGTGGACGTCTGCGCGCGGCTGGGGGGCGAGGAACTGGTGCTGATCCTGCCGCAGACCTCGCTGGAAGGCGCCGTGGAACTGGCCGATCGACTGCGTCTGCAAATCGAGGCACTGGCGGTGGCGCATGGCGGCGTCACCGTGCGCGTGACGGTGAGCATGGGGGTGGCGACGTACCGGGTGGGCGAGCCAGGGAAGGCGCAGCTGTTCAAGCGGGCGGACGAGAAGCTGTACGAGGCCAAGCATGCGGGGCGCAACCGGGTTGTGTCGTAACGACCCGGAATCCGAGTTCCGATTCGCCACGCAGCCCATTATATTGAAGGCGTGGCAAGGGGGCGACCAGGTTTCGATTGTGAAGGTGGCTTCGTAGCTGCGTGCCGAGGTCCTCGGGTTCCTCGTAAAACCGCCTGGGAAACGTTAACTGCGAACAACAACTTCGCTCTTGCTGCGTAAGGCTTAGGCTTTACCCCAGCAGTGCCTGGTGGGCAGCCCTCCCGGGGCGGCTCGTCAGGTATCGCAAATCCGGGATAGCGCAGTCGTACGCCTTCGGCGGCAGCGCGAAACTCTAGAGGGCTCATCTGTCGGTCGGGCGCTCACCACCCAGCCGCCGGAAACATCAATCGGTGAGCTACGCACGTAGACGCTGTGAATGATCCTCTGCAAGACGGGAGTTCGACTCTCCCCGCCTCCACCTGATGGACAGAATGAAACAGCGGCGTCCGATAAGGGCGCCGCTGTTTCGTGCGCCCGCACAAAGTTCGGCATCGGCGCGAATAAATCTCACGGCGTCACCGTGGGCGTACATGTCGAACAAGAGCGCGAGGAAATCCCCCGCTCTAGGCCAAGCCGGAACGAAGACCGGGGTAAAAAAGGGCGGCCCATTGGGGTCGCCCTTTCTTACCCTCCCGTCGTGTCCGGGTCTTGCTCGGCTTGTCTTTCCTTCGTTCCCCCTACTTATGGGGTGACTGTATAACTCTGAAGCTGGAATGATGCTGTCCCACCGCTCACATTCACGCCACTCGCATAGCTGCATGAGCTTCCAAAGGCTACACCGATTTCCTTGACATTTTTGAGAGCAGCAGTAAACCCGGCTGCGTCGGTGATACCAGACTGACCGTTAAGGTTTGTCCAGTTAGCACCGTCTGTCGAGGCACTGAGTGATGTCGGACCACTGGTAGCCAGGGTAGACAGGTTTAGACTATTAGTAGACCACCAGTAGTCACTCGCGTCGTAGTTACCCGTTGCCGATTGGAACTCCAGTCGTACATATGCATCGGCGCCATTGTTGGCACAGGCAGAAGTGCGAGTCCAGAACAACGTGCCAGTAGAAGCGACGACGTCAACATTCGCTGTAATGGTCTTGTCTGTCAGATCACGATTGTAGTTAGTCTTAAGATACACCGTGTACCAACCCGTAGAAAGCTGGTTAAATGTAAATCCTAGTCCACCAGCGTCTAAAGACGGCGCTTTGTTAATATCCCACAGCTTTGGTACGCTGTTATCAATGTTGAAAACCCTCCAGTTCAACGCCGAAAGGTCGGGCGACACGACGGCGAACGACGGCTGCCCGGCGGGCGCCACGCTCTTGGACGGCGCGGTCACGGAGTCAGCACATGCCGCGAGCAAGACTGTACTGCCCAGCAGAAGCAAACGTTTCATAACCCTTCCTAGGGTTGAAGAAGTGGAGCGCCTACCTCAGAAACACTCTCTGCGTACATGGGGTCTCATCTCGGTAACCGTTTGAGCATACCATCGTCGCTGAGACCGCGCCAGAGCGAACTCGGAGAGATCCCCGCCCCGCGCCCGCGCTTGTGTTGCGCGCTAGCAGAGCCAAGTCGGTCCCCACCAGCCGTGCCGTGTTCTCCGGGATAACGCCCTTCAGCCGGGCCGTGGTTGCCACAAGGGTTGACCTTGCCATTGCGACAGCCCTGTCGTTTCCAAGCGAACCGCACCGTTTGGAGTAGCGATTGAGGCCGTGAACGTCGAGAATAGGTCTGGAGCTTCGAGAGAGTTAAGCGGCGGCGCGATTGAGAATCCGCGACAACTGCTGTCGCATAGAAGGTTGGCTCCACCGAACCGGGTCAACACCAAGTCCAGGACAACTAATATGGGACGGCGACACGGGTTTCTCGCTATTGTGGCTGCGGCGAGCCGGGACGCTGAACGGGCTCAGCGTGCTCGAGAGCGCGAGTTGGCAGGCGTCGCTCGGAGTCACTCGCAAATGATGCGTGAGTCGGTGCGCGAGGCGAAGCGCCAATCGAAGGAAGCGGCGGACACCTACCGACTTGACCGCGAATCAGAAGTCGAAGAGATGAACACTGAGCTCGGTGCGCGTCTGGAGTTGCTGCGCGGCCTGCTCACTGCACGTCCACGCACGTCGGTGAGCGGGACTCCTGACGGTCGCTTGAAGCCCGAGACCGTCGTCGCACGAGCGTTCGCGCGACAGAAGCAGGAGTTTGTCGAAAAGGAGTTCCCCGTTGAGAAAACCGTCGTTCAGCAGCAAATCATTACAGCCACCCCCGTACCCAAGAAGCTGATTGAATTCGGCGGATTTTATCCAGCCGATTCACCCTGGGGCAAGTCCATCCGCCTGGTGGGCGCCCAGGTCGAGAAAGACAATCCCCAGTGCACCTTCAAATACAGCGAGTATCCCGGCACCGACGGGGCCACAGCCATGGACCTGCGCGCTAAGGACGGCAACCCGGTTGACGTAGCAGGCGGCGGTATTGGCAACAATGGCTCAGACCCAGCATTGATTGAAAAGCAGTGGGCAGAAGGCATTGTTTACGACTTGTCGAAGGATATGAAGACTCCGGCCTATGGGCAGACCAGCGGCGCTTGGATGGATACCTTCAACGGCGCAGCCAAGACCATGATGGTGACGGCTGGCGGTAAGATTGGCACGGTTCCCTTCATGCAGACCCAGATCATCATGTACTACAACACCGATCTTTATACCAAGTACAACCTCACCCCTCCCAAGACCTGGGATGACTTTATGGCTAACTGCGACACCTTGAAAAAGAACAAGGTGGCCTGCGTTGGCGGCGGCGGCTTCAACGGTTACATCGGGTACTGGTACGATATGATCCTGTTCCGCCTGATGGGCAATGACAAGCAGTTCGCTCTCTACAACCGCACTGACCCCACCCTCAAATGGACGGATGCCGAACCCATCAAGGCTGCCCAAATGCTGACCGACATGATCAATAAGGGCTACACCACCGATGGTTTCGTCGGTGGCGATTTCACCGCCCAGCAGGTGGCTTATTTTACCGGCAAGGCTGCCCACATCTTTGTTGGAACCTGGCTGATGGGTGAAATGAAGGATTCAGTTCCCAAGGAATTCCACCAGGCGGTCACCTTCTTCCCAACCATCACAGGATACGAAGACAAGACTCCCTATGAAGCCGCCTTTGGCTTCTTGAACACCTGGCAAATTAACAATACCGGGGCCAAAACCAAGGACACTCACAGCACCGCCTGCGCAGTCTCCTTCGTGAAAGCCATGACCAGCAAAGACAACCAGTTGGTTATGAGCAACGGTGACAACCTGGATTACATAACCGCCGTCATCGGCGGGCAAGGCAAGAGCGCCATCGCGGGCATCGGCGACCTGCTCGATAAGATGAAGCTGTGGTTCCCTGCCGTCCAAAACGTGGCAGCAACCTCGCCCGAGCTCCAGAGCAAGTATTGGGATAATGTTACCAGGCTGGCATCCGGCGCATTGACCCCTGAGACCTTTGGCGCCCAGATGCAGAAAGACTGGGACGACGTCTTCAGCCGCCTGAAGAAATAAGCTCCTCACCTCATTTCAGATCTGTTCGGTGTTTTTCGGCGGCGAAAGCCGCCGAAAAACAACCTCGAGGCGCTCCCCATGCTTCAAAAAGAACTGCGTAAACTGATCCTGATTTTTGTCGTCCCGCCCATTCTTGCCTGGATGATTCTGAATATCTATCCCATGGTATCGGCGTTTTATTGGGCCATGACTGACTATGATGGCGTCACCACCTCTTCCCAAGTTTTCACTGGAATTGAAAATTACCGGCTGTTGATGAACGATACCCGCTGGTGGGACTCAATGGGCAACACCTTCATCATAGGCGCCGGATTGATTGTTACTATCTTACCAATCAGTCTTTTATTTGCTGTTTTAATTACCAACACGGTGAAAGGGCAGGGGTTTTTCAAAACCTTCGTCTATTTGCCATCCATCCTGCCCATCGTAATCACTGCCCTCTTGTGGGTCTTCATTTTGGACCCCACCGTTGGCCTGTTGGGAGGGGCCGTCGATGGCCTCGGGGCACGCGACCAGCTCAAGGAGCTGCTGGGGGTAAATAACCTTAATTTCATCGGTAACCCCAACCTGGCGCGCTGGACAGTCATTTTTGTCAGCCTGTGGGCCGCGGTGGGCGGCTACACTATTTATTTTATGGCCGGCCTTTCGCGCATCCCCACCGAGCTGTACGACGCCGCAAAAATGGACGGCGCCCAGGGCTGGCCCATGTTCTGGCAGATCACCTTTCCCCTGCTTTACCCCGTGGTCCAGACCATCACCTTGCTGTTGATTATAAATTCCTTGCAAAACTTCGCCTTTATCTACGTTTTGAGCGGCGGTACCCCTGGCTCAGCCACTCAGGTCATGTCCACCTATATTTACCGGACGGCCTTTACTGACCACCGCTTCGGCTACGCCACTGCCCTGGGCACAATCATGATGATGGCGGTTTTGGTCTTCACCGTAACTACGCGTCAGCTTTCCAGGCGCGAAGTCATCCAGTATTGATCCGTAGCGAGGCAGCATGAGCACTTTGACCCTTGATTCCGCCAATAACCTTGAGCAGAAACGCAAGCGCCGGGCCCGCCGCGACCGCAGGATGCGCTTTTTCCGCAGCCTCCCGTCTTACATAATTCTGGGTTCTTTCTGCCTGTCAGCCGTTTTCGCACTGGTCTGGGCCTTATCCGTTTCTCTGCGCACCGGCCAGGATTTTTTTACCAACGGCGCCTGGGCCTTTCCAAATCCGGTGACCACCAATAACTATGAGGCCGCCTGGCAGCAGATGCGGGTGGGCCAGTATTTCCTGAACTCGGTGTTTTATAGTTCGGTTGGCACCCTTGGGGCAATATTAATCGCCGCCGCTCTTTCCTACGTAATCGCTCGGGTCAAGTTCAAAGCCGGTCGCTTCATCTATTTTGGCTTCCTCTTCCTCATGATGTGGCCTGGCTGGGTATCGCTGGTGCCTAGTTATATGTGGATGCGCACCCTCGGCCTGCTCGATACCTATTGGGTTCTGTTCTTCGGCTATTGGCTGGGCAGCTTGCCCTTCAACTGTTTCCTGCTGATCAACTTCTTTGAGACTCTGCCGATGGAGCTGGAAGAAGCCGCCCTGATGGACGGAGCGAACGCCTGGCAGATCTATTGGGAAGTCATGTTCCCTCTGGCCCGCCCAGGCGTGGTGACGATTGGCATTTTCACCTTCATGAACATCTGGAACGACTTTTTCTCGCCCCTCATCTATTTGCAGGATCCGGCCAAATACCCACTGGCGCTCGGCTTGCAGCTCCTTTCGGTCAACGCCACCTACGGCTCCGACCATCCCAAGCTGTTTGCCGGCATGATCATTTTCATTATTCCCATCCTGATCATCTACTTCCTGCTGAAAGACCGCATTACCGAAGGCCTGACGATGGGAGCGATCAAGGGTTAACCGCTTTCAGGAGAGGTCTAAGTCCTCCATGCACTTTAAAGCCCATCGATTGCTAGACCGCCGCGTCACCGCTGACCCACCGGCCACCACCAGAACGAAGTCGACCCGAGAATGCACAACCCCCCACACACCACCAGCCCCGGGCCCAGACCGATCATCCCGGCCAGAGATACGCTGATCAGCGGTGAAACGAAAGCGCCGACATTCATGATGGTGGAAAAAAGACCGTGGTACTCAGGCCGGCGATCGGCCGGGATAACCTTGAGAAAGGTGTTGAAGTGGGCCAGGGTTAGTCCTGGCGTTATCAGGCCATTGACTGCCGTCACCAGTAGGGTGAGGGTCAGGTTGTCAAACAGGCCGATCAACAGGGCGGTGCAGCCGGCCCACAGGATGGTCAGCTTGAGGATGAGCGGCTCACCCCACCGGGAGATCGCCCAGTGCCAGAACATAAAACCAAAGATATTGGCGACCCCGGATACCGTGGCGTTCAGGCCGATCCAGGCCTCGTTGGCTCCCAGGGATTTGACAAAGAACAGCACGTAAAGGGGAGCTGCCATCCAAATCCCGATCCCGTACATTAAGGTATTCCGTACGATGCGCGTAAACTGGGGCTGCCCGGCGAAAAGCTGCCAGAAGTTGGTCAGGCGCTGTCCCAGCGGGCGATGGGCGGGCGGCAAAGGGGGTACCGGAGGGGCCTCGGTCACGTTGATTTTGACCAGGAAGTATTGGCTAAGCATCGAAGCCCCAAAGCCGAAGGCATATAGGATCTGGTAGTTGACCGGGTAGAGTACTTTATCCAGCCAAAAGCCGGCCAGGTAAGTGAGAATGCTGACCGTGATACTCAGTACGATGTTGCGGGCCGAGAACACCGCCGCCCGCCGCTCTTCGGGGATAACCTCGGCCAGCAGGGGTACGAAGCCGATGTTGAAAAACTGGGCCGGAATGCTGATCAGGATCAGCAGCCAGATCGCAATTTGCCCGACGGGCAGGCCGAAAAACTTGAGCAGCGGTACCACCGCCAGCAGCAGGTAGCCGGTGCGGTTGATGGCCAGGCTCCACAGGATCCAGGGTTTCTTCTGGGCTCGCGCCTGTAAGAAGCGCCCGAATGGGATAGAAATGGCAACCGCCAGCAGGGCCGGGATCGAGTTGAGTAAGCCAATATCCGCGTTAGAAGCCCCCAGGCGCAGCACCAGGATACCGTTGAAGGCGGTTGCGCTGCTCAGGATGGCAGCCCAGAAGATCTCAACTACCAGAAATAAGGCGTTGCGATCGTCGGTCTGGCTCAGATCAATGTGGAGGTAACGTTTCAGCATCAATTCCTTTAAGTTCCCCGC
>Ga0209014_10002183_pt1 | contig 11401 bp, 19 predicted proteins | sample BarGraNGADG00212_FD_184491 | JGI IMG/M metagenome (GOLD analysis project Ga0209014, IMG submission 184491) | Arctic peat soil microbial communities from Barrow, Alaska - Barrow Graham LP Ref core NGADG0002-212 (SPAdes) (version 2) | ecosystem: Environmental > Terrestrial > Soil > Wetlands >... | reverse complement strand
CCCTCGGAATGGCCGGTGGTTGACTCTGACCCACGATTCCCGCAAGATGGCTCCAACAAAAGAGCCCCCCGCGACGGCGTGAACCGCCCGGGAGGCATGGCCGACACCGATGAGCGGTGCCTGCGAGGTGAACCTACCAAAGGTCACCGAGTTGGCGGTGTTCCCGGTGTCACAACTGAAGGGGAACACATGACATACCAACCATCCGAAGCCGAGGCACTGGCGACCACTCTCACGGAACACGTCGAGGCCACCCTGGGCAAGGAGTTTGCCGGACGGCTGAGCGATGCTCACTGCACGACGCTCACCGAGCACGAGGACCGTGCCGTGGTTCTTCATGGCAAGCAGATCCTTGCCGCCATCGAAGGTCGCGGCTTCGCCGGCACCGCCGGAGCGTCGACCTACATGGACGACAGCATCCTGGTTCCGCTCATCGATCGAGTCGAAGCCGACTCCGCCCATCTTCGGGCCGAGGCAGAGGCGGCCACCATCGCGAAGACGAGCAGGACAAAGAACATGCAACGCGATCCGGCGGTGGCCCAGTTGCTGGCGGAATTAGCAAGGGTGGTCAAGCGTCTGGGCGAACTCATGGACGAGGATGAGGCGTCATGAGCGAAGGTCGAGGAGGACACCCGGACACCCGAGGAGAAACTGCAGGCCGGCATCGATCTGCTTCTCACCGGACTGGCGATGCTGACCGATGAGACGCGCGGCACGCGACGCCGCCGGGAAGGTGGCATCATGGCCACCGACACCCTCTCCGGCACACAGGCGGAGGAACTCGCCAGCATCAGGGACGAATGCGAGGCCCTCATCGAACAAATCAACGGCCTGCTTCTCGCCGATACCGAGGGAGTTGAGCTTCCGCCAACCTGACCGTACAACTCGCCCGACGCAGGCCCCCGGTTACGGTCGGGGGTCTGTCGCGTCACACAACCCGGACGCCAAATCGAATGTCTGCTACTTCCTCCGCGTTGTGGAGGATCGTGATTCGATGCGGTCCAACGTCGTCGAATCGAACCCCGAGCCGCAATGGGAGTCCTAGATACAGCGGGGCGCCGGCGACGTATTGGCCCGATGCACCGCGACAGAAGTTGATCTCGCCATGGCCCTGGACGGACGGATCGCCTTCTCGCCGAACGGCCAACTGGAGATTGAATCGAGTGTCTATTTCGCTCGGTTCGACTTCTGCCACCAAAGCCAGGCCCAACATCTGCTCGCAGGGAACTTCAGGAACCGTCCACCACTCCGGGAAGGCGCCTTGGGCATAGAGCAAGGCGGATTGCACCTCGACGTAGTTGCAGATGAATGCACTGACGATTCGCACCAGTGAATCCTGACATGTGAGCGGGTAGCCCCGCTTGAGCCGCTCATTGAGCCTCCTCATTGGCCAGAAGTTCCGTGAGTGCGGATAGTGGCATGACGGCATATGCGTCCCCCACCGACCGATTGCGCCGTTTCACCACGGCAACACCGAGCTGTGCGCACGAGTTGACCGTTTGAACCTTGACCTCGTCCATGTAGCCAGCGAGGTCGATCGCCTTCTCCGCTTTGCACTCGATCATCACTCCGGGAACGCCGGCAAGGTCGCCACGGTCATTGACGCCAGCCAGTGCTCGACGTTCGGCGTAGGGGACCCGTGGCACTTGAGAAACTCGACCACCTGCGTTTCCCACGCGGTGCCCTTTCGGCGGGATGCGCTCACGAGTTCACCGTCCGACCGACAATGATGACACGGGCACCGATGTCCCCTTCAGCGGCCATCAGCGGTCACCTTTGGAGAGGTTGGACCGGAGGCGGCACGAAACCAAGGGGACCGCCTCCGGTCCGATTCGCGCACACGGGACAAGAAACCGGTGCTGCGATCTTGGGGAAAGGTTGGGGCCGGTGGCGAAACACCAATAACTCCACCGGCCCCTTGCGTGCGCGCTGACGATTTCGCACACGATCTGTGGTCCAAGGGTCTCATGACACCTTTGGGAGGAAGGGCGCGATGGCTGCAAGATTCGGATCCCCGCTGGACACATTCACGTGCCCCGTGAATTCCGTCGATGGTCGCGTGGTGGCTCGGCCGGCTGCGATGTTCTGGGCAATCGCGCGCAGTCCTCTCACGATGGCCGAGAGGTTCGGGGGCTGGACTGACCCGAAGCCGAGAAGCGTGCCACCCTGTAGGCGCTGGTAGCGGGCGACTCCAACTGCGTCGGGTCCAAAGGCCATCACGTCGGAATGGTTCGCCCCGGCCGTCCCTTGGAACGTCTGGGCGGCGTCGACGACGGCTTCGATGCTGGCTATTGCGGTCGCAACGGCGTCCGACAACTTGGCGGCCGATGCGGTGTACTCCCGTTTCATCGTTTCAATCGCAACTTCGGCTGCGGCACAAGCTGCCGCTGCGGTCTCGGCCTCTGCTCGCGTCTCGGCGCCGGTTTGGATCCTGTCGGCGACTGTCACAGCGGACTCGCAGGCCGTGAGATCGGCGCCCGTGACCGACGTGTCGCCGGCCTCGATGCGCTGGTTGAGGTCGGCGAGAGCGGCTTTGGCGGTGACCGTCGCAGCTTGTGCGGTTTGGAGCACGGCGACGGCGGTCACTTGCGATTCCGCTTTGCCTGAAAGATGGCGGCCGAGCGGGTCATCTCGTTCTGAAGTTCGTCCGTCGACATCTCGTGAAGCGGTGTCGGGGCAAGGATCGGCTTCAGTTCCTTCACCATCTCGGCAGCTATCGCTTTGATGGTGGCCTCGCTGAGGGTACGGCCTGTTGGGCGGGTGGGCATGAACGTTCCTAACGCTTAGGCCGACTGGCGGCTTTGGATGAGACGACGAGCTTCAGTAGCGGTGAACATGTACGGACGAGTGCGAGCCGGTGCGAGGCGCCCCCTGCGGACGAGGTCGCGCACGTTGGCCGTCGAGCAACCGACTTCCTTGGCGACTTCGGCGGTGCTGAGAAGATCATGATCAAATTGTGCCGACTGCGGCGCCCCTGCGTTAGCGTCGCTTGCGTTCACGAAAGATTCCCTGTTCCCGCCATCGGCTGTACTTGCGTTGGCGCGAGCTAGGTACCGGGCGCCGGCTCGCTCCATCGCGCAGACTAGGGCGACGACCTCGGGGTCAACCGCCCCGAACTGCTCACAAACGGAGCGGAGGTCACGAACCAAATACGGAGCGATGAGTCGGCATGCACGGGCTGGCCAGATCACGCCGTCAACGAGGTAGTCATCGCTGTGTGGCGGGTGCGTGGTCATCGGTCGACCCACCAGGAGGGATTGAGCCACCCAGGCTGGCCCTGGAAAGGCCGCCACTTCCGACTCGCCATGGAGCGGATCAGCTCGTCCCACGACAAGGAAGTCCACTCGGTCTCACCCTGTCGGCAGAGTGAGAACTCAACCGGGTGGTCGAGCCCGTGATGGGACCGGACCTCCAGAACGACCTCAACGAGCCGGACACGCCGCTTGCTTCGACACGTTTTTAGCTTCCCCTCGTGGTCGTGCCATTGGGCCCGATACAGCACGAGTGACGGCGTGGAGCAGGTCACCACGAGCCATCACCCAGTCGATCGAGGAAGAACGCATCTTCTGCGGACATGGCGAACTTGCCGCCCGGGCCGACGGGGACTTGCAGGAGTGAGCCGTCGGGGGCGAATCCTTCGGCCGGGCCGGCGAAGATAATCTGCGGCGGTTGCTTGTGGCCGTCTGTGAGCCGATGCACCGCTAGGGCAATCGCGACCGCTTGGTCGTCGCGCTTCCCGGCGAGGTGGTCGAGTCTCGGTGTGCCTGCTGAGTTCTCCACGATGCGGACGCTGGCCAGCTCCTCGAGCAGCACCGGGTCATTCGGAAGGGTCAGTCGACGTGAACGCAGTGACTGAAGCAGCGACCTGGCCAGGCGCCCTACTGATGTGACGGTGAAATCAAACTTCACTGCACCGATGCCGCGCTTGGTGAGACTCTGAAGCAGGCCGATTGCCTGGTATGGATCCGCTACGACCTCGCCCGGGTATCTGGCGTGTGCCTCCACGATGGTCTCCTCCACCTCTCGGAGGTCAACCGGGCGGCGACGTGATCCCTGCCACCGCCACAGACGATCCACGATGACCCGCTCGTCCTCGCCGACACCCTCACGATGAGCGACGACTACGACGGTTCGGTCATGGACAATCCCGACGTCGAGCGTGATGCAGTAGCGAACACCGGGGCTCGGTGGGATTGGTCCATCGAGGATGGCAGCGGCCGCGAGATCGTCCGTGGATACGAGGGCGTCGTCTGGCTCGGCCCATTCGTTCATCCACCACCGGGCGAACCGAGACGGCGTCTGTGAACGGCGCTCAGATTCGACCTCTGCTTCTGGCATCCACGGCGGGGGTCCGTGAATGTCGGACACTCGCCACATGGGGTCAGACTGAGCCGCTTCGAACACCCTGCGGCTGAAATGCGAGGGCGATCCCGCAGTGGAAATTATGATGCCGCGCCCGCCAGTCTTCGCAAGGCCAGCCCAGTACGACCCGAATATCTCGTCATAGCTGGGGACATCTGGCCAGTTTGCGAGCTCATCTAGGACCAGCCAACAGGGACGGAGACCGTGAGACCCGGCCTTGTCGGCGGCGAGGATATGGAGTTCCGTGCCACGCCGGGTTGCAACGATCTTTCGGCCTTCGACGCTGATCTCGCCGGCCAGCTCGGGTGTGCCGTCCACGAACGCTTGAATCGACTGACGAACGAGCGTCGCTTGGTCCGTGTCCGAGGCGGCGACGTAGCCTTTCTGATCGGAGAACTGGGGGAACTGCGTGAGCAGAGCCACGACGCTGGTGGCAGCCACGTCACGGGTCTTCGAGTAGCCCTTGGCCCGTCCCTGCCAGTGCCGGCGTGGACCGTTGAGGTCGAGCACCGCCGTCGCATCTGCCCACTGGACATCGGTCGCCATCGGTCCCCACTGGCCTACGTGGTCTGTCAGTGCCGCCAGTAGCTCGAGCGGGTCGGGAACGGTCATTCGGCTGGCTCCTCGTCCTCGGTGGGTTGCCGGGAGTCAATGAACTGCCTGCCCCGGTCTGCCATGGCTGCCAGCGCATTCTCGGTAGTGGCAGCAGCACCCAACGTGGCCCGTAGGCGGGCATACGAAGTGGGATCGAGCCCGAGCTGTGCAGCCAGCCGACCGGCGGTGTTGGCAGCGGCACTCGTGGCCTCAAGTAGCCGGACGCTGACAGCGCCAAACCCCTTCTCGGCCGTGACCTGCTCGATGTATGCGTGGGCCAGCAGCTCTCTGGCCTCTGCCCGGGCGTACCGGGCCACCGCCGGCATGAACTCGTCACGATCGAGCCAGGGGGCGACTTCGAGCAGGCGGGGACGGATCTCAGCGGCCCGGTCTTCGATGGCACGCTCGGATCTGGCGCCGTGGGTGAGGTGAAGTGAGTTGCCGATCTCGAAGTCAGGATGGCGTGGTGGGTGGCCCGGGCGGCAGGTCATACGGCCCATTCCCGTTGACATTCGGTTGACAAGCCGGCTCCGCCCCAGGTCACAGAGGATTTTGAGGGCGCTACCTGATCGACGGTCAAGTGGTCGGCTCTCTCACGCGTGCGCGGGGGGAATGGTGGAGGATTAGTTGCTAGTGCAAGGAAGGTTGGCGATGTCATTTCATGTCTCCTAGAACGGTTCCTCGGCATAGCCCCGGGACGCCCCGACCAGTCCGCTTACCGTGGTGTCCGGTGCCGTAGGCTGGCTTGCCGTGCGCTTGGAGCCCGTGAACCTCAAGTCCGGGCCAATGCCTTCGGCGATGATCTTCTGGGTGATGCGTTCCACACCATCCCGACCAGTCCACGATTCGTTCTCGAGTTTGCCGGCCACGCATACCCGTGAGCCCTTGGTCAGGGTGTCGGAGACGTTCTCGGCCATCGGGCCGAAAACGACCACCTCGTAGAACTCGGGTTCGGGTTGCTCCGTAGCGCCGGCCACATACGGCTTTACCGCCAGCCGGAACGATGTCCACGGCCTACCGGCTTTGCTGAAGCGCACCTCTGGGTCGGTGGCGATATTGCCGACCACACCGATTGTGTCGATGGTCATTTCTGCTCCTCTGGTTGGGTTTGGTTTGACGGCATTTGGGGCGGGACTGGGACCGGTTCCCCCTTAAGGGGGAACCCGGTTCCCGTTGTCCTGGGAACCGGTTCCCGGCGGTTCCGGGAACCGATGAAATGGCTTGCGACCTGCAAAAATGCCCGCGTTCTCAAAAACGGTTCCCGAGGCGGTTCCCAGAGGGTCGATTCTGCCGGTTCCGGGAACCGTGTTCTGTGGATAAGTACCCTGTGAACTTTGTGGATAACTACCTCTCATGGTCGAGCCCTTCGGAACTTGAGGGCGGCCAGAATGAGCACCTTTCGCCGGCCCTCGCCGGCATCCCGGAGCGCCTTTCCTGCGGTACTCCCGCTGGCGTCAAGTTCCACGTTGAGGAGGTCGAGCAGTTCGGCCACCTGGGCGGTCCCAGTGGGCCAACCCTCTGCGGCGACTACGTGGTGAAGGTGCGGCTCTTCGTGCCGGACGATGTTGACCGCAGCCGGCATCCATGGAACCCGCGTGTGGGTCCTGGTCAGGGTCAGGTGGGTCGCATCGGTCGATACGAGCTTGTAGACGACGTCGATGTCGTCCGCCTTGGCGGAACTCCCTCGCTGGCCGAGCCCACCTTCCTTGCCCATGTGGTCGAGGCGGCCCAGCGCCACGCCGAGCGCCTTCAGCCGAAGGCCGGTGTGCCGGTAGAACGCCCGATAGGTGTCGGCGGAGTTCTCCTCTCCGGTGACCACCCGGGCCATCGTGTCGATGATGACGAGATCGGCCTGGTGGTCTGTAACGATCTCCGCCAGGACCTCGCCTCCGATCTCCCGGTCGAGCGGCGGCAGATTCGGGAGTTGGTAGTAGGCCAGCCCGCTGAGGTCATCATCGGGGCCATAGCCGAGGTCGCTCAGACGTTCCCGGAGGTCGGCCTCGGTCATCTCCATGTCGATGTAGACCACCCGGACCGGCGGCCGGGGAGAGAGCCCGAGCACGCTGCGCCCGGTGGTGGCGGCTGCCACCATGTCGAGCGCCAGGAGTGACTTTCCGACCTTGGCCGTGGAGAAGATCGCCGTCTGCCGCCCGGTTGCGAAGAGAGGCTCGATCACGAACTCGGGTTCCGTGACCTCGTTGGCCCAGAACTTGGGCCAGTCGATGGGTTCGACCCCCCAGCCGATTTCGAGCTCCGGTTCGGGGACCATGTCCTGGAGGTCGGCGAAGCTCATGCGACCACCTTCCGAGGATTGAGGATCCCGGCGGTCAATCCCGAGCGGATCGTCGCAGTGGCCTCCGATTCACCCAGGCCGGCGGCGATCGCCGCTTGGAGCAGCGATTCACCGGCCTCCTCGGCGCTGAGGATTCGGGCGCCGACCAGTTGGCCCATGGCGTGGGCAGCCCGGTTGAGAGTGTCGTTCCTTGTCCCTTCTACAGCCAGGGCCACCCGATCACACTCAGACTCGAGGGCTCGACGTCCGTAGGCGCCAGTTGTGCCGACGTGAGTGATGGTGCTGGCGGGCACTGTCCCCGTGGCAGGTGCAGGTCGCTGTTTCACCAGTTCGATCAGCCAGAGAGGCGCAGCTTCTACGGGAACGTCATCGGGCGTCAGCAGCCATTCGTACCGCTCGCCGTTCGGATGGATGGATGGCGGAGCGACGACGTAACCGCCACGGCCCCGCCAGTCGAGATGAGTGAGGAAGCCGGCGCGGTTCTTGCAGCCGGTGGGAAGAAACAGGTCGTGGCCACCTCCGCTGCCGGTGATCGACACGGGCGAGCTCGGCAAACAGCCGTTCTTGGAGATCGTCTGGGCCAAGGTCGACCACCCGTCCTCGCCGTCAATGTCCAGGACATCGAACGCGAGCCCGGTGGGTAGACCGATGTTGGCTTCCGGCTCCGCTGTCCACCATCCCCGAATGACATCGGGATCGGTGGTGGCATCTTTGAATCCGTGCGGGGCCAACTTGCCGTGCGGCACCTTTTCCCTTACGGCACATGGGAAAACGGGCCATCCACGTTCGGCGTAGGCGATAGCGGAGGAGAGGAGGTCGTTCATGCAGACCACCCCTTGACCCATGATGCCGCGCAGCCGATGGCTGACCACCACGACCACCCAGCGGTGTGCATCTGGCAAACGTGCCCTGGGGCTGACACAAGCCGGCGAGCGATTTTCACGACGCACCACCCAACAACGCATCGACAGCGGCGGTGCTCCACACGATTCGACGGCCGCAGTGGATTGGAGGCACGGGACAGTCGCCATCACGGACCGATTGATAAACGGCCCAAGTCGAAACGCAAAGGGCTTCGGCCAACTCTTTGGCCGTCATCGTTCGTCGGTCGCTGGGCATCGCACCTCCTGGTGATCGGCCTTCCGTTGCTGATCGGCAAGTCGACACAGAAGCCGACCATACCGAATCCCTGCCGAACCTCTCGGCGTTCGCTTGCCCGATTCCCACCGGGAGATGGTCGTGGGGACGACACCGACCACACCCGCTGTCTCGACCTGGGAGAGCCCGGATTTCTCTCGCCGTAGCTTCGCTCCACCAGATGCAGACATGGACCGAGCCTCCGCAAGTAGAAGTGCTTCCGCAGTGTTCATATTTCCAAGGTACACCGAACCTGTGCCGATAGTGGTGGCACTTCCGGCTCTGGACCGTGCCTAAATCCTCGCAGATTCATCGGTAGACCTTGCCGAACCTGTGCCACTCTGTTAGTCTGGTTTCTATGGAAATGAAGCTGATACAGAATCGGAGCGGTCCCCCCGAGAATGTGGGCGATGGTCTTCGGGTCCAGAACCCCTTTGTCGTCCAGTTCAGTGGCGACGCAGATGAACAGATGCCCGGAGTCATCGAGGTGGTGGGGGCAGTGGACGACGGCTCGGTGGTCTGTACCGAGCTACGTCTGATGCAGATAGAGGGCGGTCCACCGGTTGAAGCTGATTGGTTGCGGGCGTTCTCCTTCCCCTGGTTCATGGATCTGGCACGAACCTTTGCCTCAACGAAGGTCGATAGCGCCGGGGCATGGTCAATGCCGGCCGACCCAGCGACCCAGCAAGCAGCGATGGCAGCGTTACGTCCGAGGAAGCACCACCGGCTCACCCCTGAGTTCTTGGCCAAGGTGGCCGACAGTTACAAGGCCAACGAAAGCGGCTGGCCCACGAAGGCGGTTGCCGAAGAGATGAGCGTCTCTCGTAGTACGGCCGCTACATGGGTCGGCCTGTGTCGTTCTGACGAATACGGACTGCTACCGAAGGTTGAAGACAACCGAGGGAAGGGAAAGCGATCATGAGAGGTTCCATTCGCCAGCGCGGTGAGACGTTCACCGCCTACTGGTCGACCAGCGACCCGGCGACGGGTCAGCGGGTACAACACACAAAAGGGGCGTTCCGCACGCAGGGCGCGGCCCGCAAGCACCTGAACGTCGTCATGCCCAAGGTGGACGACGGCTCCTACCGCGTCGACAAGCCGTTGACGGTGAGCCAACTCCTCACCGAGCACTGGCTGCCGGCTCAGCGATCCCGCGAGCTTCGGCCGTCGACGCTGGACCAGTACGCGCTTGCCGTCAAATCGTGGATTGCCCCCCATATTGGCGGCGTGCGAGTATCTGCGTTGACACCCAAACAGGTAACGGAATGGGTCGACACCCTTCGCACTGCCAAGTCGTCTACCGGGCGCAAGGGTCTGTCTCCGAGGGTGGCCCAGTTGTCGGTCGGCGTCTTGAAAGCGGCGTGCACATGGGCCGTCGAGAACGGCCTACTCAGCCGCAACCCGATTGCGGGTGTGCGCCGGCCGCGTGCACCGTCCGAAGTGATGAACCCCTGGGACGCGGATCAGGCGCGTGCCTTCCTCGGTGCCACCGTCGACGACCGGCTCGCCTTCGCATGGTCCCTCTTGCTCACCCGTGGACTACGTCGTGGCGAGCTGTGCGGCCTGCGCTGGCAAGACATGGACCTCACCGGCTCGGTGATGCGGATCAATCGGACTCGCGTGACCGTCGCCGGCCAGGCGATCGACTCGTCACCGAAGACGGCAGCGGGCAGGCGGTCCATTCCACTCGACCCCTCGCTGGTTACGATCTTGCGGGCTCACAAGGCCACGCAGAGCCGGGAGAAGCTGGCGAGTGGTGGTGCATACGAGGACGACGGCTACCTGTTCGCCGACGAACTCGGGCACCCGTACTACCCCGATTCCCTGTCCACGTGGTTCGACCAGAAGGTGAAGTCCTCGGGCCTGCCACGGATCCGCCTCCACGACACGCGCCACACGGCTGCGTCGCTCATGCTGGCGAGTGGCGTGCCGGTCAAGGTCGTATCCGAAATGCTCGGTCATGCTTCCCCGACGATCACCCTGGCCATTTACGCCCACACCATGCCCGGCATGGCGGAGGAGGCGGGTGCAGCACTGTCCGCGAGCTTGCTGGGCTAAGGGGCTTCAGGGTCCTGTTTGCCGCCGCGATGGGGAAGACGCCCAGTGACCAAGGCGCCTACGACTACGGCCAACTCGCCACCGGCGATAACTACGGCCAACGCCTGGAATCCCTCGTGAGCGCTCCAATAGGCAACTCCTAAACCCACAACCCAAGCCCCGATGCCCATAAATTGGCCCTTTGATCTTCGTGAGCTCTCTCTATCCTCAAGTGAGTGTCGGTGGTGCTGCTCGGTTTCGGCTTGGTCGATCACGCGTTCCTGCAACCTGAGGAGACGGCCCGTTGCGCCTGGGGCAAACTCCTCCATGGCACTCAAATCCGAAGCGGCAGGTAGTGCACCGGCCTGCCGCGTGACCACTCCCATATTGAAGTTAATTGTGGCACCCTGAAAGGGACTGCGAGTTTGAGGTGAGGGGACCTCAATCGTCGAGCGGGTCGGTGGCAATGGGGCATCCGGCCGACGCGTCGGCCTGGGCTCCAATTCTCCGCCCGGATCTTCAGTTGGGGACTGGTCAGGCGTCTTCGTGCTCCCGGAGCATCTTGCCAGCAGCGATCCTGATGTCGCCGAAGACTTTCGCCCAGTCATCTGCAAGGGCTTTGTTGATACTCGGAAGTTTCATCGTCGGGGGCGAGACCACAAACGCGGACCTGGCACCTTCTAGAAACGCGACGAGCCTGTCGCTCAGGGAAGTCTCCGGAAGTCGATCGCCGTCCATGTCTCGATGCTAGCGGTGTTTGACAAAAGGGTGGGTAGCCCGTGGTGACGGAACTGGGCAAAACGGAATATCGCCAAACTCTGTTGACAAACCGTTTACAAGCGGTCCCTGAAAGCAGAACAGCGGCCCCGTAAAGGGCCGCTGACCTGCATCTTCGAGTGGAGGCGAAGGGACTCGAACCCTCGAACCTCCTGACTGCCAGTCAGGCGCTCTACCAGCTGAGCTACGCCCCCGAAGGCG
>Ga0209014_10002181_pt1 | contig 11404 bp, 6 predicted proteins | sample BarGraNGADG00212_FD_184491 | JGI IMG/M metagenome (GOLD analysis project Ga0209014, IMG submission 184491) | Arctic peat soil microbial communities from Barrow, Alaska - Barrow Graham LP Ref core NGADG0002-212 (SPAdes) (version 2) | ecosystem: Environmental > Terrestrial > Soil > Wetlands > Peat... | reverse complement strand
CCCAGCACTTGCGCTCGCCCGCGACGCCGAGCGAGTCGGTTGGCGACGCCGCGCAGCCGCCCACGCGCACGTAGCTCTTCGGGTCGCTCAGGTCCACGGCGTAGCGCAGCAGCCGTTCCTGTTCGCGCTGTGCCGAGCCAAAGTTGAGCACGTTGTCGCCGTCGAGGTCCCATTCGTCGAGGCGGCCGTTGTTCACCGTGCAATTCGTCTTCGTGTCGCCGATCTGGCGCAGCTGTGTATTGCCCTTTGAACAGATCTTGAAGTTCCTGATCGTGCCCACCGAGTCCGGCGCCGTGAATGCGAGATTGGGTATGACGTCGCCCGGAAGGCCGGTGTCGTTCTTCGATTGGTCGAACGCGCGTGAGAAGGGATCGCGTTCCGACTGGAGCGTGTCGCGCCCATAGATCGCGCGACCGCTGTAGGTGGAATCTGGCCCCGTGCTCCCGCGGGAGACCGCGAGGTTCGTGGGTCCGACCGCGACGGTGTTCTCCGAAATGTCACCGACGTCGATCACGAGCACCGGATTGTGCTGGCGGCGCGCGAGCGCGGTGTCGACGAGCGCCCACATCTCGATGTTCTGCGCGTGCGAGAGGTCGGTGCCGGATGTGCTGAGCGACTGGCGAATCGAGCGCCAGCGCCGCCCCGCCGGTGCGCCCGGCGTGAGCCACTGATAGCGCTTCGCCTGGTCGTTGTACGCACCGCCGATGCCGAGCGGATAGAGCGTCATCCAGAGCACGGGCTCCGGCTGCTGCAGGCCGGCGCCGACGATGTCGGTGAGCGGGTCGATCTGCTGGAGCGTGAACGTCACGGACTGCCCGGCGGGATTCAAGCCGTTGTTCTGCCACGCCATCGAGGACGCTCGATTGAGATCCAATGTGGTCGCTCCGCCGATCAGCGATGTGAGCCTGTTGCCGAGCGCCGGCTGGCTCGAGAAGTACCAATTGGGGTCGGACAGCGGGATCGTGATGCCGCCGTTTCCCTCGAACGTCTCGAGGTATGCCTGCGACGATCCGCCGATCTGCGGGCGGCTCGTGGCGAACTCGAAGATCGTCCGCAGGCGCGCGGGCGCGTTGGGATTCGCGCCGGGGAGCTTGTCGACCCAGTGCGCGACCCGATCCGCGTTGAACGTGAAGTTGCCGTTGATGCCCGCGATCAGCGACGACTGCGCCTCGTAGCCAAGCGGCGGCCTCGTGAACGTGGTGTTCTGCGACTGCCCGAGCGCGATGAAGTTGATGTCGCCGAACCTGAGCGGCAGCGTCGAGGCGAGTCCGAAGATCGACGTCGGCGCCGTGACGAAGAGCGGATTCTCCTCGTAGCGCACGGTCACGTTGCGCGGCTGCGCGAAGAGTGTGTCCGGGTGGAGGAACGTCACGCGGCCGAGATCGTAGTCCATGGCGTAGTCGACGTCGCGCTTGAGCAGCGTGCCGTCGTCGAGCGTGAGGCGTTCCGAGAGCGGACGCAGCTGGTTCGCGCCGAGCGTGATGCCGGTGCCGTCGCCGCTTCCGTCGGACTGGTACTTCAGGTGAATGCGAAAGACCGGCTGCGGATGCTGCGGCGAATACAGGTAGATATCGGGCGTGGTGTAGATCGCGTCGTTCGCGGGATTCCCCGCCGGCTGGGCGAGCCCGGCGCGCGCGAACGGCAGCAGCGACGGGAACACGAGGAACTGGTCGGTCGCGCCGGTGGCCGATGAAACAGTGCCGGCGCCGGAGATCGGCGCGAGGCTGAACCCGGGATCTCCCGGCCGCGGCCAGAGCCGGTTGTCGGTGTCGAACGATCCCGGATTCCCCGGCTGGGCGACGCCGAAGAGCTGGAGGAAGGTGGCCGCGATGCCGACGGCCGGCTTCTCCTGATCGAACGTCGTGCCGGTGACGATGGTGATGCCGACCGAGCCGCGCTGCACGTCGGACCCGCCGACGCGGTACACATTGCGCAGCTCGCGGAACGACGAAGGGTCACCAGGCTGGACCTGCGGATCCCAGAGGAGGTTCGCGTACTGCGGTCGCGACGCGACGTAGGTCATGTCGGGCGTGCCGCCGGTGCGAGGGTTGGTCGCCTCGACGCCGGCCGCGCGAACGGTGTACGCGACCACGAGCCGCTCGTTGTTCACGTTCAGCGGCTGCGTGAGCTTCACCCACAACTGCGAGGGATCGACGATGTAGTCGACGTTCTCGCGCAGCACCTCGTACACCTGTCCGCGGCGCGAGTTCGGATCGCCGACGAGCTGGAACTGCGGCCCGTTGGGATTCGGCGGCTGCCCGCCGATCAGCAGCCGGTAGAGCACGATGTGAACGGGACGGATCGAATCGGGCAGCGACGCGGCCAGCGACCGCATCTGCACCTTGTTGAGGATATCGATGTTCGGATATCCGCCGAGCGCTCGCGGATCGACGGTGAAGAAGAACCGCCGCGCCTCGATCTGGTAGTCGTCGATGTCGCGCGTGACCTGGGCTTGCGTCTGCGACCCGCCGCCGACGGTGAACACCTTGTTGGCGACCACGTTTCCCTTCTGCTGCGCGGCGATCGCGCGGAGTGTGAGCGAGCCGAACTGCGCGATCGCCTGCACTCCGTAGTTGCCCTGCGGAATTCCCGTCGTGATGTAGCGCGAGACCGGCACGGCGAAGGTGACGTTGCCCACGTCCACGCGCTGGAGCCAGTCACCCTTCTTCCCTTCGTAGTACAGCGAGATGTTGTTCGACGCGTCGAACTCGCGCGTGGAATTGTAGTCCACGTTGACGTGCACGCGGTCGGCGAAGGTGCCGCCGGTCTTCACGCCGAACTGAAAATCGAACACCGGCTGGAACGACGCGTTGCACTGCGCGGCGACGCTGAAGAACTGGCTCGAGACGCAGCGCTCGTTCTGGGTCTTCTCGAGCTTGGACTCGAACCGGCCGTTGAACTGGAACCCGAGGTCGGTCTTCTGGCCGAAGAGGTCGGTGACCCGGCCCGTGTCGGACCGTGACTTGGCGGAGTCCGCGCGAGTCTTCAGGGAGTCGGGTTTGGCTCGCGACGTGTCGGCACCGACCTGCGCCGCGGCGAGCGCGGGAGCGGCGGCGATCACGACGCGGAGAGCGAATGGGAGCCAGGGAAGTCGCAGTGGGCGCACCCAAACTCGAAAACGGGGGTATTATCGACCTTGCCTTCGAGCGGTCGCCGGGTGGAATATACGAGCGACCCAAGACCCTACAACCCTATGTGGCGCGCGGATTTCCTCCGACAAGGACAATCCGGACGCGTGCCCCGGGCCGAGCGTAAGAAAAACCGGTGAAGATCCTCACGAAGTACATACTCAAGGAGCACTTCGCGCCGCTGATGTTCGCGCTTTCCGCGCTGACGTCGCTGCTGTTGCTGAACTACATCGCGAAGCAGTTCGGCCAGCTGGTGGGCAAGGGTCTTCCGTGGCACGTGATCGCCGAGTTCATGCTGCTCTCGGTGCCCTTCACGGTGGCCATGACGCTGCCAATGGCCGTGCTCGTCTCCACGCTGCACGCCTTCAGCCGGATGGCGTCGGAGAACGAGATCACGGCGTTCAAGGCGAGCGGGATCGCACTGCAGCGGCTGATGGTGCCCGTGATCATCGCCGCGAGCGTCCTGACGATCACGATGGTCTGGTTCAACGACCAGGTGCTCCCGGCCGCGAACCACCGGCTCACGACGCTCACGAACGACATCGCGCGCAAGAAGCCGACGTTCGCGCTGAAGGAACAGGTCATCAACGAGATATCCCCCAGCCGGATATTCTTGCGAACCGCGCGACTGTTCTCCAACAACCGGATGCGGGACGTCGCGATCTTCGACATGAGCGACCCGCAGACGCGCACGACGATTCGCGCCGACAGCGGGCTGCTCGAGATGTTGCCCAACCAGCGGGACCTGCTCCTCACGCTGTTTCATGGGTCGTGGACGGTGCTGAAACCGGAGGACCCGACGCGCCTGCAGCGGGTGTTCTTCAACACGGATTTCGTGAAGGTGCGCAACGTCGGCAACACGCTCGAGATCGACACCGTCGGCGGCGGGGAGAAGAGCGACCGCGAGATGACGGTGTGCGAACTGCAGCGACGCGTCACGCGCCTCGTCCGCGCGCGTGACAGCGTCTACCGCGTCCTGAAGGCGATCGACAGCAACGTCGCGAAGACGGTGCGGGCGAGCGGCGTTTCGAGCGGGCTTGGCGGCCTGTACTGCCACCGCCTCTCCGGCATGTCGGTGCTGCGGACGGCGAGCGCGATGGAGGTGCGGGACCAGCAACCACCGCAGCAACCACCCCAGCAGCCACCGCAACAAGGCCGTGTGCTCACGCCGCTCCCGGAAGCGCCGACGACGAACCCCGACATGCGGGCCGCCCAGGCCGCGCAGCTGAAGATGCAGATCGGCCTCTCACAGAACACGATCGACGGCGACCAGGTCGAGATCGAAAAGAAATTCGCGATCGCGGCCGCGTGCGTGATCTTCGTGCTGCTCGGCGCGCCGGTCGCGCTGCGCTTTCCCCGCGGCGGCGTCGGTCTGACGATCGGGGTCAGCCTCGGCGTGTTCGGGCTCTATTACACCGGGCTCACCGTCGGCGAGACGCTCGCGCGCGGCAACCTGATCCGGCCGTTCTGGGCGATGTGGTCGGCGAATTTTCTCCTGCTCGTCATCGGGCTCGCGCTGACCTCGCGGCTCGGCCGCGAGGGCGCGACGTCGCGCGGTAGCGAGACGTCCGAGTTCTTCGTGCGGGTGCGGGAGTGGTTCGCGCGGCGCGGGAGAAAGGCATGAGAGCCCGCCTGCTGCGACCGCTCGACTGGTACGTGCTGAGCGAGTTCCTCAAGATCCTCACGGCGACCGCGATCGGTTTTCCGATCCTCGTGATCGTCATCGACGTCACGGAGAGCCTGCAGAAGTACATGCTCAGGAATCTGCCGGCGATGGACATCGCGAAAGCGTACGTGTACGGCGTGCCCGAGACGATGTTCCAGGTGCTGCCGGCGGCGGTGTTGTTCGCGACGGTATTCTCGATCGGCGGCTTCACGCGTCACTCGGAGATCAGCGCGGCGAAGGCCACCGGGATCAGCTTTTACCGCTTCATCGCGCCCATCTTCTGGGGCGCGGCGATCGCGACGGTGCTCGGGCTGCTGCTCGGCGCGGCGATGCCGGTGGCGAACTCGCGGCGCGACGTGCTGCTGCAGGAGAAGCGGTCGGGCGAGGGAGTCACGCGCTCGAACTTCACGTTCGCGACCGAGGACGGACGCGTGTACAAAATCGCGTCCGCCGACGCGAGCACGGGTTCCCTCGACCGGGTGGAGATCGATCGCAAGGGCTACTGGCCCGGCTACCCGGGCTACGTGATCTTCGCGCGCAACGGCAAATGGTCGCAGCGGAAGGGGTGGATGCTGAAGAACGGCGTGGTGCACGTGCTCACGGGCGACTCGTCGAACTTCACGGTGAGTTTCGATTCGTTGCGCGACCGGCATCTCACCGAACCTCCGAAGAACCTGCTGGCGAACCAGAAGGCGCCCGAGGAAATGGGCTTCGTGGACCTGGGCAAGTACATCGAGTCCATGGAACTCTCGGGAACGGACGTGAACCAGTTGCGCGTGGAGCGCATGCTGAAGATCGCGATTCCGGCGACGTGCATGATCATCATGCTGTTCGGCGCGCCGCTCGCGACGAGCAGCCAGCGCGGCGGCGCGGCGTACGGTGTGGGCGTGAGCCTCGGGACGACCGTTATATTCCTGATGCTCGTGCAGCTTACACAGGCCGTCGGCGGCAAGGGGCTCGTGAACCCGGAACTGGCGGCGTGGTTGCCGGGGATACTGTTTCTCGCGGTAGGCGCCGCGTTGCTGGCTCGCGTCCGCACGTAGGCCGAATGGAAACACCCGGCAACACCCTGAACCTGCGCACCCGGCAAGCGAATTGACCGACGAGATCTCCTACCAGCCCACCGAGACTTTTCCGATCGTTGCGCGCGGCACCATCCGGTTCTTCCGGCGGATGTCGCGGGCGACGATCGGCACGTTCAGGGGCGTGGGACAGCGCGTCCTTTTTCTCCGCGACATCCGCCGTGCCCTGCGCGAGCCGCAGACGTACCTGCCCCTCGTCATCCCGCAGATGCGTGCCATCGGCGTGGACTCCGTGCCGCTCGCGATCATGGTGGCCGCGTTCATCGGCGGCGTCATCTCGATACAGATACGCTACCAGATGTTCCAGGGGATCCAGCTTTCGATCGTCGGCCTCTCGGTGAGGCAGATCGTGATCCTCGAGACGGGACCGCTGCTCACGGGTTTGGTCCTGGCCGGGCGAGTCGGTGCAAAGATGACCGCTGAAATCGGAACGATGCGCGTGACAGAGCAGATCGACGCGCTCGAGACGCTGGCGTACGACCCGGTGGCGTATCTCGTGGTGCCGCGCATCATCGCGTCGATCGTCATGCTCCCGATTCTCGTCGTGTTCGCGGACGTGTTCGGTGTGCTCGCGGGGATGATGGCGGCGGTGCTGGTGGCCGACGTGCAGATGTCCCAGTTCATGGAGGGCGTCAAGCTCGGCTTCGACAACTTCCAGGTGACGTACAGCCTCATCAAGGCCACATTATTCGGGGCGGCCATTGCGTACCTCTGCACGTACGAGGGGTACCACACCAGTGCCGGCGCCGAAGGCGTGGGCAAGGCCACGGCAAAGGCGGTGGTCATTTCGTCGATCTGGATTCTCGTGCTCGACGCGCTCACGGCCCTACTTCTCGCACCCTACTTGCAAGGATGAAGCGAAGCAACGAAGTCCTCGTGGGAATCACGGCGACGGCCGCGCTGATCCTCGCGGTCATCGGGTCGCTCTACCTCGCGCGCGGGGGGCTGCAGCCGGGCTACAAACTGTTCGCGAAGTTCACCTGGGGCGCTGGGCTCAAGGAGGGGCAGCCCGTGCTGCTCTCCGGGGTGAACGTCGGATTCGTGAACGGGGTGGAGATCCGCCCGGACGGACTGTTGATCGTGCAGCTGCGCGTGCGGAAGCAGTACCGCATCCCGCGCGGCACGACGGCGACGATCGAGCCGAACGGATTTTTCGGCGACCAGCTCGTGGCGCTGCACCCCGACAAGCCGAACCCCCAGACGTACTCGCCCGGCGACACGCTCCTCTCGGGGCACGCGACGCCGTCGATCGGCGACGTGCTCGCCCGCGTCGATACGATCGCGGCGAACATCTCGGTGATCACGATATCGCTGAAGAAAGAACTCGTGGAGACGAACGGGCTCGCCGATCTGCGCCACGCCGTGAAGACCGCCGACGCATTCATGGCGGACATTTCGAGGCTCGCCGAACAACAGAACATCGAGCTCACGAAGACGCAGGTGGCATTGCGGAGAGCGGTGTCGGCGGTGGACTCGACGGCGGTCGACTCCACGCTGCGCTCGTTCCGGAGCGCCGCCGCGAGCCTGAGCTCGCTCACGGCGGACCTGAAGGAGACGTCGGCGAAGCTGAGCTCGACGCTGGACCGGGTGAGCAGCGGTCCCGGGTCGCTGGGGAAACTGATGAACGATCCTGCGCTCTACAACGACGTGAGGTCGCTGGTGACGCGGCTGGATTCGCTGACGGCGGACTTCAAGAAGAATCCGCGGAAGTACATAAAGCTTTCGATATTCTGATTTATAGATGCTGGGTGCTGGATGCTGGATGCTGGATGCTGGATGGCAAGTGAAAGTCGAGTGCCCGGACCGCGTGAATCGCAGCCCGGGCACTCGACTTAAATCGGCTCTTCGTAAAAGAGTGTGGAATTGCCTTCAGGCGTCCCGCTGCTTCAGGGCATCCGCGAATGTGGAAAGTGGAACGCCGATCGGCTCCGGAAGTTCGAACGCGGGCGCGTAGCCGACCGCGTCTTTGGAGGGCCGGAGGAGTCCCAGCCGTGCCGGGCGACGATAGGTCACCGTCTGGTGCGCGAAGAGGGCCTTTACACGCAGGACCTCGAACGAGTATCCCCGCCCTGCGCGGTCCACGTCGCGAAGGGTGCGGTTCATCGCCTCGGTGAAGGCGTTGGTCACGCCTTGGGTGGCGAAGAAGTTCAGGATCTCCGGCTCCCAGTTTGTCGACGCGGTGATGAGCGGCTTGAAGAGGTGGGTCAGGTGTGATGGGACGGCCGCACGCCAGGCATGCAGGGCTCTCTTGGCGTTAGCGACCGTCTCGTGCAACCAGATATTGTAGAACTGCTCCTTGAGGTCATAGGCCGCGCGCAGTTCGGGAATCTCGCCCAGCCACTCCGCGAGCAGGAACCGCTGCTCGTCCGTGAGGTGGTGCGGGCGGGCCAAGAGCACGTGCCGGTTCCGCTTGATGAACGTGCCCCGGCGACGGCTCACGCGCTGACCTACCAGCTTCCGCATGACGTCGAGGGACTGTGAGGCCATGCGCTGGATGTGGAACTTGTCGACGACGGCCACCGCTTTCGGGAAGACCAGCTGCTGGAGCGTGTGATACGGGCGGTACATATCCATCGCCACGACCGATACCCGCTCGCGGTGCGCCAGCCGTCGGAGCGCGCGGTAGACCACGTCCTTGGTGCGAGCCTCGAGGAAATCGAGGATGTGTTTGTCCGTGATGTTCGTGAGGATGCAGCGTGCTCGGCCCCGAAGGTGCAGTTCGTCGATGCCGAGGATCTCCGGGGCCGAGAAGACGTGCTGCGCGTCCATCCGCTCGGCGTACGCGTGGAAGACGTTGCGCACCGTCCCCTCCGAGACGCCCACGTCCTCCGCCACCGCCACGAACGTCCGACGCAGTGCGGCCTTCTCGATGTGCTGCACCAGCCGCGTGGTCATCAAGTGCCGGTGGTCAATATCCGCCGAGGGCTGCAGAAATGTTTCTTCGCACGCGCGGCACCGGTATCGCTGGCGCTGCCAGTCGATGACCACCGGCTTCCCGGAGTGTGTGGTGTCGTTGACGGCCTGCACGACGGTGCCGTGCTTGTACCACTCGTCGACCACACCGCACTTGGGGCAGCCACCCGGCTGCGTGCGGTAGGTGGCGTCCACACGAAAGCCCTCCGCGTGAGCTGCAATCGTCGTGACGTTCCACGCTCCGAGCTTCAGAAAATCGGTCATTCGCGAAAGCTAGGATGGCGACACGACAATTCGACGATGCACGCGACGGGCTCACCTCATACGCTATCCGCGAGCGCGGCTATGGGATCACCGAGGTCACACCGTCGCGCGTCACTGTAAACCGCGGCTTCATCACGAGCTCACGCACGTCCGAGCGCATGGGGCTCATGGCCACGCGCAGGTTCATGTATGAGGCGGCGACCACGGAAGGAATCGTGTAGGTGTCCGCCACGTTGCCATTCGTCTGGTACCCGAGGTCCGTAAGGGAGCCGACGGTCATCGTACTGAGGAGCTTCGGCGTGCCCGGCGCTGGGAGGACGGCGGTCATCAGCTCGTTGCCGAAGATACTCCAGCGCCAATGCTCGTCGGCGGAACCGGGGCCGCCGCCATTCTCCAACGGAATCGCGGGGAGGCAGTCCGTCGGCACGACGCCGGCTTGCTGACATCCCCGAATGCCGGCCGCGCCGGTGAACGCCGTCTGCGGCGTGCCCGCATGGATGATGAGCATCGGCGTCACCGTGGTCCACAGGGTGCCGAACCCGAGCACGTGCTGCAGTTCGTGAAACACGACGTCATGCAGTTGCCCGTTGGTCGCGATGGTCGGCAGAAGTGTCGCGTCCAACAGCATCGTGCCGACCACGGTGAGGTGATTCGACTGGCGCACGTAGCAGGGGCCGGACTCGGCGACGATCCCGCCGCCACCGCCGATGGGGCCGACGCTCACGTAGATCACGAGACTGCCAATCGATTCGTTCAGAGGGGCGACGCCAGCCACGCCGCAGGTGTTCGCCACGTCCTGGTTCGTGAAGCTCACGGGGGTGAGTGCGCCGATCACCTCCGCATTGAGTCGGCTGATCGCGCGGGTGAACGCGGGCAGATACGCCGGATCGATGGCGGGTCCAACGAAGCGCACCTCCGCGTGATACTGGGTACGCACGGCCGCGGTCGCCGTGGCCGAGATGTTTCCCGCAGTCGCGACCAGTTGCTGCGGCATCGCGAGCTTCCCCAGCGTCCATGCCGGTGCCGTCACCAAGCCGGCGTCGTCCGTCACGGCCGTCGTCGAAGACCCGGCGAGCGATCCTTCGCCGACGATGATCGAAAAACTCACGACCGCATTGGGAACGCCGTTGCCGGCATTGTCCGCGAGCTTGAACCGCACCGGCGATGCGAGCGGGGCGCCGGCGAGGGCCGACTGGTCGTTCCCCGCCGCGACCGTCATCGCGCTCGCGGCGCCCGGTCGCGCCGGCGCCACCGCGTCGCCGGGCGAACAGGCCGCCGTGGCGAGCACGATGGCCGAGAGGCCGGCGAGATGCGACGCACGAGGCATGTTGATGGATATCGTCAGCGAAGGTGTGCGGACCACAGTCCTTTGACAGTAGCGCATCCACGGGGTGCCCGCGACGATCGTCTCGCACGACACATATGCCGCATGGCCGCTGCCATCCGGAGGATGCGTGATCTGAGGCGAGCGAGACGAGATCAAATGGAGTGCGACCGTGCTCGTCCGCACGGAACACAATCAGGCCAGTCAGGCGTTCCACCACTGGCTCGTCGTCGCGGCGTCACGTACCGTGCATCCTGCCGTGACAACGGACGGGACGCACACGGCCACGACCGGCGAACATCCTCGATCACCGGCGGACGCGACACGCCGGGACGATCGGGGTCTCACTCATACTGTGGCAGCGAGGGCCGATGCGAAGCAGTGGACGAGCAATGATTCGCTTGTGTGGTGCCTTGGCGGTGATAGCCGTCGCGCTGGTGGCAGGATGTCGAGACCGCCTGCCGACCGATAGCGCTATTCAGGTTCACGCGCCCGCCGCGCATATCTGCTTCACCGATAGAAGTGGCCCGCTCAGTTGTGCGTGCAACCAGTACATGTACGACCATCCAGACGGTCCCCCGTCCCAGCTGTGCTTTCTAGATTCGGCGCAGGTGGTGCTGTCGTCGGATCACGGCCCCCGCCCCAGCATCTCGGTCAACGCAGGCGACACGGTCGTGTTCATGGCGAGCACGGACGTAGCGGCGTTCACGTTCATCGTCACGGGCTATAGCTTCGTGCCGCTCCCGCCCATAGCAATGGCCAGACGGATCCCTGGTCGCGGCGGCGTTCTCCCCGCCATTCGCGCGGCGCCAGCCCGAGTCGGCAGCGCCGCGTCCGTCACGCGGGGACGGTCGGCGATATTCGCACCCGGGCGATCGGCGCAGCTCCTCCCTGGCGTGACCTCGTGCCGCACCGCAACAGACTCGACCTGCTTTGACGTGTTCACGACGTCGGGGTATGAGATCGTCTCGGCGACGGTGGACGGCGTGGCGGAACGGGACAGTATCCTGGTGACGGTCGTGGTCCC
>Ga0209014_10002179_pt1 | contig 11410 bp, 8 predicted proteins | sample BarGraNGADG00212_FD_184491 | JGI IMG/M metagenome (GOLD analysis project Ga0209014, IMG submission 184491) | Arctic peat soil microbial communities from Barrow, Alaska - Barrow Graham LP Ref core NGADG0002-212 (SPAdes) (version 2) | ecosystem: Environmental > Terrestrial > Soil > Wetlands > Peat... | reverse complement strand
CCGGATGGTGTTCATGATGATGAACAGCACCGTGAGGCAGACGACGACCAGGACCACGATGCCCCCGGTTCGGAGAACGTTGGCTACGGCGATCATCTGGCCGACGGTAACCTTGAGGTCCTGAACGCTATCCACGGAAGTAGTCTGGGCTCGCAAGTAGTTGGCGACGTCGAGATAGTCGCTCGGGTCTCGCAGGTTGATCTCCAAAGAGGCCGGCAGGGGATTGCTTGGCAGGGAGTCTATGAGAGCGGCGTCTCCAGGCTGGCGCTGCTGGAAATCGGCCAGCGCCTGAGCCTTGGAGACATATTTGACCTGGGTCACCTGCGGCATTTCCTGAAGTGCCAGCTGAATCCGGTCCACGTCGGCCTTGGGCGCCGAGTCCTTCATATAGGCGACGACCTGGACTCTCTCGCCGACGTAGTTGATGGTCGCGTCCAGACCCGCCAGCATCAGGATCAACCCCGAAAGGAGGACGAGCATCAGCACCATCGTGGCCATCGCCGCGAGGCTCATCAAGGCGTTGCGCCAGAAACCCTGCCAGGCGCGCCGCAGACTGAAGCCGATGAATGCGAGCATCTCAGTCTTCCCGGTGATAGGCGGCGCCGATCTCGTCTCGGACGATCCGGCCGTCATCGAGTGCGACCACGCGTTTGCGTAGGGCGGTTACGACCTCGGCGTTGTGAGTCGCCATCAGCACCGTCACACCCATCTCGTTGATCCGCAGCAGCAGCTGAATAATCTCCCAGCTGATCAACGGATCCAGGTTGCCCGTCGGCTCGTCGGCGATGAAAAGGCGAGGGTCGTGGACGAGGGCACGAGCGATGGCGGTGCGCTGCTGCTCGCCCCCGGACAACTCGCTGGGAAGCTGGTCCGCCTGGTCGCGCAGCCCCACGACTCGCAGGACCCTGTCCACGGCGGGCCTGATCTGGCGGCCGGGCGTGCCCGTGACCTCCAACGCGAAAGCCACGTTATCGCGCACCGACTTGGCAGGCAGGAGCTTGAAGTCCTGGAACACGATTCCGATCTTGCGGCGGATCCGAGGCACATCCCGGCGCTTCACCTTCGCGAGGTCGCGACTGTCGAGCAGGACGTGACCCACTGAGGCTTTCTCGTCACGAATGAGCAATCGGATCAAGGTGGACTTGCCCGCCCCCGACGGCCCCACGAGGAACACGAAGTCACCTTCGGGAACGACGAGGTCCACGTCGCGGAGGGCTATCTTGCCGTTGGCGTAGGTCTTGCCAACGCCCTGGAGCACGATAAAGGCTCTTCTGTCCGCGGACTTGCCAGCGAGACGGCGGCTGGGCGGGTTGGGTACCCGGAGGGTGCCGGATGTCGAGCCGGGTGTTGCCGGGGTCACCATTGGCATGAGGCTACCACCGATTGGTCGCGCTGACAGCGCTCCCCCATCGCTCACAGCAGCGACAGTCCGGCGGGCATATAGAGGTCGAAAGCGGCAAATGGCCTGGTCCAGCACAGCAAGCCGGGGAAGCTTTCGATCCGGAGCCCGGCTTGCAGCATGGCCAACATGGCCCGATCGTTTGCGCCCGGAACCCAGGCGCTGGTCGCGCCTCGAGGTTCGATGGCGGTCAGCAGGTGGGCCAGTACCGGCGCCGTAAGCGTCTCATCGAGGAGCGCCACGGGCCCGAAGCGCCCTGCCTTCGAACTGTAGCCGTATCCGATCGGGTCGCCGCTCATGGTCCGGTACAGGAACCCGGTTCGTCCTTCGGCTCGGAGGAAGCCGTGGTCGGCCGGGTGGGCGTAGCCCAGCACAGCGCGGTCGATGGCATCGATCGCGGCGATGACTGGAGGGCCGGCGGGAGGAACGCCGAGTGCCTCCAGGGGAAAGGCTTCGATGCCTTCCGGTAGCGCCGGGAGGGTCGAAGGATCGGTAGGACGCCCGACGAGGTTGAAGACCGGCATCCGCGCCACGATACCGAATCGACCGTACAGACCGTTCGAGACCGGCTGAGCTGAGTCGGTGCACGTGGCCAGAACGCCTGGGCGAGAGTCGATCGGTGCGGTCGCGCCTTCCGCGATGGAAGGCATGACCCGGGTGAGCAGTGCTCGCCCGATCCCGCGCCTCTGTTCCTCCGGCAGCACATAAAGCTGCGACAGAAACCAAACGTGCTCGCGCTGAACGGCGATACCGAACCCCACGACGCGTTCGCATCCGGGCCGAAGGCTCGCCGGCAGGTTGTGCGGCGCCGGGCCCGGAGACTGCCACGGCGCCATCCTGGGCGCGCTGCGCACGGCGACGACGAACCGCTCCGGGTCGGTTGCCAGCAGGTGATCGAGCAGTGCCAGGAGCGGATCGAGGTAGGGAGGCGGCAGCGGTCGGCCAAGCCGTCGCATGTAGTCGTCCACGGCCGCGTGCCAGACGAGCGCGCATTCGGCCAGTTCCCCCGGCCGTGGCGACCGATAGGCTACTGCCTCCTTCATCCGGCCTGAGACCCGGAGTGATCGCTCGAGAGGGCCGTGCCGGTCGCTTCGCGCTCGAGCTCGGCCTGCATGAAAGCGTCGAGGTCGCCGTCGAGCACCGCGGACGTGTTTCCGGTTTCCAGGTCGGTGCGGTGATCCTTGACCATCTGGTAAGGGTGAAGGACGTAGCTGCGAATCTGGTTGCCCCAGCCCGCCTCGACGTGCTCGCCGCGGAGCTTGCGGAGCTCTGCTTCGTGCTCCTCCACCGCCCGCTCCAGCAGACGCGCCTGGAGGATCTTGGCCGCAGTGTCCTTGTTCTGCGTCTGTGACCGCTCGTTCTGGCTCTGAGACACGATGCCGGTCGGGATGTGCGTCAGCCGGACTGCCGAGTCGGTCTTGTTGACGTGCTGGCCGCCGGCGCCAGTGGCCCGGAAGGTATCCATGCGGATTTCGTCCCAGTTGAGCTCCACCTCCAGGTCGCTCTCGACCTCGGGCAGGACCTCGACGAGGGCGAAGGTAGTGTGGCGACGTTTCTGGGAGTCGAACGGGCTGATCCGTACGAGCCTGTGCACGCCCCGCTCGGCCTTCAGGAAGCCGTATGCAGCTCGGCCGTCCACGGCCACCGTGACGCTTTTGATCCCGGTCTCCTCGCCCTCGGTCTGGTCGAGGATCTCCGTGCCGAAGCGGTGGCGCTCAGCCCAGCGAAGGTACATACGGAGGAGCATCTCGGCCCAATCTGTCGCTTCGGTGCCGCCCGCTCCGGCGCTTATGGTGAGGAGGGCGTTGCGTTGGTCGTACTGTCCGCCGAAAAGGAGCGCGCGTCGGGCTTGCGCGTAATCGCGCTCGAGCTCTGTCGCCTCCCTGGAGACATCCGCGAGGAGTTCCTGGTCCTCTTCCTCCTGGGCCAGATCGAGCAACTCTGCGGTGGAATTGGCGCGTGATTCGAGGTGGCGCCACAGCGCCGACTCCTCGCGGAGAGCCTCAGCCTCGCGCAGCACTTTCTGAGCAGATCGCTGGTCTTCCCAGAACCCTGCCTCACCAGTGCGCGCGTCTAGACCGGCTAGACGGCTTTCCTTAGCTGAGAGGTCAAAGACGCCCCGATGTCGCCTGGATCCGTAGGACCAGGTCGCGGATCTCGGCCGGTTCCACTACCGGCCTCGGGCGTCCTGGAGGAGGATCGGGCGGAGTTCGATCAAGCGCAGTGCGCTCTTGCTCCGGGCGACGACGGGGTTCACACAGGGACAGTACGCGTTGTGGGTGCAGACGCCGCAGTTGCCATCGCAGTCGAGCGCAGCCGCATAACTACAGTTCCGGCAGTCGCGCTCGCAGGCGATGAGATCAACGAATGCCGCTTCCTCAGCCTGCTTCACAAGTCTCCTCAGTATGTGACGGCAATCGACCCCTCGTCAGGCGGTGCTCCGGTGAAGGAGGCCCGGGACGCCCGCGGTGGGCCGAGTATACGGCTTCAAATCGGGATAGCCAAGGGGTTAAAATGCGCAGCTGCACGGATAATCCGGGCCTGGAGGGGATGTGGGGGCAGATTGCGCCATAAGGTCCCGAGGGTGGTGGAAGGGCTCTGGCGCCACCTCGCTGAAGCCACGGGAAAGGGCGGCGGTGTCGGCCGCCGGCGTCGAGTGGGGCGATCATTGTTTCGTTGCCGAGGGGACTGGGCTTGAGACCGACGGGGTCCCCGCCGTCGGCGGTGCGTCTTCCGACTGGCCGACCAGGAAGTACAGGCCAAAAGCCCCCAGCTCGTGAAGGGTCGAGTTCCAGCGCAAGTTGGGGTCGATGTCGTCTGGGCTCGTCTCGGTCGGAGAAGCCCAGGCCTCGATGTCCTGGTCCTGGGCGAGGCGCAACACGCGCAGCATGTGCGATCTGTCCGACACAAACACGGCCGAGTTCAGGCCGTGGGCGCTGAACATCGCCCTCACGTTCTGCATTGATTCGAGGGTGGTACCGCCCGTGTTCTCTTCGAGGATCGCCGACGCGGGAACGCCGTTCGTGATCGCGTAGGCCCGTTCTGTTGCGGCTTCTGTGGTCCTGTCGCCGGGCAGCTTCCCGCCGGTCACTACGAACCACGGCGCATCGCCTTCCTTGTAAAGCTCGATGGCGTGGTCGAGCCGCGCGGCCAGGGCCTCAGAGGGGCGGCCATTGTACTGGGCCGCTCCCAAGACCACGATCGCGTCAGCCTGGCGACGGGAGTCGTGGCCGCCGACATCCCAAATCCGGTAGGTGGTGTAGGCCAGAAGGGTGACCGAGCCGACCGCGAAGACGAGGACCACGAGCACCAGGTCGCACAGGCGACGCTTCCACGTGAGCTTGGGTCGGCCTTCTAGCTGCCGTGGCACTTCTTGTACTTCTTGCCTGACCCGCAGTAGCACTGGTCGTTGCGACCGATCCTCACCCCGGCGGGCGTGTATCCAGGCCTGACGGCGCTTCCACTTGCGGCGCTCGTGCCGTTGCCCGAGCCTCCCATCGGCCGCCCGGCGGGCATCGGACGGGGAATCGGTCGTCCCGGAGTTGCGACGCCAGGCTGCGCCATGGAGCCGCTCTGGCGGCCATTGGACTGCGCCGCAGCGGTGCCGGCTGTGCCCGCCGTGCCGGCCGCGCCCTCGGTGCCCGCCGAACCGTCGACATTGGCATCCTGCTGGGGGGCCGGTTGGCGAACGAGCGACACTCGCAAGATCGTGGTGGCGACCTGGTGGCGGATGAGGTCGGTCATCTCTGCGAAGAGAGAGAAGGCCTCCTTCTTGAATGCGTTGAGCGGCTCTTCCTGGGCGAACCCTCGCAGGAAGATGCCCTGTCGCAACTCATCAAGCTCGGTCAGATGCTCGACCCAGACCGAATCGATCGTGCGCAGCAGAACCAGTCGCTCGATGAGAGACCACTCGTCTACGTTCTCCTGCTCTTTTTGCTCGAGCAGGTCGGCCGCAGAATCCTTGAGCAAAAGGGCGATGGCGTCACGACCGTTGAGCTCACTGAGGGCATCGGCGCTCAGGTCGGGTCCTGTCAAGCCCATCGCACCGATCGCCTTGGCCAGACCTTCGATGTCCCAATCGTCGATCGGCTCCGAGGGAGGGAGGTGGGAATCGACCAGGGCGTCGATCTCCTGGTCCACGAAGGACGCGATTGTGTCGCTCAAGTCCTCGTTATGGAGGACTTTGTCCCGCTCCTCGTAGATCGTCTCGCGCTGCTTGTTGATGACGTCGTCGTACTCGACAACGCGCTTTCGAATGTCGAAGTTGTAGCCCTCGACGCGCGTCTGGGCGCCTTCGATCGTCTTGGAAACGATGCGCGACTCGATTGCATCGTCCTCCTCCATCCCCATCCGCTCCATGAGGCCGGCGACGCGGTCCGAAGCGAACCGCTTCATCAGGTCGTCTTCGAGCGAGAGGTAGAAGCGCGACGAGCCCGGGTCGCCTTGACGGCCGGCTCGGCCGCGGAGCTGGTTGTCGATGCGGCGCGAGTCGTGGCGCTCGGTGCCGATGATGTGAAGGCCGCCGACGGACACTACCTGCTCGTGCTCCGCGTCGCAGATGGCCTTGGCCTCGGCCAGGGCCGCGGCGTAGGTCTCCTTGTCAACCTCGGCCGGGTTCAGGCCTCTGCGATGCAGCATCTCGGACGCCAGCCCGGCCGGGTTGCCGCCGAGCCGGATGTCGGTGCCGCGGCCGGCCATGTTCGTGGCGATCGTTACCGCCCCGCTGCGACCTGCCTGGGCGATGATCGGCGCCTCCTTCTCATGGAATTTGGCGTTCAGGACCTCGTGCTTGATGCCCTGGCGCTTGAGCATCTCAGCCAGCCGCTCGGATTTCTCGACCGAGACCGTGCCGACGAGGACCGGCCTGCCCTTTTCGTGCATCTCGACGATCTCGTCGATCAGGCCCTTGAACTTGCCGTTCTCGTTGCGGAAGACCAGGTCGGGGTCGTCGTCGCGGATCATCGGCCGGTGGGTCGGGACCTCGACGACTTCGAGCTTGTAGATCTTGTGAAGCTCTTCGGCTTCGGTCATCGCCGTACCGGTCATGCCGGCCAGCTTGGCGTAGAGGCGGAAGTAATTCTGGAAGGTGATGGTGGCCAGAGTTACGCTTTCGCGCTGGACCCGCAGGCCCTCTTTCGCCTCGACGGCCTGGTGGAGCCCTTCACTCCAGCGCCGGCCCGGCATCTGGCGACCGGTGAACTCGTCGACGATGACGATCTCACCGTCCTTGACGATGTAATCCCGGTCACGCTTGAAGAGTGCGTGGGCCTTGAGGGCGGACTCGAAGTAGCGCGCCAGGATCGGGTCGTCGTACAGGTTCGCGACCCCCAGCAGGCGCTCCATCTTGGCGACGCCCTGCTCCGTCGACGACACGGCCTTGTCCTTGAGGTCGATGAAGTAGTCGCCGCCTTCTTCGTCACCCTCGGGGCGGGCGATCAGGCGTGGCACGAGGCGTGCGAAGAGGAAGTACTTGTCGGCGGACTCTTCCGCCTGGCCGCTGATGATGAGCGGAGTCCGCGCCTCGTCTATCAGGATGTTGTCGACTTCGTCGACGATGGCGAAGAAGCGCCCGCGCTGAACCCGCTGGTCGAGTTCTGTGACCATGTTGTCGCGCAGGTAGTCGAACCCGAATTCGTTGTTGGTGCCGTAGGTGATGTCGGCGGCGTAGGCCTCGGTTCGAGAGCACGGTCGGAGGTTGAGCAGGCGCTCGTCGTTTGTCGGATAGCCCGGCTCGAAGACGTATGACGTGTCGTGGGTGATGATTCCCACCGACAAGCCCAGGAAGCGGTAGATGGGGCCCATCCATTGGGCGTCGCGGCGGGCCAGGTAGTCATTGACGGTGACGACGTGCACGCCGCGGCCGGTCAGGCCATTCAGCGCGGCGGCGAGCGGCGCGGCCATGGTCTTGCCTTCGCCGGTTCGCATCTCGGCGATCTTGCCCTGATGCAGGACGATGCCGCCCATCAGCTGGACGTCGAAGTGGCGCATTCCGAGAGTGCGCTGCATCGCCTCACGGGTGGCCGCGAACACCTCAGGCAGGACTCGATCCATGGCAGCCTGGAGTTGTTCTTGCTCGCGCTTGCGACGGTCCCTGGCGATCTCTCGGCGGCGCTCCAACTCTGGGTGATGGCGCTCGTCGTCGGAGGGCTCCTCGGGCTCGCCGGCCTCGCGAATCTCGTCGCGAATCTCATCGACGAAGGCACGGATCTCCTCGTCGGAGAGCGCCTGCATCTCGGGCTCCAGCTCGTTGGTCCGGTCTACGAGGGGCTGGATCCGCCGGATCTCCCGGTCGTTCGAGTCGACGAATCGGCTCAAGAAGCCAAGCATCAGTGCCTACGATCGTTGGTGGCCCGCACCGCGGGCCTGGGCCAGGGCATCGGCCGCGGGCGGCCTCGCCCCTCGGCGTTCGCCGACGACGGCCGCTCGATAGGACCGAGAGCCGGGCTGCAAGTATAGGCCAGCGTGCGTGCGGGTCCGGTCCGCCGCGCCGGCCGCCGACCCGACCTTGGGACCATGGCTCGGTCGAGCATCAGAGGGTTGCGGCGGGCAGCGTCCAGAAGTGCGTCCCATAGCCGATCATCAGGAGAACGAATGTGATGACCGCCAGGGCAACCCAGAACGCGACCGCGACCCGAACAGAGGTCGGGCTCATCTCGGAGTTGCGCAGCAGCGCAGCTCGCCAGCGGCGGGCGTGAAGCCCCTCGCGCCAATCCCTGTCGCTCTCGGCGCCGGGCCTGAGCGCTCCGCCGGCATCAGGTCGATGCAGCCGCAGAGTCATGGTCGTTCGGTTTCCCGGGCCCTCGAGCGGGCCGTCGCGTCAGCCACCGGACGTCTCGGCGCCGGGCTCTTCGGTGGGGCTGGACGACCGGCCGTCGCCACCTTCGGGGGGCGGCCGAGTGGCCTCATCGTCCACGTCCCAGAGGAGCATCTCCTGGGTGAACTGGACCTCACTGGTAAAGAGTGCCCCAACCGATTGGCCTCGATGTATTCGCACGATCGCCTCGGCGATGAGGGGGGCGAGCGTGATGACCTTAATCTTGCCGCCACGCTTCTCGGGTGGGATCGGAATGGAGTCGGTGACCACGACCTCGCGCAGAGCCGACTGGGCGATGCTCTTCATGGCCGGTTCCGACAACACGGCGTGGGTGGCGCAGGCATACATCTCGGTCACGCCTTCGCGCTCGAGGGCGTTGACGATCTGGATGAGAGTGCCGCCGGTGTCGATCTCGTCGTCGACGATGATGGCGCGCTTGCCGTGGACGTCGCCGATCACGTTCAGAACCTCGGTCCGGTCCTGGTTGCCGATGCGGCGCTTCTCGACGATGGCGAGAGGCGCATCCAGCAGTTCGGCGAAGGTGCGGGCCCGCTTGGCGAAGCCGAGATCCGTAACCACAACGAGGTTTTCGAGTTGCATCTGGAGGAAGTGCCCGGAGAGGAGATGGACAGCGGTCAGCTCATCCACCGGGATGTTGAAGAACCCTTGAATCTGACCCTGGTGAAGGTCGACGGTGAGGAGGCGGTTGGCTCCGGCCACGGTCATCATGTCGGCGATCAGGCGGGCGGTGATCGGGACGCGCGGCTGGTCCTTCTTGTCGGAGCGACCGTAGCCGTAGTACGGGACGACGGCAGTGATCCGGCCGGCGCTGGCGCGCTTGAAGGCGTCGATCATGATCAGCAGTTCCATGATCGACTGATTGACCGGCCGAGAGGTCGGCTGGATCAGGAAGACATCCTTTTCCCGCGCGTTGTCGACGATCCGAACGAAGATGTTCTCGTTCGCGAACTCGAAGACTTCCATCCGCCCGAGATCGATACCCAGGTAGCGGCAGATGTTGCGCGCCAATACCGGGTTCGCATTCCCGGTATAGACGTCGAACTGGTCCGCCAATGCCGCCTCCCGCGATCCGCTGCTCGTCACCTTGTTGCTTCACCCCCGGTGGTGGGACCGGGCCCGTCAGCCCCTTCATTGTCCGCGATGCTTCCGCGTTGCGCCAGCCCGGCCCGGAACGCGGCGATGCCCACGACCTTGTCGCCGGTGTTGAGGCGCATCACGATCACGCCGCGCGCTCCGGAGGAGTAGCGATTGATAGTGTTCGTCTCCGTCCGCACGACCTGGCCCCCGGCGCTGATGAGGAGCAGTTCTTCGTCGAGCTCGGTGACCTGCTGGACGGCCGCGACCTCGCCAGTCTTCTTGCCTTCGAGGGATATGAGTCGTACGCCCTGGCTGCCGCGGTGCATTGGCCGGAACTCGGTGAGTGAAACGCGCTTGCCGTAACCGGTCTCAGTCAAGACCAGCAGATCGGCAGTGGGCTGAACCACGCTCATGCCGACGACGTGGTCGGTGGGGCTGGCCAGTCGAATGCCGATGACGCCGGCGGCCGGCCGACCCATGGGCCGGACCTCGCGCTCCGGGAAGCGGGCGATCTTGCCCTGAGCGGTTGCGACGATGACGTCGTCGCTGCCCGTCGCCACGTCCACCCACGCCAGCTCGTCGTCCGCGGCGATGGTGATGGCGATGATGCCGCTGGAGCGGACCTTGTCGAATTGCTCGAGCGGTGATTTCTTGACGACGCCGTTGCGTGTCGCCATGACCAGGAACTTGCCGGCGCTGAAGTCCGGCAGGGTGATAGTCGCCATGGGGACTTCGCCCGACTCCACCTGGACGCCGGGCAGGTTGATGATCGGGATGCCCTTGGCCTGCCGGCTGGCGTCCACGATGGTGTGGACCTTGGCCGAGAAGACCCGGCCGCGGTTCGTGAAGAAGAGCGCCCAGTCGTGGGTGTTGGCGACCAGCAGGTGCTCGACCGCATCCTCTTCACGCGTGACGTGGCCGATGATCCCCTTGCCGCCGCGCGCCTGGCGGCGGTACGTGGCAACCGGCTGGCGCTTGATGTAGCCGCGGCGGCTGATCGTGATCACGACGTCCTCGTCGGCGATCAGATCCTCGTCCGTCATCTCGCGGCTGGAGTCGTCGGCGATCCGGGTACGGCGGGCGCCAGCGTATTTGGCCTTGATCGCTGCCAGCTCGTCCTTGATCACGGAAAGGATTCGGGACGGGTTGGCGAGGATGTCTTCGAGCTCGGCAATGAGCTTGATGACCTCGAGGTACTCGTCCTCGATCTTCTTGCGCTCCAGGGCGGCCAGTCGGGCCAGACGCATGTCGAGGATGGCCTGGGCCTGGATCTCTGTCAGCCCGAAGCGCGTCATCAGGTTGGTGCGTGCCCTCTCGACGTCGGCCGACTCGCGGATCGTCCTGATCACCTCGTCGAGGTTGTCCAGGGCAATCTTGAGACCTTCCAAGATGTGGGCTCGAGCGCGCGCCTTTTCGAGGTCGTATTGCGTGCGCCTGCGGACGATCTCGCGGCGGTGCTCGATGTAGTGCTGCAGGACCGCCTTGAGCGGCAGGGTCTGCGGCTGGCCGTCGACGAGAGCGAGCATGTTCATGTTGAACGCGGTCTGCATCGCCGTGTGCTTGAACAGGTTGTTGAGGACCTTGTGCGGGTTGGCGTCGCGCTTGATTTCGATGTAGATGCGCATCCCGTCGCGGTCCGACTCGTCGCGCAGGTCGGCGATTCCGTCGATTCGTTTCGTGCTGACGAGATCGGCCATCTTCTCGAGCAGGGACGCCTTGTTAACCATGTACGGCAGTTCGGTCACGATGATCGCGACGCGGCCGTTGCGAGTCTCCTCGAACGCGACCTGAGCGCGGACGACCACCCGGCCGCGGCCGTGGGCGTACATCTCGCGGATCGCATCGACCGTCTCGCTCTCGCCGGTAATGGAATTGCGTCGAGTTTCATAGCGATAGAGGGTGCCGCCGGTCGGGAAGTCCGGGGCGCGCACGAACTCGCACAGGTCGTCGGAGGTCAGCTCCGGGTCGTCGATCAGGGCGGTGGCGGCGTCGCAGACCTCGCCGAGGTGATGGGGCGGGATGTTGGTGGCCATACCGACGGCGATTCCCGAAGAGCCGTTGACGAGCAGGTTCGGGAGCTTGGCCGGCAGGACGCTCGG
>Ga0209014_10002178_pt1 | contig 11410 bp, 10 predicted proteins | sample BarGraNGADG00212_FD_184491 | JGI IMG/M metagenome (GOLD analysis project Ga0209014, IMG submission 184491) | Arctic peat soil microbial communities from Barrow, Alaska - Barrow Graham LP Ref core NGADG0002-212 (SPAdes) (version 2) | ecosystem: Environmental > Terrestrial > Soil > Wetlands >... | reverse complement strand
GCGGCAGGGCAGCACGCGGTGACACCCGCGCTGCTGTGCTGCTGCTGCTGGCCGACGGGCCACAGCACGGCTACCAGCTCATGCAGGCCATCGCCGAGCGCAGCGGCGGCCGGTGGACGCCCAGTCCGGGAGCGATCTACCCGACGATCGCCCAGCTCGAGGACGAGGGCCTGGTCACCGTCACCAAAGACGCCGGGCGCAAGCTCGTCGAACTCACCGACGCCGGCCGCGACCACATCGCCACCCACCAAGACTCAGCGCCGGATCCGTTCGCCGGATTCGCCGACGCCGGGACTCGGGTGGATCTGCGCGGACTCATCGAGCAGTTGCACGGAGCAGTCCGCGAGGTCGCCCGCACCGGCAGCGACACGCAACTCGCCGCAACGGCGGACATCCTCGCCCGGGCCCGCCGCTCGATCTACCAGCTGCTCGCCGAAGAGCCGGAGCCGGCCGATGACTGACCGACTCACGGCCAGCGCCTCGGTCGACACGACGACACCACGACCGCTACCCGAAACAGCTTGCCTCACATCTCGGGCGGCGGTGCGAGCTGCGCGAGGCCGCCGGCGGGTTGATCTTCAATCGGCCCCGAGATTGCTCCAGATCTGCGCGCGCGGAGTTGCCTTCCGCCGCGGCGGATAGGTTGCAGAGATGAGTCGTCGTGGGTCCATCGCGCGCTTCGTCGGCGGTGTACCGGGTCCGGCGGTCGGGGTGCTTCGGATGCTCGGTGCCGCGTCTGCGGATATTGCCGGCGTCGTCGATCCACGTCGCTTGACCGGCCGGAGGCCGGCCGAGGACCCCTTCGACCTCCGCGACCCCGAGTACATCCGTCGGACGGTGCCGGCGTTTCGTGCGTTGTCCGACATCTACTTCCGAGCCGAGGTGCGCGGGATGGACAACGTGCCGGCGCGAGGTCCGGTGCTGCTCGTCGGCAACCACTCCGGCGGGACGCTCATCGCCGACACATTCGTATTCACGCAAGCGTTCTATGACCACTTCGGCGCCGACCGCGTGTTCTACCAGCTCGCCCACGATCTGGTCTTCAAGGTCCCCGGTGTGCGTGCCCTAGCTGCACCCTATGGAACGGTGCCGGCCTCGCCGGAGAACATGCGGCGGGCACTCGCGTGCGACGCCGCACTGCTCGTGTATCCGGGGGGCGACCATGAGACCTACCGGGCGAGCTGGCATTCCGCGGACATTGAGTTCGCCCACCGAAGCGGGTTCGTGCGGCTCGCACTGCAACTGGACGTACCGATCATCCCGGTGGTGGCGATCGGAGGCCAGGAAACAGCGCTCTTTCTTGGCCAGGGCGAGCGCATCGCGCGGCTGCTGCACCTGCACCGACTGCTGCGGCTCGACGTCGCCCCGGTGCAGATCGCGCCGCCCTGGGGCGTGACCGTGCTCGACCTTCCGGGCCGGGTACCACTGCCGGCGAAGGTCACCGTCGAGGTCCTGCCGCCGATCGATCTCCGCGCGGAACTCGGAGCCGACGTCGATGCCGACGCCGGGTATGACCTCGTCACCGGGCGAATGCAGGAAGCCCTGGACAAGCTCGCCCACGCCCGCAGGTTCCCGCTGATCGGCTGAAGCAGGTCCCGGCCAACGCGGAACTGTGGCACGCTGGCGCGTTTTCCACCGCCGACCTGCTTCCTGCAACCCCGCCGATGACGAGACCGATCATCCGCTCTTAGCCGAGATGAGTGCGTTCAGGCCGGAGGCGGTCCGGTGTGGAATGGGAGGTCGCAGTCGTCGTCCACGCCGAGGCCGAGGGTCGGATAGTAGGCGTGCCGCAGGTAGCCGGAAGAGCGGGCTGCATCGACGGTGGCGGTGATCCAGACGACGGGGCGTGCGCAGGTGGTGTACCTTGCTTCGCGAGGCCGCTCGATCATCACTGTGCTCTCAGATCCTGGATCTCGGCGCTTCTGCGAACATACTGGGCGGAGGCTCGCTTGGCGGTGCCCCATTCACTGAGGTCGGTCCGTTCTCGCCCAGGCCGTCCCCGTCTGTCACAGCACGGCTGCTGGCTAGACCGGGACGAGAACCCGCCACCCAACCCCCGCGGGTCGCCCCGGGTGGCGCACGGAGCGACAAGATCGCGCCGCCCCGCGGGGAGAACACTTTCACGCATCAAGTGTTCGCGCATAGGGCGCAAGACACCGGGCGTGGAATGAACGCACGCTCTTGCCTCAGTCAGGGTGTTGATCTCATCAGGACCGAGTGGGGTCGGTACCGGCCACACGCACGAGGCCGACTCCATCACCAGGGACGCAGGCGTACACGGTGAACGAACGCCCATCGCTATCCGACTCGGCCCATCGGATGATCTCGGTCACGTCCTCAGCACCGCTCAACTCGTACTCGTCCGAACGGGCTTCGGCGTCCCAGAAGTAGACCCGGTAAAGGGGTAGATCCACTTCCCACGTCTCATCTCGCGGGTCCACGCGCGCAATCTCCACCCGTGAAGTGTCGCCCACCAGCCGTCGAACATCATCCGCTGCCGCTGGTCGCGCGCTCGTAGCCGTCGTTCGGTACGGCTAATGGTCTCGGCGGCGGGGGTCGCGCAGGTCAATCTTGAGACACGGAGTCGCCAGCACCGACGGACCCGGCGAACCCACGCATCAGCGGTGGGTCCACCGGATCGGCATCAAGCTCAGCCAGCAGCTCATGACCGAGTTGGACCCGCGCATCCCTGGCGACTAAACCGAAGTTACGTGCGCTGAGATGTTGAGGCCCCCGGTTTCCGGGGGCTTCAACATGTTTTGGCGTGGGTTGTTCTGTCTACGTCAGGGTGAGGGGGATGCTGGCGTTGATCAGGTCGAATGCTCGCCGTTGGGTGTCGGTGGGTTCGGCGAGGGTGGGCACGACAGGCCCGTCGGGGCCGTATTGCAGGTCGTTGCGGGTGAGGGTGCCCAGGTGGTCGAGCAGGCCACGGAAGTCGTGCAGCGGCTGGTCGTGCTCGTCGTGGTGGCGGGAGGCTTTGCGTTGCGCGTCGGCTGATCGTTTCGCGGGCGCGACGGGGTTAGTGCGTGCGGGAGGATGTTCGTCGGTGTAGGTCAGCGGCGCCCAGGCGTGGCGCAGGTGCCAGATCAGGTAGGCGGCGAGCATGCAGATCAGGACGTGGGCGCGGACCCGGTCCTCGGTCCAGTGCCGGACCGGGCGTAGGTCCAGATCATCGATCTTCATGGACCGGAAGTCGCGTTCGACGTGCGCGAGTTGCTTGTAGGCGACCACGACGTCGCCGGCGTTGAGCTGGTCGGCCGGGACGGGGGTGCGGATGACGTAGAGGCCGTCCAGCGCCGCTTCAGTATCGATCTTGTGCTGGTTGCGGGTGATGGCCAGGCTGGTGTCGGTGATGGTGATGTCGAAGTGTTTGGCCATCTTGTATCTGTTGATGAGCTTGCCGACTTTCAGGCCGATCTGGTCTTCACCGTGCAGCCGGCCGGCGGTGACGGCGGCGATGACCGGGGCCAGGACGGTTTCGGTCGCGGCCAGCAGTGTTTGACGTTTGGCGGCGCGTTGTTCCCCCAGGGCCGGGTTGCGGCAGGCGATCAACCGTTCGCCGGGGTAGTCGGGGTGGGCGATCTCGGCCAGATCCGCCTGGTCGAACAGCGATAGTTGCAGCGGCCCGTCGTCGGCGGCGAGTTTGGCGATCGCCGGTGCCCGTAGGCAGGTCAGCCAACTCATGCCGCCGGCTTCGCGGAGCGCGTCGATGCGGGCCGTGGTGATCATGCCGCGGTCCCCGACCATCACCATATTGTGCAGGCCGAACCTGGTCCGGACGATGTCGACAGCGTCGATGAACGCACTCGGGTCGCCGGTGTTGCCGGCAAACACGCGGATCGCGACCGGTCGCCCAGCAGGGTCGGTCAGTAGCCCGTATTCGATCTGGGTCCGGTTCTTCTTCCCGTCACGGGAGTAGCCGCGTGCCGCCAGCGGGCAGTGGGTGCCTTCCATCCATGAGGAGGACAGGTCGAACAGCGCCATCGAGGCCGGGTTCACCGCCGCTGCGAGATGTTGGCGGGCCAACTTCGCCTCAATGTTGTCCTGCCGGGCCAGCAGCCAGTCCATGCCCGCGTAGACCTCGTCGGTGCAGGCGTCCGCGACACCCAGATCGGTGCCCAGGCTGACGTCGCCGCCGGCCCACCACGTCAGGGTCGACAGCTTCGACGCCGGCCGCACCACCCGGGAGATGATCAACGCCAGGGCCAGGTCCCGGTCCCTGCAGGCCGGGCCGAGCAGGCCCGGTAGACCCAACTCGCGAGCCTGTGCCCAGACGGCGGCCACATGCCCGTGCGGCACCGACCGCCTCACCGTGACCGCCTGCCCGGCTGGGACGAACACCTCACCCCGCAGCGAACGGGAGATCAGCTCGATCACCTCGGCGGGCAGGTGCGAGAGGTTTGCGACGGTCTCGTTGCGGACCCGCCCGTCCTGCCGCCAGGAGCGGCGCAACAGGTGCGTCTCGTAGGTTTTCTCCACACCGTCCTTATCAACATAGTGGCGACGATGGCTGGTCACGTGGACGGCCCCACCACGTTTCGGCATAGCGTGATCGTACTACGGCACATCCACAGCACTCGCTATTTTAGTGACGACACACCGAGCGCAAGAACAGCACGCAAGCTCCACCAATCAAGGGGATCAGCCCTCAGACCCCACGTAACTTCGGATTAGCGAGTGGCCCCGCATCGAGGTCGCAGCACACTTCCTCCGCACGCTTGTGTTCGAACAAGGGGTGCGCAAGTCGATATCGATCGTCGCGAAACCACTGGGCACGTCGGACGCGCTCCGCTCGATCCGGAAGGAGAAGGTCGAGTACCTGACCGAGGCACATCAGAACGCCCGCATCGGACGGATCACTGATCTTGCCGCCGAACAGGAGTATGCGGATGTCATCACTCGCGAACGAGCTCTGATCGCTGGGCACGCGGACATGCGCTTCTCCGGATTCGTCGCGATCACCGCGACGTCGAGAGAGCCTCGCGACTGCCCAGTCATCGGCCGAGCGGGCAGCGACCAGTGCGGTTGCGAGACACGTGTTCGGTACAGCCAGCAGGCGCAGGCATTTGCGGTGTCAGCGCTGCCCCTCGGACGATCGGTCGGTTGAGATAGTGGATCGATCAGATGCGGGCTCGCGCGTTCCTGGCGAGGAGACTGTTCCGACAGTTCGGCCACGCGGCCGCACGGTCATTTTCGGCACCCACAGCCTGGGTCAGGTTGATCAGATCGACTTAGGACGCCTCACAGATCACCTCGCCACTTCCATCACGCCGAGCGCCGCTATGCAGAGCGTGATCGCCGCGATCGCGACAAGGTAGGGACCGGCCGCGGCACGCGTGGCCCGGTAGCGGCCCATGAGGCCATGGTCTCGCGCGATGCCGTACATGAACGCCAGCAGAGGCAGTAGGAGGATCGCGTTGAGGACTTGGGTCAGCACAAGGACCGAGATCAATGGAACACCTGGCACGAGCACGAGGCCCGCGCCTACGACGGTGACGGCGGCGAAGGTGGCGTAGAACAGCGGCGCGTCGCGTACCGCGTCGTCGAGTGCCGCCGGTCTGCCGGTGAGGTCGGCGACGGCGTAACTGGTCGATAGCGGCAAGATCGACGCGGCGAGCAGCGCCGCCCCGATCAGGCCGGCGGCAAACAGGTCGCGAGCGAGGCGTCCGGCCAACGGCTCGAGGGCCTGCGCGGCTTGGGCAGCGTCGGTGACGGTCGCGCCCTGTTGGTGCAGTGTGGCCGCGCACGCCACGACCACGAACAGTCCGATGACGCCGGTGAGGACGGCACCGGTAATGACGTCGACGCGCAGATATGGCAGGTCGGCGGTGGTGAGCCGCTTGTCGACGGCGTAGGACTGAATGAAGGCCAGCCCCCAGGGCGCGAGCGTGGTACCGAGTGTCGCCGTGGCGATGATAACTGTGTCTCGCGTGAAGGGCATCGTCGGCACGACCAGCCCACGGGCAGCGGCACCCCAGTCGGGGTGCGAGAGGATTCCGGCGGCGATGTAGGCGATGAAGACCGCGGACAACGCGAGCAACACTCGCTGAACGCCGCGGAACCCGCCTTGCAGCACCAGCGCCGACACCAGCAGCGCGGCCGCAGGGACAGCCAGGTAGCGACTGACCCCGAACAGTTCGGCCCCGGCAGCGATCCCCGCGAACTCCGCCGCGGTCGTGCCGACGTTCGCGACGACGAGTGCGACGATCGCCACGGTCGCCGCCCGCGCGCCGTAGCGTTGCCGCACGAGCCCGGCGATGCCCTGTCCGGTCACCACGCCGATTCGAGCGCCAAGATCCTGGAAGAGGATGAGGGCGATTGTGGACACGAGCAGGACCCACAACAGCTGATAGCCGTGGCGTGCTCCGAGGACGGAGTAGGTGGTGATGCCTGCGGGGTCGTCATCTGACAACCCGGCGAGCAGCCCTGGCCCAACCACCGCGAGCAACATCGACAGCCGAACGTGGCGCCCGCGTCGCCGGCGAGCGTTCTCGACGCCGGCGACGGGCGGGTGTCGAGTATCGCTTGGCGTTTGCGGTTGTGCGGTCATCGTTGCTGCCACGGCCAGCGTCGCCCGCGGGTGGCAGCCAGAACATCAAGGACATCGTCGGCGAGAATGCGACCAAGCGGGTGCCCGGAGCCGTCGACGACAAGCAGGGAGGAGCCTCGGTTTGCGATCAGTTTGTCGACGACGCGATCGAGGTCCGCGTCGACGGTCACTGTTGCCGGCCACGGCGGACCGACCAGACTGCCGACCAGCACCCCACCGTCGGCGACAAGCAGATCGAACAGCGGGACGTCATCGAGCAGGCGACCGTCCTCATCCACGACGACCACGGCGTCGACGTCCTCGCTGTGCGCGCGGCGCTCGCGCAACACGGCACGCACGCCCGCGACCGTGTCCGCGGCGTGCACCATCACGAGGTGGGTCGTCATGATTCCGCCTGCCTCCCGTTTGGGGTAGGCGAGCAGACCTGTCAGATGGTCCGCGGTCTCGGTCGGCATCGCGGTGAGGATCGCGTCTCGATCGTCATCGGCGAGCGACCGCAGCGCGTCGACAGCCTCATCAGGCTCCATGCGCCCGAGCAGGTCAGCCGCGAGCGACGGAGCGGCGTCACGCAACATCTCGGTGAGGTCGTCCTGGTCCATCTCCTCCAACACGTCCGCGGCGGTGTCGGGAGCCAACGCAGTCAGCAGTTCGTGTCTCTCCGACCGGCCGAGATCCTCCAGCAGGTCAGCGAGCTCGCCAGGCTGCAGTTCGCGTAGCCGTTCATGCGGGGTGCGCAGACGCACAGGGGCCCCCGGTAAGGAGAACGGGGCGACATCGCCCCAGTCGATGACCCGCTCAGGCACCACGCTTCGGCGCAACCGTGCCGGTCCGATCCGCCGCAGGAAGGCGCGCATGCCGACGTCCACTCCCACGAGTCGATAGCGGTCATCGACGCGGGCGACGTAGAGGTCCGACGCGCGGACGACCCGCGCGCCGTCGACGTCTACAAGCTGATGGTCGATCACGTCGTGGCGGAGCAGGACCTCGCCGGGGCGACGGACGAACTCCCTCAAGTCCAGACGAGCTGAGTCCAGCCGGGCTCCGTCCGCCGCCAACTCGGCGACCTGTTCCGCGTGCACGAACGCCTGGCGCGCCCCAACCCGAACGACAAGGCCGGTGACCGCTGGGTAGGACCCGACGCCCCATCGCGCGACTACGTCCGCGATGCGACCAACCTCTGCCCCATCGGCATTTCGCAGGACGACTCCGGTCAGTCCCGCGACGGAGATCAAGCCGTCCACGACAGCACGCCGCGACAGCAGCCGCGGGCCGCGACGCGCGCGCTGAAGCGCGTCGCGCGCTGACCCGAACCGTGCAGATGGCCTGACCACGCCAACCAGCCAACCAAAGTGCCGCCTGTGCCTCCAGGGCCCAAGGTCCACAGCGGCCCTGCAAACAGACGCGCCGGATCCTGTCACGTGCGACTCTCGTCCCTGGCCCAGGCGGGCGCCTTCCTTCGCTGAGTTGGTAGGAGTTGGGACGCGATCCTGGGACGGTCAGCTCAGGCCAAGAGCGGACCGTAGTCGCGCCGGGCTCATCGTGCCGAGTTGACCGTCATCCGGGGGGAACGAGTCGAGCAGTCGGATCAGGTCCGGGCGCCGCGTCGGGTCGTTGGCGCACTCGCGGGGCGGGTGGCCGCCCAGCGCGGGAATCGACTCGTCGAGCCAGGCGAGCTCGTACTTGCGGGGGCACTGTTGCGTTGGCTCATCGTCGGTCTTGGGCGGGAGACTGGTCTGGTCATCACCTCGAGGGCCGCGGTGTCGTGCCCGCCTGCCGGCTATCGCTTCCCACGATCGGTGATTGCGGTCGTGGTGCGCTGGTACTTGCGCTACGGCTTGTCGTACCGCGACGTCGAGGAGCTGCTCGGCAAGCGCGGCGTCCAGGCCGATCACGTGACGGTCTACCGGTGGGTGCAGACACTCACATCGGAGTTCATCGACGCCGCCCGACCGGCCCGGCATGCGACTGGCGATCGGTGGTTCGTCGACGAGACCTATGTCAAGGTCGCCGGCCGGTGGACCTACCTCTACCGGGCGATCGATCAGTACGGCAAGGTCATCGACGGGTCATGGGGTCAGGATTCAATGGGGTGGCGCCCATTAACGACAGAGGGCAACCGGCAGCCACTGTCTGAGCGACGAGCGGTCCCGGGAATTAGAACCGGGAACTGGTGCACGAACTCAGACGCGGAAGGTTGGCCGCGGCGGCGGCGGGTCCACCCTGGCGAGGCGCGCACCGAACAAGCGGTTTACCTACGGCTACGGACGAGCCGAGGACCTCGGTGGGCTGTTCGTCATCGCGATGATCACGCTATCGAGTGCGCTCGCGGCGTTCGAGGCGATCACCCGGCTTATCCACCCACGTGTCGTCAGCCACTTGCCGATCGTCGCCGCAGCGGCAGTAGCGGGCTTTCTGGGCAACGAGATCGTCGCGCGCTACCGCATCCGTGTCGGTCGCCAAATTGGCAGTGCTGCACTGGTCGCTGACGGTCTGCATGCGCGAACCGACGGCTTCACCAGCCTCGCGGCGCTTCTCGGGGCGGGCGGGGTCGCGCTCGGCTGGCGGGCTACGGACCCGGTCATCGGTCTGCTCATCACCGTCGCCATCCTCGGCGTTCTTCGATCAGCCGTCAGGCAGGTTGGGGCACGACTGATGGACGCCGTGGACCCCGGACTCGTTGCAGAAGCAACCGCCGCCGTCATGAGCGTTGACGGCGTTCACGAGGTCCGTGAGCTGCGCATCCGCTGGATCGGGCATGCGCTCCGAGCCGAAGCGGACGTCACCGTTGATCGCGGGCTCAGCCTCATCGAAGCGCACGACATCGCCCACCACCCAGAGGCCCATCTTCTGCATCACGTCCGGCGTCTTAGCGCGGCCACCGTTCATGCCAGCCCGGAGGGCGCGCACCGGTAGATGGCCACGGACAGCTCCGTAGGGTGCCCCTGCGGTCTTGACCGGCGCGCGTTGCGGCCGGCGCGTAGTTATGGCGGACTGCAGTGTCATGCGTTGCTGAAGGGGCACGCGCGGCACGAAGTGCGCGTTGCGGAGTCGCAACCTTCGCCGAACATGGTCGGGTCAGGTCGCCAGCTGGACGGGACGAGGTGTGCGGATTACCGGCGGCGACCGCGCCGGTCATCCCGGCGGGCCGAGACCGAACGACGCAGTGCGGCGTTGTAACGCGATGACGATGCTGACGCGCGTCGGGCTGCGGCGAGGGCGAACAGGCCGCAAGCGAATGCGGCTGCGGCTGCCGATCGCGTGTCACCGGCGATAGCTGAGACCGCCAGCAACGCAAGGCCCGCTATAGATCCACAGACCACAGCAGTCGGGTAGATCTTGATCCTGGAGCGACGTAGTGGCGCGGGGTGGCCCGCGAGAAGCACGGTGGCCATCGCCAGCGCCCACAGGCCCAACCCGACGGTGAGGGCGATCGGGAATCCCGTATCGGTCCGCACGTCGTTGATGGTCCTCCCTTCGGAGGCCGCTGGGCATGTCTCGGCTGTCGGCCTGTCATCGAACTACGGTCAGCCCATGACCCGCACCCGCTGTTACCGCGACGGTTCCCTCACTGATGAGGACTTCCCCCTGGCCGACGTGTCCGAGCATCTGGACGAGGCGGGATCGGTGGTCTGGGTTGACCTGTGCGCGCCGGACAGCGCGGACCTTCAACTGGTCGCCGCTGAACTGGGGCTGCATCGCCTCGCCGTCGAGGACGCCGTGCACCCTCATCAGCGCGCCAAGCTCGACCTGTACGCCGACCACTCGTTCCTGTCGGCCTATGCCGCCCGCCTTGACCCGGCGACTGGCGGGCTCGTGACCGATGAGGTTGCGGCCTTCATTACACCGCACGCCCTGGTGACAGTCCGCAAGGACGAAGGGTTCGACATCGAGGGTGTCGTCAAACGATGGGACTCGGCCTCTGACCTGGCTCAGTACGGGGTCGCGTTCCTCGTCCACGGCCTGCTCGATTTCGTCGTTGACGGGCATTTCGAAGCCGTTCAATCCCTCGATGAGGAGATCGAGTCTCTGCAAGACAGCCTGTTCGTTGCAGTCCGCGACCAGGAGACGATCCAGCGGCGATCCTTCGAACTACGCAAGAGCCTCGTGCTGTTACGCCGCGTCGTCCTGCCGATGCGCGAGGTCGTCAACACGTTCCTGCGTCGCGACGTCCACCTCATCGACGACGCGATGGGCCCGTACTTCCAGGACGTCTACGACCACGTCCTCCGTGCCACCGAATGGACCGAGAGCTTGCGCGATCTGGTCACGAGCATCCTTGAGACGAACCTCACCATCCAGGGCAACCGGCTCAACGTCATCACCAAGAAGGTCACCAGCTGGGCAGCCATCATCGCTGTGCCGACCGCGATCACCGGCTTCTACGGCCAGAACGTCCCCTATCCCGGGTTCAGCAAGACTGGCGGCTTCTACGCCTCCACGACCGTCATCGTCGTCCTGTCGCTGCTGCTATACGCCATCTTCAAACGCAAGGACTGGCTATAGGACTCTTGGGTTCCCCTCTCCCACCATCGAGGCTGCCACCGGGTCGTCACGCCGGTCACGACAAGGTCGTCGATGTGGATCACCTCAAGATGTTGACTGCGCGGGCGACGACGAGCGCGATCGTCGAGACGGCGACGGCGTTCGTGAAGCTGACGTAGAGGTAGTCGATGAAGCGAGGACTCCACTCTGGTGGCGCCAGCGCCGGGTTCTCGGCTCATCGCAGATGAGGGTGTATTCGGGGTCTGAAGCCGCCGGTGTCCAGTAGTGCGCGGGTGATGTAGTTGCCCAGGTTGCGGAAGCCGAGGGCGGTGCCGCGGAGGTGTTCGAGGCGGCCGTTGATCGCTTCGGTGGGGCCGT
>Ga0209014_10002176_pt1 | contig 11414 bp, 11 predicted proteins | sample BarGraNGADG00212_FD_184491 | JGI IMG/M metagenome (GOLD analysis project Ga0209014, IMG submission 184491) | Arctic peat soil microbial communities from Barrow, Alaska - Barrow Graham LP Ref core NGADG0002-212 (SPAdes) (version 2) | ecosystem: Environmental > Terrestrial > Soil > Wetlands >... | reverse complement strand
GCCGCCGAACTCAACGGCAGACCCCGCGAAACCCTGGGCTGGCACAATCCCGCAGAGCAACTCAACCAACTGCTGTTGCGATGACCGCCTGAAACCGCCGTGCCGCGCGGCGGCTACACGGGGGGAAGACGTGATCAAACTCGGGGGCTGGATTACCAGATCGCCGGTCGACTGAGCGACGGCGGCAACCGGGTGCTCGCGTCGCCGTGCGCCGCGTCCAGCTGGGATTGGGTGACGAACAGGCTCTCGACGAGGTCTGCCCCGCTCAGGTCGGCATCGCGCAGGTCTGCGCCGGTGAGATCGGCGAGCCGCAGGTCGGCGCCCTGCAGCCGTGCGCCGAGCAGCCTGGCCCCTCTCAGATTCGCCCCGCGCAGATCGGTGCCGCGCAGGTCGGCGGCGATGAGGTCGGCCCCCCTGTGGTCGACGCGCGGCCCGGGGGCTCCGGCTCGCGCGAGTTCGCTCGCGCTCTGCAACAACTCGTTGGCGCCGCCGCGGTACGCGTCGACGTCGGTCTCGAGCAGCGCGTCGGCAGACAGGTGCGTCAGGCGTTGCGTCGTCCGGATCTCCAGCCGCAGCTCGTCGTGGATGGAGCGGGTCGACGGTAGCTGAAGTGCCGCGGTCAGGTACCAAAGCAGTTCGTGCAGCTGGCGCATGATCTCGAACGCGTCGAACATCTGTCTTGCGATGTGCGGGTCCCGTCGCCAGTCCAGTCCGCCGAAGGTGACCTGGGAGACGTGCTGGCCGGCGCCGAAGCAGTCATACACGGCGCAGCCCCGAAAGCCGTCCTGCCGGAGGCGTTGGTGGATGCCGCAGCCGAAGTCCGGTCGCAGATTCGGACAGGCAGTCCGTGCCGGCTTGTCGATCCCGAAGTCAACCGAAGCGGAGAACGCGGGCACGACGCAGCACAACCCGAAGCAAGCCGCACAGTCGGCGCGAAGGCTCTGCTGCACAGGGTCGAGACTGATCAGTTGAGCGGTGCGCGAACCGGCCGGCCGGCGCTCACCCGATATGTGGAGTGCGGACGCGCACCGCTCGCGCCCGCCCTGACGGCAGCGGGCGTCATCGACGAGCCCTGGGCCGCAGGCAGGTTCGGGTCGCCGGCGATCGGCCACCCCTCGAAGGTTCCGCTGACGTCGACCACCACGTTCGTCGAACCACCGGCGTTGTAGATGTTGACCCTGTTCGCGTCGCCCACCGCCGACATGACGTGGCTGGGCACGACGTCGCCCTTCGCGACGTTGACGTTGCTCGTGTTGGGCAGCGTGACGAAGCTCAGCCCCGCGGGCCATACCGTGAGGAAGGTCGCGCTCGTCGGTTGCACGGCGGTGACGTTCATGTCCAGCGCGTAGGTCTGGTAATCACCGATCGCGCCCGGATCGAGAAGACCGTTCGCCTTCGGGCCGATGGCGTGTGGGATGCCGAATCCCTGCCTCGTGTCGACGACCCGGGTGGGCGTGGCGAGCGGCTTGAAGCGCGCGCCGAACAGCAGGGTGTCGTCGTCCATGAAGCCGAACAGGTCGACGACGACGTGCACCGAGCCACTGGAGGAGTTCAGGATGCTGATCGCGGGCTGTCCTGCGCACGGCAGGTCGAAGGCGCAGGTGCCGATCGGGACGATCGCCATGTTCGACACCACGGAGTTGTGGGTGTAGTTCACCGACGAGGTCGGAGGTGTTCCCTGACCGCTCCACGCCGTGAGGAAGCCTGCGGTCTGGCCACCGACCGCGGTGACGTTCACCGCCAGCGCATGGATGTGCGACGCCAGCTGCGGGTCGTAGCCCAGCGGGATGGTCAGGGCATAGCCCGCTGGCAGGGCACCGCCCTGACCAGGTGCCCTGGTGTCTGCGATGCGCCCGGGGCTGAGGTAGCTCTGGAACTGGCCGCCATTGGTCTCGGACGTCGGCGTGTCCGAATCGGCGTAGAAGCCGACCACGTCAGCCACCACGTTGACGTAACCGCCGGAGTTGTAGATGTTGATGCGTCCCAGGTTTCCGATCGGCACGGTGATCAGGTTGGCGCGCGTCTGTCCCTTCACCAGATTCAGGACCGACGAGCTCGGGCGAGCCTTGCCGTTGGGGTAGGCGCTGAGGAAGAGACCGGCCGTGGCGCCCGTTCCGGTGAGGTTGAGGACGACGGCCGACACGCCGCTGGCCGGAACGCCGCCTCGACCGTCGACCTGGAGGTCAAGGACCTGCCGTGGGCCGAGCGCAGCCTTGTGGCCGCCGTTCGTCGTGCGGGTGTCGAGGATGCGCGCCGGCGGCAGCGCGAGGTACGAGCCGGCGCCGCCACGTTGCCACGGACCCGCGCCGACCGATGGGTTGGTGAACTCAGCAGCGCCGTTCACGACCGGTTCGACCGCGTAGTAGTAGACGGTTCCGGGCGTGACCTGGGTGTCGTGAAACGAGCCCGAGCTGACCGGGTACGGGTTGCTTCCGATCTTGGCCAGCAACGAAGGCGACGTGCCCCTCTCGAGGACGTAGCTGACCGGGGCGCCCCTGGAGTCGACGGGGATCGTGGCCCATGACACGTCGACGAACCCAGGACCGGGGTCAGCCGTGACCGGCGGTGAGTTGCCTCCGACCGCCGACAGCGCCACGGTGAGCAACGGCGTGCCCGAGTCAGTGGTCGAGATTGCGAAGGTCGCCGATCCGGCTCCGGCCGCAAGCGGGCTGGGGACGACGGTGACGGTGCACGACCCTCCGGCGTGCAGTGTCACCCCGGAGCACCCGTCGGGAGGAGCCACCTTGAACCACGTCATCTGGGCGCCGGTGATCCCGGCCGTGCCGAGGGTGATGTCGCCGCTACCGGTGTCGGTCACGGTCAGCGGGTAGGAGGTCCCGTCGACAGGCGTCAGAGTGCCGGTGCCCGTGAAGTCCTGCGGGTCCAGCTGACTGCCGAAGTCGATCGACGTGAGGCTGATGCTCACGTTCGGCGTCACGCCTGCAGCCGCCAGAGGGACGGCCAACAAACCGGCCGTCAACGCTCCTGCGGCGAGAATACGGATGAACCGCATAATGATCCCCTTACGGACAACGTGCACCAACCGTGCGCGCGCAACCTATCTCAGACGATCAACGGATGCATATCGCCGCACGGGCACGGGGGTGAACTTCTCGTTGCGCGCGTGGGGAGCATAAAGGGCTCCGCTACGGCAGGATCCATCGCATGGATGCTGATGTCATCGTCGTCGGCGGGGGTTTGGCAGGGCTCGTAGCAGCGTGCGAGCTCACCGACGCGGGTCGCCGGGTGATCCTGGTCGACCAGGAACCCGAGCAGAATCTGGGCGGGCAGGCGTTCTGGTCCTTCGGGGGGCTGTTCTTCGTCGACTCGCCCGAGCAGCGCCGCGCGCGGATCAAGGACTCCTACGAGCTTGCCTGGCAGGATTGGTTGGGCACCGCCGCGTTCGACCGGCTCGACGACGAAGACGTGTGGCCCCGGCGCTGGGCCGAGGCCTACGTGAACTTCGCCGCGGGAGAGAAGCGGGCCTGGCTGCACGAGCGCGGTGTCCGGTTCTTCCCCATCGTCGGCTGGGCCGAACGCGGTGGCTACACCGCCACCGGACACGGCAACTCGGTGCCTCGGTTTCACATCACGTGGGGGACAGGCCCCGGGCTCGTCGCGCCGTTCGCGGCCCGCGCGAGGCAGGCGGCCGACCGCGGACTGCTCCGCTTCGCGTTCCGCCATCGCGTGGACGAGCTGACCACGACGGCCGGTGTCGTCGACGGCGTGCGCGGCCGGGTGCTCGAAGCGTCGTCCGTACCTCGCGCGGTGCGCAGTTCGCGCGTCGAGGTCGGGGAGTTCGAGTTGCGTGCGCAGGCGGTGATCGTCACATCGGGCGGCATCGGCGGCAACCTCGACCTCGTGCGCCAGAACTGGCCGGCTCGGCTCGGCGTTGCGCCCAAGCACATGATCGCGGGAGTGCCGGACTTCGTGGACGGGCGCATGGTCGCCATCACCGAGGCCGCGGGCGGCCGGGTCGTGAACCGCGACCGGATGTGGCACTACGTCGAGGGCATCCACAACTACGACCCGATCTGGACCAACCACGGCATCCGCATCCTGCCCGGCCCGTCGTCGGTGTGGCTCGACGCCCGCGGCAACCGGCTGCCCGCGCCGCTGTTCCCAGGGTTCGACACGCTCGGCACGCTCGAGCACATCATGAAGACCGGCTACGACCACACGTGGTTCGTGCTGACGAAGAAGATCATCGGCAAGGAGTTCGGCCTGTCCGGTTCGGAGCAGAACCCGGACCTCACCGGCAAGAGCGTTCGTCAGGTGATCGACCGAGCCCGCGCCGCGATGCCGGAGCCGGTTGCCGCGTTCCTCGAGAAGGGCGTGGACTTCGTCCAGGCGGACACGTTGGACGAGCTCATCGAGCGGATGAACAAGGTGACCGACGAGCCGCTGCTCGACGCCGACACCGTCCGCAAGGAGGTGCTGGCGCGGGATCGAGAGATGGCCAACGACTACACGAAGGACCTTCAGATCGTCGCGATGCGACAGGCCCGTTCATACCTGCCCGACAGGATCAGCCGGATCGCGACGCCACACCGGCTCACGGATCCCAAGGCCGGGCCGATGATCGCGGTGCGGCTGAACATCCTGACCCGCAAGACGCTGGGCGGCCTCAACACGGACCTGTCGTCGCGCGTGCTGGACGCCGCGGGTGAACCGGTCTCCGGTCTCTACGCCGCGGGCGAGGTCGCCGGGTTCGGCGGCGGAGGCGTGCACGGCTACCGCGCGCTGGAGGGCACCTTCCTCGGTGGGTGCATCTTCAGCGGCCGGGCGGCCGGACGGGCCGCGGCAGCGGCAGTCGGTTAGGCAGCGGCCGGCTGGGCAGCGGCCGGCTGGTCACCGCAGTGTCAGGTTGAGTGTCTTCGACGTCCCAGCCGCGTTGATCGACGTGGCCGCACGCGAGGTGCGCACGACGTAGGTCCCCGGCCCGATCCCGTTCAGGTTGAACCGGTAGCCCACGGTGATCGCCCCGTTCGGCATCCGTTGCGACTTGATCGTCACGGCGGCAGCGAACGGCCGCCACACGCCGTTGACCTGGCGCTGGAGGCCGACGGCCTGCCCCGTCTCGTTCGGGGCCACCGTCCCGTAGATCGACAGCGTCGAGGCGCTCGGGCGGGCCGCGGTGATGGTGAGCGCTTGTGCGACCAGGATCGTGATGATCGCGCTGGTGGTCGCCGGGTAGGTGCCGTTGCCCGCGAAGGTCCACTCGTACTGCATGTTCCGCAGTGGCTTGACGGTCGCCGACGCCACGCCGCTGGCGTTCGTAGTCGCGGTGGCCGCGAGACCGAACGGGTGGTTGGGGTCGGTGCGGGCGATCAGCTTCACCGTCACCCCCACGATCGCAGCGCCCGTTGATGCGTTCTGCATCCGTATCGTCAGGACGACGCTGTTGCCGGCGACGACCGTCGACGTGGTGGCAGCGGAGGAGAGCCTGGCACCCGAGACCGGCGCAGCGACCGCCGAGGGGATGGCGCCGCCGGCGATCCCGGCGGCAGCGAGAAACCCGACGACCAGCGCCCGCAGCGGGTACCTGGTTGTTGTGACCCGGCGAGTAGTCATGGTGTCGCCTCCGCGTTCGGTGGCCGCGACGCTACGACTGAGCCGCGCGCACGGCAAGTCCCAAGGTGCACGCGAAGCAGGCTGGCTCGGTCGCCAGGCCGGGCATTGCCAGGCCTTGTTATGCGACGTCAGGGGTTCTTGGCGAAGTAGGCCTTGGCGCGCATCGGCACGGCACGGTAGATCAGCCGGTTGAGCGGCGAGCCGACCCGGAGCAACGCGCTGGACCTGGCCGTCGGTTCCATGGCGATCGTCCACGTGAACCGGCTACCGGCCGGTGTCTGCTCTACCAGGTAGTCCTCGGCGAAGCGCTGCAGCAACGGACGGTTGACCTCGGTGCCGTAGAACGACTTCCGGCTGCCCTCCTCCCACCGGAAGAACCGCTCGCGGATCGCCAGCGCCTTGCCCGGCAGCACGACCTCGCGGGTGGTTCCGACCCCGAACGGGCGAGCGGACGTCCAGGTCAGCGAGTGCAGGCCCAGCCCCCAGTCGGCGAGCGCGCGGTCCGATGTCAGTGACTCCCACACTCGCGCGGGCGGGACGGGCAGCTCGACCGGATACCGGTACACGTAGGGCGCCGTCTCGAAGAACGTCTCGTCACAGGGCTGGAGTGGGTGCCACGTCATGACGTGGAGCATGCCCTACCGCCGATTCGCAAACCGTGCCTCGTCGTGTCGAAACGCAGGCTTCACGCGCGCCTGCCAGAGTGTGCGCCATGGTCGAGGCGACAGAATCCATCCCGCATCTGAAGGACCCGTCGCGTGGCTATGGCGAGAAGGTCGTGGCCGTCGAACCCGGTGGCGTCGAGGCGATCCCGGTCGCCGAACGGCACGGCCACCCGATCGGGCTGTTCTGGACCTGGGTGTCGCCGAACATGGAGTTCGCGACCGTGGCGGTCGGAATCCTCGCCGTCCTCTACTGGAACCTGACGCTCTGGCAAGCCATCGGCGCGGTCGTCGTCGGGACCGGTCTCGGCTCGATCTCGCACGGCGTCCTATCGACGTGGGGACCCCACGAGGGTCTGTGTCAGATGGTGATCAGCCGGGTGGGCTTCGGCCGCCTGGGCAACATCCTTCCCGCGGGGTTGAACGCCCTGACCGCGGGCATCGGCTGGTTCGCGGTGAACAGCATCAGCGGTGCCCTGGCCCTGCACGCTCTCGTTCACGGGATCCCGAAGGAACTCGCGCTGATCCTCGTCGTCGCGGTCCAGCTCGTCGTCGCGTTCTTCGGGCACAACCTCGTCCAGGCATTCGAGCGTTTCGTGTTCCCGGTGCTCACGGTCATCTTCGTCATCGCAGCGATCATCGTGCTGAGCAAGGCGCACCCCGGGTTCACGCCGGCCCCCGGTCCGCCCAAGATCGGCGGCTTCCTGCTGACCGTCGGGGCGTCGTTCGGCTACGCGGCCGGGTGGAATCCGTACGCGTCGGACTACACGCGCTACCTGCCGCCGACAACCCGAAAGCTGCCCATCGCGCTGTCGGCCGGCCTCGGCATCTTCGTGTCCTGTGTCCTGCTGGAGTCGGCGGGGGCGGCTGTCGTCACCGCGGGCCAGAGCGCGTTCGATCCCAGCTCGTTCACGAACCTCACTCCGACCGCCGTCGGCAAGCTGACCTTGCTGGCGGTCATGCTCGGGTCGATCGCGGCGAACGTCCTCAACGTCTACTCGGGTGCGATGTCGTTCATGTCGCTGGGGATGCGCCTGCCGTTGAAGGAGGCCCGCGCCGTGGTCGCCGTGGTGTTCGGGCTCGTGGGGCTCGTCGTCGCGTCGTTCGGTCTGAAGAACTACGGGCAGAACTACGAGGACTTCCTGTTGATCATCGCGTACTGGATCACGCCTTGGCTCGGCGTCGTCCTGCTCGACCGCTTCCTCCGCCGCGGCAAGCCGATTGCCCTGTTCGCCGAGCGGCCGGGATACCAGAACTGGGCCGGGCCGATCGCCATGGCCGTCGGGATGGCTGTGTCGATCTGGCTCTTCTCCAACCAGACGAAGTACCTCGCGCCGGTGCCCAAGGCGCACCCTGCGGTGGGTGACCTGACGCCGGAGGTCGGCTTTGTCATCTCCGCGGTGCTCTACCTCGTGCTGTTCATGGTGCTGCGGCCCAGGACGGAGGCGGAGTGAGCGAGTTCGATCCGCACGCCTGGCTGGCGGTCGCCGTCGACGAGGCCCGCATCGGGCTCGCCGAGGGGGGCATCCCGATCGGCGGGGCGCTGTTCGGTCGCGACGGGCAACTGCTCGGTCGCGGCCACAACCGTCGTGTCCAGGACGACGACCCGTCGATGCACGGGGAGACCTCGGCGTTCCGAAACGCCGGGCGGCAGCCGTCCTACCGTGGGACGACGATGGTCACGACGCTGTCTCCGTGCTGGTACTGCAGCGGGCTGATCCGGCAGTTCGGCATCTCGCGGGTCGTCATCGGTGAGGCTCGAACGTTCTACGGCGGGCACGACTGGCTGGCCGAGAACGGCGTCGAGATCGTGCTGTTGGACGATCCGGAGTGCGTGCGGATGATGACTGACTTCATCCGAGCCAATCCGCAGCTGTGGAACGAGGACATCGGGGAGCAGTGAGATGCCGCCTTCAGTGCCGACCATAGATCTCACGCCGTGGTTCGCCGGCGATGCGCACGCACGAGCGGGGATCGCGAGGCAGGTCGACGCCGCTCTGCGGGACGTCGGCTTCATGCTCGTCACCGGGCACGGCGTCCCGCGTGCGCTGCGGGACGAGGTCCGCGCATCGGCCAGGGACTTCTTCTCGCTACCTGTCGAGACCAAGCAGCGTTACGCGGTCACGGTCGGCGGTCGCGGGTGGCTGCCGCCAGGGGTCGAGGCCAACGGCTACGCCGAGGGCACCGAGACCCCACCCGATCTGAAGGAGTCGTTCGCGGTGGGTGCGGACGAGCCGACTGGTATCCGCGACGTGGATGACTACTGGTTCGCGCCCAACGTCTACCCGGTGGAGGTGCCGGGCTTGCAGCAGAGCGTCGTCAGGTACCTGCGCCACATGCGTGAACTCGCGGACGAGTTGCTCGTGCTGTGCGCAGCGGCGCTCGAGTTGGCTCCGGAGTTCTTCACCCGGCACACGGGCCACGCCACCCACACCATGAACATCAACTGGTATCCGCCTGTGTCGGTGGCGGGTGAACCTGAGCCGGGACAGTTCCGCATCGGTCCGCACACGGACTTCGGCACCGTCACCGTTCTCGACCGCGAACCCGGACGCGGCGGCCTGCAGGTGTGGAGCGAACATTCTGGTTGGGAGGACGCGCCCTACGATCCGGACGCGTTCACGATCAACACCGGCGACCTGCTCGCCCGCTGGAGCGGTGATCGCTGGAAGTCGAATCGGCACCGCGTCCTGCCGCCGCAGGCCGAGGCGCCCGAGGAAGACCTGGTGTCACTCGTCTACTTCTACGAAGCCGACCACGACGCAGTCGTCGAGGCGCTGCAGCCGCCGATCGGCATGCCGAACGACTACCCGGCGGCGGTGTCTTCGGCGTTCCTTCGCGAACGGTTGGACGCGATCACGATCGGGTGACTGCGCTCGTAGGCAGCGTGGGCCAGGCCACGGTGGGCCATGCCTCGCATCATGAAGATCAGGATCAGTGGGCTGGCCATGATCAACACGGCCCAGACGATCGGACCTCCGGAGATCGACAGGCCGATGACCAGCGCCGTGATGGCGAAGACGTGGATCGGCGGATGGTCATGCTTCATGACAACCTCTTCCGCGGGGGATCGTGGACAACTAGACAGTGCGGCCGGCGCGTACGGCAGGGACACCAACGAACGTCCCTGCATGGCGGGACGAAGGTCTGCACTGCGGACGGGTCAGGGGTTGATCGCGGGCGGGGTCGACCCCGCGCTGTTGGATTCACTCGAGCCCGCGACGCCCTGCTTGATCGAGTCCAGGATGGCCAACCCCTGGCCGACCAGTGACGACACGATCTCGGTGATCCCCTCTGATCCGTTGAGCACGGTGAGGTGGGAGCCGGCCAGACCGTGCGCCGCCTTCTCCACGATGAGCGGGAGCTGGGCGATTAGTTGCTGATCGAGGGCGACTCGATTGTGCGACTGGGCCGCCTCCGCAAGGATCTTGGTCCGCTCGGCATCGGCGGCGGCGAGGATCTTGACTCGCTCCGCGTCGGCTTCCGCCGGGCGAATGACGGTGGACACCAGCGTTTGCCGAGCCAGTTCGGCCTGCTGCTGGGCCAGGGCCGTCTGCGCATCGATCACTTGCTGCTGCGCCACGGCGTGCGCCAACGGCCCCGACTGGTCGGCCTTCGCCTGAGCCGCCTGGGTCTCGGCTGCGAACTTGGCCTTCGCGACCGCTGTCTGGCGGGCGAAGTCGGCCTGGTTTCGGTCTGACTCCTGCTGCGCCTCAGCCGCGACCTGGGCGGCCTTGGATCGGGTGACCGCCGTCTCGGCCTCGTAGTTGGCCTGGTTGCGCGCGGACTCCTGCGCGGCTGCCGCCGCCGTGGCCGCGGCGGCGGACTTCGCTGCCTCCACGTCCGCCGCGTACTGCGCTTGGACGACCTCGGTTTGGCGGACGTACTCGGCCTGAGCCCGCATCGACGCCTGCTGCGCCTCTGCCGCGGCTTGATCCGCCTGCGACGCCGCGACCTTCGCCGCGCGCTGGATCGCCGCGTTGTGCGGCGCTGCCATCGCCGCGATGTACCCGAGCCCCATGTCGTCGATGGACTGGATCTGGAGAGCGTCCACGGTCAGCCCGATCTTGGCCATCTCGCCCTTCGATCCGTCCAGCACTTCGGAGGCGAGTTTCTGACGCTCCGTGACGATCTCCTCGACGGTCATCGAGCCGATGATCGAGCGAAGGTGCCCGGAGAAGATCCGCCCCGTGAGCACCGACATCTGGGACTGGTCGGACAGGAACCGCTGCGATGCGTTGACGATCGACTCGGTGTCGTTACCGACCTTGAACGCGATCACGGCTTTGACTTGCAGCGCAATCCCCTGCTTGGTCACGCAGGTCTCTTCGACCTCGGCTTCTGACATCGACAGCGTGATGAACCGCACCTTGCGAAACATCGGGGTGACGTACGCGCCCCGCCCGGTCACCACCCGAAACGGCGCCTCGGAGCCCTTGGCCTTGCCTCCGGAGATGAGCATCGCTTCGTCCGGTGCTGGTACGTGATAGCCGAACATCGATTGACTACTCCCTATTCAGTGAGCGGTGCTAGAGGTCGAGGATGCTGTCGAGCGGGTCTGCCCACGGAAAGACGACGACCGTACGCGGGCCCAAGGTGGACAGGACGATCACCGCGGCGCCGACCGGCAACGGGTCGTTGGAGCGGGCGATGAAGACCTCGGTGCCGCCCCGAATGCGAAGCTCGACCTCGCCCGGGCCGTTCTCTCCCCGCGTTGCCGTGACAATCCGTCCGGCGAGGCCGATCGGAGAGGCGTCGGCACTCATCTGCGGCACCCGGGGTTACCGGGTGCCGACCACAGGTGGTGATCGACACGCATACCCGGCAACCTAGCCCAATCCGACGGCGGGTGGCGCGGTCGCCGGACTCGTTGATTCGCACGTTCCGCGCCGCACGCTTGCCCTATCTGCTCGAGCCGTCCAGCGCCTGATCCCGCGCTGGTGGACGGCCCTGGCGGATCTCGGCCATGTGCGCGATCAGCCAGTCACACCAAGCGTCGACGCCGTCGCCGGTGCGGGCGCTCATCTCGATCGTTGCCGCTGCCGGATTCACCGCGGCGAGGTTCGTGCGGAACGCGGCGAGGTCGTAGTCCAGGTGCGGGAGCAGGTCGATCTTGTTGATGACGACGAGTTCGACCGCGCGGAACATCACCGGATACTTGAGCGGCTTGTCCTCCCC
>Ga0209014_10002173_pt1 | contig 11423 bp, 9 predicted proteins | sample BarGraNGADG00212_FD_184491 | JGI IMG/M metagenome (GOLD analysis project Ga0209014, IMG submission 184491) | Arctic peat soil microbial communities from Barrow, Alaska - Barrow Graham LP Ref core NGADG0002-212 (SPAdes) (version 2) | ecosystem: Environmental > Terrestrial > Soil > Wetlands > Peat... | reverse complement strand
TGACAGCGATAACCAGCACGGTTCAGATTTTCCTTGATCTTACCTGAGTAGTTCGGAGTGAAAGCTGCTACACAAGCGCGTCAGTCTCATTCACTGACTCCAATAAATAATCAGTAACGTCGCAACACAATAGAGGTTATTGATAGGTGAACGTTATATTGCTTGCGATAGGGCTTTGATCTCATCCTTTTTCATGAAAGTACGCGTCAGCCGGATGATCCGATTTATCTTTCCTTGACACACAAAAGCTGCGCCGGTATATTCAGCCCGCAAAAAACATCTCTCAACCAACAAAGGAGCATTACGCCCATGTTTCAGCAGTTTCCCTTTAAAACGCCTTCGATCCATTTCGGCCACGGCGTCATTTCCATGCTGGGAAAGGAAGCCCGGAATCTGGAAGGGCAACGGATTTTATTGATCACCGGACCATCGATCCGGAAGGCGGGTATTCTGGATAAGGCTCTGGCCTCCCTGAAGGAATCTTCCCTGGATGTCGAAGTGAATGTCCAGGGCAGGGACACGCCCGAACCCGGCACCCACATCGTGGAGGAAACCTCCCGGATGGCCCGGGAAGGCCGTTTCGATGTTATCGTCGGGTTGGGGGGCGGAAGTATTCTGGACGTTGCGAAGATGGCTTCGGCCCTGGTGATCAATCCGGGAAAGGTGCGCGATTATTTCGGACGGGAAAAGGTCTCCCGGAGGGGCAAACCCACCATCATGATCCCTACCACCGCGGGAACCGGCGCCGAAGTGACCAAACACGCCATTTTTCTGGACTCGGAGGCCATGGTGAAAAAGGCGGTGGCCTCGGATGCACTGCTGCCCGACGTCGCGATTGTCGACCCCGAGCTGACCTACTCCTGCCCACGCGAAGTTACCGCCGCTTCCGGGATCGACGCCTTCATTCATGCCGCTGAACCGTTCGTTTCCAAGAACGCCAATCCCATCACCGACGCCCTCTCCCTGCAGGCGGTCAGCATCATTACCCGATGGCTTGGGGCTGCCGTGGCCGATGACGCGGATGTGGAGGCCCGCTACTGGATGTCCATGGGCAGCCTTATCTCCGGCATGGTGCTCAACAATGCCGGAACCAGCCTGGTTCATGCCATGGCCTATCCGATTGGCGGTGAGTTTCATACCCCCCACGGCATCTCGCTGACGGTGCTTCTGGTCTCCTGTTTCGAGGCGATATTACCCGCCAGGACGGACAAGTTTGTCCAACTCGCCGGGGCCATGGGCGAACCGGCGGAGGGCCGGCCCGCACGTGAGGCGGCCCGGCTCGCCCTGGATGCGGTGACCCACCTGCTCAAAAGCGCCGATCTTCCGGCTTCTCTTCCGGAGATCGGGATTACCGACCGGTCCAAGATTCCCCGCTGGGCGGTGGAAGCCCATGCGGAACGAAGGCTTCTCGGCCGCTGCGCCCGAAATCTCACGGTCCGGGATATCGAAAAAATATATACGCGCGCCTTCGAGCCCCGCTGACCGGCCCGAAAAGAAACCTTAAGGTGGTGATATGACGATTGACCGGGTGAGCGGAGCTTTTCTGACCCTTCTGGGCTTCTTTGTCGTCTGGGAGCGAAGGGTGTTGCCGCTGGGGACCGCGAGCCATCCCGGCCCCGGCTATTTTCCGCTGTTGTTGGCGATTCTGCTGATCGTCCTCGGCGCGATTCTGATCGTACGCGGGAAAGACGCGGTGAAGATTCGCGCCCTCTCCTGGCCGGAGGCGCCGCATGCGGTTGCGATTTTAGGCTGTTGTCTCTTCATATCGCTGTTCATGGAGACGATCGGCTATCGTCTGACCCTGCTTTTGACCCTGGGATTTTTATTCGGCGTCATGGAGCGAATCAAGGTATGGCTGACGCTCGTTTTGACCCTCGGCTTCTCGCTCGGCACGTTTTGGCTCTTTGATTCCCTGCTCCGGGTGCCGCTGCCGAGAGGGGGGTGGGGATTCTGATGGAAACAACTTTTCAGAATCTGGTTCTCGGTTTCTCGACGGTCTTCACACCGACCCATATGCTTTATTCCCTGGTGGGCTGCCTGATCGGGACGATGGTCGGGGTCCTGCCGGGGGTGGGTCCCCTGGCCGGGATCAGCATGCTCCTCCCGACCACGTTCGGGTTGGATACCACGTCGGCGATCATCCTCCTGGCGGGAATTTACTACGGGGCGATGTATGGCGGGTCGACCACCTCGATCCTGATGCGCATTCCCGGAGAGGCGGCATCGGTGATGACCTGCATCGACGGGTACGCCATGGCCCGGAAGGGGCGAGCGGGACCGGCCCTGGCCATCGCCGCCATCGGCTCCTACATTGCGGGAACGCTGAGCGTCGTCGGCTTGATGTTCCTGGCCCCCCCGCTGGCCCGGTTCGCGCTGGGTTTCGGACCGCCGGAATATGTCTGCCTTCTCGTTTGCGGTCTGGTTGTCCTCAGCTACATGACGGGCGGGTCGATCGTCAAGAATCTGGCCATGATCTCACTCGGCATGATGGCCGGGATGATCGGGATCGACCAGATGTCCGGCTATTTCCGGTTTTCCTATGGCATCACGGCCCTGGGGGACGGGATCGGCCTGGTTCCGGTTGCGGTGGGTCTTTTTGGAATCTCGGAGATCCTGGCCACCGCCGGCAGCCCGGAAATTCGGGATGTGTTGAAACCCCGCTTTCGCGATCTGCTCCCCTCGAAACAGGAGTTCAGGGACTCCATCGGGCCAATCGGCCGCGGAACGGTTCTGGGGTTTCTGATCGGGATCATTCCCGGATCGGCCCATATCATCTCGACGTTTGTCTCTTATGCGCTGGAGCGGAGGATTTCCAAACATCCGGAGCGGTTCGGGCAGGGGGCCATCGAAGGGGTGGCCGGTCCGGAATCGGCCAACAATGCGGCCAGCGAAGGAGCCCTGGTGCCGCTGCTGGCCCTCGGCGTCCCGACGGGCCCTGTCCCCGCGGTTCTGCTCGCGGCGCTCATGGTGCACGGGATCACCCCCGGTCCACTCTTCATCCAGGAGCAGCCGGTGGTCTTCTGGGGGTTGATCGCGAGCATGTACGTCGGCAACCTGATGCTGCTGCTCCTCAACCTGCCCATGGTGGGTATTTTTGTCAATCTTTTGCGCGTACCGTACCGCATCCTTTACCCGACCATCCTGCTGTTCTGCGTAGTGGGCGTCTATGCGGTCAATTCCAGCATGGTGGATGTGGGCATAATGACCGTCATGGGCGTCCTGGGATACCTGCTCAGAAAAATGGATTTTGAAACGGCGCCGCTGGTGCTGGGGGTCATCCTGGCGCCCATCATCGAGTTCAGCTTTCGTCAGGCCCTGGCGATGTCCGGCGGCTCGTATGCGATTTTCGTCGAACGGCCGATTTCCGCCGCTTTTCTGGTGCTGGCGCTGATCATGATCCTTCTGGGGTTGAAGCCGCTGATCTTCAAAAAGAGGGATTGGCGCGACCGGTTGAGCGAAGCGGAAAAAGGTTGTGATGCTCCGTAACGGATAAGATCTACATATAAATTTGAGGAGGAAGTGATGAAATCAAAGCGCGTGTTTCCGGCGGTAATGGCGATGTTGTGCATGGGAATCGTTGGTCTGGTGGCGGGTCAGGCCCTTGCGGCCGATTCGTATCCCGTTAGGCCCATTCAAGTGATCGTTCCCTTTCCGCCGGGCGGGGTGGCCGATCTGGTGGGGCGCCCGTTTGCGACGGCTCTGGAGAAAGAGCTCAAGCAGCCCGTGGTCATCGTCAACAAGACCGGCGCCGGTGGGGCCGTGGGGATGCAGGCCCAGGCCGTGTCCAAGCCGGACGGCTATACCCTGATGGTGGCCCTTTCGAGCATTTCGGTCATGCCGGAAGTCGATGCCCTGTTCGGCCGGCCGGCGGTGTACAAATTAAGTGACTTTGCCCCGATTGCTCTGCTGTCCTCCGATCCGACCGTGCTCGTGGTCAGCAGCAAATCGCCCTGGAAGACGGTCGCGGATTTTGTGGCGGACGCCAAGAAGCGGCCCGGTGAGATCAAGTACAGCTCTTCGGGCGTCTACGGAACCATGCACGTGGCGATGGAGATGTTAGCCCATGCGGCGGGCATCAAACTGCGCCACATCCCGACGGGCGGCGGCGGTCCGGCACTGACCGCGCTTTTAGGCGGCCATGTGGACGCGCTGTCCGGCGGCCCGAATGTCTCCATCCCGCATATCAAGGCGGGAACCGTCCGGGTTCTGGCGGGCTGGGGGAACAAGCGCCTGGCCGCTCTGCCGGACGTGCCGACGTTGATGGAGCTGGGCTACAAGGATGTGGAATTTTACATTTGGTCGGGGTTCTTCGCCCCGGCGGCGACCCCGCCGCCGATCATCAAGGTGTTGCGCGAGGCCACGGCCAAGGCCGTCCAGGCGCCAGATTTTAAATCAGCCATGCAGAAAATGGAGACGCCGATCGCATACATGGACGCTCCGGAATTCCGGAAATTCTGGGATGCCGACGCCGACAGGCTGATCAGGGCCGTCCGCAATATCGGCAAGGTCGAGTAACGGGGGAGGGTGGAATGATGCAGCGGATCGGATTTATTGGTATGGGTTTGATGGGTCGTCCCATGAGCCTGGCGCTCTTGAAGGCAGGTTTCCCCGTGACCGTCTGGAATCGCACCCGGGAAAAGGCGTCTGAAGTGCTCACAGCCGGTGCGACATGGGCCGGATCTCCGGCCGAAGTGGCGGCGGCCTCCGAGGTCGTGATCGCCATGGTCACCGATGCGGCCGCATCGGAAGCGGTGATCTGCGGCCCGGAAGGAGTGCTGGAGGGCGCCGGTCCGGGACTTTGCCTGATCGATATGTCCAGCATCCCACCGGAGAAATCCCGCGCCATTGCCGACTGCGCCCGGGACAAAGGGGTGGCCATGCTGGACGCGCCGGTCACCGGAAACCCCAAAGTCGCCGCCCTGGGCAAGCTGGGGATCATGGTGGGCGGGCCTCTGGAAACATTCGACCGGTGCCGGCCTGTTTTCGAGGCGATGGCGGCGAAGATTGTATATGTGGGGGAAGCCAACGGCCTCGGAACGACGCTCAAGCTGATCAACAACCTGGTCATGGCAGTGGCAATCCAGGCCTCGGCGGAGGCCCTGGTGCTGGCAAAAAAGGCGGGTATCGATCCCGGGAAGGTCATGGAGATAACGAGTGTCGGCGGGGCCCGCACCGGCGCCATGGAGGTTCGCGGGCCCTGGATGATCGAACGTAACTTCGCTCCCCATTTCTCCGTGAACAACATGTACAAGGATCTCTCAACCGCCATGAAACTGGCGGATGAATGCGGCGCGGTTCTTCCGACCGCCAGCCTGTCGCTTGAGATGCTGCGGGCGGCCCGCTCCCGGGGAAACGGCGAGAAGGACTCCTGCGTCATCATCACCGTGCTCGAGGCGCTGTCTGGGCTTTAGGGGTTGCGGTTTTTATGTCTCCATTTCCGTTGTCAAATTCCGCTTGACAAAATCGGTTTTTGAAAGCATGGTGAGCCGCCATTCATAAAATGAATGGCCTTTCTATTATCTGAATATGAGATCAACGATGGATAAAGCGGAGCGCAAGGAACGGGAATTCAATCTGAGACGGGCGGAGATCCTCGAACAGGCGGAAAAGATCTTTGCCGCCAAGGGATTTCACAACACCACCGTGGCCGAGATTGCGGGCGCCTCGGGGTTCGCCGTCGGTACGCTCTACCAGTTCTTCGAGAGCAAGGAGCAGCTCTACACCGTGATGCTCACTGAAAAGCTGAACAGGATGTACTCCGGCATCCGGGAGTCGGTGGCCCTGGAGGCGGATACCATCAAGAAGATCGAATGTCTGGTCGCTTCACAATTCCGGTTCGTCGAAAACAATGGGGAGTTCTTCAGCATCTTCAGCCGGGGGGATCATCTTTCTCTATCCGAGGGAAGCGCGGCGCTTAGGAAACGGATGGTGGCCGATTACGCCGTCCACGTCTCCTTTACGGAAGAGGTGATTCGCAAGGGTATCCGCGCCGGCATCCTGAAAGAAATGGACCCGCGGATGATGGCCGCCGCCCTGACGGGCATTATCAATTCCTGCGCCTCGAAGTGGCTGGCCATGATGGAAGGGGCATCTCTGATCGGCAACGTCCCGTTTGTGATCAACATTTTTCTGGAGGGGGTCAGGAAAAATGCGCACTAAACGATGGTTTCTCTGCGGAGTCATCGTCACCCTGATTGCAGCCGCGGTGACGGCCGCCCGCGCGGCGGAGACGGTCAAGCCGCTGTCGCTTTCCGAAAGCATCGATCTCGCCCTGAAGCGGAGCGTCCTCATCCATGCGGCACGGGAAGGGGTCCGGGGGGCCGAGGCGCAGCGGAAGGAGGCATTCACCGGCTTCCTCCCGAAGTTCAGCACCGCCTACAGTTACACCCGCTACAACCGTGATCCCTATCTGGCTTTTCCCGGGATACCGCCCGTGATCCCGCCTGCCAACCTGACCGTGGGGACCAAGGACAACTACAACTGGATTCTCGAGGCGCGGCAGCCGCTCTTTACCGGGGGTGCACTGCTGGCGAACTACGAGGCGAGCCGCATCGGCGCGGATATCGCCCGCCTCGACGAAGCTTCGACGGTGCAGGACCTCGTCCTGGAGGTGAAGGTCGCCTATTTCAACATCCTGAAGGCCGGGCGGATCCTGGCCGTGGCGAAGCAGTCTCTCGAACAGTTGCAGGCGCACCGTGATACCGCGCAGAGCTTCTACGACCAGGGGTTGATTCCCCGCAACGACCTCCTCCAGGCGGAGGTAGAGCTGGCCAACGGCCAGCAGTTCCTCCTCCGGGCGGAAAATGGCCTGGAACTTGCCCGGTCGAAGTTCAACACGGTCCTCAGGCGTCCGATCGACACCCCGGTCGAGATCGAGGACATCCTGAACGACCGCCCCTATGAGAAGACCTTTGACGCCTGCATTGCCGCGGCCCTGGACAACCGGCCGGAAATCCGTTCTTTCGCCCTCCGGCTGGAGCAGGCCAAAAGTCAGGTCAAAGTCTCGCAGAGCGAATATTATCCCAGTGTAAGCCTGGTGGGGAACTACGCGAAATACGGCGATACGCCGGGCGTCGCCGGCAGCCCTTTCAAGGATCAGGAGAGCTGGTTCTTCATGGCGGTTGCGAACTGGAATTTCTGGGAGTGGGGGAAGACGAAAAACCGCGTGGAATTCGGACAGAGCCGGGAGAACCAGGCGACGGACTTCCTCGCCAACGTCCGGGATCAGATTACCCTCGATGTGAAGAATGCCTTTCTCCTCCTCCACGAGGCGGAAAAACAGATCCTGGTGGCGGCCAAGGCAATCGAGCAGGCCGAGGAGAACTTCCGGATCAACACCGAACGGTATCAGGAGCAGGTGGGGACATCGACTGAGGTGATCGACGCCCAGACCCTCCTCACGAAGGCCAGATCGGACCGGCACAACGCCCTCGGCGACTTCAACATCAGCCGCGCCAGGCTGGAGCGAGCGATCGGGGTAAGTACACCCGAATGAGGGATGATCCCCGGGCCGTTTGACGACTTATGACTGATGGCGCCGGAGGATAACCCTCCGTTTCAGAGGACATCCGTTGCCGGGGAAGGAAAATTTGCGTGGTGCGTGCGGGTTATGCGTACCGGGAATTTGCATCTATTGTTATCAACTGTTTCGATAAGGAGCGGGAATGAAGAAGAAGATATATCGTATGGCGGCCGGCAGCGTCGTGGTACTCCTTTTTACGACGGCGCCGGCCATCATTTTCGCCGAGGAATATACCCTTGACGATCTCTACCGGATAGCCTTGGCCCATTCGGAAATAGTCAAGGTGGCCGAGGAGAACCTCGTGATCTCGGAGATAGGAAAAGATAAGGCGTTCTCTTATCTGCTGCCCCGTCTGACTGCCACCGGCGACGTCACCCAATATTCGGAAAAGAAATTCTCCGATGCGGGGAGCCTCATCCAACCGGAATCCGGTTCATCGTGGGGAGTCCAGCTTAACCAGACCGTCTCCCTGAGCGGCCGTGAACTGACCGCGTTGGGGATCTCCCGGCAGTTCGTGACCAAGAGCAAATATGATGTTACCGCTGTCCGTGAAGACTATCTCCTCCGGTTTGTGGCCTCTGCCTACTATAACGTCCTGATGGCCAGGAAGGTCCTGGAAATTGCCGAATCCAATCTGGAGCGTCTCAGTAAATACCGTGATGCGGCTGAAAAAAGGCTCCGAATCGGCGAGGTCACCAAAACAGCCCTCCTGCGTGCGGAGGGGGAACTATCCGGGGCGAAGTCGGACCGCCTTCAGGCCCAGAACGGTCTGGAACTGGCCGTGGCCGTCCTGGCAAGGAACGTCGGCATCAAGGACGACTTCACCCTTCGGGAGGGAGCGGCGGCGGAGGGCGAAGTTCCGGCGGTGAACGTGTTTAGGGAAAGGGCCTTCGCGATGCGGGCGGACCTCAAAAGCATGGAGGTTCAGAAGCAGATCGCCGCTGATCAGATCAAATATGCCGAGGGCGCCTTCTGGCCAACCGTTTCCGCCTCCGCGGGGTATGTCGGGTTCGATCAGCATCCGCCCACGTCGGGTCTGAACAGGGAGAGCATCTACGGCGGCGTAGCCCTGAACTTTCCGATCTTCGATGGCGGGCTCCGGAGAGCGGAGGTATCCGAAGCGAAGGCCCGTGAACGTCAGGCAGCGTTCTTCTATGAGGATTTGAAGAAAGGGATCGGGATCGAGGTGCAGACCGCTTACCTGGATTTGGTCACCCAGAAGGGGATCCTTCAGTTCCTGGATGATCAGCTCGCCTTCGCCCGCGACAACTACCAGGCCGTGGCGCGGCAGTTCGATTTCGGTCTATCGAACAGCCTGGATGTGCTGGATGCCAACACGCTCCTGGTTTCGGCGGAGACGAAAGCGGTGTCGGCCGTTTACAACTACCGGCTCGCCCTTCTCCGGATGAAGAAGGCTACCGGGACGCTGCTGCACAATGAATCATGATCGACAAACGATGATCAACGAATGTCCCTTAATGGATAGGGGTAATTGACTTTTCTTAAAGGAGTTTTGCATGTTGGGACGAACATCGCCTTTAACCGGGGAAAACGGAGCGGCTCAGGGTAGGGTCAGGGCTGGTGCAGTTATCATGGCGGTCCTTTTATGCGCCGCGGTGTCTGCCAGTGTCGGGTGCCAGAAGCAGGAACAGAAGGTGCAAAAGGAGAAGGCCGTCAACGTCCGGGTCTGGACGGCGGAGAATCGTCCGCTCCGGCCTTTCGTGGAGTCGATCGGGACCCTCAATCCATACGAAATTGTCAATGTCAGTTCCGAACTGGACGGAATCCTCAAGACGATCCACGTCGACGAAGGATCTCCCGTAACCCGCGGTCAAGTCATTGCCGAGATCAAGGAGACCGATTACCAGCTTGCCGTTGAGCAGGCGACGGCCATATTGAAGCAGGCGGAGGCGGCCCTGGCCAATGCGAAACAGGAACATGTGCGAAAAGAGGCCCTCTACCGGGAGGAACTGGTCACGAAGCAGCAGTTTGATGATATCGTCGCGCGTCTTGCCGTTGCCCAGGGGGATGTGGAACGGGCAGTGGCGGGACTCGATCTGGCGAAGGAGAAATTGACCAAGACGAAGATCCATGCCCCCATGGCCGGCAGCATCAAAGAAAAGAAGGTCACCGCGGGGGACTATATCCGCAACGGCACGCTTCTCGTCTCGATTATCCGCACCGATCTTCTCAAACTTTTATTCAGCGTTTCCGAGAAGGATGTGGGAAGCCTCCGGGCGGGTCAGGATGTCTCCTTTGCGGTGGATGCCTTCCCCGGCCGCGAATTTCGCGGCCAGGTGAAAACAATCTATCCCAGCCTGGAGGAGAAGACCCGTTCCCTCCAGATCGAGGCCGTCGTGGCGAATGCGGACCGGAGTCTCAAACCGGGGCTTTTCGCCCGCGTGACGCTCTACACCGGGCTGGCCCGGGACACGGTCGTCGTCCCGATCACCGCGCTTCTCTATGATAACGCCACCACCAAGCTGTTTGTTGCGGAGGGGGATCGGGCAAAGGAACGGAAGGTCCGGATCGGCCGGAAATACGGAGAATTTATGGAGATTGTTGAGGGCCTCAAGGCCAAGGAGATCGTCGTGACCGTGGGACAGAACAATCTGATGGAAGGGGTGCTCGTCAATGTGGCTCGCTGATACCTCGGTCAAAAGGCCGGTTTTTGCCACCATGCTTATCATGGCCCTGGTGGTCCTCGGTGTGGTCAGTTATCCGGAGATCGGCGTTGATCTCTTACCCCGGGTAGATTTTCCCATCGTCACAATCACCACGCACTTGAACGGCGCAAGCCCCGAGGTGATCGACGTTGACGTCACCGACAAGATCGAAGGGTCGGTCAACACGATCAACGGCGTAAAAACGATCACCTCGAGCAGCACCGAAGGGGACTCCCGCGTCACGGTGGAGTTCGTCCTCGAACGGGACATTGATCTCGCCGTCCAGGACGTCCGGGAAAAGGTCGCCCTGATCCGGAACAAGTTGCCCGTGGATATCGAAGAACCCCGGATCGCCAAGGTTGATCCGGACGCAACGGCGGTGATGTGGCTGAACCTGTCGGGGCAGAAAACGGTCCGGGAGCTTTCAACTTACGTCGACGAGGTCCTCAGGGAGCAGCTCCAGCGGATCAACGGCGTCGGAGACATTCAGTTATTTGGCCTACAATTACGCCAGGTCCGCGTCTGGCTCGACTCCGGCAAACTCCAGGCCTACGGGATTTCCGCAAACGATGTCATGGGCGCCCTCCAGCGGCAGAACGTCGAACTGCCGGGGGGCCGGATCGAGAGCCTCTCCAAGGAGTACACGATCAAGGTCAAGGGGGAGTTCCTCAATGTCCCTGATTTCAACGACCTGGTCATCGCCTACGACAAGGGCGCCCCCATCCGCCTCCGGGACCTTGGGAAGGCGGAGGACGGGATGCAGGAGCGGCGCGACATCGCCCGCTTCAATGGCATCCCGGCCGTGACGATGGGCGTTCAGAAGCAGTCCGGGACGAACACCGTGGCCGTCGTCGACGCGGTCAAGGCGGAGATCGTCAAGATCAACAAGACCCTCCCGCCGGGAATGACTCTGAACATCGCCATCGACCAGTCTGTCTTCATCCGGCGCTCCATCGAGGAGGTGCAGAAGCACCTGATCCTGGGCTCGCTCTTCGCGGTCCTCGCCGTCTTCATCTTCCTCGGCAACGTCCGGACGACGCTGATCAGCGCGGTGGCCCTGCCGATCTCGATCATCGCCACCTTTGCACTGATCCGGGCCTTCGGATTTACGTTCAACAACATGACGATGCTGGCGCTGACCCTCTCCGTCGGGCTCCTGATCGACGACGCCATCATCGTCATCGAGAACATCTACCGTCATGTCGAGGAGGGGATGGCGCCGCGCGAAGCGGCAA
>Ga0209014_10002172_pt1 | contig 11423 bp, 14 predicted proteins | sample BarGraNGADG00212_FD_184491 | JGI IMG/M metagenome (GOLD analysis project Ga0209014, IMG submission 184491) | Arctic peat soil microbial communities from Barrow, Alaska - Barrow Graham LP Ref core NGADG0002-212 (SPAdes) (version 2) | ecosystem: Environmental > Terrestrial > Soil > Wetlands >... | reverse complement strand
TCCATCATCGAAAGGATGAATGGTGACGAACCAGAGATGAGCCAGGGCCGCCTTCAGAACCTCATCGATATCGAGGCGCCTGTTGAACCAGTCGAGGAAGGCAGCCATCTCCCGGTGAACGCGCAGCGCGGCCGGCGCTTGGAAATGGACGCGCTCTTTCCCGATAGGGCCTGAGACAACTTGCATCGGACCGGCGCTGTCGTCACGCCAGGCACCAACGGTGATTTTGCGCATGCCGCTGTGCCCCGTGGGGAACAGGGCTGCGTGCCACGAGAAGAGCCGTTCTGTGGTAAGCGCATCGCTGTAATGCTGTGTCGCGTCGAGCATTACCTCGACGACGCCTTCGACGTAGTGCTCAGCCGGTCTTAGAGCACCAATATCGAGGCCCAGGCGCCGCGCGACGGAGGACCGTATTTGCTCCACGTCAAGCTTCTCGCCCTCAATCTCGCTACTCGTGACGACATCGGCTGTGAGAGTTTCGAGCACGGCCTGCTCTCGGAGCGCGAATCCCAGGGCCTCCATCCGGCCGATGAGACGGCCCTGGCGGTAGCGGACCTCCGCCAACGACGAGGCAAGTCGCTCGGTGTTCCAGCGCCAGCCAGGCCAATCTTCAAGTTCATGGATATACATTCACCGCAGCTCCTGCGGCGATTGTAGTCGTTAATCATGGCGGGAGGCAAGATAATGACCGCATATATTGCGGAGAATACAGGAGGTAATCGCCGCACCGCGCAACATCGAGCGTACGAAAAGCTTGGGTACCGTCATGTTCAGCGTATTCGCCTGTGGGGCCCCAATAACACATAAGGCCTATTCCCAGGAGTTCGTCACCCTGGGAATAGGCCTTCACGTCGAGAGTCGTCTAGTCTAGTCGTTGGGGGCGGTACCAAATCGCCCGGTGGGCCCCTGGCCTCCGCGGAGCTGCTGACCGGCGAGTGAGCTCACTCAAGCAGCGATTAGAGCCGATTCCTCAATCTGGCTGTCATCGACCCGCTCCTCTGCCCCGGGACGGGCAATCACTCGCTCATGGAGAGAGCGGTAGTTCCTAGTCCTGGGCATTGCCACGTTCCTCCTGTTTCAGATCGGTCAGATGCTCATCGTAGAGGTCGTCTGCCAGCGGGACGGCAGTCCGCCTAGCCCGGGCATTCGGAACATCCTGGCGCCAGCAAGAGATTCAAGAGCGCACCGAAAGGCTTCGTGGGGCCATGACGGGTCGGCGCGCCTGATCTCCACGGGCGTTGGCCACTGGTTCGCGCTCGAGCGCTTGCTATGAAAGCGGGTGACGCCAACGTAGGCCGGGGAAGCGGCTGAAGTCCCGATCGGTCGTTATCCATTCGCAGCCGGATTCGATCGCGAGCGCGGCAAGGTACGCGTCCGCAATGAGGTTCCCTCGCGCACCGGCATCACGACAGAGGCGATCGAAGATGTCCCAGTGCCGTTCGCCCGGTGTCACGATCACGGTGTTGGGCTGCGCACGTAGCGCCTCGGCGAACGCCAGCGCATCAGCGACCGGCGCGGGTGACGAAAAGATCCGGGGATGTGTCGAGACGCGCACGAACCCGCTGAGCGCGAGTTCAGAGACACCAAGTGGCTCATCCGCGATGATGGCCGACTGGAGCCATTCCCGATACCGCTGGTGATCGGGCGTCCCTTCGTGGAACGCATAGACGAGCACATTGACGTCGAGCAGGATCAGATCGGCGCCTCTTCCATGAGGTCCAGCAGGCCGGATCCATCATCGAGGTCGACACCGGCCCGCAGCCCACCGCCGGGAAACGTCGGGAGTTGAACCCTCGGCTGCGGGTGCGCCCCGCGCTGGCGCGCGATGGAGGAGCGAAGAGCGTCCGCAACCACAGCGTTCAGGGTCCTGCCCGAGCGCGCGGCGATTTCTTTCGCCTCAGCGAGGAGCCGATCGTCGATCGTGATTGTCGTACGCATGCATCAAAGTGTGTCTATCTCACATTAAGATGTCAATGCGCTTGTCGGGCAGCAAACCGGAGAGTAGGTGTCAACGCCCGCGAAGCTAACTCGACCGCCAAGCGAGATCGGGAGGTTCCGGCTTCTCGATCGGCAACTCGAAGCGAAACGGGACCACATTGTTCATCCCTACGCGTGACCGTGCAGTCACGCCAAGGTCTGCACGGTGGTGAATGCACTTAATCGGACCTCAGCAGACTCAGAACGGACTATCCGTAGCTGCGGCCCAGAGTCTGCGGCCCCCTCATCACACCTCGTCCCGGGAAGAATCATGAGCTCCCCGACGGGGCCGTGGTGATCTCGTACAGCGCTTTCGTTCTGCGGGCTCACCCGCTTCTGCTCAACGAATGTGTTACTCGCCCGTCAGGTGGGACTGGTCCCGAGCCCGGGACGGTAGCAAACGATCGCAGTACGGTTTTGGCGATTGAACGCCACCAATGAAGCCCCAGGTCAACGCGTGCCGCTCGGCGCGACGATGGCAAAGCGCGAGAAGCTCATCCTCCTCAACGTGCTCGTGCTCTGCCTGTTCTTGACCGCGCTGGACCAGTCCATCGTGGCCACGGCGATCCCCCACGTGCTCGCGGACCTCGGCGGGTTCAACCTGCTCGCCTGGGTCATCACCATCTACCTGCTGACCTCGACGGTCACCATCCCCATAGCGGGGAAGCTCTCGGACATGTTTGGGAGGAAGCGCTTCCTCCTCGCCGGTGTCGGGCTGTTCGTTGCGGGTTCGGCAGCCTGCGGCGGTGCGCCCAGCATGTCCTTCTTGATCGGGGCGCGAGCGGCGCAAGGCGTCGGGGCGGGTCTGATTACCGCCTGCGTCTTCGGGACGATGGGCGATCTGCTCACCCCGATTGAGCGGGCGAAGTACTTCGCTCTGACGGTCGGTGGATTTACCTTCGCCTCAGTCGCTGGCCCAACCCTGGGCGGCTTCTTCGCCGACGGTCCGGGCTGGCGCTGGTGCTTCTACGTCAATCTGCCGCTGGGCATCCTCGCTGCGATCTTTATCGTCCTGCGGCTCCCGGCTGGACGCGGTGCCGGTGGTCGCATTTCCGAGATCGACTTTCTTGGAGCCGCCCTCCTCAGCGTTGCAACGATCTGTTTCCTGATGGCGATCGTTTGGGCGAGCGTGCAATTCGGCTGGGCCGGGTCGCCGACCCTCGGATTGCTGCTTGCGACGCTCGTCCTTGTCGTCGCGTTCCTGTGGCAGGAACGTCGACACGCTTATGCGATCATTCCGCTCGATCTCTTTCGTAATGTCTCTTTCTCGCAGGCGATTGCGATCACGATCGTGCAGGCGGCCGGAGTGATGGCCGCCTCGCAGTTTTTGCCCACGTTTGTGCAGACTTCGCTCCAGGGCTCTGCGACCGTATCTGGCCTGCTCGTGATGCCCCAGGCCGTGGGCTCGCTCGTGAGCAGCATTGTGTGCGGACAGCTCATGTCTCGAACCGGGAAGACGCGCAATCAGATGGTCGTGGGAGCCTGCATCATGGCGGTCTCGGCGTTTCTGTTGATGCACATGCATACGGGCGAACCGCTCTGGCACATCGCGGTGTTCCTGGTGGTCATGGGGCTGGGCAGCGGCCTGATCTTTCCTGTGACGCAGGTCGTCGTGCAGTCCTCGGTGTCCCAGGACCGCCAGGGGATCGCTGCGAGCACGCGCCAGTTCTTTAACCAGATTGCCCAAACCATTGGCGTTGCGATGTTTGGACTGGTTCTCACGACCGTTTACGCAAGCTCATTCACGCAGAACAGCACCTCGTTCGCGGCGGCGCTCCCGGCATCGACCTACAACGCGCTGAAGGACCCGACGCTCTCCCTCGAACCGACCAAGTTCGCCCAAATCAGTAGTGACGTCACCCGTCTGCCCGGCGGGACCGAAATCCTGGCGCAGGCAACAGCGGCGCAACGGGAGTCGGTCGCCACAGCGACAGATCGCATCTACACATTCGTGTTTGCCGCGGCGATCGGATTGTTGGTCATCACGCTGCTCTTCCGCGAGATTCCACTGCGGCGGACCTTCGACATCGAAGAGGGATAACTCTCGGGGCCTCCGGGTCTGGCAGCGTCACCGTGCCGAGATACCGAAGGGCGCCCGCGAGTGGCAGGATACCTGCAACGGGTGCCTGGTTCGGCTGACGGCGGGCCGCACTAGAAGGGAGCCTCCATGGCAGCGATCATCCAGACCGAAAAGCTGACCAAGTTCTATCGAGCCCACCGTGGAATCATCGACGTTGACCTGGAGGTAAGCGAAGGCGAAGTGTTCGGCTTCTTGGGCCCAAATGGTGGCGGGAAGACGACGACGATTCGGACGGTCCTCGACCTTATCCGCCCGACAAGCGGCAGGGCGTTCGTATTCGGGATCGAGTCGAGCGCCGACCCGGTCGCCATCCATCGTCGGATCGGCTATCTCCCGGGCGAGTTCGCCCTGTATGACCGGCTCACTGGTGGGCAGACGATTCAGTATTTCGCCAATCTCCGGGGCGGGGCGATGCGGCCTATCAGACGTCGCTGATCGAGCGTCTCAATGTCGACCCGTCGCGACGGTACAAGGAGTACTCGAAGGGCAACAAGCAAAAGATTGGATTGATCATCGCTCTCCAACATCGGCCGGATCTTATCGTCCTCGACGAGCCGACGTCCGGTCTCGATCCACTCGTACAGCAATCGGTCTATGCCCTCCTCCGCGAAGCAAAAGCCGAGGGCCGGACCGTCTTTCTTTCGAGCCACATCCTCAGCGAGGTCGAACGAACCTGCGACCGGGTGGCGATCATTCGGGACGGGCGCCTTGTGACGGTTGAGCGCGTGGAAGCACTGCGAGACCTCGCCCACCACCAGGTGGAGCTGCGCTTCGCGGGCCCGGTCCCCGCGGCCGAATTCCAGGCTGTGGCCGGAGTCAGTGATGTCGCGACTGAGGACCATATCCTGCGTCTGCGGGTGACCGGCGCGATGACGCCTGTCATCCAGGCTGCTGCGCGCTATGAGCTGCTCGACTTTGTCAGCCGCGAGCCGAGCCTCGAGGAGACGTTCCTGGCGCAATACGGCGAGGCAGCACCTGAGAGCGGCCCCCGGTGACCGCTGAGCCAGGCAGGGGGGCGCCCCGCGTCATGTCAGTGTCGCTTCGGAGCCGGCTGTATGGGTTCGGCAGCGTCTACGGCAAGACGCTGCACGACTCCAGGCGCACCATCCTCATCATGGCCGGGCTGATGGCAGTGATGTTGCTCGCTGGTGGCGCGCAGTACGGCTCGACCTACGCGACGGCACAGTCGCGAACTGATCTCGATACCCTGATCAGCGCCATGCCGACGGCGCTGGTGGGGGTCTATGGCAACCCGTCGCCCGCGCACATCCAGACGCTCGGTGGACTGATCTCCTGGAAAGAGGGGCCATCTTTCGCGGTCACAGCGGGCCTCTGGTCGATCCTTGCGCTGTCGTCGACTCTCGCTGCGGAGGCCCAAAAGAGGAGCCTCGATTTTGTGGCCGTGGCCCCTCTCGGGCAGCGACGGGTTGCGATCGAGAAGATTGCCGCGCACGTGACCGGCCTGCTGGTCGTCATGGCAGTTGTGGCGGGGGCGGCGTGGCTGGCGGGGTTTCTCTTCGGCACTCTGCCGGGCGACGCCATTAAACCTGGTGCCGCGATCGGATTCGCGTTGTGGACGGGACTCATGGCGCTCGCGTCAGGCTCGGTCGCCTTTGCCCTGGCACCGGTGGTCGGCCGCGCTGGCGCGGCCGGGCTCGCGGGCACGGTCATGATCGGCGGGTACTTCCTGAACGGCTACCAGGCGGCGGTTCCAGCGTTTTCCGGTTGGGCGAATGCTACGTGGTTCGGGTGGACCACCCAGCACCAGGCACTCGCCGCTCAGTTCGACTGGCCTTCTCTCGTCCCGGTGGCGCTCGTCTCCGTGGTCCTGTTCATCGTGGGTGTGGAGGCGTTTGCCCGTCGCGACATCGGGGAGACCGTTGCACTTCCCTGGCCCGGCCTTCCGGCTGTGACGCTTGGCCTCCGCGGTCCGGTCACTCGATCGCTCGGTGAGCGTCTGCCGCTCGCCATCGCCTGGGGCAGCGGCATCGGCCTCTTCGGCCTCGTCCTGGGTGCTTCCTCAGGGTCGTTCAGTACCGAACTTGCCAGGACTTCGTCTGACTCACTCAAGCTCTTTCACACCCTGTTCCCGAGAATCGACCTCACCACTTCTGGCGGCTTTCTGCAGCTCAGCTTCGTGGAGTTCGGATTCATCCTCGCCGGCTTTGCATCAGCGACCCTCGTTGCCGGCTGGGCTTCGGACGAAGCTGGCGGTCGCCTCGACCTGCTCCTGGCGGCACCGCTCGCACGGGCGCGCTGGGCGGTCTCAAGTGGGCTCGGTGTCTTCGCAGCTATCGGAGTGATGACCGCACTGCTCGCACTCGGAGTCGGCTGCGGCGCGGCGATAGCGGGAGGCAACCCCACCGTGCCAGCCCTCGGTGCAGCCGTGCTCGGGTTGTATGCCGTCGCGCTGGCCGGGGTAGGTGTCGGCATAGGCGGTCTCGTGCGGACTTCGATCGCCGGGGAGGCGGTGGTGGTGCTTGTGGTCGCCACGTTTCTGGTCGATTTGATCGCACCGGCGCTCAAGCTTCCCGGCTGGGTCCACCAGCTTGCGCTCACCAACCACATGGGCCTGCCGATGATGGGGAACTGGGACTGGGTCGGCATCTCGGCATGTCTCGCGCTCGCACTCGGTGGGCTGGCTTTAGCGGGCTGGGGGATGAGCCGCCGTGACATCGCGACATAACGTCCGGCTCGTGACAATCCTCAGAGGCTGGTAGCGACGGGAAGGATGAGCCGGGACGGGTGAGCTTCGTCGTGGAAGACCTGGTTTGTCGAAGGCAGGCGGTTCGATTCGAAGAACGGGAAATCGCTGTTCGAAATGTCAACGCGGATTCGGTGGCCCGCCCTGAAGACGTTCGCCACGGGCCAGATTTCGATGTCAAACTCATAAACCCGGCCCGGTTCAAGGTCCTGCGGCGTTTCGTGAGAGAGGCGATGGCTCGCCTTCAACGCCCCCATATTGAGAAGCTGGGCGCGGCCATCCGGGAAGACGTCGCACAGCCGGACGACCCAATCCACATCTCATGCATCGCTTGAGGCGAAGAGGCGGACGCTGGGGCTGCCAATGACGGTCAGGTCTTCGGCCAGGGGAGATGACGTGTAGCTGAGGCCGTTTTCCTGTTGGCCCTGGTCCGCCGGGTCGCGAGGGGTGGGGTTCGGGTTGGACGGGTCGTGGGTGAGGAGATCCGGCTTTTGGTGGGGAAGCGGCCCCGCCAGCAGGATCCCGTCGCCGGCAAGGTGGAACGGCTCCGGCTGAACGGGGATGGGCCAGGCGGGTGTGTCCAACCAGCGCTCTTCGCCCATCAAGTAATAGCGCGCTGCCGGCCCTTCGGTAACGCCGTTCTGGGCGCCTTTGAGGAAGTGGTCGAACCAGCGCAACAGCAGCGCCTGGTAGCCCCCCTCCGGGTCGAGCGCGCCCGGGACCAGCGCGCCAGGGCTCATGAACAGGCGCTTCGGAGCGGAAAGGCCCTCGTGGGCCATGATCGTGCCGCGCCCGAAATGGTCGAAGAGCACACCGCCGTGCAGAGTCGGGGTATCGACCTCGTCGAGGCGATGGGCGAAGCTGCGTTCCTTCCAGAAATCGTCGTAGGTCGGGTGCTGGAACATCTCGGTCAGCCAGTCGAGGTTGATCGGGTTCTTGCCTGCGGTCATGCGCTTGTGGTACTGGTGGTAGCGCTCGCGGTAGATCTGGAGCTTCTTTGCGTAGTTGTTGCTCTCTGGCGTACCAGGGTCCTGTGGTGAAAGGCGTGTGAGCATGCCCGTTGACCAGCCGATGCGATTCTCGTAGCGGAAGACCCCGCCGACGAAACATTGATCGAAGTAGAAGTCGTTCGGATGCATGTTTGCGGCCATCGCCTTCAGGTGAGGCGGATGGGTCAGGGCGGCGAGATAGCAGAAGATCGCGGCGGCTGATGCCCCCATGATGCCGACATTGCCATCGCACCATGGCTGTTCGGCCATCCATTCAATGGTGTCGTAGCCGTCCCATGGCCCACCCACGAAGTTGTAGTAGTCGTATTCGCCCTGGGAAAAGCCAGTGCCGCGGGTGTCGCTAACGATGACGGCGTAGCCGTTTTCGACCAGCGCCTTTGCAGTCGCCGCGATCGTCGTAGCCGCTGTTGCGCCCACCGGGCTGGCGGCGGGCAGGCCGGTAGCACCCAGCCGGCCCGTGACCGTGCCGGATTTAAGGTAGGGGGTGCGCTGAAGGAGCGCGGGATAGCGTCCGGGAGCGTCAGGGCGATAGACGTCAACGGCGAGTTCGATGCCGTCGCGCATTGGGACGAAGACGTCCTTGATGATCTCCATCTGCCTCTGCTCCGCGGAGAGTTCTCCGTGATGCGGAGTCTACTTACACCGTGGCCGGTTCGCGTTAACCCAGGCCGCTGAGGCGAGATGCAACAACCCGTCGCGCCATCTCCGCGTCCTTCCGGAGCACGAACTCGTGGCGTTTGCCCGCGCGGGTGAGGATGACAAGCCGCTTGGGACGCGGCACGACGGAGACGCTCGCGATTTCGGTGTACAGGATGGACTGGCCTCGCTTCTTGCCTTCGACATCGATGCGGTCGTCAAGCACGAGGAGTGAGAAGCCCTCGCCTTCGATGACTTCGGAGGCAACATCGGAAGCGTCGGACATGCGATGACCGTCCTTTCGAGAGGTCCTGGAACGGGCGAGCCAAGCGGGCGCACGGACTGGCCGCTGCTGCCCCCTAAGGATTGTAGGAGGAAGCAGCGGCCCTCGGTGTCAGGCTTGATTCAGGCGAGCGGAGACACCGACGAGGATGCTGGCCCTAAAGCCGGGTCCTCGTCGGTGTCTCCCAGGGATTCAGGCTAGTAGCGGCGTCCTGCTCCGCCGCCGTAGCTCCCGCCACCGCTTGAGTTCGTGCGAGGCTGCGACTGGAAGCAGTCGCTGCAGTAGACGGGACGGTCACCGCGGGGCTGGAAAGGAACGCGGGCCGTCTTGCCGCACGTCGCGCAGAGCGCGTCGAACATTTCGCGAGGGCCGCCGAAGTTTCCGCCGCCTCCGCTGCTTCGGCCGCCGCCGTCAGAGTCTCGCCGCGTCTGGCGGCAAGTCGGGCATCGGCGAGGATCGTTAGAGAAGCCCTTCGAGGCGTGGAATTCTTGTTCTCCAGCCGTGAAGGTGAATCCGGCGCCGCAATCGGCGCATGCAAGTGTCTTGTCAGCGAATGCCATTCGATGACCTCCTGTTTTTAGGAGATTCCCTACGGTCATCGATCGCCACTGAAAGAAGCTTTATGAAGATGATGGGACGCGGGTTCCTTGCATCCACCGTAACAGGTTCTGAGCGCGTCCGTTGTGGTGAATTTGTGGCCGGGGCTTTGGCGCTGGCGAGCGAGAGGGTGCTCCCCACCTCTCGGCAGGGTCCAGGGCTGTTAGCCCGGCGTCTGCCGCGCGCACCAGGCCGGGCTAACAGCCCCCCGAGGCCGCGTCTTTGCGGAGGGCCCGGCCGGTGCCGGTTCTCCTCCCCGAGCCTTTCAGAGAACGCCTTGGATATCGGTTCGGGCGAAATCGTTGCCGATATAGAGCAAATGGCAGGCGTTTTCCGCCGCAGCGACATAGGCGAAGCAGTCGCCAAAATTGAGGCCTGCTGGATTTGCACCTTTCCCCCAGCGTTCGTAGGCCTCGGCGATGCGCCGCGCCGAGGCGGATGTTACCGGCACGACCTCAAAGCCGAGTTCATCGATCAGGCGTGCCATTTCGCCTCCCACGTTCCGGTGCGTCGATACGATGAGTGTTTCAGCAACAGTCCCCGCAGAAATCAGGAGGCGTTCTTCGGCTTCGAGTGCAGCGATACAGGCCGTGGACTCCGGCTCGCCAAGGACGATGGCCATCAGGGCCGAAGTATCGACGACGATCATCCAGGCAATCCGTCGTCGCCGTAGAGAAAGTCCTGGCTGCGTGCAGCACTGGGCCCCGCACTCGCTTTGGCGGCGCCGGCTGACCGGGCGGCCTCAAGCACGCTCCTGCGGGCACCTTTGTCCGGGGGTTGATGGATGGGAACGAGGCGCACGGCCGCGTGCCCATGGCGGGTGAGGATGACTTCGTCGCCCGCCTCTGCGCGGCGGACCAGGTCCGTCAATTGGGCCTTGGCCTGGGTGACGGACACCTGCATCGGGCACCTCCTAATATGGACCTGATACTGGTCCATATTCTAAGCGATCTGGACGCGCACCGGCGAAGCCGATGTGAAGGCAGAAGGCCCGGGGCACCGCTCATGACGGCGTTCACGGCGCCTCCACTGTCGTGCCCCCGTCACCTCGAGGGGGCTCCACTTTTGCCGGGTCCCGCGAGATCGGCGACGCAACGCGACGGTCACGTTTTGGCTCCCCAGAGCTGGCGGAAGTCACCGGATACTCCCTGACCGAGTAAGGGTGCTTCACTCGATGTCCACCGGGCACTTCTGAATCTGGGGGCGGGTGTTCACCGGGGATTCCCTGATAGGAATCGCCCCCTTTCCTCCCTGGTCACCACCTCACACCCGCTCGCCGCCAGAACTCTACCTCCCGTTCCCTGATAGGGAATCCACCTACGCCGATGGTCATGGCGTGAACGCTTCACGACCTTCGGCGAACCTCCCCGGCCCCCTTCATGGCCAGTCACTTCCGGCCATTGCGACAGCGATGTTTCGCTCATGGACAGGGGTTGCGCTCCTCGCGGGCCTGGCGATTGTCGTCGGCACGGGAAAGGGCACGGCCAGTGCTGCCGACCCTCACTACGTTGGCTGTGGCAGTGGCATCACGCTGCCGCGGACCGTCAGCATTGGGCCTGGTGTTGATGCGACGCTCGTTCGCTCTGCCATGGCTGAGTGGAACCAGACCTTCGGAACGGTCTTCGTCGAAGCGCCGACCGGCGGCGACGTTTCCATCATCGCTGACAGCGTCACCTGGGTTGAGATGCCCTGTGCAAGCACGAAGTCGGTCATCCACGTGGGCACCGACGTCGACCTGAACTACTGGATGGCGCACGAACTCGGGCACACGCTCGGCCTCGCCGACCACATCCGCTCCTTTGATGACCCGAGCCGCTACATCAACCCGGGATTGTGCCCCAACGATGGCTACGTCGGCATCATGAGCTACTGCACGCCGCGGGAACTTTGGTTTGGTGCGCAGGACGTCCAGATGATGGATACCCTCTGGCCTGAACTCGTCAGCGGAGTCACCGCGGCGCCGGCAACGGTAGCTGCGACCAGCGGGGCGGATGCCCTGCGGGCTCTGGAAACCCACTCGGTCGACGTCGTGTTCTGCGACATCAAGATGCCGGGTCTGGACGGGATGGAGTTCGCGCGCGTACTGGCCCGGTTTGCGGAACGCCCGCAGATCGTCTTCGTCACTGCCTATGACGA
>Ga0209014_10002171_pt1 | contig 11427 bp, 9 predicted proteins | sample BarGraNGADG00212_FD_184491 | JGI IMG/M metagenome (GOLD analysis project Ga0209014, IMG submission 184491) | Arctic peat soil microbial communities from Barrow, Alaska - Barrow Graham LP Ref core NGADG0002-212 (SPAdes) (version 2) | ecosystem: Environmental > Terrestrial > Soil > Wetlands > Peat... | reverse complement strand
CGCAGACGCAGGTTGAAAATGTAGAAACTCCAGGCGCCGGCCAAGGGGCCGGCCGCGGGCGAGGGCGCCCGCCCCACATGGCGCCACAGACGCGGGCTACCTGAGTCAAGCACATAGCCCTTTAGCCCGATTAAGCCGGCCGCGGCGACGCACGGTATCAATCTTGCGCCAAAACGCAGCGGGAGTGGTGGTGACTCGACAACGTGCAGCGCCAGCGGTATCAGTGCCCCGGTGACGATCGTCACGCCGAGGATGAAGGAGTTTGCGAAGGCCATCCCTAAGGGCGTCAGCGTAAGGCCATAAGTGACACCGCCGAGCCCCCAGACGAGACCCCAGCCGTAGGCCACGACCCAGTGCGAGTACGGCAGTCGAGACGCCTGATCTCAGAAGACACCAGGCACCATCGCGGCCCAGACCAGCCGAACGCGGAGCGTATTCCGCAGGGCAAACCGAGGACAGACAGCGAATTTCCGGCAAACTGCGCCGAAAATTCATGTCAGTCCCCGGTTTGCGGCGACGGTCACCGTCAGAAGACTCTGACGCCGGCGATCCAGGCGCCGGCGATCGCGAACTGGTTCGACGGGGTAAAACCCCACTGCACGATGTCGGCCCGCTCGCCGGGGACAAGGCCCTGGCCGCGTCCGGGGACAAGGCCGGCGCGCGCGGGATTGATGGTGGCCATGCGGATGGCGTCGGCCAGCGACAGGCCGGCGAGGCGCATCAGGTTTTCAACGCCGCGGTGCATGTGCAGAGAGCTGCCGGCGAGCCGGTCCGTGCCGGCGAGGACGACGCGGCCGTCTTCGGTGAGATCCACCGGTTGGCCGGCCAGGGAATAGCGGCCGGGCGCGGCGCCGGCCGGAGTGGCGGCGTCGGTGACGAGCACGCTGCGGCCGACGGTCTTGGCGCGGATGGCGGATTTCAGAAAGGCGGCGCCGAGGTGGATGCCATCGGCGATGAAACCGGCCATCAGGCGGTCTTCGGCGAGTTGTTCCCAGATGTAGTTGGGGTGGCGGCGGAGGAGTTGGTGGGCGCCGTTGCCGAGGTGGGTGGAAAGGGTGGCGCCAGAGTCAACGGCGGCGGCGATCTGGCTGGCGGTGGCCTGGGTGTGGCCGATGGAGGCGACCACGCCTTCGGCGGTGATGCGCTCAATGTACCGCGGGGCTTCGGGCCATTCCGGGGAGAGGGTGACGATGCGTATGCGGCCGCGGGCGGCGTCCTGCCAACGGTAGAACTCGTCGAGATCGGGCGGACGGACCCATTGGCGGGGATGGGCGCCGCGCGGGCCGTCCTCGGGAGAGATGTGGGGACCTTCGACGTGGAAGCCGTCCATGGCGTGGCCCTCGGGGATGGACTCCCGGGCGGCCGCGAGATTGCGCAGGCACGCCTGCATGTGGTCACGCGATCCGGTGATCACGGTGGGGTAGAGGCGGGTGACTCCGGTAGCGAACTGGGCGCGGAGGGAGCGGGCGATGTCTTCGTGGGGAGTACGCGGGTGATTGTAATCGACGCCGGCGAAGCCGTTCACCTGGAGATCGATGAAGCCGGGGGCGAGGTAGAGATTCGAGGTTTCGGCGGATGGGGTGACGGAGTGGATCGCATCCTGGAACGCGAGTTGGATGGGGAGGCCGGTGAGCGCGCAGGTGCCGGAACATTGCAGCGGTTCCATGGTTTATACACCAGTTTGGCACATTGGAAGAGGCGTAAGTGTATGGCACAGCGGGGCGAGAAAGTTGTGCAAAACCAGAAAATTCCGCTGGCGCGCGGCACGGGACCGCGCTACAAAAGGAGAGTCCATTTGGCTGCGCAGTGGGGATGGCAAATCTCGGGGGAGGTAGTCGTCCCGGCTGCGCAGTCCTGCTTGGGTATCCCGAACTACCCGCAGCCGCAGACGGCAGCCGCCGTAAGCCCGGACACAAACTTGCCGAATCCGGAAACTTTTTCCGCTGGGGAGGTGTCTACTCCTTTGCAAGGCGGACTTTTTCCTGATACGTTGAGATCAGGCTGAATGTGAGGCTCCCAGTGGGCACGTCCATATTCGATTTGAGCGCCGGACGTACGGCGGAAACGGTGGATGTGGCAGATCTCCACCTGGCGGAATCCTTGCGCGAAGGTTCCGAACGGGCCTACGAGGAGTTGCTGATCCGCTTCCAGCAGCCGGTTTACGCACTGGCTTTGCGCCTGTTGGACGACCAGAGTGAGGCGTACGACGTGGTCCAGGAAGTATTCTTGAAGGTCTTCCGGAACGTGGGCAGCTTCCGCGGTCAAAGCACCCTGAAAACGTGGATCTACCGGATTACGGTGAATGAAGCCCACAACGCGCGCCGCTGGTTTTTCCGGCATCGCCGGGCGGAAGTGGAGCTGGATAAGAATCCGGAAGAGTCGCGCAATTGGAAGGAGATTATTCCAGATCGCAGCCGTTCTCCTTTTGATGCCGCGTTCGACAGCGAACAGCACATCATGATTGAGGCGGCGCTGGAGAGAATCAACCCGATCTTCCGGGAAGCCGTGGCGCTGCGAGACATCTCGGACCTGGCTTACGAGGAAATCGCGGAAATCCTCGGGGTTTCGTTGGGAACAGTGAAATCCCGTATCCTGCGCGGCCGGGAAGCCCTGCGGGAAGAGCTCGTGGGAAGCCTGAAATCGGGTTTGGCCCCGCGACTAGTGGCCAAGACGGCAGAGTGATGCTATGAGCTGTGAATACGTGCAAAAACGGATCTCCCTTGTGCTGGACTGTAACCTGCCAGCCGGTGAGCGGGAGGATGTGTTGGCGCACTTGGACGCGTGCGGCAAGTGCGGCGAGCGATTCGAATCCATGCAGTACATGCGCGCCAGTCTGCGCGACATGGCACGGCCCCGAGTGCCCGCGGCCCTCTCCACTAAACTCCGGGTCATGGCGTCGCATGAATGCGCCCGGCGCATCGCGCGCAAAAATCTCTCTGCCCGCCTGGCGCACTGGGTGACGGCTACCCGCCTGGCCTTCGACAACATGATGCGGCCCTTCGCCGTGCCCGTCACCGGCGGCGTGCTGTCGGCGTTCGTGATTTTCAGCCTGTTGGTCCCCTCGCTCAGTTTCCGGCACAGCCATAGCTATGAACCGCCGTTGGCGGTTGCCGAGCAGGATGAGCTGTGGGGCGATCCGGATGGCGAGCTCTTGGACGCCACCGCCGATCACGCGCGGCTGCTGCCGGGCAGCTCCCTCATCGACGGCAATGAAGTGTCGCTGACCCTGTTGATCGACGACCGCGGACGCGTAAAGGATTTCTACCTCTCCGGGGGCGAACTGACGGATGAAATGAAAAATGTGATCATGTTTTCGCTATTCGCTCCGGCCACCGTCAGCGGCCAACCCGCTTGGGGTCTGAAACAGGTGGTCTTTAGCCGCGGACACCACCTGCGTAGCTAGCGGCCAACCTTGCCGCAAAAGCTCGGGCAACACTTCCTGACAAACGCCAGCGTTTTGGAGCGTATTGCGGTTGCTGTCTGCCCCGCCGGCGAAGACCTGGCGATCGAAATCGGACCCGGTCGCGGCGCGCTCACGGAGAAACTGCTGCGCAGGGCGGCGCGCGTCGTGGCCATCGAAATCGACGCCACCCTGGTGGAACACCTGCGGATCAGGTTCGCCGGCGAGCCGCGTCTGGAAATCGTGCATGCCGACGTCCTGGCCACCGATCTTGCCCAATGGGGGCGCGCGCCCATCGCCGGCAACCTGCCCTACTACATCACGTCGCCCATCCTGGCGAAAGCGGTCCGGCTGGACGTTCCGCGGATCGTGTTCCTGATTCAGAAGGAAGTCGCGGAGCGCCTGATCGCGCAGCCTGGCCACCGCGAGTACGGCTATCTCACTTTGCAGACCGCGCTGTTCGCCGGCACGCGGCTGCTGTTCGAGGTCAAGCCCGGCTCCTTCCGCCCGCCCCCCCAGGTGGATTCGGCCGTGGTGCTGCTGACGCCCCACACGCGTGACCTGGGCGTGGGAGACCGCGAGGGGTTTCTGCGCTTCCTCAGCCAGTGCTTCCGCCAGAAACGCAAGACCCTGCGCAATAATCTGGCCGGGATCTATGGCAAAGAAGTGATCGATCCATGGCCGGAAGCCGGGTTGCGCGCCGAACAGATCGCGTTGGAACAATTCGCGGAGATGTACCAGCGCCTGCCAAAACCGGGGACAGACGGAACGTTTTCCAGTTTTCCCAAACGGGGGACAGACGGAACTGTTTCCAGTGTTTCCAGATCTTTCGAGCGATAGAAAACCGGAAAACGTTCCGTCTGTCCCCGGTTTTAGGCCACTGTTTCGGGGTGCGCTTCCAGGTACCGCTCGCGCGACCGGCGGATGACTTCCCGCGCCTCCCGCGGGCCCTTCCACCCCTTCATCTCAGTGCGCTTGCCTTCCAGCTCTTTGTAGATCGCGAAGAAGTGCTCGATCTCGCGCAGGTTGTGCGCGAACACCTGGTCGATGGTGTGGATCTGGTCGAAGCGCGGATTGTGATTTCGTACTGGTTGGCGGAGTTCTTCGGGATCTCCACGATCATGCGGACAATCTCGGGGCAGTCTTTGCCGGGGTCGATATCGTAAAGGCTCATGCTCCAGCTATCGTAGCAGTGCATGCGCGGTCATCACGATCGCCAATCCCAGACATGCCGCGATCATCTTCATGGTGGTCCACGTTTTCAGGCTTTGCGGGACCGTCATACCGAAGTATTGCGTGACCATCCAGAAGCCCGAATCGCTGACGTGGGAGAATGCCGATCCGCCGGCGCAGAGGGCCAGAATCAACTCGGTGGGCGAGTATCCCGGGATCCCCTTCACCAGCGGCGCCGCGATCCCCGCCGCGGTGATGATGGCCACGGTGGCCGAGCCCTGCGCCAGACGCATGGCCGCGGCGATCAGCCACACCACCAACAGCGGCGAAATCGCGCTGGTCATCAGCAGATTGCCGGCATAGCTGCCCACGCCCGAATCCACAATAATCTGCTTCAGCGCGCCGCCGCCGCCCATGATGCAGATCAGCGTGCCCACCGGCAGCAGCGCTTCGGTCGCCATCTTGGAGGCCTTCTCGCGCGAGAGCCCGCGGCGGATGCCGAAGAAGTAGATCGCCGCCAGCGCGGTCACGGTCAGCGCCGTGTAGGGGTGCCCGACGAATACCGCCACGCTCTTGAACGGCAGATCGCGCAGGCTCGCCAGGGTGGCGCCCAAGGTGAGCATCACCGGAAGCAGCAGCAGCAGAATCACCATGGGGATGGGCGGCGCCGATTCCGTCTCCGGCGCACGCGTCATCGTCTTGGCGATATCGGGCACGGGGATGTAGATGCGCCGCGCGATCCAGGTGCCGTACAGCATGCCGGCGGCCAGCGCCATCGGCAGGGAGAGCGCGGCGCCGTAGAGGATGGTGCTCCCCAGATCGCCACCGAGCAATTGCGTGGCCGCCGCCGGAGCTGGATGCGGCGGCACCAGCGAGTGCGTCATGGTCAAGGCCGCCGCCATCGGCAAGCCATAGAACAAGAGCGACCGCTTGGTCTCGCGCGTCAGGTTCCACACCAGCGGCACCAGGATGATGAAGCCGACCTCGAAGAAGATGGGGAGCCCCACCAAAAACGCCGCCGCCAGCATGGCCCACGCCGCGTGTTCGATGCCGAATTTTTTGAGCAGCCAGTCCGCCAGCGCGCGCCCGCCGCCGGAATATTCCAGAAAGCGGCCGATCATGGCGCCCAGCCCGAGCACCACCGCGATGAATCCCAGGGCGTCGCCGAAGCCCGTCTGGATCGATTTCAGCACCTTATCCGGCGGCATCCCGGAGGCCAACCCCATCGCCATCGCCGAAATCAAGAGGGCGACGAAGGCATGCAACTTCACCACCAGAATCAGGAAAAGCAGCAGGACTAGCGTGGCGGCCGTCAGGCAGATGAGGTAGTTACCGTTGGCGGGCATGAAGCCGCCATTTTACACTGTTACCGCTTGCGGGGCCAAAACTCGCGGAATAGATCCGTCCCCACGTCGAGACCAAGCGTGCCGCCGGAGGTGCGCACACCCGCTCCAAAGTTGGCCAGCCGGGCCGGCATCCAAATGCGCGACACCTGTCCCGCCGCGAAGGCGCCGGTAATCCGCCCGGCGGCCAGCGTGTGCCCCTGACCGTCGTCGCGCCGCACCCAGAATGTCCCCAACATGACGTGCTTCACGCGCGCCCAAACGCTGCCCTCACCCAACCGCCGGAAGTGCAGATCCTCATGCGTCAATGGGCTGAGGCCCAGCTCGACCGTGGCCTTGACCGCGCGCTGTCCGAAGGAGTTCCCGGCACGCTTGGCGAAGCCGTCGATTCCCCGGCCCCACTCGGTGGGCGAGTTGATCGCCTCGTTAAACAGCGCGCTGAACGCGGTCTTCATCAGCGGCCCTTGCCAGATCAGTTTGTCTCGAAAATCGGCAAGATGGTCGGCATCCTGGGCGCAGGCTGACCCCACCATGAGGGACACCCCGCACATCGCCACAATGAGTTTGCGCATAAGTCTACGGATAATCAAGGCACGCCGAGCGCCGTAGTTACACAACGTACCGCACTGCCGCCAAACCGCTCGCTGACGCGCGCGGCGCTGATCGGAGCCACGACCGGGGTACCCTGTGGGTCCGGAGTGTTGCGTCGTCTATCGGCAAGCGACCCACCTCTTATTGCAGCCGTTCGAATATCCCCGCCGCTCCCTGTCCGCCGCCCACGCACATGGTGACCATTCCGTAGCGCGCCTGGCGCCGCTCCATCTCGCGCAGAATGGTGGCCGTCAGCTTCGCCCCCGAGCAGCCCAGCGGATGCCCCAGCGCGATGGCCCCGCCATTCACGTTGACAAGATCGGCGTCCAGCCCCGCCTTGCGGATCACCGCGACCGCCTGCACGGCGAACGCCTCGTTCAACTCGATCGCGCCGATATCGTGCAGCTTGAGCCCCGCCATGACCAGCGCTTTCGGAATCGCCACCACCGGCCCGATGCCCATGATCTCCGGCGGCACGCCCGCCGCGGCGTAGCTCACGAAGCGAGCCCTCGGGCGCAGTCCCAATTGCCGCGCCCTGGTTTCCGACATGACCAGCGCCGCCGCCGCCCCGTCGCTGGTCTGCGACGAATTCCCCGCCGTCACCGAGCCTTGCGCGTGGAACACCGGCCGCAGTTTGCCCAGCGCCGCGAGCGACGTGTCCGCCCGCGGCCCTTCATCGCGGTCGAACACCGAGCGCTCCACCGTTCCCGGCGAAACGTTCTCCAGTTCGATGGGCACGATCTCATCGGCGAAGTGGCCGTGGGCCTGCGCGCGCACCGCATTCTGATGACTGCGCAGCGCGAACGCGTCCGCGTCCTCGCGCGACACGCCATACTTGCGGTGCATGCGCTCCGCCGTCAGCCCCATGCTCATATAGACCTCCGGCCAATTCTCCACGAACCAGGGATTCGGCGCCGGCTTGAGTCCCCCGCGCGGGGCCAGCGACATGGATTCGCTGCCGCCCGCGATCACGATATCGGCGGCGCCCGCGCGGATTCGTTCGGCCGCCAGCGCGATCGCCTGCAAGCCCGAACTGCAAAACCGGTTGATGGTCATCGCCGGAACCGAATCCGGCAAGCCGGCGCGCAATGCCGCCTGGCGCGCCATATTCCACCCGGCCTCGCCCTCCGGCATGGCGCATCCCAGGATGACGTCTTCGACATCCTCCTTGGCCGCCGGATAGCGGTCCAGCAGCGCGCGAATCACCATGGCCGCCAGATCGTCCGGCCGCGAATGGCGCAGCGCACCGCGCGGCGCCTTGCCCACCGCCGTCCGCAAACAATCGACAATTACCGCTTCGCGCATTGGTGTTCCCCTCCATCACGAACAAGCCCATTCAACGCAGAGACGCAGAGACCGCAGAGGGAAGCGCAGAGAAAACCAAATCGAGGCACAGCGAGCCGCACACTGCTTGCGGGCTGTAGCCCTCTGTTTCTCTCCCCCGCAGGCATCGCCCGCCCTGCTTCAAATGTGTTCTCTGCGCTTATCTCTGCGATCTCTGCGTCTCTGCGTTGAACCCACATCCTCAATTTCTCAGCGCCTTCCCGTTCTTCAGCATGTACTGCATGCGTTCCTGCGTCTTCACATTCCCGCACAGACTCAGAAACGCTTCGCGCTCCAGGTCCAGCAGATACTGCTCCGAGACCTTCTGCGTGCCGGTCAGCCGTCCGCCGCTCAGCACGTATGCCAGCTTCTCCCCGACCACGCAATCGTACTCCGTGATGTATCCGCCCTCGGCCGCCAGCGTCATTCCCATCTTGAGCGTGGCGTAACCCGCCTCGCCTTCCACCGCGATATCCTGCCGCGGTATCCCCGGCGACCAGCCGGCCACACAGCCGAGCGCCGCCGCCTTGGCGTCCGCCGTCAGGCGTTCGCGATTCATGGTCAGCCCGTCGCTGGAGCGCAGGAAACCCAACTCGCGGGCGTGCGCCGCGCTCTCGCTCACCTTGCCGGGCCCGATCAAATCGAACGCGCGTTTGGCGTTGCCCAGGCGCAGCAGCATTTCCTTGCACCCGCCGCCGGCCGGAATCAGCCCCACGCCGGTCTCCACCAGGCCCATGTACGTCTCCGCCGACGCCTGCACGCGGCCCGCGTGCAGCACCACTTCGCAGCCGCCGCCCAGCGCCATGCCGAACGCCGCAGCCACCACCGGCCGCGACGCGTACTTCATCGCCATGCATGCCGCCTGGAAGCGCCGGATGGCGGTGTCGAGAGCGTCCCACTCGCCTGCCTGCGCGGCCACGAGCACCGTCATCAGATTGGCGCCGACGCTGAAGTTCTCGCCGTCGTTGGCCACCACCAGCGCCTCGAACCCGCCGTCCACTTCGTCCAAGGCGCCTGCCACCATCTGTACCATGTCCTCGCCCAGCGCATTCATTTTGCTGTGGAACTCCAGGCAGAGCACGCCGTCTCCCAGGTCCACCAGCGAGGCGCCGGGGTTGGTCTTCACCACGCCGCGCGCGCGCTTGATCGCGCCCAGCACCGTCACGCCCGGACGCTTCTCCAGTTCGGCGTACCCGCCGGCATTCAGGTCGAAGTAGCGCGTCCCCGGTTCGCTCTCGCGGTCCGCATCCTCATAGAAGCTCCGCGCGCCCGATGCCAGCATGCGCTCCACGTTCTCCGGAATGGCGCACTCTTCGCGGCGCATGCGCTCCACCGTCTCCGGCACGCCGAGCGCGTCCCACAGTTCGAAAGGTCCGAGCGTGAACCCGTATCCCCAACGCATGGCGCGATCGATCTCCACGATGCGGTCCGAAACCTCCGGCACCATGCGCGCCGCATAGAGCACGAAGCCGCGAAACAGCTTCCACAGAAACTTCCCGGCGCGGTCGTCGCCCGCCACCAGCGCGCGCAATCGCTGCCCCAGGTCCTCGACTCCGCGCACCGCTTCCACCGCCGGAAACTTCACCTTTTGCGCCAGGCGATACTCCAGCGTTTTGCGGTTAAGCGCCCAGATCTCCTTGTCCGCGCCTTTGCCCACGCGCTTGTAGAATCCCTGCCCGCGCTTTTCCCCCAGCCAGCCGCGATCCATCATGCGCTGCATAATTTCGGGAACGCGATATAGTTCGCGCGCCGGATCGAGCGGCGCCGCCTCATACAAATTGCGCAGCACATGCACCCACACATCGAGGCCGATGATGTCGATCAGCCGGAAGCTGGCGCTCTTGGGCAGCCCGATCAGCGGCCCCGTCAGCGCGTCCACTTCCTCCACCGAGAGATCGCCCGCTTCGGTGAGCAGCCCCACTTTCGCCCCGAAGAAGCAGCCGATGCGATTGCCGATAAAGTTGGGCGTATCCTTGCACCGCACCACGCCCTTGCCGAGGCGCAGATCGCAGAACGACGCCACCCAAGCGAGCACTTCGGGGCGCGTCTCCGCCCCCGCGATCACCTCCGCCAGGTGCAGGTAGCGCGGCGGATTGAAAAAGTGCGTGCCCAGGAAATGCTGCCGGAACTCGCTATCGAAGCCCTCGGAGATGCGCGCCAGCGGAATCCCGCTGGTATTCGTCGAGACAATCGACCCCGGCGCGCGCAACGCCGCCACGCGGCGCCACAGCGACCGTTTGATCTCGAGATTCTCCGCCACGGCTTCGACGATCCACTCGCATCGCCCCACGCGGCCCAGATCGTCCTCGAAATTCCCCGGCGCGATCAGCGCTTTGGCGGCGTCGGTGAAAAACGCCACGGGCCTCTGCTTCGCCGCATTTTCGATTCCCCCTAGCGCTGCCGCATTCCGCTTGGGCTGATCTGGCAGCACGATATCCAGCAGGTCCACCGGGAACCCTGCATTGGCGAAGTGGGCCGCGATCCGCGCGCCCATGGTCCCCGCCCCCAAAACCGCAACACGGCGTAATGGCTTCATCACAGCTAGGGTACGCTTGCTGGGCAACCCCGGGCAACAAGCCGGTCCAGGGGGTCCGCCCCACGAGGCTCGGTTCAGCCCTCAGGCTATGATGAAGTCGTGACCGAATCGCGAAGCAGAATCCCCGGCTGGCTGCCGCAAACGCTTGGTTACAGCATCTCCGCCGCCTGCCTCATCTGGGTGCTCCACGGATACCCGCTCAACGAACTCGGGCCCACCCTGCGTGCGCTCGATTACCGGTGGGTCGGGCTCGCCGTGGCTGCCGACCTCGCGGTCTACGTCGTCCACGGCTGGCGCTGGACCACACTGCTGGCCCCCGTGGCGCGCGTCGGCTTCTGGCGCACCGTGCAGGCAATCTACATCGGACTCTTCGCCAATGAAGTGCTCCCGCTGCGCACCGGCGAGATCATTCGCTGCTACCTGCTGGCCCACTGGAACGACCTGCGCCTCTCGCTCACATTCGCCTCCGCCGGCTTGGAGCGCATCATCGACGGCGTCTGGATGCTCGCCGCCTTCTTCGTCACCGCGAGTTTCGTGCATGGCATCCCGCGCGATCTCACCATCCTGGTGCAGGCGCTCGCCCTGCTGCTCGTGATTGGCGCCGGCATCCTGTTCTGGATCGTGATGCACAAGCACCATGCCCACGCCGTGCTCAGCGAAAGCCGCTGGAGCGCCACCCTGCGGCACATCGTGGAAGGACTGCACCTGATGGGCCGCCCGCGCACCCTGGGACTCACCGCCGCCATCAGCCTGCTCTATCTCGCGCTACAGATTCTCTCGGTTTTCGCGTTGATGCGCGCCTATGGCCTGGATCTCTCTTTCTGGGTTGCCGGCGGCGTGCTCACCCTGGTCCGCCTCAGCACGGTGGTGCCGAACGCCCCCGGCAATCTCGGCCTGATCAATCTCGCCTGCGTGATGGCGCTCGGCCTCTTCGAAGTCGAAACAAACGATGCCAAGACGTTCTCCATCATCCTGTTCGTCTCTCTCACCCTGCCGCTTTTGATCGGCGGCGCCGTGGCCACCGCCCTCACCGGTCTGAATATCGGTGAGCTCCGCGACCG
>Ga0209014_10002167_pt1 | contig 11448 bp, 12 predicted proteins | sample BarGraNGADG00212_FD_184491 | JGI IMG/M metagenome (GOLD analysis project Ga0209014, IMG submission 184491) | Arctic peat soil microbial communities from Barrow, Alaska - Barrow Graham LP Ref core NGADG0002-212 (SPAdes) (version 2) | ecosystem: Environmental > Terrestrial > Soil > Wetlands >... | reverse complement strand
CCGCGAACTCGATAGCCCAAACGGTGTGGCACGTGCCCTTAGGGACCGAGCGCTCCCCCTGCGGGCAATGGGGGACTATGCCGAGGCAGAAAAGCTATGTGAGCAGGCACTGAAACTCTACTGCCACCTCGGTAACCGACTCGGTGAAGCCCAGATCCTATGTTCACAAGGCTCCATTCAGCACGCAACCGGCCATTATCCAAAGGCAGCCCGGCTCTTCAGGCAAGCCTCCAGGGTTTTCCACGATATCGGCGATCGACAGGGTGAGGCATATTCGGCCCAGGGTCTAGGTCGCACACAGCAAGCGACAGGGAACTACCAGGAGGCTGCGTCCGCATTCGAACGAGTTTTGCGTGTGTGTCGTGATCTCCGCGACCGGGGTGGCGAGGCGGAGACACTTAACGTGATTGGGGCCCTGCGACGCGCTCAGGGCAAACTCGACCAAGCGAAAGCCAATCACGTAGAAGCACTGAACCTCGCCCGAGACATCCGTAGTCCCTGGGACGAGGCCGAAGCCTTGGCTGGGCTAGGCCGGTGCTCCATAGTTGCAGGGGAGACCCAGGACGCACTCACGCAGTTGCGTCAGGCTTTGGAGATTCACAGTCGGCTCGGCGCAGCGGAAGCCGTCGAGGTAGCCGCCGAACTCCATAGCCTCGAAGCTTCGTCATGACGATGAAAGTGACTGATCATTGACTTGGCGTCAAGCGCTCCCCTCGTGTCATCCGGACCATCAAGTCATGGGGAGTCAAACCAGGACCTCCCTGCTGCAAACTCGCGGCCGACTCGGCGTTGGGTGACTATATGCGGGCTGGAAAATGCCCGTTGAACAGCAAATCGAAGTAGCCGAAGACTGTCGCAGGGTCACTTGCGTCCGTGGCCTTGCGTGCTCTAGTTGCGGCCGTGGCGACCTTCCATTTCGGCGGATTCCGAGCGTGATATCCCCACCGCTCGAGCCGGCCACACAGCCCGGGCATCGCGATCGCGCGTGCGCCGGGGACGGCTGCGGTGATCGACAATCTCCTTCCATCGCAGTGGCCAGAAGACGTCTTGGAGGCGGCGCGGCGATTCCGCCAAGGTTTCGTGGTGGAAAAGCCGCCCTTTTTCTATGCCCGGTCAGATGCTTATCCCATATGGGAGCTGTCGATGGCCGACGAGCCCGAGGCTCAGGGCGAAGAGATTGTCGATGTCGACCCCGCAGACCGCCCGCCCTGGGGGCTGATCACGACCCAGACTTGCGACCTCTACGAGGAGGGCGGCCGCCCAAAGCAGCCTTGGTTCTCTGTTGCTCCGGTATACGACTACAGACCTCAGTTGCGCGAAGGGCAGCTCGCTCAGCTTCGGCGGGGCCAGATGAGTCACCTCGTGTTGCTCACAGCAGCCTGGCTGCCAGCCGGGGCCTGGGTAGCCGATCTTCGGATCGAGGTGCCGCTAGAGAAAGGCTGGCTGGTCGGCCGCACGCCATTGGGAGGGTTCGCGTCCGCCGACGAATACAACACGCTGTCCATACGACTCGCAACGCGGCGCGGGCGGCCTGCCCTGTCCACGGCTATAACCGAGCACATCGTGAAACCGCTCCGAGCGTGGCTCCGGGGCGCTGGTGCCCGTCATCGCGACGAGATCGATTCGCTTCGTCTGCTGGTTCCGGGCACATGGCGACGAGTACCGTCGCTGCCTTGGTGGTGGTCACGACCGAGGACACGATGTTGGCGGCGGCGACGTCGGCGTGGCAGCAGTTTGAGGCGGCGCTTATTGACTCAGCGGCCGCGTCGGGCGTGACTGCAGTTCCGTTTCGGTACGGGAGTCTCGACCAGCTGACAGGAAGAGAAGTCGAGGCTTCCGTCCGGCTGGACTTCGATTTCCTTAGCGAGGACAGCCCGTAGCACGCCGGTTGCCGGCCCGGACCGCCGGGCCGGCCTAACGATAAGGAGATTTAGTGTGATGCGGCACGCCGTCCGCGGACAGTTGGGGAGCGTGCGGTCGGCGCGGTCGAGTGCCGCGCATAGGTAGCGTGGCAGACGCTCCTCAGAACGGACTAGTGGCCCAGGTTGTCTTGACGAGATATCAGCAGGATCGCGCCGCTGCCGTTGTCGACCAAGCGGAACCGCACACCGTTCGCGCTCGTGACCGCGTCAACGCCGGTGTAGTCGTGCGTCGTGGGCGTCAACTGGTATAGGACCTGATCGCGCTGGCTCGTATGGCTCGGGCCGTCGGGCAAGACTGTATCGATGAGAGTCTGGTGAGCCACGATCACGAGAAACTGCTCATAGCTGTGGTTGCTTGGATCGCTGCTCGGCGCGTAAACCACACTCGCCGACCGGATCGAGCCGTCGTCGTTCAGTAGGACTCCGACTGCCACTGTCTTGTAGGAAGCATCAGTCGGGTTACTGAAGAAGAACTGCGATAGTTCGCCCTGCGCCGTCGTCTGCGTTTGCCAGCCGGTCGCATCGATGCGAAGCGAGTCATCCGGCGTCGCCGCGTTCCAGCGGGTAACGAACTCGTCTCGCGTAAGGCCGAGTGAACCTGGCAGGCCAATCTCGTCACCGAACGCCGGCACGGTAGGTGTTGCGGTCACTAAGGCGGTCCGCGTGGCTGTGGGTCTCGTGGCCGTTGGCGACGGAGTCGGTGTTGGCGCGGCTGTGGCCGGCGCAGTCGGCGTCGGGGCCGGCGTCGGGGCCGACGTCGGGGCCGCTGCAACGGTTGGGCTAGTTGTCACGAAGGCAGGCGAACTGGCAACGGTGCCGGTCGAGCACCCAGCGGACAGCACCAGGGCCCCCATCATCATCACCAGCACGCCGCTCTTCATTCGCATCTCCTACTCGAGGGCTGTCCGGGCCTTGTGCGGAGACTCCTTAGCTTTCGTCCTCGGCGGCAATGTCTGGCTGGCGAGCTAACCACATTCACTTCACGAGCCGTATCTCATCCTCAGTGACGAGCAGGAACCCCGGCACGGTGATGTCGCCGCCAAGCACCGACTGGTATGTATATGGCCCGGTATACATGCTTGCGAACTCAACGATGTCGTCCTCGAGGAATCGTTGGGAACCCATGACGTAGAGCAACACCGTGTCGCTCCAGATGCCGTAGCTGCCTTTCGTGACATTGACTCGTAGCGTCCACCCTTGATCGGCGTCGCCTAGTACCTGGATCACTTGGCCCTTGAAGTAGACCGTGTCGTACAGATACGAGTCGCTGTTCCGGAACAGCTCCTTATAGGAAACGCGAGTGGCCGAGTTCTTCAGGTCCTCGAACGTCTGCGGAGCCTGGGTTAGTTCTGGGGTCGCCGTAGGGCTCGGAGTCGGCGTAGGAGTCGGAGTCGGCGTAGGAGTCGGCGTAGGTGTCGGCGTAGGTGTCGGCGTAGGAGTGGGGGTCGGAGTCGGGGTAAGGGTCGGGTTTGAACTCGAGGTCGGCTTTGATGTCGGCATCGTCGTCGCCAGTGCGGCCGCAGTCGAAGTACTTGGCGCAGGGGACGGCGTCACGTAGATCACGATCGGAGTCGACGCAGGACCGGCCGAAATGCATCCTGACACCAGCAGGGCGGTGGTGATTAGGATGGGAACTCGGGTAAACATAGGTTGATTCCCTCGGATCGCCGCCGGGCATGGCGGCAGTGTCTCGAGTCTGGTCGCGACGGGGCCAGGTCACACCATGCCGAATGGACCGAACCACCGGGCATGTGGTTACGTCTCGTCGTGACTTACCCGAAACGGCGGCGTCCGGTCGTTCCGCGGGCAGACGTGCCTTCCGTACGACGGCGGAACTCGAGAACCGCCTCGGTTCAAATCGACGACGTCCCGCCGCCCGGCGGAAGCGTGGGTCCGGGGCGCTCCGTCAGCTTGTCCGCCAGCTGATTGCCTACGGTTCGGGCAGGCCCGTCGGACACCAGGGAGGCAGATACCTGTGGCAGCTCGACGGCTCCGACCGATTGCTCGTGGCCTGGCTAGCGGACCCCTTGGCGACACAGCGCGAGAACGAACTGCTCGGTGCCTTCGCCGTGGCATACGATGCGTATCCCTTCGCGAATGTCGTTGGCACGCGAAGCTAAGGGGTTGACAGCTGTGCTCGGTGACTGACTGCGTGACTGATTCAGCTGCCAACAGTCGGCAGATTTGTGCTCAACCTAGCCTGCGGAGCGGGCGGCTGTTAACCGCTTGGTCGTAGCTGTGTGCCCTGCCGCGGACACACACCCGATTGGCCCGACCACACCTGACTTCTCCGCACGAGCCGCACGGGCTCTCGGCGGTCTTCACAATCTCTCCGTACCACCGTGCACGCACGGATCATTCGGCATTAGGCCAGCCGGCGCACTGGAGACGCCAACGGGGGTTCTTGGCGGCGTCGCCGAGGTGCTAGCGGCGCGCTCGGCTTCGCGTTGTGATTCAGGTTCGTCGATGGCCGCGGAACGCCTGAGCGAGCTCAGGTTTCAAGTCTGCGCCCTCTAGGAGTTCGATCAAGCTCAGCCGACCAACGTTGGCATGGTCGATGGATTCACGATGGAGAGCCACCTCTCGTGCTGGGGGCCGTACGTCATTTGCCCGCCCGTAAGACGCCATGTGCCCGGGTGGCAGACGCCGCTTGCCCGTTCCGCGCATTCGTTGAACTCGCAGGACCTGGTGACCCTCCTTAGTCCGACTCAATATCGCCGTGTAGCGGGTGTCGACCTGCGTCACTAGTTGTGCGGCCTTCAGGATGGTTGTCCTCGTTCGCGAAAGGTTCGAATCCCCAATACCCAGGAGCGACGCGAGTGTCGTCGAGCGTTCAGTCGGCTTGAAAGGGACGGTTCGAGTCATCCGATAGGCGAAACCATCTCTTAGGTCCTCGGCTTCCCAGAACAGCCAAAGCCGTGCGGCCACGGAGCTGCGCCGCTGCAGGGCGATGAGCGTGGGCGAGTGTAGGAATGTGAAGCCATTGGCCATCACGATGCGCGCTTGTTCTTGGGAGAGCCGAACCCGGATCCCGGCGGGCGTGACGCCAAAGGCATCGATCAAAGACCAAGCCACTCGCTCGACGGTGCCATTCGGGTGCCGCAAGAGCGAGAAGATGACGACTCCCTTGAGCCTCACCAACGCCCGCACAACTCGCGTCCGTTGGCTGCCACCTACCGAACGGTGGCCCATCGCCCGTGCTCCATCGGTTGCTCGAAACGTCACCCAGCGATCGCTGGGACACGAAGCCCTCACCCATAACGTGTGGATAAGCACAAGCAGAAACAGGTCACGATAGTCGGGCTCCTCGAGACATTCCCACTGAAGTGACTCGCCCCAGAGTGTTAGCCCTTCGACAGGGTGGCCGCGGCGCTGTACCCCCGGCCGCGCAGGGCGGAACACTCCGCAGCGGACCACGTTCCATTCGACTCCTACGGTGTCGCGTCCGTACCGGCGTAGCCGATCCGCGATCGGCGGGCTGCCGACTGGTTCGGATTGTGCGAGATGCAGCAGGCCAGTCATCGCACGTCGCCTGGCTGGCGCTTCCTACGTGCCACCCCTGAGCGATACGCCAGGCGGGCGAAGTAGGCCCGTCGGAGTTGCTCGGCCCTCCGAACGCGTTCGCGCTCGGGAAGTAGTCCGTCCGGGTCAGCTTCGCGCTCGAAGCGGGCGAGAAAGGCGGCACGCGCATTAGCCGTCGTCGCCTTCGGGTCGTGACGCGCGTGGAGCATGTGCGCGCCAATGCGCCCACGCAGCGACATGATGGGGTCGACGTGCCGATCGCGGGGCATGCGGATCCTCTGGCCGGCGCGTACGCCGGTAGCCGGGACCCGAAGCGGCTGTGGAAAGACGGTGGCCGCTAAGCCGGGGACAGCCCAAGGGGCGTGGCGAGTATACGACTACAGCGTTGTGGCACGACCGTCGGTGGCATGCGGACAGTCGGGAAAATGACCGCTCTTGCCGCGCTGCCAGTAAGACCATTCGATCTGGGAGGGAACCGGATCGCTTGCGTGGCCGGAATCCTTGATAGCCGATCCCGGCCAGGTGACCGGCAGGCGGACCTCAGCTCGATGCCCGCACTTCGGGCAATGGACGACCGCCTCGCGCGCTGCCGAGGTCTGCTTGCTCTCGCGGACCGGTGGTCTGCCGGGTACTCGACCTCTTGTCGGAGTTGCACCGTCGAAACGGGCGCGGGCACGCAGTCCGTAGCTTGGCATACCGGTGGCCAGGTCGATCCCTGTGGGTACCAATGGCGGCTCGAGAGACGTGGCGGACCAGTTTCCGCCAGCCCATATCGGCAGTTGAATGGAAACGTCCGTGTATCGCGCGGTCCCGAGCTGTGCCCGGCATGACCTGCAGCGCACGACAACGTCGCCCCCGACCCATCGACCGACATAGTCCCGACAACATTCGAGCCAGAATGGCCCGCTCGCCAGCGTGAGAGGGGCGTAACGACTGGTCCCGCGTGACGTGATCACAGCCGGTCGCCTGGGCTCAAGCCACGATACGCAGCTCGGGCACGCTCGTCCCCTGCACTAGCGCCATACCTGCCCAACATCTGACGCGATTTCCAACCTGCGAGTCGCATGAGGTCGCCCTCCTGCATCCCCGAACTCAACATCTCGTGGGCGTACGTGTGCCGGAACAAGTGCGGATACAGCCGCCGATCGAGCCCAGCCTGAACCGCACGGCGGCGCAATAGCTGAGCGATGCCCGAATCCCCCAAGCGTCCCTTCTTGCCAAGCCACAGCCAGTCGATACTGGCGTCGCGTCGGCGCGCTCGGACACGTAAGTAGCGGTCGAGGGCGAGCGACGTCTTATGACCGAATGGGCACGCCCGCGGTCTTCTGCCCTTGCCCATGACGAGTGCCACATCGCCGTCGAGATCGATATCGGCGAGTCGTAGGCCGGCTGTTTCGGCCCGCCGCATACCTGTGTCGATCAAGAGCCGAAGGATGGCCGTGTCCCTCCGATCGTCGAACTGCGGCCCATCAGTCGCTTTCAGCAATCGGCGCAGCTCCTCGTCGCGGAGAATCGCGGGTGGTTCCTCAGGGACGGCAGGCTGACGCATATGGGCCATGGGCGACTCTGCGACCTCCCCCTCCTCGCGCAGCCACTTGAAGAACTGCTGCAGCGACCGGAACCGTTGGGCGACTGTGGCGGGACGATGACCGCGATCGTGGAGATCAACCAGATAGGCTTCGACGTGTTCGCGCCTCACGCCTGCGGAGGCGGTTGGCATCCCCTGTTGCTCGAGGAAAGCGGCGAATCCCTGTACAGCTCGCGCATAGGCTGTAATCGTCAGCGGAGCTTTGTTGGCTGCCCTCAGATGCCTCCTGAATGAGGCCAGCTCGGCCACGAGGGGAGCGGTACCATCGAAGATGACGGAGATGTTGCCAACGCCCACGAGGTGTCCTTCGGCGGCTTCTGGTTACCGAAGATTATCAGCTCTTCGAGCGTTGTGGCGGAAGTCTCCATAAACCGTTCGTCAGTACTCGTCTCAAACTGAGCGTGAACTGACAAAGATTCCAAGGGCCGGTAGCTCAGCGGCAGAGCAGGGGACTTTTAATCCTCGTGTCGTGGGTTCGAATCCCACTCGGCCCTCCAGCTTTTCACGCGTGCATCGGGCCCTGCGAGGCCTTCCGACAGGCGATATAGGCCGTTTGGCCACGTTGACAGCCACGGCGGACGCACTGGGTGGACCTTGTGGCCCCGGTAGGCGCAGCGGGACCAATTGGAGACGGGGTTGCGCTCGCCCCGCGGCGGCCTTCAGACGGCGATAGCCAGGGTCTTTGCGAGAGCTGGCAGCGGCCAAGGTGCGGTGCATCCTACGACGCCGGTCGACGGAGCGTTGCGTGTTCGGCGGCGCAGTCGCCCGAACCATCGCCTTGCAAAAGCGTACCTACGCGTGGCTGACAAGCCGTCGGAGCCAACCCATCCTCACACCATGGGACCAGACTCCCGCATCCTTGATGCAGGGCGCTTGACCAAGCTGCCACCGTCGCGCTTCGGCCGGCTGATCGACGTGTGGCCCTTCCCTCCCCAGATGGCCCTTCGGAAGTCGGCCTGGAAGCTGATCACCGTCGCGCTCGGCGTCTACGCAGCCGCGTTCGTCGCACTGGCCATCGGCCCGTTCGACATACCGCTCGAGACGCGGTCCTTCCTCGGTGACGTTGTCTTCCTGCCGATCGGGATCCTGGTCGCGTTGCTGGCGTGGCGGGCCGCGTCTCAGCCGGGCATCTCGCGCCCGGCCCGGCAGGCATGGATCTTCCTTGGGCTCGGGTTCCTCGCGTTCTGGGCAGGCGATGTGCTCTACTTCTACTACGACATCGTCGCCTAGGTGTAGTTCCCGGGGTTTGTGAGACAGGCCCCTAGGCCATCAGTTGGACGAGCCAGCCCTGGAGATGTTCGAGGGCGGGCACGTGCTCGAAGCCACGGGCGGTGAAGGGCGTGCCGTCGTAGCGCTCAGCTGGCGTGTGCCAGTCGAGTTCGCCGTGGAGCCGGTCGTAGTTGTAATAGCTGGCGTAGCGGGCCAGCCCGTCAGCGGCACTCGCGCGCGTCGGGAAGACGTAGCGATCGAGGACTTCCGACTGCAGCACGCCCCAGAAACGCTCGATCTTGCCGTTCGTCCAGGGCGAGTTGACCTGCGTCCGCAGATGGCGAATGCGCAGCTCGTCGAGCGTCTTGCCAAAGAGCGTCAGCACGCCGGGCATCCAGACCACGAACGGACTGCCGTTGTCGCTCATCAGCTCGAGTGGCATGCCGCACAGCTCAAAGCAATCGGTCAGCCAGCCCAGGATCGGTGCGACCTGGGGGCGGGCCAAGACGCGCAGGCCGATCAGGAAGCGGCTGTGGTCGTCGACCAGGCCGACGATCCAGACCTTCTCGTAATCGCGCGGTGAGCGGCGCAGGAAGAACGGACCCTTGATGTCGATGTGCCACAGCTCGTTCGGCCGCGTCCGTTCATAGGCTGGACCCCGTTCGCGGCGCAGCGATGGTCGCGCGCTGCCCAGGTCGGCCAACAGACTGTCGACGGCATGGTGGCTGAGCGGATAGATCTCGCGCCGGCTGAACTCAGCCGCCAGGCGCTTCGAGTTCCAGTAGGTCAGCAGGCGGACGACGATGACCGCCTGCTCGACCCATCCCGGCAGGCTCAGCCGGGCCGGGCCAGGCGCTCGATCACTGAGCGCTTCGATACCTCCAGCGGCGTAGCGCATCCGCCAGCGATGCAAACTCGCCCGGCTGACGCCGGGGCCAAGCGCGGCGGCGATGCCCTCTGCGCGAGCGACACGAACCGCCCGGGCGCGGAGCCGGAGGCCGACGACATCGAGCCGCCCGGACGGGCCCGGCGGTCGCCCGCCGCGGGTCGCCAGGAACAGAAAGCCGGGTCCTTGCTGGTACGTGTGGCGCAGGAGCCGACGATGGGGATCGGACCTGTGGTCGCTCGGGATTTGCTCCATCCCGCGACGTTAGGTCCCGCCAGCCTCCCATGTCTCACTAACCCCGGGAACTACACCTAGGCGGTCCCCAGCCCTTCGCTCGCTGACATCGCCTATCTGGCCTACTACCCGCTCCTGCTGATCGGTCTGGTCTCCTTTCCACAAGTCTTCGATTCGGGGAGCCAGAGGCTCGGTGGAGACGAGTTCGCCGTGCTCCTCGACGGTCCCAGCTCGCTCGACGTGACGACTGCGGTGTGCGCTCGCATCCTCCATGCACTCGGGCGGCCGTACGTCCGCGAGGGCGTCGAGATCGCCCTCGGGGTGAGCATCGGCATCGCGTTGAGCACCTCAGGCGATGAAACAGCCGACGATCTGCTGCGCAACGCGAACCTCGCGATGTATCTCGCGAAGGCGAGCGGCAAGGCCCGTTTCGCGACCTTCGAGGCCGGGATGCAGGTCCCCGCCCGCGAGCGACTCGACCTCGGGGCCGCACTCCGCCATGCACTCGAGCGCGACGAGTTCGAGCTCCACTACCAGCCGATCGTCGACCTCGCGACGAGTCGAGGCGTCGGGGCCGAAGCCCTCATCCGCTGGCGCCGCCCCGATCGTGAGCTCGTCCCGCCGGGACAGTTCATCGCCCTCGCCGAAGAGACCGGGCTGATCGTTCCCATCGGCCTCTGGGTGCTCGAACACGCCTGCCTCGCCGCTCGCGCCTGGCCGAGGCAGCACTCGTGGAAGGCGCCGTTCGTGGCCGTCAACGTATCTGCGCGCCAGCTCGATGACCTCTGGTTCGCCGGGCACGTTGCGGCGATCCTCGAGCGGACGGGCCTCGCGCCGTCGCGCCTTGTCCTGGAGATCACGGAGAGCATCGCCATGTCGCGCCCGGAGCTCTTGATTGAGCGGCTGCGTGCTCTCAAGGCGCTCGGCCTGCAGATCGCGATCGACGACTTCGGCACCGGCTACTCGTCGCTGAGCTATCTCCGCCGCCTGCCGATCGACAAGGTGAAGATCGACCGATCCTTCGTCACTGACCTCGATCGAGCCACGGGAGCAGCCCTCGTTCAGGGCATCGTCCAGCTCGCGCGCTCGCTCGGGCACGCCTCGGTCGCCGAAGGCATCGAGACGGCCGGCCAGGCAGCTGCCCTCACCGGGTTCGGCTGTGAGTTCGGCCAGGGGTATTACTTCGCGCGTCCCGTGCCGGCCGAGGACGTGGTCGGTTTCCTGGCGGCGCGAACGCTGCCGTCGCCTCTACTTGGAGGAGTTCCAGCCCTGACCGTGACGGCGACCCCTGCGTCCCGAGCCTCGCCGCAGGATATCCCTAGTTGATCTCGACTCGCCGCCTCGCACGATGGCATGTGTAGGCTCTTGCCAGCGCTGCGCTCACCCCGGTCCACCAGCCGCCGGGTTACCTCAGTCGCCCAGCACTGCGTCCATCGCCATCGGGGGCGCGCCTTCAGATGGTCTCCGACGGCCCGTGTGGCCCGGCGGGCTGAAAGGCGGGATCAGCCTTGGCGCAACCGGAACGAGTCCGAGCCGGGACGCCAACAGGCGAGGTCGACCGGCGGTCCTAGCCGCGGATCCGACCTCGCCCGAAGTAACCCAGTACGAACTATCGCTCCAGGGCTCTACAAATGGAGCAGCGGCGTCTTGATAAGCACGAATGTCACTCTCAGCGGTGGACCAAACGATGTCTGGATATTCCAGATTGCAGGAACTCTCCGCGAGGCCAACGGCGTGAGAGTCATCCTGCGCGGTGGCGCACAGGCCAAGAACATCTTCTGGCAGGTCGCCGGTGTGGTGTCCATCGGAACGACCGCGCGCTTCAAGGGAACCATACTGGCCAAGAGAAACATCACGCTAAATACTGGCGCGATTATCACCGGCAGACTGTTGGCACAGACTGCGGTCACCCTTAAGAAGGATACGGTTACGCACCCATAAGCGCGTGCGCGCGCGAGGGTGCCGATTCCGCCGGGGCGCCTTTACGTGCCTAAAGACGCCGCTCGCTAAACACCCACCGGTTCGCGGACGAGGACCACCGTCGTCCGGCCCGGGCGCGGCTCCAGGTAAATCACGAGCAGCTTCGC
>Ga0209014_10002166_pt1 | contig 11452 bp, 8 predicted proteins | sample BarGraNGADG00212_FD_184491 | JGI IMG/M metagenome (GOLD analysis project Ga0209014, IMG submission 184491) | Arctic peat soil microbial communities from Barrow, Alaska - Barrow Graham LP Ref core NGADG0002-212 (SPAdes) (version 2) | ecosystem: Environmental > Terrestrial > Soil > Wetlands > Peat... | reverse complement strand
CTGGGCCTCGCGGTGATCCTGGGAGTCGCGTGGCTGTTCTCGACGCACAAAAAGGAAATCAAACTCCGCCTGATTCTGTGGGGCATGGGCTTGCAGTTCGCTTTCGCCGTGCTGGTGCTGAAGACGGATTTCGGCAAGATCTTTCAAGCCGCCAGCGCCGGCGTGAATGCCATGCTGAAGTTCGCCGAAGAAGGCAGCAAGTTCCTCTTCGGAGACAAACTGGGTGCGGCTAGCGACCAGTTTGGCGTAATTTTCGCTTTCCAGGTTCTACCCATCGTCATCTTCATCGCATCGTTTTTCTCGATCCTCTATTACCTGGGCGTGATGCAGGTCGTCGTCAAGGCTATGGCGATCGCCATGCAGAAGATCATGGGCGTGAGCGGGGCCGAATCGCTCGACGTGGCGGCCAGCATCTTCATGGGGCAGACGGAAGCGCCCTTGACCATCAAACCGTTCCTGGCCGGTCTCACGGAATCGGAACTCTTCACTATCATGACGGCCGGGATGGCGCACGTTTCGGGCGCCGTGATGGCGGCGTACGTGAAAGTTGCCGGGGTCTCCATCATTCATTTGCTGACCGCCGTCATCATGACGGCTCCGGCCACCATCATGCTGGCCAAGATCTTCATTCCGGAAACCGAAAAGCCGGTGACCGCCGGTCGCGTGGATATCAAAGTGGAGAAGACCGCGGTCAACGTGATCGACGCCGCGGCGCAGGGCGCGGGCGACGGACTCCAACTGGCGCTAAACATCGGCGGCATGCTGATCGCGTTTCTGGCGCTGATCGCCATGTGCAACGGGATCCTCGGCTGGCTGCACACGCTGCCGCTGCTGGGCTGGCTGCCGGCATCGCTCGAAAGGATCTTCGGCATGATCTTCGCGCCGGTGGCGTTCATCCTGGGCGTGCCGTGGAAGGACTGTAGCGTGATCGGCGATCTGCTGGGCACGCGCCTGGTGCTCAATGAATTTGTGGCGTTTCTCAAACTCGGGCCGCTGAAATCGCAACTGGATCCGCGCTCCTTCACCATTGCCACCTACGCGCTGTGCGGGTTTGCGAATTTCAGCTCGATCGCCATTCAGATCGGCGGTATCGGCGCGCTGGCGCCTACCCGCAAGAGCGACCTGGCGCGGCTCGGCCTGCGCGCCGTAGCCGCCGGAACCATGGCGAACTTTATGTCAGCCTGCATTGCGGGAATGTTGCTGTGACGGACGAAGCCAAACGAACCATACAGGGGCGCACGGACGTGCGGCCGGCCATCGGCCTGGTGCTGGGCAGCGGACTGGGCGCGTTCGCCGATGAACTCACTGAACGGACGGATATCCCTTACGCCGATATTCCCGGCTGGCCGCACTCCACCGCGGTGGGGCATGCCGGCAAGCTGATTATCGGCAAGTTGGGGGCGCTGGACGTGGCCGTGATGGCCGGGCGGGCGCACCTCTACGAAGGGTACGGTATGCAGCAGGTGACCTATGGCGTCCGCGTGCTGCACTCCATTGGTGCGCGCTCCATGGTGTTCACCAACGCGGCGGGCGGGATCAATCTGGCGCTGGAACGCGGCGGGCTGGTGCTGATCTCCGACCACATCAACCTGCAAGGCGCGAACCCGCTGGTGGGCCCCAACGACGATTCGCTGGGCCCGCGTTTCCCCGATATGTCCGAGGCCTACTCGCGGGTGTATCGCGAGACCGCCAAGCAGGTGGCCGCCGAACTGTGCATACCGATCGCCGAAGGCGTGTACGCGGCCATGCTCGGCCCCAGCTACGAGACTCCCGCGGAGATTCGCTACCTGCGCGCCATCGGCGCCGACGTGGTGGGGATGTCGACCGTGCCCGAGGCGATCGTGGCCAATCACATGGGGATGAAGGTGCTCGGCATCTCGTGCGTGACGAATATGGCGGCGGGAATTCTGCCGCGGAAGATCCATCACGAGGAAGTGCTGGAGACGGGCGCGATGGTGCGCGACACGCTGGTGAAGTTTTTGAAGGCGTTGCTGCCGAGGTTGGAGGCGTAGTTGCCTGACCCGCTGATCGCCGCCGCCCTCGCCGCCCGCCTGCATGCCTTCGCGCCGTTCTCGAAGTTCCTGGTGGGCGCGGCGATTGAAGACGGCGGCGGGCGGATTCATACCGGATGCAACGTGGAGAATGCGACCTACGGGCTCACGCTTTGCGCGGAACGCGTCGCGGTGTTTAAGGCGATCTCCGAAGGCGTCCGCAAGTTCCGCCGCGTGGCGGTGGCCGCCGATACCGATAATTTGACACCGCCTTGCGGCGCCTGCCGGCAGATTCTCTGGGAGTTCTGCGGAGACGTGGAACTTGTCCTGGTCAACCTGCACGGCAAAACCGAAACCTACCGGTTGAAAGATCTTTTCCCGAAGCCCTTCGATGCCTCGTATCTTTAGTTTTTTCCTCTTCGTCCTGGCGCTGGCCGCCGAACCGGCCGACTTTATCTGGAGCGCGCGCTACGTGATCACGATGGACGCGCAGCGCCACGTGATCCCCAATGGCGCGGTGGCCATCAAGGGAGATCGCATCCTCGCGGTCGGCACGAAATCCGAGATCGACGCGCGCTTCCAGGCGAAGCAGCGCCTGGACCGTCCCGACGCCATCCTGGCGCCCGGGCTGATCAATACCCATACGCACGCCGCGATGAGCCTTTTCCGCGGCATCGCCGACGATCTGAAGTTGCAGGACTGGCTCGAGAAATTCATCTTCCCCGCCGAGAGAAAGAACGTCACGGCCGATTTCGTGCGCTGGGGCACGCGCCTGGGGTGTCTCGAAATGCTGCTCTCCGGCACCACCACGTTCACCGATATGTACTACTTCGAGGACGTGGTGGCGGAAGCCGCCAAGGAAGCGGGCATGCGCGGCGTGCTCGGCGAGACCATCATCGGCTTCCCGGTGGCCGACAACAAGACTCCCGCCGATGCGCTGGCCTACACGGAACGCTACCTGGCGCGCTTCCAGAATGACGCGCTGATCACGGCCGCTGTGGCGCCGCACGCGCTCTATACCAATTCCGATGAGACGCTGAAGGCGGCGCGCGCGCTCGCCAACCAATACCACGCGCCGCTGGTGATCCACCTCTCCGAAACCAAGAAGGAGAACGACGACGAAATGGCCAAGCGGCACACCACACCCACGAAAACGCTGGATGACCTTGGGATATGGAACGGCCGCTCGGTAGCGGCGCACGCGGTGTGGGTGGACGAGGCCGATATGGCGATTCTGAAATCGCGCGGCGTGGGAATCGCGCATTGCCCTTCCAGCAACATGAAGCTTGCCAGCGGCGTGGCGCCGGTGACGCGTATGCTGGCGCTCGATCTCGCCGTCGGACTCGGTCCCGACGGCCCGGCGGGCAGCAACAACGATTTCAACATGTTCGAGGAAATGGATCTCGCGGCCAAGCTACAGAAGGTCACCACCATGAACCCGCAGGCGCTGCCGGCGGCGGCGGCGCTCGAGATGGCGACCATCCGCGGCGCGCGCTCTCTCGGCATGGAGAAGGAGATCGGATCGCTCGAAAGCGGCAAGCGTGCGGACCTGATCGTGGTACGCATCGACCGGGCCAACGCCCAGCCGCTCTACGACGTTGTATCGCAGATGGTGTACGCGCTCAAGGGGTCGGACGTTCGCGATGTGATGGTGAACGGCAAGGTGGTGGTGCGCGATGCCAAGATCCTGACGCTCAACGAAGCGCAGATCCTCGCCAAGGCCGCCGAGTATGCCGCCAAGGTCAGCGCGTCGCTGAAATAACACCGCACCACACCTTCCCACCGCACTACCGCACCGCACCGCACCACCGTAGCGTAGCCTTTCAAGGCTGCCATGACCCCATTCATGGGGGCATTTTTTTCACCGCGCCGCTGAAATTGCCGCCGGTCCCGCGGATAGCGCCGCGATCGCCGCAAAGGCCACCAGCAGGCCGACGAACTGCATCAACCCTTCGCGGTCGGGCTCGGTTTGCCAGTCGTTGGTGAACAGCCGGTAGGCGCAACCGGCGGAGATCAAGAGCAACATGGGGCTCGCGGTGATCATCCACAAGCCGACCGCGGCGGCCAGCACGATGCCGCGCTGCGCACGCGAGAGCGAACGCAAGCCGCGCGAACCATCCAACTGCCAGACCGGAATCAGATTGAAGAAATTGATGATGGCGCCGAAGTGGGCGATGACGGCCCAGATATTGGCGTGGGTGACGTAGTAGCACCCGAGCGCCGCTACCGCCGCGCCGAAGCCGTAAAGTGGGCCGGCGAGTCCGACGCGGGCTTCCGGGATGGGCGGCAGGCGGATGCCGCGCAATTGGATGAACGCGCCGAATCCGGGAATGAACATGGGGGCGCTGGCGGGGAAGCCGTAGCGGCGGATGGCGGCGACGTGGCCCATCTCGTGGATGTAGATGGAGACCACCAGGCCGAGCGCGAACGCCCAGCCGTACATGGCCCAGTAGACGCCCAGCGAGGCCAGCATGGTGAGCAGGGTTCCCATCTTGGTCAGGCCGAGCAGCAGGAACTTGCCTTTGGTCAAGGCGAGGAGCAGCAGCGGGCCCACGCCCATGGATATCTTCTGCCGCCAATGGCCCTCGGGCGCGCCGGCCGATGCCGAGCGCTGCCGGTCGATCTCGCCGATACGCGCCTGAATGGTCCGGTGCTGCACGGTGTCCTCGGGCAGGAGGGCAAGGGATTGCACCCAGAGCGTCCGTTCCAAGGTGAAATCGCCGACGCGCCACGCGGCGCCGGCGCGCCGCGCGAGGTCTTCGAGGTCGGTGGAATGCGTGAGGCGGCGGCACGCCGGGCAGCTCAGTGCCGATGGCGCAATCGGGGCGCCGCAAGCGGAACAGCTCATTGGGCCGCTTCAGCCGGATAGGGCCCCATCAGCATGATCTCGCGCCGCCCGGTGAGCTTCCAGGCGTACTGCAGGCCGATGAAGAGGATGAAAAGCGAGATCCAGGCGGAGATGCCGGAGGTCAGCGACAAGAAGGGCGCGATGGCGGCCAGCACCAGGAGGTAGAGCGCGATGCCGCCGAAGGACATGCGCGGCCGGGCCTCCGCCGGGGCATCGGGGCTGGCCGGCCGAGCGTTCGTTTGCGCCTGCTGCCGCTGCTCCACGCGGCGCGGATGCCTGACGGACTGGTAGAGGATGACCGGGATGTAACTGGTGGTGATGGCGAAGTAAGTTAGCGCGACTGCGAGTATCTGCTGCGGGCGTCCGCCGCGTCCATAAGAGCCGTGGCGGATGGCCTTGCCGACCATCCAGCCCACCAGGATCGCAATCAAACCAATCTCGGCGTGGAGCACGATGGCGACCAGCGCGTACAGCATGCATCCACCGAGCGCCGCGGCTCCGCCGTAGAGCGCGGCGCGCATCAGCGAGTGCGCCGGCGCCGCCTGCCGGCCGGCCTGGATGCGCTCGGCGCACGGCGGGCACACCACCTGGCCTTGGGCGTGATAGTAAGTGTCGCCGATGGGTTGCTTGCAGGCCACGCAGGCCGGAGCGGAACCTTCGGACGAGGTTGCCTCCGCGATGGGTTCCGCGTGTTGAAACTGTAAGTCCTGGGGCGACGGTCCCGGCCCATAGTCAGGCATGCCCAACTATAACGCATGGCGAAGTGCGGCAATCTGGGATATGCGCCCGGCCCAGAGGGCATCCCGGTCGCGGCTCCGATTGGCTGTTGCGAAGTCCGATCTGCGCTCGGATGCACGAGGCGAAGCCTTATGCCACCGGGCGGAAGCCGTAGTCGGCGTAGCGGAAATCGGGGGGGATGCTGCTGCGCGCGGCGCAACGGGAGAATTTGATGTGGTGCCGCCACGCGCCGCCTCGGGACGCGCGTCGGACGCCGTGCGCGGGGCCTCGCGGGTCCTCGGTGGGCGCGGTGGCGTAGTAGGCCGGATCGTACCAATCGCCGCACCATTCGTGAACGTTCTGGCACATGTCGAAGAGCCCGTATCCGTTGGGCTCGCCCTGGCCGACGGGTTCGGGGCCATCACTCCAACGACCGGGCTGCAGCGCCGGCAACTCGTCGCCCCAGGGGTAGATGCGATGCGGAAAGCCGCCGCGGGCGGCAAATTCCCACTCGGCTTCGGTGGGCAGGCGGACCGGTAGATTCCACTGCCCGGCGAGCCAGTCGCAGTACGCCACGGCATCGAACCAGTTGACGCTCACCACGGGCAGCGTGGCATCGCTGAATTCGACCTTTTCGCGCCCGGTGGCTCGGCGGAAAGCGTCAAACTCCGCGTTGGTCACCTGGCAGCGCGCGATGCGGAACGGGGAGACGGTGACGCGATGGGCGGGGCGTTCGTCATCGCGCCCGTCGTTTTGGCCCATGAGGAACTCGCCGCCGGGGATTTGAACCAGATCGTTTGGGCTCGGCATGCTTGATGTCCAACTCGAGTAACGAGAATTGCAGCTTGCGTTCATTGCCGTCCACGCGGTCCAGGATGACGCGCACCTTGTCGCCGATGGCCCATTCGCGGCGCGTGCGTTTGCCCACCACCTTGCGGACGTTCTCCTGATAAGTGTACTCGTCGCCGGGCAGGGTGTCGATGGGCACCAGGCCTTCGACGAACAGGTCCGTCAATTCCACAAAGAGGCCGTACTTGGTGGTGGAGATGACCAGCGCGTCGAAATCCTCGCCGACGCGGTCGGTCATGAACTTGACCTTCTTCCACTCGACGAGTTCGCGCTCGGCGTCGGCGGCGCGGCGTTCGGATTGCGAGCACTCGTCGGCCAGCGGCTTGAGGTATTCTTCGCCGGGGGTCGGTTTGCCCGTCAGGACGGCGCGCAGCAGGCGGTGCACCATCAGGTCCGGATAGCGGCGTATGGGCGAAGTGAAGTGCGTGTAAGTTTCGGCGGCCAGGGCGAAGTGGCCCACATTCCCGGTGCTGTAGCGCGCCTGCCGCAAGGAGCGCAGCATCAGGAAGCTGAGAATCCGCTCCTCGGGCTTGCCTTCGATTTTGGCCACCAGCCTCTGGTAGTGACGCGAGGAGATGCGCATTGAGGAATCCGCCACCACGATTTCGCGCCGCTTCTTGCTGCCGTCGCGATGCTTGTCGGTAATGCCGAAGCGCTTCACGGGGATGGCGCCGATGCCGAGCGACACGCCGAAGTGCGTCGCCACTTCCTCGAACTCCATGACGCGTTTCGGATCGGGCATTTCGTGAATCCGGTAGACGGAGGCGATGCCGGCATGTTCCAGGTGTCCGGCGACGCACTCGTTGGCCGCCAGCATGAACTCCTCGATGATGCGGTTGGCGATATTGCGCGGCGCGCGCGTGACGCCGGTCATGGCGCCCAATTCGTCGAACTCGATGAGAGGTTCCGGCAGGTCGAAATCGATGGAGCCGCGGCGCACGCGCTTCTTGTTGAGCACCAGCGCGAGTTCCTGCATCAGCTCGAAGCGCGCCACCAGCGGCTGATAGCGTTGGCGCATGGCGGCGTCGCCTTCCAGGAGCAGGTGGACGTTGGTGTAGGTCATGCGCTCGGCGCTACGGATCACGCCCGCGGTGAACTCCTGGCCCACCACCTCGCCATGATGATCGATCTCCATCAGCGCGGAGAGCACCAGGCGATCCACGTGGGGGACGAGCGAGCACAGGTTGGTGGAGAGCTCGTAGGGCAGCATGGGGACGGCGCGATCCGGGAAGTAAACGCTGGTGCCGCGCAGTTGGGCTTCCAGATCGATGGGCGTTCCGGGGCGCACATAGTGGCTGACGTCGGCGATGTGGACGTGCAGGGCGAAGTTGCCGTTAGGGAGGCGACCGACCCAGACGGCGTCGTCGAAATCGCGCGCCGTCTCGCCATCGATGGTGACGATCGGCATGTCGCGGAAGTCGCGGCGCCCCTCGATGTCGGCCTCGGCGACCCGAGCGGGCATCGCCTGCGCCTGCTCGATGACCTCGGGCGGGAACTGGTGGGGCAGGTGGTACTTGCGGATGACGATCTCCACGTCGACGCCAAAATCGTCGGGGTGGCCGAGGATTTCGACCACGCGGCCGACCGGGGACGCGCCGCGCTCGGGATACTCCAGCAGTTCGACGTTGACCACCATGCCGTCCAGTTCGGCGACGCTCGCCACGTTGGGCGCGGTCACCCCGATGCGGTCGAGCGTGGGGGCGCCGGCGGGCGGGAGTTCCATGCCGTCTGGAATATCGATCCACTGATGAATCCGGCCATCGGCGGGCACCACGTAGCCGCCGCGCCGGCCGATTTTGAATTCGCCGACCACGGTGGGATGGGCGCGCTTCAGCACCTTGACGATGTCGCCATCGGCGCGGCCGCCGGCCTCGATGCGCGCGATGCGCACGATCACGCGGTCGCCATGCATGGCCTTTTCGGCGGCTTCGGGGGAAATGAAGATGTCGCCGGCGATGCCTGGAATCGGACGTTCGGAGATTAAAAACCCATAACCATCGCGATGCAGATTGAGGCGGCCCACGGCGAATTCGCGGGTGCGCGCGGTGACCACGTATTGGCCGCTCTTCAACTCAATCAGCTCGCCGCGCGCGGTGAGGCGCGTGAGCGCGGCTTCCAACTCATTGCGGCTGTCACCTTTAGCCCCCAATTCGCGCAACAGTTGTTTGAAGTTGGCCCGCGAGTGCGGCAACTGGGAAATGTGGGCTACAATTGCCGCGTCGTTCATCATAGTTCCAATTTTATTGTAACGGGTGGCAAATTACCGCCGTCAGTAGTAGGCTGAACAAAGCAGGGACAGACGGGGCTGACAGCGAATTTCCGGCAAACTGCGCCGGAAATTCATGTCAGTCTGGTCAGTCCCCAGGCTGGAAGAGAACGGCGCAGGCTGGGGCACCTACGGGTCCTCCGCACGCCAGGTTTCGGAACCGGGCAGAATGGGAAGCTGCTCGCACTTGTGTCGTACGGGAGTTCCCAAATGAAGCGTCTTCTGCTGTGGCTCGTGCCCCTGGCGTTGTTCGCCGGGCAGGCCCGGTACGCCCGTCTGGGCGAGTATGAGGGAAAGGTCGAAGTCCAACTCCGCGCGGGCGACCCCTGGAGCGCCGCGGAGCGCAACCTGCCGTTGGCCGAATCGGCATGGCTGCGCACCGGGCTATCCTCCCGGCTCGAAATCGAACTCGACGAGGGCAGCGCGTGGCGTCTGGGACCGGAATCGCAAGTCGAGATGTCCGATTATGCGCGGCTCTCCACCGGCCAGCGTCTCACGGTGCTCTCGCTGGATCGCGGCGTGGCGTACTTCACGGGCGAGCCTGGCGCCGCGGACACGCTGACGCTGGTAGTGCCGGGCGCGCAGGTGACGCTGGTGCGCGGCGCGCGCGTGCGCTTGCAGGTGGACGCCGCGGTGAGCCGGATTTCGGTGATTGAAGGCGTGGTGCGGCTCTCCTGCCCGGTGGCCGAGATCGATCTGCGGGAAGGCCAGACGGTGCGCGTGGAGCCAGCGAACGCGGCGCGCTTTGGGTTGGACCGCGAGGTGCCCGCCATGGAACTGGACCGCTGGAACGAGGATCGCGATAAAGCCCTGGCGGCATCGTCGTCCGGATCGCACGTCGCGCAACGCTATGGAGTGGCGGATCTGGATGGCGCTGGAGTTTGGGTGCAGACGGATCTGGGCGCGGTGTGGAAGCCGAAGGTGGGGGAGGGTTGGGCGCCGTTCCAGAATGGCCGCTGGCGCTGGTACGATGCGCTCGGCTACACCTGGGTCAGCGACGAAGCCTGGGGCTGGATTCCTTACCATCACGGCCGCTGGACGCGCCAGGGCGACCTCGGCTGGGTCTGGGTGCCGGCCGCAACGCCAGCGTTCAAACCGGGCGATGTCTACTGGCTCTACAACGCGAAGCTGGCGGGATGGGGCCCGCTCGGGCCGGGCGAAGACTGGCTGCCCTCGGCCGCCCCGGAGCAGTTCCTCAACGTCAACACGACGTACGCGAACTTTCAGCAGGATGCGCGCGCGATCGATCCGGCGGGATTCAAGGATCGCCCGAAGGAGCCGCTCGGCGTGGCGGTCTTCGCGCTGGCGCTGCCTTCGCCGGCCTGGGTGGCGTCGCGTCTGGAAGCCACGCGGCCGGTGCTGCGGGTGGGCGCCACGCGCATACAGGCGGTGATCCCGGGGACCACTTTCCCGGACACCAACGAAGTTCCGCCGCCCGAGCCGCCGCCGATGCCGCCGGCCGTGGTCACCAATCCCGGCACGGAAGGGCCGCCGATGGTGTCGCCGGGCCCGCCGCCGGACCAGGGGCCGCCCGGTCCGCCGATGCAGGTGATCTACCCGGTCCCGGATTATACCGCCATCGTGGTGTTGAACCCGCCGGAGCATCCCGACTATGCGCGGCGCAATCCCAACTCGCAGGGTGGGAAGGGGACGCCGGCGACGACTGCGTCTGCGCCTGCGAGCGGGGCGACGAAGCCCGGGGTGACGACGCCTGTCTCCAAACCGTCGCCGATCGCACTTCCGGGACAGCCCGGTATTCCGTCGAAGCCCGGGCCGACACCGCCCGCCCCGACCACCACGCCGACGCCGCCGGTACCGTCAGCGCCCCCCAAGCCGCCGCGCGCGATCCCGCCGGCGCCGCGCCCGGCTCCTCCTCTCGAACGGCCGGCGCCCGTGCCCATTCCGATCGGCCGCGAACTGCCGAGGGTCTCGAAGCCCGAGTCAAAGCCGGAGAGCAAACCGGACGTCAAGCCCGCGGTAAAGGTGGAAACCAAACCGGAAGCCAAGGTGGATAGCCCCGCCGCGGCTCCCGCCCAAGTCAAGAAGCAGTAAGTGAGTGGGCCGTTTCAGAAGTTCTCTGACGTATCGGGAAACCGCTCCCGACCCAGACACAGGCGTCAAAGCGCTCGGCGGGACCTCGCTGCCGATTGCCGGTGCGATGGGCTGTTCGCGCCCGGAATCGGTAAATCCTTGGCGACAAGGCAGGAGCAATTTCCCAGAACGCCGTTATACCGGCCAATGTCCTGAGTGAGGGGGTCCGTTAGACGAAGCACTCAGTGTCCGCTGGATCGGCTTCATTTCTTCTTTTCGTTCGAGTTGTCTTACCTGAGAGCGCCCAGGAAGCCTCGTCTGGCCGGAGCCCCGGAGGTCGGCACAAAAACCTCTTGCGGTCCGCACTTTCATTGTGCAGAATGGTCCTGCGTGGTCTTGAGTGACTCGTCGCGCCACCGCATTGAATCGGGCAAAGATTGGCCGGTCAAGTCGGCTTCTGGGAAGTTGCGCACCCAGCCGGTCTACCGAATGACGCCTGGGTCACGGCGCAATCGCGCCCGCGCTCACACCGTCTGTGCCGGCGCGCCCTCGCGAGCGCCCCGGAGGCCCCGCTCCGCGTTTTCCCCGAGCCGTGCCTCCAACTCCGCCAGCGTCATCGTCCCATCGTTCACATAGCGGCGCATCGCGGCAGAAATGCCGCGTTTCGGGTCTTCCCTGCCGTCCTACGCGATCTTGAAGCCGATCAGCATGCCATCGTTTTTGTGCAGCGATGCGCGGATGACGACGCTG
>Ga0209014_10002165_pt1 | contig 11453 bp, 8 predicted proteins | sample BarGraNGADG00212_FD_184491 | JGI IMG/M metagenome (GOLD analysis project Ga0209014, IMG submission 184491) | Arctic peat soil microbial communities from Barrow, Alaska - Barrow Graham LP Ref core NGADG0002-212 (SPAdes) (version 2) | ecosystem: Environmental > Terrestrial > Soil > Wetlands > Peat... | reverse complement strand
CTCGACCTGCTCCTGGGGTTCGGTTCCCACCCCGACCCGGCCGATGAGCTCGCCAAGGCCATCACCTCCGCGCGCAAGGCGGCCGCAGCCGGCGGGCGCGAGCTGCCGGTCGTCGTCTCCCTGATCGGCGTAGAGAACGACCCCCAGGGTTTGAGCGCATGCGCCAACACCCTGAACGCCAGTGGCGCCTCAGTGTTCGTCTCCAACGCCCAGGCCACACGTCACGCCCTGTCCCTGCTCGCCAGCGCTTCGGCTTAGGAAGAAACTCACATGACTGACACCGCCACACCCGTCTCCCCCCCGCTACGCGGACTGCTGAGCCGCGAACCATCGATCGTCACCGCCGGAGTCGGCCTCCTCGCCGACGCGCTGCGCGCCCAGGCAGCACAGGTCACCGAGGTGGCCTGGCAGCCACCGATGCCGGGCAGCGAGGCCGACTTGGCCAAGGTGATGTGCGACCCGCGACGCGAGGCCGCCAACGCCACAGCGGTCTCCCGCCTGATGTCGGCCACCGCCGAGCTGGTCGACGTGCGCCCGGCCCACGAATGCCTGGACATGGAGAAAGGGATGTTCTTTCACGCCGGCCCGCCAATGGAGTGGGAGCAGGCATCGGGTCCGATGCGCGGGGCCCTGATCGGAGCCATGATCTACGAAGGTTTGGCCCAGACCCCCGAGCAGGCCGAGGCAGCCCTCGCCTCCGGGAACGGCATCACCCTGGACCCCTGCCACCACCACAACAGTGTCGGGCCCATGGCCGGGGTCGTCTCGCCCTCGATGTGGATGTTCGAGCTGAAGGACACCGTCCACGGCGGCACGGCGTACTGCACCCTGAATGAGGGCCTGGGCAAGGTGCTGCGGTACGGCGCATACGGCCCCGAGGTCTTAGACCGCCTGAACTGGATGTCACGCGTGCTCGGCCCCCTGCTGCAACAGGCCATCCGGGCCCACGGACCCCTGGACGTCAAAGCAATCGTCGCCCAGATGCTGCAGATGGGCGACGAGGGGCACAACCGCAACCGGGCCGGGTCACTGATGGCCCTGCGCGACCTGCTGCCCTCGTTGATCATGGTCGATGCCCCATCGACCGATGTCGCCGAGGTCGTGCGGTTCGTCGGCGCCAACGAGCACTTCTTCCTCAACCTCGGTATGCCCGCGGCCAAGCTGGCCACCGACGCCGCTCGCGATATTCCGGGTTCGACGATGGTCGTGGCGATGGCCCGGAACGGCACCGACTTCGGCATCCAGACCTCCGGGACCGGCGACCAGTGGTTCACAGGGCCCGCCGAGACTCCGGTGGGTCTGTTCCTTGGCAACTTCGGCCCGGAGGACGCCAACCCGGACATCGGCGACTCGGCGATCATGGAGACCGCCGGCATCGGCGGCTTTGCCATGGCTGCTGCCCCGGCAATCGTGCGCTTCGTCGGAGGGGACGTCCCGCTGGCCCTGCGGACGACCCGCACGATGTACGAGATCACCCTCGGCGAGCACCCGGCATTCCAGGTCCCGATCCTCGAGTTCCGTGGCACACCATCAGGAATCGACGTCACGCGAGTCGTGCGCACCGGCATCCTGCCCCAGATCAACACCGGTATGGCGGGGGCCGTCGCCGGCACCGGCCAGGTCGGCGCCGGCCTGGTCAACCCGCCCGCGCGGTGCTTCCCCGCCGCCCTGGAAGCGCTCGCAAAGGCCGTCCCGGATCTGGGCTGAACGGGCAGGTCCGCCAGCCGGGTCAGCCGGACACGTTTGGTGGGCGTGTGACGACTCCCGGACCGACGTCAGGCTCCATGCTGCTCATGGTGGATGCGCCCATCCATCCTGGTCAGGCGTCCACCACCGCCACCCCACCGCACGGCGATGATCTCGGCAGCGATCGAGATGGCCGTCTCCTGGGGAGTTCGGGCCCCGAGGTCGAGCCCGATCGGGCTGGAAAGCCGGGCCAGCTCTTGGTCGCTCAACCCTGCCTCACGTAGTCGCTCGATCCGGTCGGCAACGGTGCGACGCGATCCCATCGCCCCGATGTAAGCCACATCCGGCAGCCGGAGCGCGACCTCCAGCAGCGGCACGTCGAACTTCGGGTCGTGGGTGAGCACGCACATGACGGTGCGCGGGTCGATCGCCCCGGCCACGACCTGTTCGCCCAGATAGCGGTGCGGCCAGGCCACGATGACCTCGTCGGCGTCGGGGAAACGCGAGATCGTCGCAAAGACCGGCCGCGCGTCACAGACCGTGACGTGATAGCCGAGGAACGAGCCAAGCCCCGCCAGGGCGGCGGCAAAATCGATGGCACCGAAGACCAGCATCCGCGGCTTCGGCGCGTACGAGGCGCAGAAGACGCGCATGCCCTCGCCTCGGCGTTGACCGTCGGGACCGTAGGTGAGCAGCTCGCAGCGGCCGCCGGCCAGCAGCCCCCGCGCATCATCGGCGATCGCCGCCTGCGCCCGGTCGGACTCCAGGTTGCCCGCCAGCGGTATGTCGACCCCTTCGGGACGCACGACCAGTCGCCTGCCCAGCCACGTGGGATCCGGGTGCTCCACAACGGTCACCACGGCGACCGGGCGCCCCGCTTCGACGTCCTGGGCCACCGCGTCGAGCTGGGGGAACGTCTCCTGTGACACCTTCTCCACGAACACATCCAGGATGCCGCCGCAGGTCAGGCCCACGGCGAAAGCGTCGTCGTCGCTCACGCCGTAGCGCTGCAGTACCGGATGGCCGTCGGCCACCACCTGGCCGGCAAGCTCGTAGACCGCGCCCTCGACACAACCGCCGGATACCGAACCGACGACGCTCTTATCGGGACCGACGAGCATGCCCGCACCAGGGGGACGTGGGGCCGAGCGCCACGTCCCCACGACGGTCCCGACACCGATCGCCTCGCCGGCGCGCCACCAGGCCATCAGCTCGGGCAGAACGTCACGCATGCGCCACCACCGTCAACAGCTCCGCGAACGACGCCAGCGAGTGCCCGGCGACAAGCTGGTCAACATGTGGCAACACCGCCGCGATACCGCCCTGGACCGGCTGGTAACCGTCCTTTCCCCGGTGCGGGTTCATCCACACAACGGCATGGGCGAGCCGTTGCAACCGGGGGACCTGCTCGCCGAGAAGACGCGGGTCGCCACGCTCCCACCCATCGGAGGCGATGACGACAACCGAACCTCGCGCCATACCGCGTTGTCCCCATCGAACGGTGAAGGCGCGGATCGACTCTCCGAGCCGGGTGCCGCCGGACCAGTCCGGGACGGCCTGGCCGGCTGCCTTGAGCGCCTCCTCGGGGTCGCGAAGCCGCAACGCGGTGGTCACCCGGGTCAAGCGTGTGCCTATCGTGAAGACCTCGACGCGGCCGGGCACCGCGTGTGACATCCAGTGGCCGAGCCGCAGTAGCGAGTCTGCGTACGGCTCCATCGACCCGGACACGTCCACCAGGAGCACGACCCGGCGGGGCCTGGTCCGGCGGCGCCGATGACGCAGTGGTCCGGGCTCCCCTGCCCGCCGCAGCTGTTCGCGCAGCGTGCGCCGGGGGTCGATCTCCCCCCGATGGGACGGGCTTCGCCGTGGGCTGCGACGGAGCGGGGGGTCGACCCGGAGTTCGGCGAACAACCTTGTCAGCGAACGACGTTCGGTCGGAGACAGCTGGGCGATGTCGCGATGGCGCAGCACCTCATTTGCGCTCGCAAGGGCGCGCACCACCTGGTCCTCGGCCTCGTCGCAGGCCGAGGCATCGGGGAGCAACGATGCCTGTTGGACCAGTCTCGTCGCGGGCTCACCGGGACGACGGGGCGAGTTCTCAGCAGAGAACCAAGCTCGGAACGTGGCTTCGTAGCGCTCGAGGTCCTCCGGTGAGGAGCAGAGCGTGCAGCGGCCAGCCCAGAACACCCCCTGGCGCTCCCCCGCATCCGCGAGCGAAGCCGCGCGCAAGAACGCCTGGGTGCGGTCAGCGGTGACGGCGACACCGGCGTGTCGGACGGTTCGGGTGAACGCCACCAGCATCCCGGGGGGCGCCAGGCCAGCGACGCTCACCCCGTCGGTCACCCGGCCAGAATCAGGCCCAGGGCGCCCCGCACACGGTCGGCGTCCTCGTGGTACTTCAGCACGGCACCCAGGGTGGCGCTAGCGGTCTCAAGGCCGAGGTGATCGCACCCGAGCTGGTCCAGTGCCCGCGCCCAGTCCAGCGTCTCGGCCACGCCCGGACGCTTGAGCAGGTCGCCTGAGGCGCGCACCCGCTGCACGGCTCGGGACACCTGTTCAGCCAACCGCTCGGACACCTCGGGCAGCCGGCTGCGCACGATCTCGACCTCGCGCGCCAGACCCGGATGATCGATCCAGTGATAGAGGCAGCGCCGTTTGAGGGCATCGTGAAGCTCACGCGTGCGGTTCGAGGTCAGGACGACCACGGGCGCCTTCTCGGCGCGCACCACTCCATACTCCGGAATGGTCACCTGGTTGGTCGAGAGGACCTCGAGCAGGAACGCCTCGAACTCGTCATCCGCGCGATCGATCTCGTCGATGAGCAGCACGGCGTTCTGCTCGCGCAGCGCCCGCAGGATGGGCCGGTCGAGCAGGAACCGGTCGGCGAACAGCGACGCCTCCAGAGCCTCCGTGTCCGCGCCCGGGCCAGTCGCTTCGACCGCCCGCAGGTGCAGGATCTGGCGCGGGAAGTCCCAGTCATAGAGAGCCTGGCTGGCGTCGATCCCCTCGTAACACTGGAGCCGGATCAGCGGGGCTTCCAGCAGCGTGGCCAGCGCCTCGGCGAGGGCGGTCTTGCCCGTGCCCGGCTCGCCCTCAAGCAGCAGTGGCCGCCGCATCGCCAGCGCGAGATACATGATCGTGGACAGGCCTTCGTCCGGCAGATAACCGGTCGCTTGCAGCCGCGTCGAGACCTATTGGACTGACTCGCGAGCGTGTGCCATGAACCGACCTTACGCCGACCCGAGGAGGCCGATTCCCTGCAGAGTCGTTTACGGCGGGTGCACGCACGTCCCGATGGAAACGGCGGCCTACACCCGCAGCGCTCCGGCACTAACGCGCATCCCGCGCGACGCCACCACCTCCGGCTTCCACACACCTGTCGGATTGTCAGAGATTCGCCGTGCCACCGGCACAGCGCTTCCGCTGTCAAGAGCTTAGTCACCGCGCTTCGCAGACCGGGCCAGCTGGAGGACTCAAACCCAGGACCCGGTGCCAACGACGATCTGTCGACTGCGGTGTTGGCACAAGTTGACGATGATCCAAGCCAGCAGCAGGAGTTGGATGTTGGGGTGACCAGCTCACCTCACTCAGCGCCCACGCCCAACGCTCCTGTCCTGGTCATAGGGGCAGGGGGCAAGACCGGGACCGCTGTGGTGCGCGCCCTCACTGCTCGCGGGGTGAAGGTGCGAGCTGCCATCCGGACCGAGAGGTCGCGCGGGCGGGCGAACGCGGCCGGCGCCTCCGAATGCACCATCGTGGACCTGGCGACCGGTCGAGGCCTCGGTCCAGCAATCGAGGGCGTCGGTTCGATATACCACCTAGCCCCCAATGTGCACCCCGACGAGGTTGGGATCGCCAAACGGGTGGCAAATGAGGCTGCGGCCCAGGGTGTCACACGACTCGTGTTCCACTCGGTTCTCCACCCCCACGACCACTCCATGCCCCATCATCTGCGCAAGGCTGACGCCGAAGAGCTGATTCGCGCGACGGTGCCCGCGCTGACCGTCCTGCAGTCGGCGCCCTACCTGCAGAACTTGCTCGACGCCGCACTGGCGGGGCGGATCGAGGTGCCCTACTCCCTGGACGCGCCATTCACCCTCGTCGACCTCCAGGACGTGGCTGAGGTCGCGGCGCGGGTACTCACCGAGCAGGGGCACGACCGGGCCACCTACGAACTCGCCGGTCCGGAGTTGACGACCGTGCGCGGCCTAGCATCCGTCGCGTCCGACACACTCGGCCGGCAGGTCGTAGCTGTGGAGACCGATCGCGCAGCGTGGAGCACCGGCCCGGGCGCTGACCTGGCCGATAGTGCGCGCTGCGACCTGCTCGCCATGTTTGCCGCCTACGACATACGGGGCTTGGTCGGCAACGCAACCGTCCTGACACTCCTGCTCGGTCGACCGCCACGCACCTGGCGGGACCTCGTAGCCGCGAGCAAGTACACCCAGCACTTGACTCGCCCAGACCGATCGTCTCGGACACGAACGCCCTGAAGTCAAAATGACCAAGACGGTTTGGCGATCATCGCACCGGCGGTCGTGGCGTTGAAACAGGACCGGGCCAACGACACCCCACGCGCCACCGCCACAGACGCCCCAAGGAGGCTTCGCTTGCCATGACCAGGTTGGAACCTATACACCCGAGCGAACTGGATCCGGAGCAGAAGTCGCTCTATGACTGCATCACCGAGGGACCACGGGCTCAGGGACCGAAGCACTTCGACCTCACGCGCGACGACGGAGCCTTGCTTGGGCCATTCAATGCCCTGCTGCTGTCCCCGCACCTCGGCTCGGCACTGCAGGAACTGGGTGGTGCCGTCCGCTACCGAACAGGGCTTTCGGCCCGCACCCGCGAGATCGCGATACTCACCGTAGCCACATGCTGGAATAGTCCGTTCGAACGGACGGCCCACGAAAGCGTAGGGCAAGCAGTCGGGCTCCGCGCTGACGAGATGTCTGAGATCCGCGCCGGCCGCGTGCCCACCCTTGCTGATCCGCACGAACGGGCCTGCGCGCATCTGGTGAGAAGCATGGTCGAAGGCGACGTGGATGACGAGGCCTGGGCGAATTGGGCGCACGTCGTCGGCACCGCCTCGGTTTTCGAGCTGACCACGCTTGTGGGCTACTACGCCACACTCGCCCTTCAAATGCGAGTCTTTCGCACAGACTGAGCGTTCACCGTCTCTGGCGCCCGATCGTGCAGTAAGTATGACATGGCGATCCTGATGAGCCTCGGGGTGATGACGTCCGAGCTGAAACACGCCGCCAGCTGGCCACAGTTGTGCATCGAGCTCGTTGAAGAACGACCAAGCTGAGCCGGCTGCCCCCACGAACGCTCGATCCCCGCCATGGTTGTGCTACTTGTGCGGTGAGGGATCCTCTTGCGACGATTTGGCCTTGGTGGTTTGCGGCTGCGGATGTCGACTTGCGCCACGGTGACGACCGTCCTGGAGACGAGGGGGCAGGTTTGAACGCTGAGCCTGCGCGTCAGACAGGTCCTGGAAGTCTCGTTGTTGCGTTGTTTAGGTCCGGACGGTTCGGAGTTTGCTCGCATGGGGCTTTAACGCCACTTTGAGCGCGTTCCTTGGGGCCAGGGTCATGACGGACCCCTGGCCGAAGGAGAGAAACACCGACATGCGTTCACCTTCTGTGAGTTTGGGTTCGGCGCGGCGTGTTGCCGTGACGGTCGCGGTGGTCATGATTGCCGGCCTGGGGGTGTCCGCTGCGGCCGTTCCCCCCTCACCGGCTCAAACCAGCGGCGGTAGCGGTGCTGGTTGGTTGCCGACCACCCCTGACCAGTGGCCGTTGGTCGTTGACGAGAACACCAGCGCTTCCCGGACGATCACTCGGGGCATCACCCACACCATGGACAGCGTTGACACGGTCGGCGGAGCACAGAAGGCCCAGGTCCTGAACGTGGACCTGTCCGACCCCAACGTCCGCCTGGGCGTCGTGGAGTCGCACGACGCCATCGCCGACCCGGCCAACGAGACCGTGTCATCGATGGCCAAACGCACCGGGGCGGTGGCCGGTATCAACGCAGACTTCTTCAACATCTATGGCAACGGGACGCCGGAGGGCATGGTGATTCGTGACGGCCGGCTGGTCAAGAGCCCCAACCCGAGCTGGCCCGCCGACCTGGGGGTGCGCCCCGACGGTTCGTTGGTGATCGGCACCCAGGCGTATGCGGGCACTTTGACTGTTGGCTCGGCCAGCCACCCGTTGGCGTCGGTGAACACCACCGACACCCTGTCGGGGGACGGCATCACCCGGGTCACCTCCGACCTGGGCGCCACCAGCATCCCGGCGTCCACCGTGGTGACGGGCCAGACCACGGCGAACGGGACGAGCCTGATCGTCGACAGCGTTGCCACCGCAGTGACGTCCCTGCCCACCCTGGCTCCTGGCACCGAGGACCTGGTCGCCACCAAGACCTCGGGCCAGTGGCTGGCCTCGAACGTCAAGGCCGGTGACACCATCGCGTTGGCCGAGACGATCAGCCCGGACAACAACCTTTCCCAGGCCGTCAGCGGGGGCGCCATCATCGTCCATGACGGAGCCATCGCGGTCCCGGCCCAGGGCGGCGGGGAGAACAACATCAACAACCCGGTCACCGGCGTCGGCGTGACCGCCGACGGCAAGCACGCAATCGTCGCAGTGTTCGACGGCCACCAGAGCGAAGGCGAAGCCGAGGGGCTGACCCGGCCCCAACTGGCAGGCTGGATGATCGCCCACGGTGCGGCCAACGCCATCCTGTTTGACTCCGGTGGCTCCAGCGAGATGGTCGGCCGCCTGCCGGGGCGGAGCACCGCGTCGGCGCTGAACACCCCCTCGGACGGACACGAGCGCCCCGTGGCCAACGGCCTGTTCTTCTACAGCACCGAAGCCCACCCCGGGCCGGCTACCACAGCGGTGGTCAACAACGGCCAGCCACTGTCGATCCTGACCGGCTCCACCGTGCCCTTGTCCTCGTACGCCACCGACGCCGCCGGCAACCCGGCCGCCGACCAGCCCGTGGTGGGCGTCGAACCAGCCCATCTGGCAGCCGTGGCGCCCACGACGCTGACCGCTGGTGACCGCAAAGGCCACGGCCGGCTCACGGTGCAGGCCGGTTCCGCACGATCTGATGTGCGCATGACAGTGGTCGACGCACTGTCCTCACTGACCCTGTCGCCCACTCAGCCCGACCTCAGCAACGGTGGCAACCAGCAGTTCAGCGACTCGGCCACCACCCGCGACGGGGCCACCGTGGTCCTGCCCGCCGCGTCGGCCCGGTGGTCGGTGAGCCCGGCCTCGCTGGGCACGGTCGACTCCAACGGCCTGTTCACCGCGTCCGCAACCGGCTACGGCCTGGCCACCGTCACCGCCACAGCCGGCGGCATCACCACCACAGCCACCGTTGCGGTGGGCCAGACACCAGTGATCGTCGACCCGATGAATGACGTCAGCAAGTGGACCACCAGCCTCTGGAGCCCGGCCACAGGGTCGGTTGTCAACAGTCCCGACTCGCCTCCAGGCTCAGCCAGCAGCGGCTCGCTGCTCATGCACTACAACTTCACGCAGGTCAATGGCGTACAGAAGGTGATGATTCCCCCCAACGCAGCTGTGACAATCGGCCCCGACGCGCACGGTGCCAACCCTGCCGCGATCGGCGTGTGGGTCAAGGGCAACGCTGACCTGGCCACGATCGGCGGCGGGGCATTCGGCGCCATCGTGCCAGGCGTGCCAACACTGGGCGAGATGGACACCCAGCCGTCCAACCAGCCCATCACCTTCTGGCCGGCCCCGATCACATACGACGGATGGCGGCTCATCACGGCGAGCCTGCCACCGGGCCTGTCCTACCCCCTGACGCTCAACCAGCTCAAGCTCGTCATCATCAACTCACCCCGAGCCATGAGCGGTGACATCGAGATGTCGGACCTGCAGGCCCTGTACTCGCCCCGTCCACCGGCGGCGTACACCTACCAGGCGATCCCTTCCAACCCGCCCTGGTTGCAGTATCAGGAGAGCCCGGCAGCGTTCAGCAAGACCGGTCCCACGCTGCTGACCGGCGACGACGCCCATCTGGTGGCATCCGATCCCGGCTCAGCGGCAAGCAACGTCATGACCTCCATCGCCACCACCCTGACGACGCTGCCGGCTGCGGCGAAACCGCAGCTGGTCCAGACCCTGGGTGACATGTCCGATGACGGCAACCTGGCCGATCTGCAGTTCGCACAGACCAAGATCACCTCCCTGGGACTGCCCTTCCGCGACATGGTCGGCAACTATGAGATCAGCCAGGGAGGACTGCCGGAGACCGCCAACTTCAACCAGGCCTTCGGCGACACCCACTACGCATACACCATGGGCACCGGCAAGGCCAGTGCCGCCGTGATCGCCACCGACAGCGCGCACGGCGGGATCACAGAGTCCGACCCATTCCAGAGCCCGGCGCAGGGCCAGTGGCCCTGGCTGGTTCAACAGCTCAGCGACACGACCGCCTCGAGCGTGATGGTGCTGACCCACATGCCGGCCTACGACCCCCACCCGATCGCAGACAGCCAGTTCAGCGACCGCTACGAGGCCAAGGAGTATGTGCGGCTCATCCAGCGCTACCAGCAGAGCCACCCCAAGCAGCACGTGGTGATGATGTACGGACACTCCCGCGGCTTCGCCGAACAGATCCTCGACCCAGAAGGCAACCCCACAAGCGTGGCCAAGGGCGGGGTACCCCAGTTCACCTTCGCCGACCTCGGCATGCCGGCCTACGCCACACCCGAGCAGGGCGGCTTCTACAACTACGGTCTGATGCACGTCACCGACTCCGGAGACCTCCAGTTCGCCGTCCAGCCGGTCCTGGCCTCGATCGCGATCACCGCACCCCAACCGACGCTGAGCGTTGGGACCGGCGAGACGATCACCGCCACCGGCACCAACGTCGGCGGTGACAACCTGGCCACCGTAACCTTGCCCATCGCCGACCCGGCCTCCCACCTCTGGTCATCCAGCGACCCACGAGTGGCCCGGATCGACCCGGTCACCGGCACCGTCAGCGCCCGCAAACCCGGCACCACCCAGATCACCGTCGAAAGTGACGGGGTCACCGCCACGACCGCCATCACCGTCACCAACTAACAGCACCTCAGATCGATCAACCAGCACGCCAGGACGTGAAACGCCACAACTTCCTTGAGCCAGGGTCCTATCGATCGCTCGGCTATGCCGGCTCGCTATGTGGCGTCAAGCCACATCACCGCCTCGTGCCAGTCGCCGACCAACGGCGGAACGGTCGCGAACGCGGAAGCGACACCTGGTTGGCGTGCTGTTCGCACAACCACGGCCGTTCACGTGGAGCAGCTACCGGCTTGAAGGTCAAGCTCATCGCCTATTTGCGGTCGCATTCTTTCGACCGTCACAGTCCCGATGGCGGAACGGAACACTCTGCGGCGCCGATCTGGCTGGTCACCGCACGGCGCCGACCTCTGCTTCGTCTGTGTCAGATACCGATCGCTCAGTGCATCGGCCGATATAGGTCAGCGACCGGCTGTTCCTTGACCTCAATAATGAGCCGGTTGGGTGCCTCTCCAATGGGGAGGCCTGAAGCGGCGAAGCGCAGCCCGAACTGGGGAACAACCGCAGACAGAGAAAGTTCCACTTCAGTACCACGGTCAGTGACGGCGACGATTCTGTCCACGGTCGGGTCGGCGCGCGCCATTACGAAGTACGGCCACTGGTCAGTGCGGCCACGCCACTCGCACACTAGCCGACCTGGATACAAGGCTG
>Ga0209014_10002163_pt1 | contig 11469 bp, 12 predicted proteins | sample BarGraNGADG00212_FD_184491 | JGI IMG/M metagenome (GOLD analysis project Ga0209014, IMG submission 184491) | Arctic peat soil microbial communities from Barrow, Alaska - Barrow Graham LP Ref core NGADG0002-212 (SPAdes) (version 2) | ecosystem: Environmental > Terrestrial > Soil > Wetlands >... | reverse complement strand
GACGAAGTGCAGAGCGGCATCGGCACCATGCAGAAGACTACCGAAGGCCTCAATCGTATCAACGGTTCCATTGGCTCCTCGGCCACTATCATCAGCAGCCTCGGCGAGCGCGTTGACAATATCGGCAAGATCATCGAGGTCATCGACGAGAGGCTTGACGAAACAGAAGTGGTTCTTTTCGCTCGAGCGGATCAGCAGTTCCATTTCGTCCGGTCTGCCATAGTGGTATTCGACACGCACCGCCGGCTCGCGCAGCCGGAAGAACTTGCGGCGGCCCTCCCGGGGATGTCGGTGGGGAGCATCTTCTACCATTTCATCGACGCCCGCCGGCGCACAGAAGGAGGGGTCGACGATTTTCGGGCCTGGCTCACCGGGCTCGGGCCGAACTATACGGACCTTTGCAGCGTCCTAGCGGAGTCCGACCCTTACTTCGATTCGCTCTATAGCATGCGGGAGCGGCTCAGCCAGCTCTTCGAGGGCTACTTTGCACCGCCGGGAGCTAGTGAGGAACCTTCGAACGGCCAGTCACCGGACGCTCGCCGAAACACATGGAGGGCCTCGCTCCCGTTCGGCATGCCATCGCGGACAACTGTGGCGCCGACCGCGGCCGCGCCCGCTTCCGTCGACTCGCCCGAGCGCGCGGGCGCCGGGGAGCCGGCGCAGCGCCATGCCGCTACGGTTGCAGGCGAAGCGCCTGCCGATGCGCCACCGAACGGCAAGAGTGAGGCCTGACCGTGGCCGTGGATATCGCCAGCACCGACCTCCTCGATAAGTACGCGAGTCACGCGGGGTTGGACGCCGTTGAGCAGCTCCGCCAACTGGCCGGGCTGCTCAACGGCATGAAAGTCGTGCACGTCAACTCCACCCGTCGTGGCGGGGGCGTGGCCGAGATCTTGGAGAAGCTGGTCCCCTTGATGCAGGAGTTGGGGATCGACGCGAGTTGGGAGGTGATAGAGGGGAACGAGGACTTCTTTGCGTGCACAAAAGCCTTCCACAATGGCCTTCAAGGGAAGACCGTGCACATCCCCGACTCTCTCCTGCGTGTGTACGAGGAGGTCAACCGCGTCAACTCGGAGCGGCTCCGCCCGGTGCTCGAGACGGCAGACATCGTCTTCGTCCACGATCCGCAACCCGCGCCACTACTGCAAAACTGCGGGACATGCGGCGCCAAGTGGATCTGGCGGTGCCACATCGACGTCAGCCACCCGTGCCGGCCCATCTGGAAGTATCTTCGCCAGTTCATCAATCCTTACGACGCGAGCATCTTCTCCCTCGATGCTTTTGCCCAGCCCATGCCGCACACCGTGTATCTCATCCCCCCCAGCATCGATCCCTTGAGCGAGAAGAACCTTCCCTTGCCGGCGCGTGGAGTCCTGGAAACGAAGACGGAGTTCGGTATTGACCCACAGCGTCCGATGATCCTCCAGGTCTCGCGCTTCGACCGCTTCAAAGACCCGCTGGGGGTAATCGAGGCCTACCAGCTGGCCAAGCGCTTCGTACCAAGCCTGCAGCTGGTACTTGCCGGCGGGGGCGCAGTCGACGACCCTGAGGGCGAGACCGTCCTCTCCGAAGTGCGAGACGCGACAGCCGGCGACCCCGACATCCATGTGCTAGCCTCTGGCCACTACACCGACCGGACCATCAACGCGCTCCAGACCGGAGCGGACATCGTGCTGCAGAAATCGCTACGGGAAGGCTTCGGACTGACCGTCACGGAGGCGATGTGGAAAAGCAAGCCGGTGATCGGCGGCAATACGGGGGGTATACGGCTCCAGCTTGTCAACCACCGTACGGGCTTTCTCGTGGACACGCCCGAAGGGGCGGCTCTTCGCATCCGCTACCTCTTGTTCAACCGACCGCGGATCAAGCAGATCGGGGAGAACGCGAAAGAGATGGTTCGCCAGAATTTCCTTATCACCCGGCACTTACGCGAGTACCTCACCGTGATGGTGGCACTCATCCACGGGAACGAGGACCGCATAGAACTTGGCTAGCGCCGGCATGAAGCGACTGATCGTCGTTTCCAATCGGCTCCCGTACGTCCTCAAGCGCAAGAACGAAGGCTGGGAGCTCTCCGCCGGTTCCGGTGGGCTGGTGACGGCCCTGCTCCCCGTGTTGCGCAACCGAGGCGGAATGTGGATCGGCTGGCCGGGCGTCACCGAGCACGTCCCCCAGCTCAACCAGATACTCCACGAAGCGGCCACCGATGCCGGCTACTCTCTCAAGCCGGTCGTCCTCAGCCCGGACGAGTACGATCGTTACTACAATGGGTATTCCAACGAGACCATCTGGCCGCTGTTCCACGACCTGCCGTCTCACTGCAACTTCAACCCTGAGTATTGGCCCGCCTACGTAAAGGTGAACCGCCGGTTCGCCGAGTCGATCGCCGCGGAAGCCCGCCCTGATGACTTCGTATGGATACACGACTACCAGCTCCTCGACGTGGCACATCACATGCGCGAGGACAAGAACTGCCCAGACTTGGCCTTTTTCCTCCATATCCCCTTTCCCCCGCCTGACATCTTCCTCGATCTGCCAGAACGCCAGGCCGTGCTCGATTCGCTGCTCGCGTACGACCTGGTTGGGTTTCAGACCCTCCGGGACCGGCGGAACTTCATCCAGTGTGTCCGCACTATGGTGCGGGGTGCGCGAGTCAAGGCAGACGGCCACCTGCATTCGATCCAGACGGAAGGGCGCGAGATGCACGTGGGTACCTTCCCCATAGGTATCGACGCCCGCGATTTTGCCACCCGGGCGGCCTCTCCGGAAGTCGAGAGCGAATACCGGCGGATCCTTGCTCATTTCGGAGATAGACAGTTGGTGCTGGGCATCGACCGCCTGGACTACACAAAAGGGATCCCTCATCGATTGCGGGCCTTCGGCAACTTCTTGGAGCGCTTCCCCGAGGCGCGCGGCCGGATAACCTTCGTCCAGGTGGTGATACCCAGCCGCGAAGGCATCCCCCGCTATGACGCCCTAAAACAAGAGATCGATCAGCTGGTGGGCCAGATAAACGGCCGCTACACCCAGATGGGCTGGGTGCCTGTGCACTACATGTTCCGGAGCTTGGCCTCGCACGAGCTGCTCGCGTTCTACCGAGCGGCCCAGATCGCCCTGGTGACCCCGCTCAAGGATGGGATGAACCTCGTATGCAAAGAGTTCTGCGCGTGTAGCCTGGACGAGGAATCGGTGCTCATCCTCAGCCAGTTCGCGGGAGCGTCGGCGCAACTAGGCAGGGCGGCGCTGGTGGTCAATCCGTACGACGTGGAGCAGACCGCGGACGCCATCTTCAACGCCTACCGGATGTCGGCCGGAGAGCGTAGGTACAGGATGCGCCGGTTGCGCAAGAACATCCGGTCGCAAGATGTCTTCTGGTGGGTGGACTCTTTCATGCGCGCAGCCATCGACAAGGAGTTGCGCGATTTCCCGGTTCTCGAAGAGTACATCCCGGAGCAGCACGAGCGGCGCTAGTGTTTGTCGTGCACCGGCGCGGTCAGCGCCATCCCTGCCAGATGTGCCCGTAGAGGTAGATTCCCAGGCCGAGCGAGATCAACCACGAAGCGAGCGCGCTTCGCATATACCACCTATAGCGGCGCGGCGCTTTGACCACCCCTGTGAACGCCAGATTGATGTAGATCCACAGGGCGAGCGCGATGAGACCGAACACATGATGGATGATGAGTTCCACGTTGAACGTGGAGAAGCCATGCCAATGACTGACGTAACGAGAAAGCTGGGGAGCCATGATGATGCCGATCACCAGGATCTGAGCACCCATCAACACCCGCATGAGCAGGCAATGGCGGCTGAACTTGTGCTTCCAGGCCAGAGTGGCTCCCGTCAGCGCGCCGACGATCAGTATCACCTGTATGACGAGGTTGAAGGTCGCCACGCCTTTGGTCACGCCCATCCCCCGCTCCTTTTTAGTCGACTGATCGCCCTACCGGACTACTTGGGGTTCCTCGGCTTGCAGATGACCTCCAGGATCTCGAGATCGAAGAAATCCTGGGCGTGGGAGGGGCGCAACACGAGTGCGGTGTCCAAGCCGCGACCGGTGCCCCCACACGATATGGTTTCTCGTGGAGGCGATATCAGACCAGCGTCCGCCGCGGCTAAACTGGCTTCCACGGCTACCTTGGTCCCTTCCCCGAACCGCTTGAGGGTCTGGGCGATGATCTCCTCCACCTGATACGTGGCAAACCTACGCCGTACGGCACGGCCCACTCCCCCGAACGAATGCGTGCCCCTGAACACCGAGGCGCCTCGGGCCTTCAGTTCCTCCAGCACGTCCTCCGGCATCTCCTGATGACCGGGCCGGGCGAAGCCGGAAGATTGCGTCACAACGACCACGTGCAGGCCGGCCAAACGCTCACACGCGAGCAGGGCGCTGGTGCCCTCCACCGACGGGACGACCACGTCGGTGATACCAAGGGCAGTGGCCCGCGCTCGAACCAGTTCCAGCACCCGTGGCGTATTGGCTCTGCCGTGGTGATCGAAGTAGGTGATCGACGATTCTACCTTTGCTCCCTTCTCTTGATCCGAACGCCTAGTATAGTTGGCTGGATCGAAGGGCGGGAGGAAGCGAGGGCCGTTTAGTGAGCACATTGGTGAGCGTCGCGGTGGTTCTCCCTATCGCCGCCATCGAATTGGGCATATGGATCTGGGCCTTGGTCGATTTGGCGCGGACCGACCGAGTCCGCGGGGGAAGCAAGCTCGTCTGGGCGGTCGTGATCGTCTTCTTCCAGTTGGTGGGGTCGATCCTCTACCTGGCCTGGGGCCGAAACCCAGAGCCTCCCGCTGAGCCAGGTCGTGAGAACCCGGGGGACCCCCGAGGGCGGGGATGGTAGGAGCCGGGGAGACTGGCGCGACCGGCGTCAGTGTGGTAGAGGCCCGCGCGGTCCACCAGGAGAGCACCGAGTGGACCATCGAGCTGCGAGCCCTCACTCGCGTCTTCAAACACGTGCGGGCGGTGGATGGACTCTCGCTGCGAGTACCTACCGGCGAAGTGTATGGCTTCCTGGGTCCGAACGGTTCGGGCAAGACCACGACCCTCAAGATGCTCGCCGGGTTGCTTTCTCCCACTTCCGGTGAGGCACTCGTGGCCGGAGAGCAGGTGAGACCCGGCCGGTTCAGTCTCGAGCTCCGCAGACGAGTGGGCTTCCTGGCCGAGGAACCAGCGTTCTACCCGTGGATGACCGCCCACGAATTCCTGGTGTTCGTAGGAAGGCTTTTCGATCTGAGCCCGGCCGAGGCCGCCAGACGTGCGGCCGCCCTTCTCGAATCCGTCGACCTCTCCCCTCGCGCCAAGGACCGCATCCGAGGCTTTTCCCGAGGGATGCGGCAGCGCCTCGGGATAGCCCAGGCTTTGATGGGCGATCCGGAAGTTCTCCTGCTCGACGAACCCGCGTCTGCCTTGGACCCGATCGGCCGTCGGGAAGTGCTCGACCTCATCGCCTCCCTGCGTGGCCGAGCGACGATCATGATGTCCTCGCATATTCTGGACGACGTGCAGCGAGTGTGCGGCTGGGTCGGCATCGTCCGCGACGGACGGCTGGTGGTCGAGGCACCGCTGGGCGAGCTGCTGGGGAGGTACGCGAAGCCGGTGTTCCACCTGGAAGTAGCCGGAGAAAGGAATGAGCTGGCTGCCGCCCTCAAGAGAGAGTCCTGGGTGAAGGAAATCGCACCTGAGGGCGGGGGGCTGCGGATCCTCGTGAACGATCCCGAACGGGCTCAACGGATGGTGCCGGCTCTGGTCGCCGGCCTGGGAGCCCGGCTGACCGAGTTTGTCACGATGACACCGACACTGGAAGACGTCTTCATCCAACTGGTGACGGACCGGTGAGGGCTTTGCTTCAGAAGGAGCTGAAGGATCTGGTCCGCACGCACCGGATCGTGTTCCTGCCGGCTGTCTTCGTGGTGTTCGGGATCATGGGACCGGCGCTCACCCGGCTACTGCCGACCATCATCAAACAGGCCGGCCAGCAAGTGCAGATCTCCATGCCAAACTTCGGTCCGGCCGATGGTCTGAACCAATACCTCCAGTTCTCGCGCCAACTGGGGCTTCTGGTGATCGTCGTCATCTTCATGGGCGTCGTCGCGTCCGAACGAAAAGAGGGTCTTCTCTCGGTCCTCTTCGTCAAGCCTGTATCGCGCCTCCGGTACCTATCGCTTCGCTGAGCCGTCAACGCGCTCTATGTCCTCGTCTCGTTCGCCGTTGGCGGAGGAGTCACGACCCTGCTGCTGGGAAAGCCCCACATCGGGGCCATGGGAGTCGCCCTGCTCCTTTACCTTTGCTATCTGCTTCTGGTCTTCTCGTGGACTTTCTTCTTCTCGGCTCTCTTCCGCCAGGGCCCCATCGCCGGAGGCGTGTCGCTGGTCCCTCTGTTCGTCTTGCCGTTCCTAGGGGCGCTGTGGAAACCACTCGGGAGTTGGGGCCCTTATGGTGCCGCCAGCATGGGCTCCTCCCTCATTGGAGGCGCCGACATGGCCCCCGTCGGCCTGTCGTTTACGGGGGTGGCCAGCGCCCTGATCGACCTGGGGCTCAGCTTGGTCCTGCTCCTTGGAGCGTACGCGGCCATCCGCAGGGCGGAACTCTAGCCGATCCCAGACCTCGTCCCTCAGCCGTCCCCGATAGGACACAACCCCCGGTGGCCCAAAATAGCCCCGTCGGGCTCCCGGCTCTAGCCCTGCTCGCCCGGCTCGTCACGCTCTGACATCTCGATCTGCAGGACCTCGATCTGCCGGCGAAGCCCGGCTTGCCGCCTACCCAGATACACTACGTACGCCGCGATGATCACCCAGATGATGCTGTAGGCCGCGGCAAGATAGCCGGTGGCGTTCATACACCGCCTCCTCGACGGTCGCGAGCGCGGAATCGTAAGGTCTGAACTGTCGCGCTCATGCTTTCGATACGGACGCGCAGGACGAGCAGGAACACATACAGCAGAGTGAAGGCGGCCAAGGACACCATGAGCACTGCCGTCATGCGGGAATCCAGCGCGAAACCACTGCTGGTGAGCACCCGGGGATGGATGGTCCTCCACCACCAGATTGAGAAGAACACGATGGGTACGTCCACCCACCCCACGATCCCGTAGACTGCGGCAAGACGCGCCCGCCGGTGTCCATCGCCCGCCACCGACCTAAGCAGCAAGTAGCCGACGTAGATGAACCACAAGACCAGCGTCGTCGTCAGTCGTGGCTCCCACGTCCAATAGACGCCCCAAGCGGGCTTCGCCCACAGAGGGCCGGTGACAAGCGTGATCGTGGTGAACACGACCCCTATCTCTGCAGAAGCCGCCGCCACCCGGTCGTACTTGAGCCGCCCGGTGGCCAAATAGGCGATGCTGAGCGCGAACACCACAGTGAAACCAGGTCCGAGGGCGATCCACGCGCTGGGCATGTGGAAGTAGAAGATCCGCTGCACGTCGCCCATGGTCGCCTCCTTGGGCGCCCACACCAAGGCCCCGAGAAGGGCGACGAGCATGAAGAAAAAAGTCACGGCACCAAGGACGGTGACCATGAGATCGCGTCGCGCGGGCCCTTTGTCCATGGGCTATTCCTCCACCACGAAATCGAAGGTCATGAAAGAGATGGCCAGGAAAATCACATCGTATACGACAAGGAACCAGGGCCACAGACCTGCGCCCCCCAATCCCTGCCCGGCCAGCAGCACTGTCGATACGTGGGCTGCCGCGATGATCAGAGGTACCAGCAAGGGAAAGATGAACACTGCCAAGAGGGCATCGCGAGCGCGCACTCCCGCCCCGACCGCGGCGAACAATGTCCCGATGGCGCTGAAGCCTATGCTGGCCAGGGCCATCACAAGCACCAGCCCAGCCGATCCAGCACCCAACCCGACGTTGTAGAGCACGGTGAAGAAACCCAGTATCACGAGGCCCGTCACGAAAAGAAGGATCAGGTTCCCGACAAGCTTGCCAAGGTAGATAACCGCGCGGTCGACCGGACAGAGCAAAAGGCCGTCCAGACACCCTGCCTCCTTCTCCGTGGCGAAGGAACGCCCCACCGCGATCACCCCGGCGAACAGGAACGCGGCCCACAAGACTCCGGAACGGGCCAGCGTGACGTCCTTGGCCCCGGGATCGGTGCCGAAATTGAAGACCAGCACCACGAGAAGACCGAGCAGCACCATCGACACGATGGTGCTGGCGCCCCGCAGTTCCGCAACGAGGTCTTTCTTGGTGATGGCCCAGGCCTGTCCGAGAGCGTTCACCGGCCCCATGCCCTCTCGACGCACGCGAAATACGTCGCTTGAAAGCCCGAGTGGTCGACTTCCGCCGCCGCCTCCTCAAACACCATCCTCCCGCGCGCGAGGATAGCGACCCTGTCGCAACTCTCTAGTCCTTCTTGAAGGTTGTGCGTGGTCATCACCACCGTGCGCTGTCCATCGCGCAAACCCTCCAACACCCCGGCGAGGATGCGGCTGGCGTGTTGGTCCAGGCCCGTATACGGCTCGTCGAGCAGCAGAAGCTCCGGCTCGTGCAAGAGAGCTCGCGCCACCGACAGGCGCTGCTGCATCCCACGAGAGAAAGTCGCCACCCGGTCGTGCATGCGGGTCGCCAGACCCAGCTGCTCGAGCAGCTGGGTGGAGCGCTCCCGTGCCCGCTTCAAACCGTACATACGCCCATAGAAGGCCAGGTTCTCCATCGCCGTGAGCTGAGGGTAGAGGTACGTATTGTGCGAGATGACCCCCACCCGTTTCCGCACCGCCCCGGCTTCTTTTGTGACGTCGTGTCCCCCCACCAGCGCCGAGCCATCGGTAGGCCGAGCGAGCGTGGCCAGGACCTTCATGAGCGTGGTCTTGCCGGCGCCGTTCGGACCGAAGATCGTCAGGAAACTGCCTTCGGCAACCGTCAGGTCGACCCCCTTGAGGGCTTCGACGTGCCCGTAGACCTTCCAAAGGTTCTTCACCTCGACCGCCGCGACGACGCGATGCGTCTCAGCGGGCATTGGCGCGATGTCTCGGCGCCTGTCCCGCGGAGCCCTTCTGCCGGTTCTGAGGCTGACGCGCCTTCCCCGAACCTTCCGCGCCCGGGAGTCCGGCTTCGGGCTGTTTCGGGTCCCCGCGTCGCGAGCGCTTAGGCCAAATAGCGATGATGCCCCCCAAGACCATGACCGCGCCACCGATCCACAGCCAGTTCACCAGTGGGTTTATCTGCGCTTGGATGCTAACGCTCGACTCGTCCTGCGAGTACCCCAGGAGGGTGACGTACACGTCGCCGGCCAGGGTGCTACGCCGTGCCACCTTCGTCCATGTCTGGTCGCTCGCCGGGTAGTACTCCTTCACCGGCTGAAGGATCCCGACCACCTTCCCAGACCTCTCGAGGGTGAAAGTCGCCCGCGCGACCTGTTTGTCGGGGACCTGTGTGGTGGTGAGACCGTCATACACCAGTTCGTAGCTGCCCACAGTGAGGCTGCCGCCTTTCGAGACGTCCCCCTCCGCGCTCACCTTGAACGCATAGGAGCCGGTCACCCCTACCAGCAGAAGAATGATCCCGAAGTGGACCAGGAAACCTCCGTACCGGGGGCGATTGGCCCAGATCATCTGCCCGAACGTGGTGAACGGGTCCGCTCGCCGGGCGGCCCGCCTGTCGCGCCAGCCACGCCAGTACTGGAGGGCGACGGAGGCCACCGTGAACGCAGCCAGCGTGAAACTGATCAAAGGATAGGGCCGCCTGACGCCCAACACCACCAATACGATCAAGACGACCACCGCGAAGCCGAAGGTGCCTCCTATAGCCCGGGCGAGCCGCGACCAGGAAACTCCGCGCCAAAGCAGTAGCGTGCACAGTCCGGCAAGCAGCATCAGTATGAGCCCCAGTGGCACCGTCACTGAGGGGTAGTAGCCGGTGCCCAATTCCACCTTCTGTCCCTTGATGGCCCCCGCGATAGTGGGGAAAAGCACCCCCCAGAGGACAGCGATGGTCAAGGCCATGAGCACGATGTTGTTGTAGACGAAACTGGACTCTCTTGACAGGACGTGGTCGAGGCGCTTCGTGGAACGCAGGATGGGAAGCCTCGTCAAGATCACATAGAGCGAGAAAAGCACCATCAAGCCTATGAACACCGTGAACCAGGGGATGAACGAATTGTCTCCGAAGGCGTGGACCGAGGTGGCTATCCCCGAGCGGGTGAGGAAGGTGCCGAATATGGTAAGGATGAAGCTGAACGCGACCAAGAACACGGTCCAGATCTTCAGCATATCCCTCTTGCGGATCATGACCAGCGAGTGGACCAGGGCGGTGCTGGTGAGCCAAGGCATGAGAGACGCGTTCTCAACCGGGTCCCAGGCCCAGTAACCGCCCCAACCGAGCGTGACGTAGGCCCACCAGGCTCCGACGATGTTGCCGACGGTCAAGAACAGCCACGCCACCAGAGTCCAGCGACGCGCCGACCGTCCCCATGCGAGGCTGCCACGTCCGGCCATCAAGCCACCCATAACGAGGGCGAACGGTATTGCCAACCCCACATACCCCACGTACAGCGCCACCGGGTGGATCACCATGCCCAGGTTCTGGAGCATGGGGTTCAGCCCGTATCCGTCAACAGGCGGCGCCCCAGCGGTGGTCACGAAAGGATTCGAAACGCTGGTGAACACGAGGATAAGAGAGAAGAAGGAGGAGATCGCCAGAAGGATAGACGTCACGTGTGGCAGCGAGGCCGGGTCCTCGCGCCGACAGGCGCGCACCGCGATCACCGAAAAGACCGCCAGAAGCAGCGCCCACAGGAGGAGCGAACCCGCGTTTCCCGCCCAGAACGCAGACACTGTGTAAGCGATGGACAAGGCGCGTGACGTGTGCTCGTAGACATACTGGTTGCTGAAATCGCGGGTGAGCAGAGCCGTCAACAAGGCGATGGACGCCAGTGCCGCAAGCACGAGAGACGCGTAGCAGGCCCAGACTGCCGCGCGCACAAGCGCCTGCTGCCGCGAGATCGCCGCGGATACAGCCAGCGCGAACCCGCCCAGGCAGACAGGCACGAGCAGCACCACGCAGATGTGGCCGAAAAGGTTCAACGAGTCGTCGAGGAGGGCGAAGTGGAAGTCGACGTGGCTGCTTGATACTTGCTGGGACACTTGGCTATCAGTGTGGAGGCTTGGAAGGTGCCCCCAGCGAGATAGTCCCCCTGAGCTACGACTTCCGTGCCGGGCTGGTCTCGGAAGCTGTCCGGCACCGCCCCGCTATACGTAACGGATACGATCTCTCCCGTGTGGTCGCGGTCGTGGATGCTGAAGCTGATGTCCGTCGTCCCCAGACCTTTCACGCTCCCAGCCACCAGTTGGCCGGAGACGCGCACGTCCACCGCCGGTCCTTTGGCTCTGAGCTCGGTGACGCTGAAGTAATAGACGGTACTTTTGCTTATGCCCACCCACAGAAGGGCTCCCAAGGCGATGCCGATCACCACCGCGCCTATCAGGATCTTGATCCCCCGAGAACTCATCCGCCCGCC
>Ga0209014_10002161_pt1 | contig 11469 bp, 7 predicted proteins | sample BarGraNGADG00212_FD_184491 | JGI IMG/M metagenome (GOLD analysis project Ga0209014, IMG submission 184491) | Arctic peat soil microbial communities from Barrow, Alaska - Barrow Graham LP Ref core NGADG0002-212 (SPAdes) (version 2) | ecosystem: Environmental > Terrestrial > Soil > Wetlands > Peat... | reverse complement strand
ATGCTGGTGGCGCGTCCGGCCATCCTTTACGTGCAGGGGGTGCCCGTCCTCTGGCTGCCGTTCATCTTCCAGGACATCCGTTCCGGGCGGCGCAGCGGCATCCTCACGCCAAGGTTCGGCTTCGCCGAACTGGTGCGCAACAGCCCAACCTACCGGCGCAACATCGAGGACGTGGGGTACTATTTCGCGCTCAGCGACTATGTGGACGTCGCCGTCTCCCTGGACTGGCGGTCTTCGGCGCGCGCCACCTTGGCCGATCCCGGATGGCTGCGGCTCAACTCGCAGCTCCGCTACAAGTGGCTCGACCGGTTCATCAGCGGGGGTTTTGCCGTGTCGCGGCATACCCTCAGCACGGGAACGTCCAACCTGCAGCTGTCGTGGAACCACTCGCAGGACTTCTCGTCCACGTCGCGGATTACCTCCAACCTGAACTACGTCACCAGCACCACGGTGCAGCGCCAGACGGCGCTCAACCCGATGACGGCGCTCGCAACCATCGCGTCGCAGCTGAACTACAGCCGGTCCATGGGGCCGTTTGCCCTGTCGGTCGGCGGGTCGCGCCGGCAGTATCCTGGGCGCGCGCAGGTGGACCAGGACTTCCCCAGCATCAACCTGTCCTCGAAGGCCATCCAGATCGGGCGGTTCGTCGACTGGACGCCGACGTTCAACATTGCAACCTCCAGTAGCGCGCACCTCGATGCGCAGGGCGACTTCAAGTACCGGTACTTCGAGCGCAATGGCGTGCTCGATTCGGCGCGCTTCGACCGCGCCACGACGTCCACTACCGGCAGCCTCAACTCGCCGTTCAAGATCGGGTCGTTCAACCTGCCGCTGAGCTTCAACTTCAGTGACCGCCTGAACGATTTCCCCGAGGTGCGCCTGCTCGTCAATCCCAAGGACACGAGCCGGCGCGAGACGCGCGTCTACAGCCGCACCTACATGACGACGCTCGACTGGCGGACGGCCGTTACCCTCCCGACCTTCCTCCACGGCTCATGGAACCTGGCGCCAAGCGTGTCCATCGAGAACGTCGATCCGGCCGGCTACTGGGTGCGCAGCGAGCGCACGGGCAGCAATTTCGTGTCGCAGTCCAAGCGCCTTGCCTGGGGCGCCGGCGTGGCGCCGACCTTCTTCGCGCTGTCGAGCTGGGGGCTGGGCCCCGTGGCACGCTTCCGCCATTCCATCACGCCCACCCTGTCGTGGTCGTATTCGCCCAAGTCGAGCGTGAGCGACGCGTTCCTGGCGGCGCTCGGCAAGACACGCGCCGATTACAACGGCGCCGAAGCCCAGAACCGCCTCACCCTCGGCATCACGCAGAGCTTCGAGGCCAAGCTGCGCAAGAGCGATACGGACACGTCGTCGAACACTGAAGGCACCAAGGTGAAGCTGCTGTCGATCAACATGTCGCCACTGACCTACGACTTCGAGCGCGCCAGGAAGACGGGGCGCAGCGGCTTTGCCACGGACCGGATGAACTTCAGCCTCGCTTCCGCGCTGCTGCCGGGACTCTCCCTCGACGTCGGCTACTCGCTCTTCCAGGGCTCGGTGCTCAGCGACACGTCGAAGTTCAGCCCCTACCGCGAGTCCATTTCGGCGTCGATGTCGCTCAACCGGGAGACGGCCGTCATCCGCTGGCTGGCGCACCTGCTGGGTGGTAGCGTCGGCGCCGATGCCGGGCCCGCGGACGCCGCGACGCAGGGGCAGGGCCTGGGCGGCTCTGCCATTCCGGGTACCCAGCAGGTGGCGGGTGCGTCCATGCGCCAGCAGCTCGCGAGCGTCCCGGTGGGGCGCGGCTTCGACGCGCAGATCAGCCTCAGCGCCAACCGGCAGCGCCCGCCGTCCATCGGTTCCGACACGAGCGGCGTGAAGCAGTGGGACACGACCATCCAGTGCCAATTTCTGAAGGCCGTCAACCCCGTCCAGTACGACGTCTGCGTGCGCACCGCGCAGGCCGCGCCACCCCCGGACCCCATGCAGTTATCGAACACCACCGCCGGCGGTACGTTCTTCGTCGTGCCGCCGCAGATCAGCATCAACTGGCGTACCAGCTTCGACCTCACGCCCAAGTGGTCGGCGAGCTGGAGCACCAGCTACGACGCGGTCCGGCACGAGTTCGCCAGCCATCAGGTGTCGCTCCAGCGCGACCTGCACGACTGGCGCGCCATGTTCGGCTTCACGCAGGCGCCCAACGGCAACTTCGCCTTTACGTTCTTTGTGGCACTCAAGGCTGAACCGGACCTGAAGTTCAACTACGACCGCGCCAGCTACCGGCAATCACTGCTTCCCCCGCCATGACCTCTTCCCGACCTCTCGAAATCGACGGCCGTTCCTTGGCGCTCTCCGACGTGCGCACCGTCGCGGTCGGGCGGCACCCCGTGGCCCTCGCCGGTGCCGCCCGCGCGCGGATGCTCGCCACCCGCGCCGTCGTTGTCGGCATCGTCGAGCGCCACGCCGTGGTCTACGGCGTCACCACGGGCTTCGGCAAGCTCTCCGACATCGCCATCCCGCACGACAAACTGGCGCAGCTGCAGGTCAACCTCGTGCGCAGTCACGCCGCCGGCGTCGGTCCGGAGCTTCCGGAGCGCGAGGTGCGGGCCATGATGCTGCTGCGCGCCAACGTGATGGCCAAGGGGTTCTCCGGCGCCCGTCCCGACTTGCCGGAGCTGATCTGTGCGATGCTCAATGCCGGCCTGTGGCCGGTGGTGCGCGAGCAAGGGTCGGTGGGAGCGAGCGGCGATCTCGCGCCGCTCGCCGCACTGGCGCTGACGCTCATTGGCGAGGAGGAGCTCAACACGGCCGATGGCCGCCGGCTTCCCGCGGCGGACGCGCTGAAGGCCGCCGGACTGTGCCCCGTGACCCTGGCCCCGAAGGAAGGGATCACGCTCATCAACGGCACCCAGGCGCACACGGCGGTCGCGGCGCTGGCCGTGGCCGACGCCCGCGCGCTCTGGGAGACGGCGCACACCGCCGGCGCCATGACGCTCGAGGCACTCCTTGGCACGCCCGTCGCCTTCGATGCCCGTATCCACGAGGCGCGCGGACAGGACGGAGAGGTGGCCAGTGCGGCCCGCCTGCGTGCGCTGCTCGCCGACAGCCGCTTGCGCGATTCGCACCGGGACAACGATCCGCGCGTGCAGGACGCCTATGCGCTGCGCTGCATGCCGCAGGTGCACGGCCCCGTGCTCGACGCCATCCGGTTCGCCGAGGGGATCATCGAGCGAGAGCTCAACGCCGCCACCGACAATCCACTCGTCTTCGACAACGGCGAGATGCTGAGCGGTGGCAACTTTCACGGTCAGGCCGTGGCCATGGCGCTCGACTTCCTGGCGATCGTCATGACCAATCTCGCCACCATCGCCGAGCGGCGCATCGACCGGCTGGTGCACCCCGACCTCAACGAGGGGCTGCCGCCCTTCCTCACGACGACGGCCGGCCTCAGCAGCGGCTTCATGATGGCGCAGGTCACGGCGGCGGCGCTGGCCAGCGAATGCAAGGTGCTCTCGCATCCGGCCAGCGTCGACACGATTCCCACCGACGGCAGCAAGGAAGACGTGGTGCCCATGGCCATGGGCGCCGCCTGGAAGCTGCGCCGCATCATCGGCAACGTCCAGAACATCCTCGCCATCGAGCTGATGTGCGGCGCACAGGGCCTCGACTGCCGCCGCCCGCTGACGAGCAGCGCCGCCGTCGAGCAGGCCCATGCCACCGTGCGCCGTCACGTCGCCCCGCTTGGCGAGGATCGCGCCCTTACCCCCGATATTCTCGCGCTCGCTGCCGCCGTTTCGCGCGGCGAGTTTGTCCTTTCGTAAGGAAGGCCCGTCATGACCGCCACCGCCCACGAGATCCGCGCGCCGCGCGGCACCACGCTCTCCTGCAAGGGATGGCAGCAGGAAGCCGCCTTGCGCATGCTCATGAACAACCTCGATCCCGAGGTCGCCGAGCGCCCCGACGAACTCATCGTCTATGGCGGCACGGGCAAGGCCGCGCGCAACTGGGAGTGCTTCGAGGCCATCGTCCGGGCGCTGCGCGCCCTCGAGAACGATGAAACGCTCCTCGTGCAGAGCGGCAAGCCCGTCGCCGTGTTCCGCACGCACGCGCACGCGCCGCGCGTGCTGATCGCCAACAGCAACCTCGTGGGGCGTTTCGCCACCTGGGACCATTTCCGCGAACTCGAGCGCCTGGGCCTCATGATGTACGGCCAGATGACCGCGGGCTCGTGGATCTACATCGGGTCGCAGGGCATCGTGCAGGGGACGTACGAGACGTTCGGCGCGCTCGCGCGCAAGCACTTCAACGGGTCCCTGGCCGGCAAGTTCGTGCTCACGGCGGGACTCGGCGGCATGGGTGGCGCCCAGCCCCTCGCGGCGACGATGAACGACGCCGTATTCCTCGGTGTTGAGGTCGACCCGGCACGCATCGAGAAGCGGATCGCCACGGGCTACTGCGACCGGATGACGCACGACCTCGACGAGGCACGGGCGTGGATCCGCCAGGCGCAGGCGGCCAGGATCGGCCTCTCCGTCGGCCTCGTCGGCAATGCCGCCGAAGTGCTGCCCGAACTGGTGCGGCGCGGCGTGATTCCCGACGTCGTCACCGACCAGACCAGCGCACACGACATGCTCACCGGCTACGTGCCGGCCGGCCTTTCCCTTGAGGAAGCCTCCGCACTCCGCACCCAGGACCCTGCGGAGTACGTCCGCCGGTCGACGGCCAGCGTGGTGGAGCATGTGCGTGCCATGCGTGCCATGCAGGACAAGGGCGCGATCGCCTTCGATTACGGAAACAACATCCGCACCGTGGCGTTCGACGCCGGACTAAAGGATGCGTTCGACATTCCGGGCTTCGTGCCCGAGTACATCCGTCCGCTCTTCTGCGAGGGCAAGGGACCGTTCCGATGGGTCGCGCTGTCGGGTGACCCGGCGGACATCGCCCGCACGGACGACCTCGTGCTCCAGATGTTCCCGCACGACGCGCACCTCGCGCGCTGGATCTCCATGGCCCGCGAGCGCATCCATTTCCAGGGACTTCCCGCGCGCATCTGCTGGCTGGGGCAGGGCGATCGCGCGAAGTTCGGTGTTGCCATCAACGACCTGGTGGCCAAGGGCGAGATCTCGGCGCCCATCGTGATCGGGCGCGACCACCTCGACACCGGGTCGGTGGCGTCGCCCTTCCGCGAGACCGAGGCCATGAAGGACGGCTCTGACGCCGTCGCCGACTGGCCCGTCCTGAATGCGCTGCTCAACGTGGCCAGCGGGGCGAGCTGGGTCTCGTTCCATCACGGTGGCGGCGTGGGAATCGGCAACTCGCTCCACGCCGGGCAGGTCATCGTCGCCGACGGCACGCCCGAGATGCGCCTGCGCCTCGAGCGCGTGCTCACGAATGACCCGGGCATCGGCGTGGCGCGACACGCCGACGCCGGTTACGAAACGGCCATTGAGACGGCGAAGGCCAAGGGACTCAAGCTGCCGATGATTGGGTGAACGGCACGTGCACCCGGCACGTGCGGGTAGAGTGCGGGGTGCGCGGTGCAGGTGCGGGGTGGTGAGTGGAGGTTGAGGGCGGGAAGGGGCCCCCCCACCCCTCCAACCGCACTCCACTCATCCCCCCTCACCAAGCCCCCGCACCCCGCACTCTCCCCAGTCTGATACGATCAATCGGGTAGATTTCGCACCACAATCTCAGTCCCAACTACAGACCCTGGCACGTGGCACCTACCTCACCGACCGTGACGACGTTCCTCTTCGACAACGCATCCCAGATCGTCACCTGCGCGGGCCCGCCCCGTGCGCGGCGCGGCGCTGAGTGCCAGTCGCTCGGGATACTCGAGGAGGCGGCGGTCGTCGTCGACGGCGCACGCATCGTCGCCGTCGGTCCACGCGAGGCGTTGCGCAAAGGCCATCCGGATGCCGAAGTCGTGGATTGCGGCGGGCGCGTCCTCATGCCCGGCCTCGTCGACTCGCATACACACGGCATCTTCGGCAAGCCGCGCTTCGAGGAGCAGGAACTGCGCGCTGCCGGCATTGGCTACATGGAGATCGCCCGCCGTGGCGGCGGCATTCACAGTTCCGTACGCGACCTGCGCTCGCGCAGTGAAGACGAGTTGTTCGCGCTCGCTGTGCCGCGTCTCGGGCGGCTTGCCGCCTACGGCACCACCACGATCGAGGTGAAGTCGGGGTACGGGCTCACCCTCGAGGATGAGCTCAAGTCACTGCGCGTCATCCGCCGCCTCCAGCAGGCACTCCCGATCCGGCTGGTCCCCACATTCCTCGGCGCGCACGAGATCCCGCTCGAGTACCGCGCCGCGCCGCGAACGCGCGAGCAGTACATCGCGCTGCTGGTTGACGAGATGATCCCACGCGTGGCCGGTGAGGGATTGGCCGAGTTCGCCGACATCTTCTGCGAGCCGGGTGTTTACACCACGGATGAGGCGCGGCTGGTTCTGGGAGCTGCGCGGCGAAACGGAATGCAGATCAAGCTGCATGCGGACGAACTGGAGACGTCGGGCGCGGCGGAACTTGCCGCCGAGTTGGCGGCAACCAGCGCCGATCACCTCGCGGCCATTTCGGACGATGGCATCCGGGCGCTGGCGGGTGCCGGCACGGTCGCCACGCTGCTGCCTGGCACCATGCTCTTCCTCGGACGAAACCGCCAGGCACCGGCGCGCGCCCTCATCGATGCCGGGGCCGCCGTTGCCCTCGCCTCCGACTTCAATCCCGGCACGTCGCCCACGGTGAACCTCCCGCTCATCCTGACGCTGGCCATCAGCCAGCTCCACATGCGCGTCAGCGAGGCAGTGCTCGCAGTAACCGTGAACGGAGCCGCGGCGCTGGGGATGGCGGCCCGGACGGGGCAGCTGGCCCCCGGGTTCGACGCTGATCTCGCGCTGTTCGACGTTGCGGATGTCCGGGAGATTCCCTATTGGTACGGTGACCAGCGCTGTCATGCCACGTGGGTGCAAGGCGCGCCAGCCCATGTCGCGAGGTAGGGGCGTGCCGTCCTCCAGGGAATCGAGTGGCGTGCCCCCGTTGTCATCCTCCCCACCCGGGGCGTACTTTTCCAGTTCGGGCGGCTCCACCGTCTAAGGTTGTGACCCGGTCAGGCGTTCCTCCAATCTCATGGCTGATCTCGCCAAGCTGAAAAAGAAGGCCGCGGAGTTCGAGGCGGCGAAAAAGCTCGATAAGGCGATCGCCACCTATCGCGAGATTCTCGACCTCTACGACGTGGGCGAGGAGGGCGAGGTTGACGTCGCGCTATACAACCGCGTCGGCGACCTGCTGATGCGACAGGGCGACACTGCCGAGGCGGTGACGCTGTACGAGCGTGCCGTCGACTTATACGCTGAGGGTGGCTTCTTCAACAATGCCATCGCCCTCTGCAACAAGGTGCTGCGCACCTCGCCTGGGCGCGCGTCCGTCTACTACAAGCTGGGCAAGATCTCGGCGGCTAAGGGCTTCAAGGGCGACGCCAAGCAGAACTTCCTCGAGTACGCCGATCGCATGCAGAAGGCGGGCCAGAAGGATGAGGCCTTCCGTGCGCTCAAGGAATTCGCGGACCTCTGCCCTGACCAGGATGATATCCGCCTCATGTTGGCGGATCAGTTGCTGAAGGCGGATCGGAAGGACGAGGCCATCGAGCAGCTCTCGAGCTTGCATGAGCGGCTGCTCGCCGCGGGGCAATCGGCCGAGGCGGATGCCACGATGGAGCGCATGCGCGCCATTGATCCGCAAGCAAAGCCGAAGACGGGGCGCCATTCCCGCGAAGCCAAGGTTGCGGACGACCTGATCTTCATCGATCTCGATGCACCGACGCCGCGCAGGTCGCGCCTCTCCGTGGTCATACCCAGCGTCGAGACGCCGGCGCCGCGGCCGGCGCCCCAGCCGGAGCCGGAGCCGCAGCCGCAGCAGGCGATCGAGGCGCCAGCGCTGCAGGACATCGAGACGACGCACTTCGATGCGCCGGCGCAGGAGACCGCCGCTGGATCCATGCTCGGTCTCGAGACGACATCACTGGTTCCCGATGCCGCCGACGAAGTGGCTCCGCTGACCGCGGGCGAGTTCGCGGTGCTCGACCTGTCACAGGTACCAGAGGCTCCTTCGCCACCGCGTGCGTCGCTGAAGCGCGACCTTGCCCTCTCGGGCGATCTGCCGCTCATCGACACCGGGCCCGTCGTCGAGCCGTCGGTCGACATTCCACTGTTTGACTTCTCGCTCGAGCCCGAAGCCGGACGCCCGTCGGGCGCGCTCGATATCGACTTGTCGCTGATCGACGCGGAGACGGGCACGCCTGAGACGGTGGGGGGCGACCTGGAATTCGTCAATCTCGACGCCGCCCCCGTCGACTCACCCGCCGCCCCTGTCGACATCCCCACGGAGTTCGGGGACGTCGACGTCGAACTCGTGGAAGAGCCACCGACGCCCGTGCGCCGCACGACGTCGATGGCCATTCCGATTCTCGCCGCCAGCGTCGAGGATCTGCGCTCGCAAGTGGAGCACGAGCCCGAGAACTGGGAACTGCGCCGCCAACTCGCCGAGACCATGCTCGACGACGGCAGTCGCGAGGAAGGGCTCGCCATGCTCGAGGAGTCGATGGTGGGGTTCGAGCGGGCGGGGCGGATTCATGAGGCGCGCTCCGTTGCCGACGAGATCGTTCGCCTGAACCCCGCCTCGGTGCGCCATCACCAGAAGCGTGTCGAGTTCGCGTTCCGTGACGACGACCGCGTGGGCCTGTCGCAGGCGTACCTGGACCTCGCCGACGCGCTCTTCCGCGAAGGGTTCGCCGAGAAATCGAAGACGGTGTATCAGCGTGTCCTGGAGATCACGCCCAACGACGTCCGCGCCCTCGCCGCGCTCGAAGCGCTCGCCGCGTCCGGACCGGAGGCACCGCCCGCGCCGGTGGCGGTCCACGGTCCTTCCGCATCGGGGCGCCGCTACACCGGCATGATTGCCGCCGTTCCCGAGGAGCCCGTCCCGGTGACCGCCCCGCCGGACGCCGCGGGCGAGGACGATTTTGTGTCGCTGGGTGACTGGCTTCGCGAGGACGAGGAGCCGAAGTCGACCCGCATGGTGGTCGACGAGCAGGAGCCCAGTGGCGACGAGAACGCCGACTTCCAGGACATGCTGCGCAAGTTCAAGCAGGGCGTGGCCGACAACGTCGAGGAAGAGGACCACGAGTCGCACTACGACCTCGGCGTCGCCTACAAGGAGATGGGTCTCCTCGACGAGGCCATCGCCGAGTTCCAGAAGGCCCTGCGCGGCTCGCAGCGGCGCGTGCGCACGTACGAGGCGCTCGGCCAGTGCTTCCTCGAGAAGGGGCAGCTCCCCGTCGCGCGGACCATCCTGCAGCGTGCCCTCGCGGAACCCGGCGCCGGCGACGACCAGCTCGTTGGCGTGCTCTACCTGATGGGTTACGCGTCGGAGGGCCTCAAGAAGCCGGCCGAAGCCATGGCGTTCTACGAACGGGTCTTCGCCGTCGACATCCAGTTCCGTGACATCGGCGAGCGACTGAACGCCGTGGAGTCCGCCCTCTCGTGAACTCCGTGCCCCCCACCAGCCCCATCCTGCTCGCGTCGGCGCTGCTGGAGATCCAGGCGCCCGTGCGGGCCCGTCTTGAGTGCGTCCCCGAGGAGATGTGGCGCATCGTTCGCGCCGACGCCCCGATCGTGGAATCCGTGAACGCGCACCTCACCGGCATGAAGGGCAAGATGTTCCGCCCGACCGTGCTGCTGCTGGCATCGATGCTCGAGGAGACGCCCCAGGAGCGCGCGCTGACCATGGCTGCCATCGCCGAGCTCATCCATCTGGCGAGCGTCGTCCACGACGACTCCGTGGACCACTCGTCGCTGCGCCGCGGCATGCCGACCATCAACGCGCTCTTCTCGCACCAGGTGGCGGTGATCGCCGGCGATTACCTGTATTCGAGGGCGCTCGCCGAACTGGTCAACCTGGGCGACCTCGAGCCGCTGCGGGTGTTCACCGGTGCCTCCAACGCCATGACACTCGGCGAGTTGCGCCAGCTCGCGTCCTACGACGCGATCGGGTTCACCGAAGCCGACTACTGGCTGCTGGTCCAGGCCAAGACCGCCTCGCTGATCGGGGCCTCCTGCGAAGTGGGAGCGCTCTGCGGCGCGCCGCGGTTCCGCAAGGAGATGGCGCGCTTCGGCATGCTGCTGGGCATGGCCTTCCAGGTCGCGGATGACTTGCTCGACTACACCGAGACGGAGTCGGTGACCGGCAAGCCGAGCGGCAACGACCTCAAGGAGCACAAGGTCACGCTGCCGCTGATCGCCGCCATGCCGCGCATGTCGCGTGCCCAGCGCGCCAGCGTCGAGGCGCTGTTCGCGGCATCGCTGCCGACCGACGCCGGGATCGCCGACGTGGTGGCGATCGTGCACGAGTGCGGCGGCATCGACTTTGCCCGCCGCAAGGGCGAGGAGTTCGCCGAGGATGCCGATGCCGCGCTTGCCGCAGTGCCTGCATCCGACGCACGGCGGGCCCTGAGTGAGACGCTCGGCTATGTCATGGACCGGCGGTCCTGATGGCACCCAAGGGATCTTCCAAGCATCGGCCGGGGTTTCATGCCGTGGTGCTGGCGATCGGCTTCGTCGTCGGCGGCTTCCTCACGCAGTTCGCCCGGATGTGGCTTCCGAGCGGGGCGGTGAAGGAGTTCCTTACCACCGGCGTCACACCGGCCATCGGGCCAGTAAACTTGAACCTCATCATCCTGAACATCGGATTGGGACCCATCGCGCTCGACGTCTCGTTGCTGAGTCTCGTCGGGGTCCTCGTCGCTTATCTCATCGCGCGCTCGCTCTTCTAGGAGGCTTTCATGTTTGGACTCGGCCCGGGCGAAATGCTGATGGCCCTGCTGGCAATTCTGCTCCTTTTCGGGGCCAAGCGCATTCCCGAGATCGCCGGCTCGTTCGGCAAGGGTATTCGTGAATTCAAGAAGAACATGAGCGACGTGCAGAAGGAGATCGAGGACCCCGGTGCGCGTCCCGTCGATCGCCTGCCGCCGGTGTCGGAGCGCGTCTCCGCTGATGAGGACCGGCCCGAGCCCAAGAAACTGATTTAGGCTCGAGAGCGCCGGATCGCGAGAGCGCAGGTTTGCACGAAGAGGGCCCGGAAACTCTCCGGGCCCTCTCGTCTTCTCGCGCTCTTGCGCTCTGTCCCTACGACGCCTGCCGTCGCAACGACGCCTGGATCTTCTTTCGCTTGTCCTCGATCTTCGCGTCCTTCCGCAACGCGCCAAGGAACGCCTGCACGCGCGACTCGCGAATCGCCTGCATGGCCGATGCGCGCTGCGTCGCCTTCTGCTCGGCGAACTTGGCGCGGTCAGCCGGGATCTTCTTGTCCACGCGGATCACGAAGACGCCGTCGCGGACGCGCACCGGGGCGCTGATCGCGCCCACGGGGAGCGTGAACGACGTGCCGACGGCCTGGTTCAGCTGCCCCATGCCCATCACGAAGCCGA
>Ga0209014_10002160_pt1 | contig 11470 bp, 7 predicted proteins | sample BarGraNGADG00212_FD_184491 | JGI IMG/M metagenome (GOLD analysis project Ga0209014, IMG submission 184491) | Arctic peat soil microbial communities from Barrow, Alaska - Barrow Graham LP Ref core NGADG0002-212 (SPAdes) (version 2) | ecosystem: Environmental > Terrestrial > Soil > Wetlands > Peat... | reverse complement strand
TCATACACGGGATCGGTCCGCCGGTCACGGTCTCACCCCACCCGGCCGGAGCCGCCCACCAGCGCATGGCTCGTCGGGCTGGGGCGAAGCCCCGTTAGTACTGCAGCCGTACTAGCCGGGAGCACCCCCGCAAACCCCGGTGATCAACAGCGCGAAACGGCGGCCAGAGCAGCCAACTTCTGCTCTTGATCACGGGAAACTCCACCGCCTTTCGGCAAACATCGCCGACGAGTTCGAGTACCGCGGCCAGTTGACTCGTTCGCATGACCGCGCCGCACATCCGTATCGGCATCGACACCGGTGGCACGTTCACCGACGTGGTCGCCTTCGACGAGCGCACCGCAACGATCACGACGACCAAGACACCGTCGACGCCGTCGGATCCAGCGCTCGGCTTCATCACCGGCGTCCGCAAGATCCTCGACCTGCTGAACGAGAGCGGCGGCTCACTCGCCTCGGTCAGCCACGGTACGACGGTAGCGACGAACCAGCTGCTCGAAGGCAGACTCGACGAGCTCGGCTTCATCACCACCGAGGGCTACGAGTTCGTCCTCGAGATAGCGCGGCAGTCCGTGCCGGACGGATACGGCAACTCCTACTTCTGGGTGAAGCCGGATCGCATCGTCCCTGCCCATCTGGTGAAGACGGTCGGCGGCCGGCTCGACCACACCGGCGCCGAGCTCCGTCCCTTCGACGAGCAGCGAGCCGTCGAGGTCGCGCGCTGGTTCCGTGACCACGGCATCAACACGCTCGGCGTGTGCTTCCTGCACTCGTACGCCAACCCCGCGCACGAGCAGCGGATGCTCGACGTGCTGGCCCGCGAACACCCGAACGCGGTCGTTTCGATCTCTTCACGGGTGCTGCGCGAGTACCGCGAGTACGAACGGTCGATGACGACGCTCGTCGACGCGGCGGTCAAGCCGAAGGTCTCGCGGTACGTCCGTGCGATCAGCGAACGGTTGGCCGGGGTGAGCCGACCCGATCTCCCCTTCTACGTGATGAAGTCCAACGGCGGGGTGCTCTCCGCCGACGAGGTCGTCCACCAACCGATCACGACCGTGCTCAGCGGGCCGGCGGCCGGAGCGCTCGGCGCGGCGTTGATCGCCCGCACCGCGGGATTCGACCGGGTACTGACGTGTGACGGTGGCGGCACCTCCACCGACGTGTCCGTGGTGCTGGACGGCGAGCCGACACTGACGACCGAGGGCAACGTCGGGGCGTACCCGTCCAAGATCCCGATGATCGACGTCGTGACCGTGGGCGCCGGGGGAGGATCGATCGCGTGGGTGTCGGCCGAGGGTGCCCTCAAGGTCGGGCCGCGGTCGGCGGGTGCGGAACCCGGCCCGCTCTGTTACGGCAACGGAGGCCAGGACGTCACGGTCACCGATGCCCACCTGCTCCTCGGCCGCATCCCGGCGCACCTGCTCGGCGGCGAGGTCCCGCTCGACGTCGCGGCTGCCCGGGCCGGCCTCGTCGAGCTGGCCGGTCGGCTCGGTCTGCCCGTCGACGCATGCGCCGCGGGGGTGCTCGAGATCTCGGCGTGGAACCAGGCGAACGCGTTGCGGCAGATCACCGTCAAGCGCGGGCTCGACGTCCGCGACTTCACGCTGACGACCTTCGGTGGGTCGGGCTCGCTGCTGCTGTGCCGGCTCGTCGACATCCTCGGCCTGCGTGGTGTGCTGGTGCCGCCCAACCCGGGCAACGTATCGGCGTTCGGCCTGCTGACCGTCGACGTCAAGAACGACTACGTACGCACGGCCGTCCATCGACACGAGCAGTTCGACCCCGTCGTCGCCGAAGCCCTCTTCGCCGATCTGCAGAGCGAGGCTGCCGACGCGCTGACGAAGGAAGGCTTCGACCGGGCCGAGCACCGATTCGTGCGCACCGCTGATCTTCGGTACTACGGCCAGGCATTCGAGGTGCGGGTAGCTGTCCCTGACGACGCGTTGGACGCGGTGGGTGCCGACGGCGTCGCCGATGCGTTTCACGATGCGCACCGCGCGTTGTACGGCTACGACTTCCGGGCTGACGTCGACCAGCACGTCGAGTGGGTCAACCTTCGGGTGTCCGGCGTCGGGCCGATCCTGCGTCCGAAGCTTCGCGAGCTTCCCGACGGTGACGGCGACGCCGCTCGCGCCCGCACCGGAAGTCGGCTCGTGTGCTTCGACACGCGAGACGGTTACGTCCAGGCCGCAATCTACTGGCGCCTCGACCTCCGACCTGGCGATCGTGTGCGAGGACCCGCGATCATCGAGGAGTACGGCTCGACCGTGCCGGTGCACCCGGGCTTCGGTGCGCTCGTCGACCGGTACGGAAACCTGCTCGTGACCGCGGACGCGCCCACGCCGACGGAGGCACGCGCATGACGACGTTGACCGACCTGCGCGAGGGCGTCGACCCGATCGTGCTCGAGATCATCACCGGCAGCCTGGCTGCTATCGAGATGGAGGTCGAGACCGCCATCGGGCGAACCTCCCGATCACCGATGATCCGCGATGCTCACGACTTCCGCGCCGGCATCCACGACCGCCTGCTCCGCAAGCTCACCGGGCGTTCGTACAGCGCGCTGGTGCATCCGGTCGCGCGGGACTTCCCGCTCGACACGATGCGTCCTGGCGACGTCTTCTTCCACAACGACGTCTACCGTTCCGAGGGCGGCATCGGCCACCTTCCCGATCTGTGCGTGACCGTGCCGGTGTTCCACGACGGTCCGGCCGGCCCCAGTGTCGTCGCGTTCGTGCAGGCCTTCGGCCACCACGACGACATCGGCGGCGCGGTGCCCGGGTCGATGCCGAGCCACGCCAGGAGCGTGTTCGAAGAAGGCCTGATGGTGCCGCCGATCAAGCTGTGGGACGCGGGCGTGCCCAACCGTGCCGCGCTGACGATCATGACGCGCAACTCGCGCATGCCCGAATCGCTCGCGGCCGACCTCGACGCCGAGTGCTCCGCGTGCCTGATGGGCTCGCGGCGGATCGGCGAGCTGTTCGAGCGGTACGGTCGCGAGACGGTCGAGGCGTGTTTCGACGCCATCATCGCCGGAACTGCCGAGACCTTCCGCCGCGAGATCCTCACCAAGATCCCGACCGGCACCTGGACGTGGGAGGACTACGCCGAACACGACGGCGTCGACGAACCCCGCCTGCACACCCAGCGGATCACCCTGACCAAGGTGAGCGAGGACGACCCCGACGGACCGAAGTTGATCATCGACTTCACGGGCACGGCCCCCCAGGCGAAGGGCCCGATCAATCACTGTGGCGACTACGCGGACGGCAACTTCCTGAAGAAGTGGCTCGCCCCGATTCTGCGCAACCTCGCCGAGACACCGCAGCGGATGGCCGAGCTCGACGTGAACGAGGGTGTCGTCGAACTGATCGAGATGCGCTTCCCGCCGCCGGGCACCTTGCTCACGCCGGTGTTCCCGGCGCCGACGAACGCCCGGACCTTCGTGATCCTGCGGCTGCTCGGCGTGCTCGCCGGAGTCGTGGCGAAGGCTGTCGACGGCCGCATGCCCGCCGATCAGGAGACCATCCGCTACACCGGCGTCTACGGCGAGGACGACGCCGGCGAGCCGTATCTGATGCGGGAGGTTCTGGGTGGCGGCTCGGGTGGTCGCTACTACGCGGACGGCGAGGACACCATCCACGTCGTTCCGGACTCCCGGAACCTGCCGAGCGAGTTCACCGAGTCACGCTTCCCGTTCGTGGTCGAACGGCTCGGGCTGGCGGTCGACTCCGGCGGGCCCGGCCAGTTCCGTGGCGGGCTCGGGTACGAGAAGCACATCCGGATGCGCAAGGACGCGCACTTCATGTCGATCGCCGACCGTTCGATCCTTGCCTGCTGGGGAGTCAAGGGTGGCAAGGCCGGCCAGCCGTTCCAGGTGACGATCGACCCGGACGGTCCCGACGAGCACGGTGTCGACGCGCTCGTCGACGCCGAGTTCGTTCCCGCGGGCACCGTCATCCGCATTCGCACGACCGGCGGCGGGGGATGGGGCGACCCGCTCGAGCGTGACGTCGACCTCGTCGTCCGCGACGTGCTGTGGGGCAAGGTGACGCGCCGGTCGGCGGCGGCCGACTACGGGGTCGTCGTCAGCGGCAGCACGGACGCCCCCTCCGCCGACGTCGCCGCGACCCACGCGCTGCGCACCGAGCTCCGGGCCGCCCGCCCGCCGCATCCGCCGTTCTTCGATCGCGGTCCTGGGTACTCGACACTGGCCGGCGGAGCTCTCGCGGCTGACTGCGACTGGTTAGCCTGAGCCGATGACCGGGCCGCTGGCGGATGTGCTCGTCGTCGACCTGTCGAGGGCCCTCGCCGGACCGCACGCGGCGATGATGCTGGGTGACCTCGGCGCGCGGGTCATCAAGGTCGAGTCACCGGACGGCGGCGATGACACGCGTTCCTGGGGACCGCCGTTCCTTACCGGGAGCGACGGCCTGGAGTACTCGACCTACTTCCTGTCCTGCAACCGCAACAAGGAGTCGATCGCACTCGACCTCAAGTCCGACGACGGGCGCGACATCGTCACTGCGTTGGTGCTGAGAGCGGACGTGCTCGTCGAGAACTTCCGGCCCGGCGTCCTGGATCGGCTCGGGTTCTCCGTCGAGCACCTGCACGCGCTGAACCCGCGGCTGGTGATCCTGTCGATCAGCGGGTTCGGTCACGACGGGCCAGAAGGCGCACGTGCGGGTTACGACCAGATCGCGCAGGGCGAGGCCGGCCTGATGTCTCTCACCGGCCCGTCGCCGGACCAGCCGACGCGGGTGGGCGTGCCGATCGGTGATCTGCTCGCGGGGATGTGCGGCGCGTACGGCGTCGTCGCCGCGCTGCACGAGCGCGCGCGCGCCAACCGCGGGCGGGTGGTTCGAACCAGCCTGCTGGCGGCGATCGTCGGCGTGCACGCCTTTCAAGGCACCCGCTACACGGTGGCCGGTGAGATACCGCGGGCAACGGGCGGGCATCACCCCTCGATCTGCCCCTACGGGCTGTTCCACGCCGCTGACGGGCCGGTGCAGATCGCGGTCGGCAGCGACGGGCTGTGGCGCCGGTTCGCGCCCGCCTTCGGCCTCGAACGCCCGCAGTGGGCTACGAACCCGGCCCGTGTGGCCGACCACGACGCGGTGATCGCAGCGATCGATGCGGCGTTCAGCGCATACCCGGCGGCCGAGTTGCTCAGTCGGCTCGACGAGCTGGGCGTGCCCGCGGGAAAGGTGCGCGACCTCGCCGAGGTGTACGCGTGGGAGCAGACCCGATCACAAGGACTGCTCGTCAGCGTCGAGCACGCGGCGCTCGGGCTGATCGACCTGCCGGGGCCGCCACTGAGGTTCGACGGCATCGACGACCGTGAGCACGCCGCGCCGCCCACGCTCGACCAGCACGGGGTCGCTATCCGGGCCTGGCTCGCGAAAGCGCCGTCGGCCGAGCCGGGATCGGCTGCGGAGGTCCCCCGCTGATGGGAAGCCTGGGTGCGCTGGAACTGATTCGACGAGTCGTCGACGCCGGCAGCTTCGTGTGCTGGGACGTCGAGCCGCTTGAGCCGCTGGGCGTGCACGGCGACCCCGATCCGAGCTATCTCGCCGAGCTGGCCGAGGCACGTGAGCGCACCGGACTCGACGAGTCGGTGGTCACGGGTGAGGCCCGCCTCGGCGGGCGCCGGGTCGCCATCATGGTGTGCGAGTTCGGGTTCCTCGCCGGTTCGATCGGGGTCGCGGCGGCCGAACGGCTCGTCAAGGCTGTTGAGCGTGCCACCGACGAAGGCCTGCCGCTGTTTGCGGGGCCGACGTCCGGCGGAACCCGCATGCAGGAGGGCACGGTCGCGTTCCTGCAGATGGTGAAGATCTCCGCTGCCGTGGTGGCGCACAAGTCGGCCGGGCTGCCCTACATCGTCTATCTGCGGCACCCGACCACCGGCGGTGTGCTGGCGTCCTGGGGTTCGCTCGGTCACGTAACCGCCGCCGAGCCTGGTGCCTTGATCGGCTTCCTCGGTCCTCGGGTGTACCGCGCGCTGTACGACGAGGAGTTCCCCGCGGGCGTGCAGACAGCCGAGAACATGGCGGCCCGCGGGCTGGTCGACGCGGTCGTGTCGGCCGAGCAGCTGCGGCAGGTGGCGATCGACGTTCTGGCTGTGCTCGCGGCGCCTCGCGAGCCGCCGCCGCCGGTGCCGGTGCCTCCCCTCGAGCCGCTTCCGGACGTGCCCGCGTGGGAGTCGATCCGGCGATCGCGCCGCGCCGACCGTCCAGGAGTGCGGGCGCTGCTGAAGGTCGCGGCGAACACGGTCACGTCGTTGCAGGGCACCGGCGAGGACGAGAAGGACCCCGGCCTGATGATCGCGTTGGCCCGGTTCGGTTCGGCGCCCTGTGTCGTGCTCGGCCAGGACCGGCGTTACGCCGACCGGCCAATGGGTCCGGCAGGATTGCGCGAGGCTCGCCGTGGGATGCGCCTGGCCGCGGAGCTTCGGCTGCCGCTCGTCACCGTCATCGACACCGCTGGAGCCGCGCTCAGCAAGGCCGCCGAAGAGGGTGGGCTTGCGGGCGAGATCGCGCGGTCGTTGGCCGAGCTGACGACCCTGCGGGCGCCGACGATCTGCCTGCTGCTCGGCCAGGGTGCGGGCGGGGGAGCGCTCGCGCTGCTTCCCGCTGACCGTGTGCTGTGCGCGCAGCATGCGTGGCTGTCCCCGCTGCCGCCCGAGGGCGCGTCGGCGATCAGGCACCGCACGATCGATCGGGCGGCGGAGATGGCCGCCGCGCAGGGTGTGCGCAGCGCCGATCTGCTGCGCAACGGCGTCGTCGACCGGGTCGTCGCGGAGCATCCGGACGCGGCGGACGAACCCGCTGACTTCCTCAACCGGCTCGGTGGGGTTCTCGAGCACGAACTCGCGCTGCTGCTGCGCCGAAGCACCGACGATCTGCTCGTCACCCGACTGGCTCGCTATCGCCGCCTCGGCTTACCGACCTGATCCGGCCGCTTGGGCGATACTTGCCGATGCCGAGCCCCCGGGTCGTCAATACCGTCACACGGATGCGAGTGCTGATTGCGTTGGGCGGCAACGCGATGACCGCGCCCGACGGCAGCGCGCGCCCGGCCGATCAGCGCGCCGCGATCACCGAAGCCATGGCCAGTGTCGCCGACATCGTCGCCTCGGGGGTCGAGGTCGTCATCACGCACGGCAACGGGCCGCAGGTGGGCAATCTGCTGGTCAAGAACGAGGTCGCGGCGTCGGTCGTCCCGCCGGTGCCGCTCGACTGGTGCGGTGCGCAGACCCAAGGCACCATCGGCTTGCTGATCCTCGACGCGCTCGAGGCCGCTCTCGCCGCCCGCGGTTGCGGCACGCGAGTGGCTGCACTGGTGTCGAGGACTCTCGTGGCCGCTGACGATCCGCACTTCACGGCACCGAGCAAGCCGATCGGCCGCTACCTACCCGCGGCGGAGGCCGCGGTGATGATCGAGCACGGCCAGACCTGGCAGGACAGAGGCGAGCGTGGTTGGCGTCGGGTCGTCGCGTCGCCGGAGCCCATCTCGTGTCTCGAGGCCGACGCTGCCCGTGCGCTGCTGGACGTCGGATACGTCGTCGTGTGCGCCGGGGGTGGTGGGGTTCCCGTGGTTCGCACCCCTGACGGTGAGCTGGTCAGCGTCGAGGCCGTGATCGACAAGGACCTCACCGCCGCGGTCCTCGCCGCCGAGCTCGCCGTCGATGTCCTGCTCATCGCCACCGACGTCGAGGCAGCGGTTGTCGACTGGGGCGGTCCTGACGCGCGCCCGATCGGCACCGTCACGTCCGCCGAGCTGCGCGGGCTCGCCGCCGGGGGCCAGTTCGCCGGGGGGAGCATGGGACCGAAGGTCGATGCGGCCTGTCGCTTCGCCGAAGCGGGCGGTCGGGCGGTCATCACGTCGCTGCACCGGATCGGCGATGCGCTGGCCGGCTCGGCCGGAACGATCGTCACGTCCTGACCGCACAACGCTGAAGGAGAGGATTCGTGCCTGAACCGATCGAGGTACGCAAGGTCCCGCTGCACAACGTCACCGACGCGAGCGAGTTCGCCAGGCTGATCGACGACGGCGTGATCGACGCCGACCGGGTGATCGCGGTCGTGGGCAAGACCGAAGGCAACGGCGGCGTCAACGACTACACCCGCATCCTCGCCGACCGGGCGTTCCGCGAGGTGCTCGTCGCGAAGGGCAGCCGCAGCGTCGACGAGGTCAAGCAGGTTCCGATCGTGTGGTCGGGCGGCACCGACGGCGTCATCAGCCCTCATGCGACGATCTTCGCGACGCTCCCGCCCGACCGTGCCGATCAGACCGACGAGCCGCGCCTCACGGTGGGCTTCGCCATGAGCGACGTCCTGTTTCCTGAAGACATCGGCCGCACCGCGATGATCGCCAAGGTTGCCGCCGCGGTGACGCAGGCCATGCAGCGCGCCGGCATAACCGACCCCGCGGACGTCCACTACGTCCAGACCAAGACGCCGCTGCTCACCATCGACACCATCCGCGACGCCCGTAGCCGCGGCCACGACGTCTTCACCGAAGACACGCTCACGTCGATGGACGTCTCCAACGGTGGTGCGGCGCTGGGGATCGCCGTCGCGCTCGGCGAGATCAGCATGCCTCGAGACGAGGACGTCCTGCGCGACCGCAGCCTGTACTCGTCCGTGGCGTCGTGCTCATCCGGCGTCGAGCTCGATCGCGCCCAGGTGGTGGTGGTCGGCAACGCGCGGGGCATCGGCGGCCGGTACCGCGTCGGGCACAGTGTCATGCGCGACGCCCTCGACCAGGACGGCATCTGGGCGGCGATCCGCGACGCCGGGATCGAGCTGCCCGAACGACCGCACTACACCGACCTGAACGGCAGGCTGGTCAACGTCTTCCTGAAGTGCGAGACCAGCCAGGACGGCACGGTCCGCGGCCGGCGAAACGCGATGCTCGACGACTCCGACGTGCATTGGCATCGCCAGATCAAGGCCTGCGTCGGTGGCGTGGCCGCAGCGGTCACCGGCGATCCCGCGGTGTTCGTGTCGGTGTCGGCGGCGCACCAGGGCCCCGACGGCGGTGGTCCGGTGGCTGCGATCGTCGACCTCGGTCCGCGCTGAGCGGTGCGCAGGAGCGTTGTTCGATCACCGCTTCCCCGCTGCTGACCGCCGGCCAGCCAGAAATCGGTCACCAGCGGGAATGCTTGATCGACTCGGCGGCCGCACCGTCGCGGGATGAGCGGTCTCAGGCGAAGCCGAAGCCGACGCCGCTGCGGATCAGCGGCAGGTCGGCCATCGTGGCGATGCCCGGTTCGGCGGCGCACACGGCGGGAATCGCGTTGATCGCCTGCATGGCCGTCGCGATGCTGGCGGCGCGTACGTGCTCGGCGATCGGGACGTTGCGCTCGTAGCTCGCCAGCGCCAGGAAGTGGGCGCGCATCGACGGGTCGCCCTCGATGGTGAGCGTCCATCCGTGCTGCGGGCTGGGCCAGTGTGGCGGATACTCGCCACCGACCGTCCATAGTGTCTCGATCTCGACCAGAGGCTTGCCCTTTCGGCGCCCCGTCCAGCGCCAGCGCTGTCCAGCCGCGGTTCCCGCCTCGAGCCGAACGCCGAAGATGTCGTGGTCGGCGATCGCCGCGACGACCTCGACGTCGGTCGTGACCTCGTCCAGGCCGGCACCGAGCGCGTCACCGATCAGCCACACCTCCTCCTTGAAGATGCCGCTGTTGAACCGAAGGAACTCGCTGTCGGCCTCGCGGACGTCCTCGACCGGACGGCCGAAGCGCATGTTGTCGAAGGTGATACCGGTGCTCTCGTAGAACGACCAGTCGGCACGCTCCTGCAAGGTGATCTTGTCGATGTGCCGGCTCATGCCCGACAGCGCCAACGGCAGAACGCCGCTGAGGTTGCCCGGATTGAGGCCGGTGCCGTGCACCGACGTCCCGCCCGCGAGGCATGCTGCCGTCAACCGGTCACGATCGTCGGCCGGCAGGCGGTACGGATGGAACAGGAACGCCGTCGTGACGACGTTCTTGCCGCTGGACAGGATGCGGCACACCTCGTCCAGAGAGGTGTTGCGGGGCATGTACGCGACGCAGTCGGCGTCGATGGCGAGCACGGCGTCGATGTCGATCGAGGCGATGACCCCGGTCGGATCACGTCCGACCAACGCGCCGGCGTCGACGCCGTTCTTCTCTGCCGAGTACACCTTGACGCCGACGAGTTCGAGGTCGTCGCGGTCGAGGACTGCCCGGATCGCCTCGGTGCCCTGGGCGCCCGTGGCCCACTGGATCACGCGATATGTCAACTCGTCACCCGAGCGCGTCGGCGATGATCGGCAGCATCCGCGGATCGGTCTGCAGCAACAGCGTCGTGATGACTGTCTGCTGCCACTTCTGCAGCTCGTCACGGATCTTGGCAACCGGCCCGACCAGAGCGATGTCTTCGATCAGGGCGGTCGGCACCGCCGCCACCGCGTCGGCCTTCTGCCCGCCGAGGAACAGCTCCTGGATCTTCTCGACCTCTCCGGCGTAACCCATGCGGCTGAACACGTCGGCGTGGAAGTTCATCTGCTTGGCGCCCATGCCGCCGATGTACAGCGCGATCGACGGGCGCACCATGTCCGCTGCCGCCTCGACGTCGTCGTTGACGATGACCGGCAGGAACGCCGGGATCTCGAAGTCGTCCAGGGTGCGCCGCGCTCCTGGTCGCGCGAACCCCTCGGCGAGTGCCGCGCGGTAGAACGCGTCGGTCTTCGGCGAGAGGAACATCGGCAACCAGCCGTCGGCGATCTCGGCAGCCAGAGCGACGTTCTTGGGACCTTCGGCGCCGAGGAAGATCGGAATGTCCTCGCGCAGCGGATGCACGGTCGACTTCAACGCCTTGCCGAGATTCATGCCGCCCGGATAGGGCAGCGGGTAGAACTCGCCCGAGTGGGTCACCGGGACGTCGCGTTTGAGGATGGCCCGGATGACCTCGATGTACTCGCGAGTGCGGGCCAGCGGCTTCGGGTACGGCTGGCCGTACCATCCTTCGACGACCTGCGGGCCGCTCGCGCCCAGCCCGAGGATGAAGCGTCCTCCGCTGAGGTGGTCGAGGGTGATCGCCGCCATCGCGGCCGCCGCGGGTGTCCGGGCAGAGATCTGCATGATGTTGGTGCCGAGCCGCACCGTCGAGGTCGACGCGCCCCACCACGCCAACGGCGTCAGGCAGTCGGAGCCGTACGCCTCGGCCGTCCAGATCGAGTCGAAGCCGAGCTTCTCGGCAAGCAGGATCGCGTCGGTGGCCCCGGGCGGAGGACCTGATGACCAATAACCGGTGTGGTAGCCCAGCTTCACGATGCGACCTTTCGACGAGGGACGCGTCGAATCAATCAGGTACGGGCCGTGCTGTCCAACTGCGGTGATCGGATCGGCTCCGCGGGGGTTGCTTGCCGCGGGTGCGTCGCGCGAGCTCAGATGCGCGGTTCGGGCCCCATGCGGGACGGGTTGTGCGACGGCTTT